>Ga0181535_10000136_pt1 | contig 110415 bp, 101 predicted proteins | sample PEATcosm2014_Bin_44_FD_119774 | JGI IMG/M metagenome (GOLD analysis project Ga0181535, IMG submission 119774) | Peatland microbial communities from MTU Mesocosm Facility, Houghton, MI, USA - PEATcosm2014_Bin17_30_metaG | ecosystem: Environmental > Terrestrial > Soil > Wetlands > Peat | place... | reverse complement strand
CTGTCACGGCAGAGGTCGCGAGTTCGAGTCTCGTCGTCCCCGCCAATTCTTTCAAACGCCTCGCAAGGAATTGGCAATTTGCGTCATGGTCCAGTTAGGCCAGTGCTTCTCCCTGGTTGAGCACCATCCGAACATGTTTGCTTTGTGGCAGCCGTTTGTTCGGCATTCCCGCCTGAGCGTAAAGATCCAGCGTGATGCGACTGTTCGCATGACGTAGGAGCTCCTGTACCACCCTCACTTCCTAGGTGTTCTGAGTCAGCAAAGTTGTGTACGTGTGATGGAAGGTATGGAACCCAACCCGCTTCTGGATATTCGCCGCCTTGACCGCCGGTCGGCCGTATCGTCGCCACAGGGTCTCTGGCCAGAGCGGTTAGCACCGAGAGGCTTGGAGACGGTATTGATGGAAATATCGCCGAGTACTGGGAACGCCTGTGCGATTTGGATAGCGGCTATTGGAAAGAGGAAATACAAGTTGAGTATGAAGCTTTGGAATGTAGTAATTTATTGATCATCAATTGCATTGCGGTCCATCCGAAGCTTCGCGGACGCGGAATCGGCCCGTCCGCCATCGACCGGTGGAGCATGCTGAAGAGAATCTACGTTCCGGCTGCTATTGCAACGGCCTTGGGGGTTGTTCTGTCCCTTCCCCTATCGGTGCGCGCACAAACCGCATCGGACACTCCTTACACATCGAAATGTGCGGGCTGTCACGGAAGTGATGGGGCTGGTTCAGCGATGGGAAAGACGATGGGTGCTCACGATTTCACGTCGATTGAAGTGCAGCAAATGTCGGACGCAGAGCTTACGGATATCATTACGAACGGAAAAAGCAAGATGCCTGCTTACGGAGAGTCTTTGAAGCTGGACGACATTAAAGGGTTGGTAGCTTACATCCGCACTCTGAAAAAATAATCCTGCAAAACGCCGCCCGAAAGGCCGCATCCGGAACACCAGGAAGTTGTTGATTCTGGCTGCGGACTCAATTCGTCGACGGTGTGGTCTCCTACCCGCCGTGCAGCTCTTTCCCCTGGCTCACCGAGTCACCGTCTCCTCTTTTCAATTCGCAGAACACGATTGTGGAGAGCAGTGTCATCCCGCCCAAAACAAAGAACGCGTGGTGGATGCCGCGAATGAATTGTTCGGTATTGGAACCATAGCGACTGGGAAGAAAGAAGACTGTTACCAGCGAAGCCGAAGCGACGCCAAAACTAATGGCCATTTGCTGCATCGTGCTGGCGATAGAGCTTGCGCTGCTCGCCTGTTCTTCCGTGACGTCGGCATAGACAAGCGTGTTCATACTTGTGTATTGCAAGGAAGTGAAGAACCCGTAAAAAAACACTTCTGGCACGATCAACCACACCGGGGTAGCCTTCCCGATGGTCGCAAAAAGCAGGATCATCAGGCCGATGACCAGGGTGTTGGAAATCAGCACGCCACGGTATCCGACACGACCCAAGATTCTGGGCATGACTATTTTCAGGCTCATGGCAGCGATGGCCTGCGGCATCATAAGCAGGCCGGATTGAACAGGAGTGAACCCGAGGCCAACCTGATACAAAAGCGGAAAGAGAAATGGAATGCCGCCAATGCCGAGGCGAGTCACGAAACTACCAGCCACGGCAGCGCGAAATGTGCGAATGCGAAACAGAGTGAGACGCAGCATGGGATATGCCGTGCGTGTCGCGTGAAACCCGTAGCCTGCGAGGAGGAAAATCGAAACCGCTAACAGCCCCAGAATTTCGCCCTTGCTCAGCGTATGTTCGCCAAACACCTCCAGTACGTACGAAAGCAGCGCTACGCCGGATCCGAAGAGAAGCAGCCCGATTACGTCCAAGGGATTGGTGTGCTCGCGGTAGTCCGGCAGGTGCAAGTAGACCAGGAACAAACCCACGAGGCCAATCGGAATATTGACGAAGAAAATAAGCCTCCAGTGGAGATATCCGACAATCAGGCCGCCGGCGATCGGTCCCAGCATGGGGCCAATTAAACTCGGAATCGCGACGAAACTCATCGCGCGAACCAGTTCGAACTTGGCGAACGTCCGCACCAGGGTGAGCCGGCCGACGGGCACCATCATCGATCCGCCGCAGCCTTGCAAGATGCGGCACGCGACCAGCAGGTGGATGTCGCTCGATATGCCGCAGAGAAACGATCCTAGGGTGAAGATGCCGATCGCAGAGGCGAACACCCGGCGTGTCCCGAACCGGTCGGCCATCCAGCCGCTGATCGGAATGAACACCGCAAGGCTCAGGGTGTAACTTGCGAGTACCGACTTCATGCTGAGTGGAGCAACGTGGAGGGCCGCTGCGATCGTCGGCACCCCGGTATTTAGAATCGTGGTGTCGAGAGACTCCATGAAAAATGCGACCGCGATCAGCCACGGTAGCAGCCGTCTGCTCGAATCAGGCAACGGCGGGGAGGAAGGCTCAGTCGGACTCGGCGGGCTCCCGTTTGTCGAACTTGGCTGCATCGGTCTCCGTGGTCGCGTTCATCAGTTCGCAGAAAACCAATTATCGCTGATTCGCACATCGATTCCGGTTCATCAACCGTTGATGGCCAGTCGGCCTCGCATTTCAACACCAGGTAAACGAAACGTCATGTGTGGGGTTTTCGCGCCACCGAATGCAACATTTCACAGCTGGAAACGCACAATATTGCTCATTTTCAACACCTTAGCCCGGCGCCGATTTCATTCTGCGCACAACGGCGCTTCTTACCAGTTCTGAGCAAAAGTGAACATCCTGGGTATTCAGCGCTCCGCTAAAATCTTAGGGAGTGTAGGTTGGTCCACACCGGGAGAAGGCTTTTGGTCCTACGAACCAAATCGGTTAACAAAATACACGACTTCGATCCCAAGGAATTCCTTGCCACGATTGGCGAGGGTAGGAAAGTCGTGGCCTTTCCCAAGAAGCAAACAATCTTCTCGCAGGGGGACACAGCGGACGCAGTGTTCTATATCCAGGAAGGAAAGGTTCGACTCACGGTCGTGTCCAAGATTGGCAAGGAAGCAACCCTGGGCATATTGAGCGAGGGAGATTTTTTCGGAGAGGGTTGCTTGGTCGGAAAGCTCGTCCGCATGAAGTCTGCAACCACGATGACGGAGTGCAAACTTCTGCGCGTTGAGAAGAAGGCAATGATGCAAGCGCTTCACCGGGAACATACGTTCTCGGATTTGTTCGTAGCGTATCTGCTGGCTCGAAACATCCGATACGAAGAGGATCTAGTCGACCAGCTCTTCAATTCCAGCGAAAAAAGACTGGCTCGGCTCCTGCTCTTGCTTGCTCACTTCGGCAAGGAGGGGGTGCCCGAGACTGTAATCGCCAAGATGAGCCAGGAAACCTTGGCGGATATGGTCGGTACAACCCGGTCGCGGGTCAGCTTTTTCATGAACCGATTCAGGAAGCTGGGCTTCATCGACTATGACGCTGGGAGCGGGTTGCAGGTTCATAGTTCACTTCTAAACATTGTCCTGCACGATTAGTCTCCACGCCAAAAGCTGCTTCCGAGATAGCCATAAGCAATGTCAGGCGTTTGCTGGATCTAATCCGGAGAGCGGCGTTATCTTCATCGCCACTAACACTTCCAACAACGTGGCCGTGCTGCGAACGCTTCCTGAGATGGAGATCAGTGCCTCTTCGACGAGGGGGTGCTGCTCCGCCAGCGAGTCAAGACGGTCACTCACGTTGTACAGTTGCTGAACTTCGTGCAAGATCGCATTCGAGTCCATCAGATGCGCGGCTTTCCGAGACGCCTAGGAGAAGCGAGGAACTTCAGATGGGCCTCACGTAAGTTTGGGAAACTTGAAAAAGGGTTCGCGGTCTAGCTCCGGAACCCTCATAAAGATCAAAAAGCGGGATCAAGCAGCTTTAAGCGTGTATCCCACGTTCGCTAGTTGCGCCAACGAGAGTATCCCCAGCCCCCGCCGCCGAGCAAAAACAGCACCACAAGAACAATCAATACGGTTTCCATTGTTGCACCTCACTTGTAAGAGGAAGGTGGACTGACCTTGATAACGGCCATCTCATTTCTTCGCTACAGATCATGGTATAAGTGCCGAAGACACGTGTCTGAGCACATTGGACCACTTTAAGTTCTCGATTCGTACAGCGCGTTATCAAGATATTGGTGTCTAGCTTCGCGTCGCGATTTCGTGGGAGTTTTCGCTTTAACATTTGTCGTGGCGATCACCACAGTAGCAATGTTCGCCGCTGGCATTGCCATGTTTGTTGTATAGGGTGCCGGTCTCGCTGCCGTCGATCCGCACGTTCGCTCAGTTTCGCCAAACTAATTGTCAGAACTGTGCTATTTGGACCTGTGATCCATTCTTTCTAGGCCTATCTTCTATCTATCTAGCCGATGACCAGTCGTGACGAAGCCCGATCCTCCGGCCTGGTGGGAATGAGAACACTATGATCCATGGCACTAAGAAGGCGATACCCAAACTGCGCAAAGCTCCCCAACCACCCCTGTCTCACGCTGGTGCGATCCCTGACTCAGACCGTGCCAAGAGACCACCACTCTCCGAGCCCGCCACCACCGGCCAGGAACTGAATCGCGGAGATCGCGTCGAGGGTTTGGGCAACTTCGGAAAGCCGAATGGAGAATTCGGCACAGTTGAGCGAGCTAACGATGAGGACGCGGTCGTCAAGTGGGATGATGACGGTCGCGTGAGACTCCACCAACCGTCACTTAAGAAGGTTTAACCCACAAGGCCGGGCCAATTCGCTGTCGCGCGCATCTGTTGTTGGCCGCACTGTTCCGTTTTGCTCAGTTTTGGCGAGGTTGTCCTTGTTACCGTGAGGGCGACTCCTATCCTACATTTCAAACAACGGAAGGTCCGAAAATAGCTCCCACACTCTATCTTGGAGGAAAGCACCTTGAGAGATGAAACGACTGTTGGAGTTTTCAAGAAAGTATCTCGTCCCGAACTGATCGATCTTTTGAATCAGGATCTATCGCGCGAATACCAGGCAATCATCGGGTACGTCGTCTATTCACAGGTCTTGAAGGGTGCTGAGTTCATGAACATCACCGGCGAACTCGCAAAACACGCTGCGGAAGAACTCAGCCACGCCCTCATCATCGCCAAGCAAATTGACTATCTTGGCGGCATGCCGGCGGTTGAAGCCAAGACTGTCCGGACATCAGAGAAAGCCGCCGAAATGTTGCAGTTCGATCTCGAAAACGAAACGGAAACGATTCGAAATTATCGCGAGAAAGTCCGCCAGTGTGAGGAGTTGGCCGAGTATGCCATGAGCGAACAAATTCGCGAGATCTTGATCGACGAACAAGACCACCAAATTGCTCTGGCCACGGCCCTGGGCAAGAGCGTCCCACAGCAGCTTAAGGCCGCATAGGAAACGTGAGAGGGTTCCGGCCGGGCAGCGAAATCATCGACCTTCTGAAGACCAATCTATTTTTTGTAGTGATACCAGGTGCGTGTTAGGAAGGGCACTCAACGTGAAGGTCATGGCAGAAGTAGAGTTTCGAACGATTGAACCGAAGATCCTCTACTTCGGAACGCCCGTAGCGCTGATTAGTTCGCTGAACGAAGACGGCAGTACGAATCTGGCGCCAGTATCGTCATTCTGGGCGTTGGGATGGACGTTTATGTTAGGACTGTTGGACGAGACGAAGACAGCGGACAATTTAGGACGACATCCTGAGTGCGTTGTGAACTTGCCCGCGCCGGATATGTGGCGAGAAGTGGAGAAGCTAGCGCCACTCACCGGCAAGAATCCTGTTCCACAGATTAAGGCTAAGCAGTTCCGCTTCGAGGCGGACAAGTTCGAAGCCTGTGGACTTACACAGCTTGCGAGCGAGATTGTGCAGCCGGCGCGGGCTCGAGAATGCCCGATCCAGATGGAAGCTAAGGTCCATCGGCTGCACAGTATGGGCGGAGAAAGACTACAGCAACTCGGAGGCGGTGTGGCGGCCGAGGTGGAAATCGTCCGAGTGCACGCAGCAAGCCAGTTTGTCCTCGGTGAGAACTATATCGACCCGCAAAAGTGGTCCCCGCTCATTTACAACTTTCGGCACTATTTCCGGTTGGCAGAGAATGAATTGGGAAAGACATTTCGGGCAGAACGGTGACTTCTTGAGGCAGAACGCCCTAATTCCCGCCCCGCCGCGCTATCCCACGACATTCAGAACTAGCAGACTCAACACTCTATAAGGAGCTTTGCAATGAAGATTCTAGTAACAGGCGGTACCGGTAAGGTCGGGTCGGAAGTAATTAAGGCACTGGTTAAACGCAACGCGAGCGTCCGCGCTCTGGTTCGCAAACAGGAGGCATCGACAGCGATGCCAGAAGGAATCGAGGTATCCCTCGGAGACCTGCTCGACCCGGTCGCGGTCCGTAAAGCGCTCGATGGGGTCGACAAGCTCTACCTGTTGAATGCTGTCGTTCCCGACGAGTTGACGCAGGGGCTGATTGCCTATGACCTGGCAAGAAAGCTCAAGCTTAAACAGATCGTCTATCACTCTGTTTTCAAGGTGGAGGAGTTCAAGGACGTTCCTCACTTTGCCGCCAAGCTTGCGCTCGAGAGTGCTCTCCATGAGTTCAATCTCCCTTTCACTATCATTCGCCCGAATTATTTCTTTCAAAACGACGTTTCGCTGAAGGACGCGTTGATGCAGGCTGGCATTTATCCCATGCCCCTTGGGACACCTGGCGTTTCTGCCGTTGACACGCGTGATATCGCCGAAGCTGCCGCCATCGCCCTAACGAGCGACGGACACCTCGGCAGGACTTACAACCTGAATGGTCCGGAGATTCTGAGTGGCAAAAAGATAGCGTCCATCTGGAGCGGGCTGCTTGGCAAAGAGATCCGATACCCCGGCGAGGACTTGGACTCCTTCGAGGAACAGACGCGGAAGAGTGCACCATCCTGGTCGGCGTTTGATATCCGCATGATGTTCCAAGGCTATCTAGAACGAGGGTTCGTGGCGGAGGACGGAGATATTGAGATCCTAACGAACCTGCTTGGCCATCCGCCCCGCCGATACGAGGACTTCGCAAAGGAGACGGTCGAAGCGTGGCGACAAGTAGCAGAGCCTCAGTACCGTCAACCCGCTGCGTGAGAACACCGGGCTTGCGCTTAGGTGTCCAAGCCAAGGCCACGGGGATTCCCCGCCGTTGCCGGCAAGACGACGTTAACGGGCAGTCAGTTGCATTACCGGCAAATACCGGAGAACTGATTTGCAACACGATCAATTCTGACCAGTTTTGCGAACCCCAATCTTCGATACTGGCGATTCACGTGTACCAAAGACCGAGAAAAAGAGGTGTCGTAATGGCTGAACCAAAGAGAATCGATGAGGATATTTCGACGGCCGAGTTGGCGAGCTACGGCATTCCGGCAAAGCAGCCAGAAAAACCCATGCTGGTAAAAGCCCCAGAGCCGAAACCTCCGGAAAGTGCGGCTGCATTCTCGAAGCCCATGCCCTTGTTCTCCGAATCGGAGATGGGAGAGTTCCGATCGCAGTGGAGCAAGGTACAGACTGGCTTCGTGGATGAACCACGCCGGACGGTTGAAGACGCAGACAAGTTGGTTGCTGCAGTGATGCAGCGACTCGCGGAAGGTTTCGCCAACGAGCGGTCAGGCTTGGAAAAGCAGTGGGAGAGCGGTGACAACGTATCCACTGAGGACCTGCGCGTTGCCCTGCAGCGTTATCGTTCGTTTTTTGACAGACTGCTGAAGCTGTAGGAAGAACACGCTTTGGATGCGGGAACGAATCCTCTCCATGAGGATCTGCGGATCTATGTTATTCAACCACGAGGAGAAAACAATGAACCCCAGTACGACAGATGAGATTAAAGGCATTGTTCATGAAGTGAAAGGCAAAGTCAAAGAGACGGCCGGCAAAGTCACGAATAATCCTAATTTACAGGCCGAAGGCAACGCCGAAAAAAACACCGGCAAAGTTGAGAAGAAGGTCGGACAGATCGAAAAAGTGTTCGAGAAGTAAATCAGGCGGCTCTATCCGGAGCCTGTTGATCCTCTTGAGACAGCTGGTGTGCCGCCGATCTCCGCCCAGTACTGCAGAGACCCGGAGTGCGTCAGACTAGCGCCCGCAGTTCGTCTATTGGATCGGGGCACATATTTCAACGCCTCAAACCCAATCAACTTCGGCGCCGAACGCGCTTTCCTGAATCCGTCTCCAACCAAATGGCGCATCTACGCGTCAAAAAGCGCATGTCTGGCCAGGTCAGCAATATGAGCACGGCTGCCGAACCAAATCAGGTGAGCGTACCGGAGATGGGCCCGCCGTCTTCGACCTCGTCGTCCGACAAGCTGCTCAGCAGAATCGCGATTCTGCTCTTCATTTTAGTCGCGGGCTTGCTGACGGTGTTTGGGTACTATGCGAGCTCGATTTGCATCACGGTCGTCTTGGCGGGATTTCTTGCGATCCTGTTTGACCCCCTAGTGGTGAAACTGGAGAGACTGCATATACCGCGCAGTGTAGCCGCGGCAAGTATTGTACTCGCAGGCATCGGGCTGATCGGCCTGCTGGGTTACGCGCTCTACGGAAGAGCGACGAGCTTTGCAGAAGAACTTCCAGTCTACGCCTCGACGATTCAGCAGACCGTTGCGCCCATTAGCCGGAAGATCCAAAACTTTCAACAAAGCGCTGGCAACCTTACGAACGACGTACATCCTACCAAGAAAATCCCAGAGGTTCGGATACAGGAATCGCCAACCTGGCCTGATTATCTGGTGCGCGGCGTAGGATCTGTGTGGGGAGCGCTGATTATTGCCGGAGTGGTTCCATTTCTGACGTTTTTCATGCTCTGCACCAAGCACCAAATGGCCGTTCGAACGAACGGCCTCTTCAGCTCCAGGATAGATGCGGCTCAGTTCATCACGAACCTAAATCAGATGATTCACGGTTTCGTAACTGGGAACCTTATCGTTGGCTCGCTTATGGCCGTGGCCACTACTCTGGTCTTGTGGGGTGTGGGCGTAAAAGGCGCCATACCTCTCGGAATCGCCAGCGGACTCTTGAATCTTCTGCCATTCCTCGGTCTGATCGCTTCGCTTGCGCTTCCTTTAGCGGCGGCCCTCCTTCAGTTCAGCACACCGGGACCATACATTGTCATCACTCTGACAATTCTCTGCCTGCATGTCGTGTCCGCGAATCTCCTTATTCCGAAATTTATTGCGAATCGCGTGAGTATCGGGCCGGTGGCGGCAACGGTTGGGATTCTCTTCTGGGGTTGGTTGTGGGGTGTGATGGGCTTACTGCTCGCTATACCGCTCACCGCATTCATCAAGGTGGTCGCGGATTTGCATCCGTCCTTATGTCACTTGTCGAACATGCTGGCCCTGACGCCACGTCCGACTCCGCGTTGGGTGCGCTACGGCGAAACGGCTTTGGAGCGGACAATCCCTTACTTGCGCCCCCGTCCGGGAAAAGTTCCCGGGCGCCAACATTAGGCGACCGAACACCGAGAGGGCAATGATAGCTGCACATTGTATTTGGACGCGCCCGCATCAGCCCGTCCAGCAACTGTCGCGAAAAGTGTGCAAATTTGACCAGCCTTAGCCGGCCCACATCGTCGATCATCAATGGTGGGTGGAGTTCAAAGGTGTTCAATTACCCCGGATCCAAAACGATTCTGTGCATTGACGATGATGACGGCATGCTGCGTTACCAAAAGGCGCTGTTCGAAAGACGTGGGTATAAGGTGCTTACCGCCGCCTCCGCCCGACAAGGCTTAAGAATTGCGGCGGCCTGCGCGGTTGTTGCCGTGGTCGTTGACTACCACATGCCCGAGATGAACGGTCATGAGGTTGCGATCGAAATAAAGCGCCTTAAGCCGCAAATACCGATAGTGTTGTTTTCCAGTGACGACGCGATTCCAGAATCCGCATTGAATGTCGTGGATGCTTTCGTCTCTAAGAATGAAGCGTCCCACTGCTTGTTGCCGGTGATCACTCGAATCTGCGGTGAAAATCCCTCCGGTTTCCAAGAAACCAGTATCACGGTGTGAGCTTGGCCGTATTAGAGTTAGCTCGGATGGGAAGCCTCCCCGTTCGACGGGATGGAATATTCGTCCACCCCACCGTTGCCGCTCGCAGGCGAAGGACAATCTTTTGGGGCGACAGCGAGCAGAAACTACTTCGCCTGAGACCGGGACTCCTATTTACGGACTAGTGTATTAAGAAGCAGCATATCCTATCGCCAAAAGGTTTAGCTCATGAGCGAAAATTCCGTGCAGAGCCAGTCGCACATAGACTCGATTGTGAGGCAAGAGGAAGAATCGCTAGAGCGAAGGTCCAGCTCAGAACGTCTCGCCGATGCGGTAGGAGGCTTCGCAGGAAGCCTTCTGTTCGTTGTGCTCCACCTGTTGCTGTTAGTCGCCTGGCTGCTGGTAAACAGCGGCAAGATTCCCAGCACACGACCGTTCGACCCTTACCCCTTCTCGCTACTCGGAGTTATTGTTGCGGTGGAGGCCGTCATTCTCTCCAGCTTCATACTCATGCGTCAGAACCGCATGATGCGCCGAGGAGAGCGTCGCGACCACCTGAATTTGCAGGTTGACTTGTTGGCAGAGAAGGAAATCACGAAGCTGTTACAGATGGTGCGCGCAATTTGCGGGCAAATGGGACTTCAGAACATCGTGGCGGATAAGGAGATCCATGATCTCAGCCAGAACACCTCGATTGAGTCGCTCAGTCAGACGTTGGAGGATCGGCTGCCGGGGACATAAGGTCAAGCATCCTCAGCAGCAACCGGACCTATCAGGGTGCGGAAAAATGGACTCCGCGACTTAGATTCTCTGATTCCCTCCAGTCTCAGAGATTTTGTGATTCGGGAAGGGTTCTGGCGGCATTCGCTGGTGTTCCGCGGATTCATTTTCGGTCCTGCGAGCACATTACGACCTCGGCTTACGTCGCTTGTATCGCCAGAGGGGGCTGATGTAGCTGAACACGTCCAACTGTTGCTCGTCTTTTCGGCGCATGCCTTCTTCTTATCAGGTTGTGCCGTAGAAACGAGAGTGTTTCGCGGTACTGCGTCCGCTTCAAATCGAGTTTCTCGGTAACCTGCTCGCGGGCCCGACAACGGAGTTGCGGGTATGTCAGAGCCCGGGTCGTTGGCGCATTGTGTGGACGATAATCGCGACGTGAATGGCAATCGCTGCTCCCGCGCCGGTCATGTGCATCAAGAAAGTCCCGCCGCCAGTCTGCTGAATGGCGGCGATACCGTATCCGCCTAGTGGAAGAAACAAGACGATCGCGGTTCCCAGTCCTGGGTTGTAGCCTCGGGAAATGACCGCCTGGACGATGTGAATGGTGCCATTCAGGAGAACTAGATAGACCGCGAGAAGTCCGAACCCAGCGCTCACCGTCGCCGCCAGTGCCAGAGAGATCCCGATGACGCCCCACACTCCGGGCACGTTAATGACGAAGACAGCCAACGGTGAGAGTCCTACTCTTCGTTTCCCAATCTTCTGATTGACGAACAGTCTGAACCGATCGTTGTCGTGCTCCTCGTATTGGTGGACCATGTAAACCGGTAGGCAGAGAAACGTAGTCACGAGCGAAACAGGCCAAGAGTGCACGAGGACAGGAGTCAGTAAAAGCAACCATAAACCGGCTAGGAACCCACCATAGACCCAGTTGGCGATTAGTCGGGCGAACATTCGTTCCTCCCCCTCGAACCCCTCGCGTAACGGATTTCTTGACTGCCCTGGTCTAAAACGAGGGTTATTCTATTTTGGTAGCGAGAGCCGATACCGTTTCCCGCGTCGCCCTGGCAAGTTGCGGGAAAATTCGCACGTACATCAAAAAGCGACACCCTCAGACGCTAAAGCGCACGCTCATTTTCAACGACCTAACGGCAGGAGTCTTCGCAAAACCTGCCTGAGAGCTCGAGTTTTTCCGCAACCTGCTAGTTCGCTCCGGCTCCCGGGTTGGATAGAGGAAGAACTTGGTGCGCGGAGCTACTTCAGCGGGAATAACCGCGGGCAGGCTGTTCCGCTGAGGCGAACAACAAACTGTAATGGGCTGAGGAATAGGACTCCGTATATCGCGATTCGGCTGACCGGGAGGAAATCCCGGCTGGAAAGCGAAGAGGTTCTGCGGACCGGAAGAGCCATTTCCACTATTGTTTGGACGTCATTTCTTAGCGGTAACCCGATCTGCAATTTTGTCATACTCTGCCTTCGGCATGATACGCCGCGTCACCAGGTCGCCAGCTTCGCTATAGGGACGCCCGGCAATCATTCGGTCTGCCTCTGCCGCAGTCACGCCCGGCAGGCTTAGCAACTGGTCTCTTGTGGCAGTGTTCAAATCGAGTTGCTTGTCGCGGCTCCAGCCTTCGCTGATCCCTGCCGCTATAGCGTTAGCATCGCGCTTCACATCCGCGGTTGCTTGCGCGGTTTGCTCCTTCAGGTCCTGCGAGCTCTGTTGTTGAGTGCAACCCGCGAGAATAGCAAGCAGCAAACAAATGAAAACGTGCCGATATCTGAGGAAATCCATTTTGATCAGCTCCTTTCCGTTGTATTCGATCATTCTCAGCCCTGGTATAGAACCGCGGACGTCGCGAACCCGAGGAGGATGTCCAGAGTCTGGTCACCGTCCAGCTGATCGTTGCTGTCCTCAACGGATTCGCGCGGCCAGTTGGCGGGCGCTCGATTGCGAACCAAGACCCAGCCCGCTATTTCAGTCTCTCGCACGGCAGATCGACCGACTACTTCCGCATGCTGTCGGTCTTTTTGCGTTCACTTCGCCATCTTGAGCGACATGACGTGGACTTCGTTCTTGTCAGTATTACATTGTGCTGTCAGGGTGACGTGGTGGCCTTCGTGTCCCTTTACTGCCTCTGGGTTGTTGATGGTCCAGCTCTTGCTGTCCGTGTCACCCACAAACGTCTTGCCGTCATCGCTAACTTTGCCTGTGACGTGAACCGCTTTCATGGACGCATCACCCTTCATGTTGTCATTGTGCATGTTGTCCTGAGCCGAAGCCACTCCGAAGGTTAGGAGGGCCAGGGCGAAACAAATTGTCATCAGCATTTTCATGTTGTTCTCCTGAGATATGCCAACCCGGTCGACACGAACCACGCCTGCCCCGGGGGGCTTTCCGTGTTTCAGGCGCCGCGCTGAGCAAGTTGGAATGCTAGTATCCCCGCCGTCGGGTGAACTGTACAGAATTGCTCAGTCCCTCACTTTGTTTTGAGAAGCTACCCATTCGAATCAGAGTGTTCGTAGCCGCGGAGCTTTGCCAGCACCTCACTTCCACCACTCCACTTATTGCGGGATCGTTGACATAGAGCTAAAGTGGACAGCTTGGAAGTCGCCAGTTCTGCCACACTCTGGCTATGACAACGAAAACGATTCCGGCATACCTAGAAGGCGAGCGCCGAAAAGACTGCGACGCTCAGCTGCGGATGGAAGCAGAAGCCGCGCGTATCCAACCACTAAACCATGGCCACCATCGCACTGGGAAACAAACCAAGCTGGAATCGCCATCTGTGGTGAAAACCGCACCCAAAGCGAGAAAGACCGCGCCACAGGCCCTGAGAAAGCCACGTGCCGCGCGAAAGACGGCGACGAAATCCCGGAAGGCGGCGTGAAGGCAAGGCTGCAGGACACTGAAGTGGGTATCCCTGTGCTCAACACATGGTGGTTAATCGCGAGTCTCGCATTGTGCGTGGGAATCGTCACACCTTTGCATACGCAGGCGATTCAACCAGTCCCGCCGACTCCCATCGACGTGAAAAAGGTCGAACTCGGCGGGACGCCTTGGAATCCACAATGGGATGGGATCATCGAGAATGCGCTGCCACCCCAGATGCTTTCTTCTCAGGTCCCCCGGGGTGTCCGTCGATTCTGCCCACGATTTTACGAGATGGCCGAAACCGACAAACGCACATTTTGGGCTTACTTCTTCCAGGCACTTGCGGCAGCTGAAGCCGGACTGAATCCGAATGTGAGCGTTCGTCACACAGAACCGGAAGGCCTAAAGGCCATGCGCAGTGAAGGGTTGTTGCAGCTCGCGTACGCGGACCACAAGCGTTACGGTTGCGATTTCAATTGGCAACTGGACCGAGCGTTGAAAGCGAACGACCCGGCCAAAACCATTCTCCGGCCGAAGAACAATCTCGAATGTGGAGTGAAGATTCTGGTTAACCAGACGATCGTCCGTCACAAACCTTTGTTGAGCCGGTCGGGATACTGGTCGACGTTGCGCCCTGATGGTCCCAGCTTCCGTGTATTCGCCAAGCAGATGACAAATCCCCCGGACGCGTGTGGTCTGTCCACCAAGTCGCGGATCGACAAGTCAGCTACAACCAAGTCCGTGCAGGACGACGCGAACCGGCCTGAGACGCCCAAATAGCTTCGCACGGAACGTCCTGTTTAGTGCTTCTCTCAGCTTTCACGATGTCGGACTTTAGATCGGCGTAGATAACACGTTGGCTCCGTCCAAAGAAACAGCAAAAATATACCCTCTAGGATCTGAGCAGAATTGACCGCCTCCGGATGTGCCTCGAAATCATCCAAATAAAATAGAGGTAGATTTCTTCGCGTCAATTCGTCGGGAATTTCCGCGTGCCAAGTGTGAGCTTTTTTGCTCAGACCGTTTTAGTCCTGATTTGCTAAGTTCGAATTGACCTCGGTGTGCCCGAATTTGGATCCGGATTTGTGCGCAAGGCACAGTACGAAACCGGAGAAGGGGCGAAGAGGTAACAGAAAAGAAAGAGGGTGTTCCATGAAAAAAGTAATCTTCGTACTCGCGATGTTTGGTCTCGGCACGCTCTGCTGGGCGGGGTCGGCGCGGGAAGATGCCACCGACCGGCTCGACAACGCCACCAGCGTGATGCACGAAATTATGGGGATGCCTGACAAGGGGATCCCGGAAGAAGTGCTGGAGCATGCAAAGTGCTTAGCCGTCATACCGCACATGGTCAAAGGCGGATTTGTCTTCGGAGCTGAAGGGGGTAAGGGCGTAGCCACCTGCCGTACGGCGAATGGCTGGAGCGCGCCGGCGTTCATCACGATTTCGGGTGGAAGCTGGGGCCTGCAGATCGGGGTGGAAGCTGTGGACGTGGTCATGATCTTTCAGAATGACAAAGCAATGCAAAGGCTGCTCTCCAGCAATTTCCAGGTTGGAGGGGATGCTTCCGCGGCAGCGGGTCCAGTTGGACGGCATGCCCAGGCTGGCACGGATTGGAAGTTGGATACAGAGATCCTGACCTACTCGCGTGCCAAAGGCGCGTTCGCGGGGCTTACGCTGACCGGCGCATCGCTCCGTCAAGACAATGATTCCCGACGTGCGATCTACGGACGAAATGTCACAACTCGGGCTTTGCTGTTGGGCAGAGTGCCGGTTCCAGCCGCGGCCGAGCCCTTCGTTGCGGAAATTCGGGGAGCCAAAGCTGAGGCTAACGTTCACAAAAAGTAGTGCTTCTGGACTCGGCCTCTGCCTCTGCTGTCGCTTGTCAACAGCCGGCACCATCGTATTCGAGGCGCGCGCACAGCCCATCATTTGTTGTTCTATCAGTTCGCGCGAAGCGGTTTTCTTGCGAAGGTTTGGATAAGACTCACATTCAGGTGCTCGCGCATGAGCACAGGAGGTCGACATGGTTTGGACCATTTTCGTTGTTCTTCTAGTTTTGTGGCTTTTGGGTTTCAGTCTGCATTTCGGCGGAGCCCTGATCCACCTGCTGCTGGTTGTGGCGTTGGCGGTTCTGATCATTAACTTATTGAGTGGGCGGCGAACGGCGGTTTGAAGAGGGTCAGTACGAGCTCAGCACTAGGAGGCTCGGGTGTAGCCTCCTGGTGTACATCTTCTGTTCGTAGCCTTCCAACCGGACCACATCGTTAAGGAGCCTGCAATGTTTGCGCCTGCTACCCTCGTGAGTTTGAAACCCAACACCCAGACGAGCCGCAAAGCGAGTCCTCTCGCGTTCGAAAAGAAGCCTGCATCATCTGTACAAGGGAGCCACTCGTTTCTAGTGCGGGTGGCGGTTATCGGGAACCACCTCCCTCGCCAGTGTGGAATTGCCACCTTCACTACAGACTTGTGTGATGCGATTGCGGCTGAATACGGCGCCGCTGGAGTATCCGTAGTAGCCGTCAATGACCTGCATGCGCGTTATCGCTATCCAGCGCGAGTGCGATTCGAGATAACCGAGAGCGAGCTTTCATCCTATAAAGCCGCCGCCGACTTTCTTAATTCCAGCAATGTCGATCTGGTGTGTTTGCAGCACGAGTATGGAATTTTTGGAGGGAAAGCCGGCAGCCATGTCTTGCGGCTGCTGCAGCGCCTCACAATGCCGGTGGTAACAACGCTGCATACGGTCCTTCGTGAGCCAGATGTTGACCAATTAGTTGTCATGCAAGAAATTGCCACGCTCTCCAATCGTCTTGTTGTTATGAGCGAGCATTCTTCTCAATTTCTAGAAGACGTATTTAGAGTTCCAAGCCGAAAGATTGACCTGATTCCTCACGGCATCCCCGACTTGCCTTTTGTGGAACCGGCTTCTTGCAAGAATTCGTTTTCAACGGGAAAGACTGTTCTACTCACGTTCGGATTGTTGTCTCCAAATAAGGGATTTGAAAGTGTCATTCAAGCCCTGCCCTGCATCTTGTCCCAGCACCCCGACGTTGTTTACATAATCGCAGGTGCTACCCACCCGCATGTCAGACACCGCGAGGGCGATCGATACCGGGTCCAATTGCAAGCCTTGGCCAAGGAACTCGGAGTTGAGGAGAACGTGGTCTTCTACAACCGCTTCGTAAGTCCGCAAGAGATGGCTGCGCTGGTTGGTTCGGCCGACATTTACGTCACGCCGTACCGCTACGAGACGCAGGCCGTGTCAGGAACACTCGCGTATGCCTTGGGAGCCGGGAAAGCAATCATTTCGACGCCGTACTGGCACGCCGCCGAACTCTTGGGCGATGGCCGCGGAGTGCTAGTTTCCTTCCAGGACCCAGCTGCCATCGCGGCTGCGGCGATTGAACTTTTGGACAACGATGCCGTCCGCGAGGCGATGCGCGAACGTGCTTATCTCTATGCACGCCAAATGGTGTGGGGCCAGGTAGCACAGTCTTATATGCGGGTCTTCGTACGAGCTTGCGCCAATCGCATGCAACCTGCCCATGTGGCGCCTCCCATCCAGGCTGCCGAGAAGAATGCTGCGAGCCGATTCATGAATGTCTGAGCTCTTTCTCCGACCCGGGGTAGACCACGCGTAAAGCGGGTTATAGAAGAGAATGGGTAGATGCGCTTTTGCGGAAAGTGGTCCAGTTTGAACCGGCGAGTGCCCTTTGCTCCTGGATTCAGACGAACAGCGAAATTTAGGTCCTTTGTGAGCCCGCGCAGCAAATACTCGTCTGATGTTTTTCGAAAGGACCATACGCTGAACGCGTGTTTCATGGGGTGCTAAGCAACTTCGGCGGATTTTCTGCTGCGCGGCCCATGGAGCGAGCAAGGCTTAGTTTGGCGACGTTGTGGGAGAACACGCTGTTTTTAGAGTCTGTAGGAAAAAAGAAGCGTTCGTTATCGAACGGTTTACCAAGCCTCAATGTCTGTAGGCTCTTTACTGGGCAGCGCAAACCGAGTGAGGGAGTGTTTGAGTCTGACAGGAAAAAGGTCACAGGAACCCCGGTGTCCCTATTGTGTGTTAGGGAAGGGATTCAGGGTGATGAAGGTTCTACCCAACGGGAGGCAGATTTGTGAAAACTGCGGTCACATCGTTTTCCCGAACGACATAGCTTTCAGGTGCCCGTGCCCGAAGTGTCTCGAAGTTAATTTCTCTCCCAGAATTCGCCGCCTGCGGCGGAGCTAGGCATGCCTGTCCCTCCCGCCTTCGGTAGCGACGCAGGTTGAATTTTCACAGGCTTTACTTTGCTTTGTACCCGTGTACGGAGAATTCGCCATCATTCAACCCAACCTCCATTCCCCAACCCTCCTCAGGGTATTTACGCTTTGCGCCATTCATTGCTTCGCCAGCGGCGCTCTCGGTCAGGGGCCTTCTTCGTTGGGGATGACCTTGGCTTCGCCGCCATCCATAACCGCTACAACCGAATTCGTGGTACCGAGATCAATGCCGATAGTCTGGTCCGGGGTAGTAATGCGAAACTGATGAAGATTTACCACCACACATCCCGGCAGTTTTGGATGATGTGACATGTCGCAGCTTCGGCAGGCAAGGCTCACGCACGTGTTCCGAATAGCGATCCGACTCCAGCGGTCACCGCCATAGCCAGAGCTCCCCAGAATGTGACGCGCAAGGCACCAACGATCACTCCTGCCCCACCCGCGCGTGCCGCCAAGCCACCGAGAAGTGCCAGGAACAGCAACGAACTTCCGGCGACAAGCGGAATAACCCTTGCTGGCGAGGTTATAGTAGCGACCAAAAGAGGCATGACTGCCCCTACGGCGAAGCTGCCAGCCGATGCCAACGCGGCTTGAATCGGACGCGCACGGGAAGTTTCGGAGATGCTGAGTTCGTCGCGGGCATGTGCGCCGATCGCGTCGTGGGCCATCAACTGTTGGGCGACCTGTTTCGCGAGCGCAGGGTCGAGTCCGCGAGCGACGTAGATTGTCGCCAGTTCCTTGTGTTCACCCTTGTCGTCAGCTTTCAGTTCAGCACGCTCAAGCTTGAGGTCGGCTTTTTCGGTGTCCGCCTGCGAGTGGACAGACACGTACTCGCCCGCTGCCATTGACATGGCCCCGGCTACGAGGCCTGCGACGCCTGCGACCACCACGTTGCTGTGAGTCGCGTGTGCGGCTGCGACACCCAAGACTAGACTAGATGTTGAGAGAATCCCGTCGTTCGCGCCCAGCACTGCCGCGCGTAACCAACCGATGCGTGATGTGCGGTGTCGTTCGTTGTTATTTGCCGGCATTCTCGATGACTTGGTGGTCACGGAACCCCTAGTCGTATTGGTGATGAAGACGTATCCTGGAATCGCCGTCCATTGTTCGTCGTGTCATCGTTCGTCGTATTCGCGGGGTACATCGTCCTGTGGCACTTCTCTGGTTTTCACTTCATGAATATCAGGATCGTCGGCATCTTCCACGCCGCTCACGGCCGCGGCTTCGAAAGATTGCCCATCAGCTGCCAATTCTTCGACGCTTTCACTATTCGCCTGCTCGGCATTTGACAAACCTTGCATGTCACCGGACTGCACGTCGGCTTCGCGACTGCTACGATCAGGCGGCGTGGCGATCAGTCGGTTCATTTTCTCTGTCACTTTGTCCTCCTGGCTAACCTTGGCAGATCACACCGATACTGGGCATTTTCTAGGCGACCAGTATGATTTTCCCAATCCCACCCTTCTCAGCGATCGGATCGGCTGCTCGAATTGCTCGGCGCTGTCGTACGAATCCTGATTAGTTTCCTCTCGAATGTCGGCATGGATACTGCGATCTCCGCGAAACAGTTCGTTTAGCTGTCCCACAAAGATGGTGCGCACTAACTCAGTCTCACCCCCGTGCCTGAGATTGGCTGATCAATTCTGATCAGTATTGCGAGCGCGGTTCGACGACCCTATAAAAAGGGCAAAGGGGACAACATGGCGAAAACCGCAGTCGGTCTGTTGGAAAACTCAGGGTTGGTTCCGGCGCGGACGCGCCCATGATTAACGGGACTGCGGAGCATCGGCGAGGAACCTCGTTGAAGCCTTTGTCGAGTGACAGGATACAAACAGTTACCGCCAGCACGTTTACCCGGCTGGTTCTAGAGGCAGAGGGACCAATCGTGGTTGAGTTTATGTCTTACGGGTGTGAACATTGTCGAGCGATCGAGCCGGTCCTGGAGCAGGTGGCAAAGATGGTGGAACCTCGGGAGACGATCTTCAGGGTCAACATCGCAGTCGAACAGGAACTCGCTGGCAGCTATCAGATCCAGGGCACGCCAACTCTAATCATGTTTCTCGACGGGAATGAAGTTGGACGTGTCGAGGGACCATCCCCGACCGTATCGAGCGTCCTGACAGCGGTGACGCAGCCCTTTGAGTTACGAACGGAGAACAATTGACGATGATCCAGAAGCAGACTAAGCCAATTCTCCTGTTCAATGACGAATGCGCCGTCTGCCGCCACATTGGGCATTGGGTGCAAAGGTCCGCGCAGAGCAAATCTGGCGAGACGGGCATCCTCGTACAACCGATTGGTGATGATCCGGAGAGGCTGCGGTCGCTCAATCCTAATCTCGATATCTGGGATGCCTATGAAACGATCCACGTCCTAATGCCCGATGGCTCGATGAGGCTGGGAGGGGAAGCCGTCGCGGAGACTCTAAGGAATTTGCCCAACACAAAATGGTTCGCCGGGAGTTTCGCCACTCGCATATTCGGATTCCGACCATTTCAAGTACTACTCAACATGGCCTATGCGATCCTTTCAGATGTGCGACCGCTTTTCGGCTGCGAGAGTTGCGGCAAACCAAAAGTTCTGAGACGGATTCAGTGGGTGACCAAAGGGGTGAAGAACTTATTTGGCGGGAGTCCTCGCCCGAGCCCGACTCCGCATTTCAGTTCGCTTTCGGCCGCGAGGCGTCGACCGCTAGCGGTTTCGGTACAGCCACTTCCTCAATCAACTCACTCCTGAGGTTTCGAGAGTTCAGGTCGCCTCCGCAGTTGTCCGAGTGAATATGGAAGCGAGAGGCCCGCTTATGACGACGACAGCTCTCAATCCTGCATCAGCCCAACCCCGAAAATCTCCCAGCAAACTATCCGGGGGTAAATTGGCTGATAAATGCGGACTAACGACGGAGGAGGCTCGGAGCCGCCTGGAAACGATTGGGCCAAATTCCATGCCCAGCACTGCGCTTCACCCCTTGCGCAGAATGATCGACAAATTATGGGCTCCCGTTCCATGGATGCTTGAGGCAGCGATCGTGCTGCAGTTAGTGCTGCACAAAGTCACCGAGGCAGCGGTCATCGCGTTTTTACTTTTTTTCAACGCCGCATTGGGTTTCTTGCAGGAAGGAAAAGCTCAAGCAACACTCGCGGCCCTGAAGTCGCGTCTTGCCTTAAATGCGTCGGTGCAGAGGGATGGCGCATGGAAAATCGTACCGTCTGCGGAGTTGGTGCCGGGTGACTTGGTCAAGCTATCCCTGGGCGCAGTGGTGGCCGCGGATGTGAAGATCGTGGACGGATCCGTTCTCCTCGACCAATCGATGCTGACGGGTGAGTCTGTGCCGGTCGAGTCTGGTGCGGGCGTGGAGACGTATGCAGGTGCACTCGTGCGGCGAGGCGAGGCTACTGCGAAAGTAATCCAGACCGGGGCACGAACCAAATTCGGACACACTGCCGAGTTGGTGCGTACAGCGCATGTTGTGAGCTCCCAGCAAAAGGCTGTTCTCCATGTCGTGCGCAACCTTGCGATTTTCAACGGCGTGATCATCGTCGGGCTGATCGCCTATGCGACCTTCCGTGGTCTGCCTTGGAGTGAAACGATTCCTCTTCTGCTCACGGCAGTGCTCGCAGCCATCCCAGTGGCTTTGCCAGCGACGTTCACGCTCGCCACTGCTCTTGGGGCTCGATCCCTTGCGAAAATGGGAGTCCTTTCGACTCGACTTTCCGCCGTCGATGAAGCGGCGACCATGGATGTGCTCTGCTCCGATAAGACGGGTACGTTGACCCAGAACCAATTGTCCGTGAACAGCGTCCATCCGATGCCGGGTTTCGATGAAGCACACGTCCTCGCATTGGCCTCGCTGGCAAGTGCGGATGGTGGCCAGGATCCCGTAGACGAAGCCATTCGAGGCGCTGCGAAACAGAAGAGCGAGCAGAATCCCCCCAAGCTCGTTAAATTCGTACCGTTCGACCCGGCCAGGAAGATGTCGGAGGCGATGGCCACCGCAGGAAACGGTCAAAGCTTACGGATCGTGAAGGGAGCATATGGCACGGTGATAGCTCTTGCGCAACCGTCTACTACAGGGGCGAGTTCCGCAGGAGCGACGGAGGCCGATGAACTTGAGAAACAAGGTTACAGAGTCCTCGCAGTGGTTGCCGGCGCTCCAAACGACATGCAACTCATCGGACTCGTCGCGCTCAGTGATCCACCTCGATCCGACGCCGCCGATCTCATCACTGAGTTAAAAGGTCTAGGCGTGCGCATGGTTATGGTGACTGGCGATGCGCCCGCTACGGCCAGCATCGTGGCTCATGCAGTGGGACTGGACGGGCCGATCTGCCCTCCTGGCCCGCTTCCGAACGATGTGCGCCCGGAGCAGTTCGCTGTCTTCGCCGGTGTCTTTCCCGAGGGAAAGTATGACTTGGTGAAGGCGTTTGAGAAGAGTGGCCACACGGTTGGGATGTGCGGGGATGGTGCGAACGATGCGCCCGCTCTGCGCCAGGCACAGATTGGAGTTGCAGTATCCACAGCAACGGACGTAGCGAAGTCGGCCGCAGGAATCGTGTTGACCACTGCCGGACTCGGCGGCATCGTTTTCGCCGTCAAGGAAGGCCGGTCGGCATTCCAGCGCATCCTTACCTATACGCTTAACTCCGTTACCAAGAAGATAGTCAATGTGCTATTCCTCGCCATTGGGCTGATCGTCACCGGTCACGCCATCCTCACGCCCTTACTCATGGTGATCATTATGATCACCGGTGATTTTCTTGGGATGTCTGTCACCGCCGACAACGTCCGGCCGTCGGCAAAGCCCAATCAGTGGCAAATCGGCAAGCTGGTGTTGGCATGCTCCGTCCTAGGAATCTGCCTTCTAGGGTTCTGTACGGGTTCGCTACTTGTAGGTAAATACCAGCTAGGGCTCGACCTGGGCGCGCTCCAGACCCTCGCCGCGATCGCGCTTGTGTTCGGCGGCGAGGCTACCCTCTATGCCATCCGCGAACGCCAACATTTGTGGAACTCTCGCCCAGGCACATGGCTGATTGTTTCGACGATAGGGGACATCTTGATAATCTCCGCACTGGCAATGCGCGGTATCGCGATGCGGCCCCTGCCCATTGCGGTCGTCGCTTCTACGCTTTTGGCAGCACTGCTTTTTGCATTCCTATTGGATTTGATCAAAGTACCCGTCTTTCGGCGATTCCAGATTGCGTGAGACCGGAATGTTCGCCTCAGGGCTCGCGCGGTGAGCGTTATTGCTCAGATTGCGAGCCCTCATTGCCATAGGCTTGCATCGAGGGCGATGTGTTGTTTCCTGTCGAAAACACCTGCGGCCGTCTTCACCAAGGAGAACGCACATGCTACGACTAGCCGGAGACTTGAGAGGTTATAAACTGAGCGCCCGCGATGGAGACATCGGCAAGGCTGAGGAGTTCTACTTCGATGACCGGAGTTGGGCGGTTCGATATCTCATTGCCGATACAGGTGGCTGGCTGGGCGGTCGGCAGGTCTTGATTTCGCCTTATGCACTCGACCCAGCTCGCAAGGACGACCAGGTCATTCCCGTCGATTTGACCAAGAAGCAAATTGAGAGCAGTCCATCCCTGGACACCGACAAACCAGTCTCCCGACAGTACGAGATTCAGTACTACTCGTTTTATGGCTGGCCGGCATACTGGGGCGGGCCTTACATGTGGGGCGGTTTTGCTTACCCTCAGCGACAAGGGCGATGGTCGGCAGCCACTCGTCACAAAAAAGATGATGACCCGCATCTGCGCAGCACGAAGGATGTAACCGGCCGTACGATTCAGGCCCGGGACGGAGAGATCGGTCACGTCTCTGATTTTGTGGTGGATGACGAGGATTGGGCGATTCGCTACTTGATTGTGGACACGCGTAACTGGTGGCCGGGTAAAAAGGTCCTGATTTCAACCCAGTGGATTGAACGAATCAGCTGGGAAGAATCGAAAGTCTTCATTAACCTCACTCGGGAAGCCGTCAAAGGATCTCCGGAATATACCGAAGAAGCTCTCATCACTCGCGACTACGAAGAGGAATTGCATCGTCACTATCTGCGCGAGAGGTATTGGCTTGCAGATGAGCCCGGCCGGGAACAAAAAGAACTCGTTGGGCGTCATTGATCCGGCCTCCGAAATCCCAGGGTAGTCGATCGCCATCGAGAACAGTTGCTGCGGACGCACAGAAGGGCAGAATCCGAAAACCATGGCCACCCGCAGTCTTGTCACCGACAAAACAACTGTCCATGAGCGCAATGCAGTCCATGTCAAACGAACGCACGCGGAGCTGAAGCCCGATCCGTCGCGGGTTCTCCTGCGGCCCTTTACCCCCGGGGATCACCGGCGAGTGCAGAGGATTGTCAGTTCGATCTTGTCGATCTCCGAGAGTGACGTCGGGCCATTGCTGGGTGCGATTTCCTCGAAGCTAGCTGCACACCACCCGCGAATCGAAGAGCTTTTCCAGGAACGATTTGAGCACCTACGGAAGATTGTCTCCATTGAACACAAACTGTCCGAGCAACGACGATTGTTGATTGGATCGTATTTCCTGTCTGAATTCGCGGTTGAGTCCGCAGCTCTATTCAACCCATCGATTGTCGCTGATCCCAATCAACAAGGCCTGCCTCCCGGGGCACTGCGTTTTGTTTTGAGCTTGCGCGCAACCGGGGATGGCAGCATTTCCTCTATCGTTTTCCGCACCGGCATCATCCACGCCAACCACCGGATCGAGGTCATGGCCGCCACTGGCGATATTGTTGAACCTAACCAGGTGCCCCACAACGTCTATCACAAGGCCCTCTTCGAGCGGACCTGTCTCGAACTTGGATTGGATAACGAGCGTACACGCCGCGTTATGCGACGGCTGCCGGATTCTTTCAACTTGAAAGAGCTGCTGGCCGCGGTCGACACCGAATTAAAGGAAGGGCCGACGCCGGATGGTGAAAAGGCCCGCCAAGACACCTTGGAGCGAATCTCGATGCTGGCCAAATCCAACTACTCGGTCCGATTCCCTGCGGAACAGTGCTTGTCCGAGCGAGTCATTTTTCCCGTCATCCGCTCGCAGCGAAACGGCATCGAGGATGCCCGCTTCGTACGATTTCACAACGACGACGGAACCCACGTCTACTATGCCACCTTCACAGCTTTTAATGGGCAGCTCGGCATTCCGCAACTCCTGGAGACGTCCGACTTCCTTCTTTTTCAGCTCATGACTCTGAATGGTCCAGCGGTCAAGAACAAAGGGATGGCTCTTTTCCCCAGGAAGATCAATGGCTCCTATGCCATGTTGTCCCGGCAGGACTCGGAGAATGTTTATCTCATGTTCTCCGACCATGTCCGTTTCTGGTATGAGCCCAAGGTTCTTCTCAAACCGATTTTTCCATGGGAACTCGTTCAAATCGGCAACTGCGGATCGCCCATCGAAACCAAGGCTGGCTGGTTGGTCCTCACTCACGGCGTTGGCCCGGGACGTGTCTACTCGATAGGCGCTTGTCTTCTCGATCTTGACGATCCATCCAAAGTGATCGGCCGTCTGCATGATCCCCTGCTGAAACCAATTCCCAGCGAATGGGAAGGGAATGTTCCAAACGTCGTTTATTCGTGCGGTGCACTGCTCCACGACGGTGAGCTGTTTATTCCTTACGGCGTGTCCGATTATGCTGCCCGCTTCGCGACCGTTCCGCTGGATGAATTGCTCTCCGCTCTGCAACCGGAATCGCGTCCATGAGCCCACCGAGAATTCAGAGATGCAGGAGGATTTCATGAGTGTGGCAACACAAACCCATACGCTTCGATCGAGCCTGAAGTACGAACCCCGAGAATTGGAGTTCGGTACCAGCGGACGGCGGGGCAAGGTGGTAGACCTCACGCAGTTGGAGGTCTATATCAACGCTCTAGCGGAACTGGAATTTTTGCAGTCATTCGGCTCTGCCGAGGGTGGAATCCTGCGGGGCGACGAGTTTTTCTTTGCTCTTGACTTGCGTCTCAGTTCCGACCGTTTTGTGCCCGACGAGGAAGGCCGTGGGAAGATCGCTCAAGCCATAGTGGCTGCGATCCGCGACGCCGGCATGCAGGCGATCAATCTTGGGAAGATCCCCACTCCCGCGCTAACCTGTTATGCGCTTGCCCGCGGCAAAGGCAGCATGATGATTACCGGCAGCCATATTCCATTCGACCGGAATGGATACAAAACCAATAGCAGCAAAGGCGAGTTGCGTAAGGAGCAGGAAGCACCGATCAACGAGCGCGTCCGCAAGGAACGCCAACGGCTGTACAGCCAGGATCGGGATGAGTCTCTGTTTGATGAGCGTGGCATGTTCAGAACCGGCCACCAGGAACTTCCAGCAGAGGATGCTGAAGCGCGTGCCGCGTGGATCAAACGATTCACCAGCTTCTTCAAGAACGCATCTCTGCGCGGCAAGCGCATACTGGTCGACCAACAATCCGCAGTCGGGCGCGATCTGCTCGTGGAGATCCTCGAACGCTTGAATGCGCAAGTGATCGCGGTCGGACGCAGCGCTACGTTCGTTCCCATCGACACCGAGAACATCGGGGCGGCACAACTGGCCACCATCCAGGCACTGGCTGCAGAGGCTACCGCGAAGCATGGACCGATCGATGCCATTGTGTCGACGGACGGTGACAGCGACCGGCCGTTGATTCTCGGAGTGGATGCGGCAACGGGCAAAGCGCACTTTTTCGGCGGAGATCTAGTGGGCATGGTGGTAGCTGAGTTTCTAAAGGCCGATGCCGTCGTGGTTCCCATCAGTTGCAATGATGCCGTTGATCGCGGGAATCTAAAATCCGTGGTCGAAGCCAAGACGCGCATCGGTTCACCCTTTGTGATTGCCGGTATGGAGGAAGCACGGCGCTCAGGGAAAAAGCGGGTCTGTGGCTGGGAACCCAATGGTGGCTTCCTGACTGGCACGGACATCACGCGGGATGGTGCGGTTTTGCCCGCTCTCCTTACTAGGGATGCCATCTTACCGATCCTCTGTGTTCTTTACGCTGCGGATGAGTCCGCAGTTTCTGTGGTCGATCTGTTTGAACGGCTGCCGAAACGCTTCAGCCGCGCCGCGCTGTTGGAAAACTTTCCCAAAGCGCTTGGGCTCAAACTCGTGGCGTTCTTCTCACCCAGTACTGATGACGGTGCAAACGATCCTGAGTCGAGCCTCGAATCCCTTCGACAAAGCCTCGCGACATTCTTCACTCGGGAAATGGGATTCGGAGAGATCACGCACGTGGATTACACGGACGGAGTGCGCGTCCTGTTCGATAACGGCGATGTGGCACACGTGCGACCGTCGGGGAACGCCGATGAACTGCGCATCTATGCCGTAGCCGATACCCAGTCGCGCGCCGACGCGATCGCGGCGATGGGAGTCGCAGAGCCGAACGGCATACTACGTTCCATGGAGAGAGCGGTTACCACCCATGCCTGAAAGCGTGCTGAGACTGCACGGCGCGGTCCAGCATTACGCCTGGGGCGGCTGCGACTTCATTCCCGGTCTCTTGGGCATTGCGAACGATGAGAGAATACCCTTCGCGGAATTATGGATGGGCGCTCATCCAAACGGGCCGGCGACCGCGAATGTCTCAGGCATTGAGATCCCGCTGAACCGGCTCATCGCGGAAGCCCCAGAGAAAATTCTTGGTCCAACGGCCAGTGCCCATTTCGGCGGCCGTCTGCCCTATCTATTCAAGGTGTTGGACGTTGCCAAGATGCTCTCAATTCAGGCGCATCCCACGAAGAAACAGGCTGAAGAAGGTTTCGCCCGCGAGAACGCGGCAGGAATTGACTTGCAGGCTCCCGGACGGGATTACAAGGATGACAACGACAAACCAGAGGTCGCCGTAGCCTTGACCGAGTTCTGGATGCTGCACGGATTCCGGCCACTGGAACAAATCGCCGAAATGTTTCGCACGATTCCTGAACTGCGCGCGATCATGCCGGACTTTCCGGAAAAGCTCGTACGGACCGAAAACACTGTTCAGGCCCGCCGAGCGCTGCTCCAAGACCTTTACCGCACAGTGATGACGACACCGCAGGAGCACGCGGACCTTCTACTGAATACTCTCATCACGCGCCTTGCCAAGACAGATCTGACTGATAAGAACGATCCAGGTTTTTGGGTCGCACGGGCGTCAGAAACACTTGGCCCGGTCGACGGCCATCGTGACCGCGGCATCTTTTCGATCTATCTGTTGAACCTGGTGCATCTGCGACCAGGACAGGGTACGTTCCAGCCTGCAGGCACGCTCCATGCTTATCTCGAAGGTGTAACCGTTGAGTTGATGTCAAATTCTGATAACGTCCTGCGCGGAGGCCTGACGCCGAAGCACGTTGATGTGCCGGGATTGATGAGAATCCTCTCTTTCGACAGTGGTCTGCCGGTTGTAATGAATGGTGTCCACGCAGGCGCCTCCGAATGTATCTACCAAACCTCATCTGATGAATTTCAATTGAGCAGCATCAATCTAGAGTCGGGCACGCAATACCTGGGAAACGCAGTTAATGGCCCAGAGACGATCATCGTTCTAAGCGGCAGCGCAACTCTGGCAACGAACGGCCGCAGCACCGAACTCACCCGGGGCACCATCACTTTTGCTCCCTTCGGAATGCACTACTTGCTCCACGCAAGTGGCGATCGAGCAATGTTATTCAAAGCGTCCGTCCCTTTTACGGCCGCATGACGGGCTCGATCACCGCAACCAAAGCGGCAACGGAATCGTCAGAATCTGGGCAGCCATGTAAATCCAATAAGGCTTGGCGAATCCTTTCTGGAGCGGCATTCGCGGCCGTCATAGGGCCGCTGGTGGAAGCGCCCGTGATGATCGCGCTGGTCAATGTGGCCTTCTATTTTCAGTCTTGATCGGGGATGATTAGAAATCCCGGTACGACAGCCCACATGGGCGTACCGTTTCGTCTTCGATGCCTCCTACATATACTTAATGGTCACGTTGAGGTTCGGGTGACGCAAGTGGTCGCGGCTCGTCAACTGATGTTTCCCAGTTCAGCGAACATCGTCTCCACCGTATGGCGGAACGTGTGCCAGCCGACTGACCATTCCTGATCGCGGTATGCTGGCATCCCATCACTTCCTGTTTGCCGATAACCCGTCCAGAAGCCCGAGGCCGGTCGTGGTAGCTCAGCCATAGTCTGTTCTTGCGGCCGGCCGCCGTCTTCGAGGTCACAGGAAAGATTTCGGTTGACACTGCTCCCGGTCCTTTTATAATCATTCTCATCCGATAATTATGCGTCTCACCCATGAACAGTTCCGTGAGCTGGCCGCGAAGCACGGTTTGGCGGTCACGCACCAGCGCCAGGTGGTCTATGAGGCCGTCGTCGCTTCCCACGGACACTATTCCCCGGAAGACATTTACGCCGCGGTCCGGCGGCTCATTCCATCTGTTTCTTTGGCTACGGTCTACAACAATCTGCGGCTTTTCATCGAGTGTGGGTTGCTGCGGGAGGTCACTCCTCACGCGACCACGCTGCGCGTGGACGGCAATCTCAAGCCTCATCACCACCTGGTCTGCTCCCGCTGCAAATCGGTGCAGGACATCGAAGGAGAGTTCATCGATTTCAACCGGCTGTCCCGGCATCTGCCGGATGGCTTTGATCTGACGCAGCCGTTGGTCGAGGTCTTTGGCCTTTGCCGCCGCTGCCGCAGCAAAAAATAGTTTCTTACGCAATTCATAGTCAATATTCGAAGGGAAGAAAACATTATGGAAAATACACTCGCGAGTTCATCGGGGAGTGTCGTCCCCGAAGCTAAGGAAAAAAACACAACAACCGAATCGAAGTGCCCAGTAGCGCACGGCGTTCGCAAATCTCACGCAAATGTTGATTGGTGGCCGAATCAGGTGAACCTGAAGGTCCTGCACCAGCATTCATCAAAGTCTGATCCGATGGGCAAGGAGTTCAATTACGCGGAACAGTTCAAGACGCTCGACCTGAAGGCCGTGATCAAGGATCTGCATTCCCTGATGACGGACTCGCAGGAGTGGTGGCCGGCCGACTTTGGGCACTATGGGCCGCTGTTCATTCGCATGGCCTGGCACAGCGCCGGCACATACCGCATTGGCGACGGCCGCGGCGGTGCCGGATCTGGTCAGCAACGTTTCGCGCCACTCAATAGCTGGCCGGACAACGTCAACCTGGACAAGGCACGCCGGCTGCTGTGGCCGATCAAGCAGAAGTATGGCCGGAAAATCTCGTGGGCCGACCTCATGATTCTCGCCGGCAACGTCGCACTCGAATCGATGGGCTTCAAGACATTCGGTTTTGGCGGCGGGCGCGCGGACGTGTGGGAGCCCGAAGAGGAGATTTATTGGGGACCCGAGGGCACGTGGCTGGCAGACGAGCGTTACTCCGGGGATCGTAACCTCGAGAATCCTCTCGGCGCGGTGCAAATGGGCCTGATTTACGTGAATCCGGAAGGGCCGAATGGCAAGCCGGATCCAATTGCCGCGGCACGCGATATCCGCGAGACTTTCGCCCGCATGGCGATGAATGACGAAGAAACAGTCGCACTCATTGCCGGCGGACATACATTCGGCAAAACGCACGGCGCTGCCGTTCCCGCTCAATATGTGGGTAACGATCCAGAAGGTGCCGCCATCGAGGAGCAAGGCCTCGGGTGGAAGAATAAGTTTGGCAAAGGTTTTGGTGCTGACACCATTGGCAGCGGCCTGGAAGTCATTTGGACCGCGACGCCTACGAAGTGGAGCAACAACTTCTTCACCAACCTGTTCAGCTATGAATGGGAACTGACGAAGAGTCCGGCCGGTGCACATCAGTGGACGCCGAAGAATGGCGCAGGCGCCGCTACGGTACCGGATGCGCACGATCCCTCAAAGCATCACGCCCCCTCCATGCTGACCACGGACCTCGCCTTGCGGTTCGACCCAGCTTACGAAAAAATTTCACGGCGCTTCTACGAGCATCCGGATCAGCTCGCAGACGCGTTTGCGCGGACGTGGTTCAAGCTGACGCACCGCGATATGGGGCCGATCGCGCGCTACCTTGGCCCGCTCGTTCCGAAGGAGGTCTTAGTCTGGCAAGACCCTGTTCCCGCTGTGGATCATAAATTGATTGGGGAGAAGGACATTGCTGCTCTGAAGGCCAAGATCCTCGCATCCGGACTGTCGATCTCGCAACTGGTCACGATTGCCTGGGCGTCAGCGGCGTCGTTCCGCGGCTCCGACAAGCGTGGCGGGGCGAACGGGGCGCGCATTCGTCTCGCGCCGCAAAAGGATTGGGAAGTAAACCAGCCGGCCGCACTGGCGAAGGTTATCAAGAAGCTGGAGGCGATCCAAAAGGAGTTCAACAGCTCGCAGTCCAACGGGAACAAAGGGAAGAAGATCTCGCTGGCAGACCTGATCGTTCTGGGCGGCTGCGCAGCCGTCGAGGAAGCTGCGAAAAGGGCCGGGCACAAAGTGAAGGTTCCCTTCTCGCCCGGGCGCATGGATGCTTCGCAGAAGCAGACCGACGTGCACTCATTCGCCGCAATGGAGCCGGTCGCTGACGGGTTCCGCAACTATCTTCGAAGCGGACAGGTTCTGTCGGCTGAGGAGTTGCTGGTGGATCGGGCGCAGTTGCTGACACTGACCGCCCCCGAGATGACGCTTCTCGTCGGCGGCATGAGGGCTCTGAATGCGAACTTCGGGCAGACGAAACACGGCGTCTTCACCAACCGGCCCGAGACGCTGACGAATGATTTCTTCGTCAACTTGCTCGACATGAATACGAAGTGGGAACCCTCCTCCACAACCGAAGGCGTGTATGAGGGGCGCGACCGAGCCACGGGCAAAACCAAGTGGACCGGCACACGGGTCGACCTTGTCTTCGGTTCTAACTCCCAGCTGCGGGCAATCGCAGAAGTCTATGGAAGTAACGACTCGAAGGAGGCGTTTGTGGAGGACTTCGCGGCTGCGTGGACCAAGGTGATGAACCTTGACCGCTACGACCTGGCCTGAGCTCGCCGAAAGAGAGCCATTAACTCAGTACGAACCCGGTAGTGGGGCTACTTCATTTCAAAGTAGCCCCACTACTTACCGGCTTCAATCCCCAGTCCGCCAAAGTCACCTACCTCAAACGTGGTATGTATCTGCAAGCCTTCCGTGGTAGCAAGAAAACACTGCATCTCGTGATGTGTTTTCGCAGCCCAGGTGCGAAACTTCGAATCGCGCGGACCGAAGATTAATAGGAACGCGCTTGTCGTGCCGGCGGATGCGAAGGCTTCGGTCGATACCATCGTCTAATGGATTTTTCTACGCGGTTCTGGACTACTCGCAACTGTGAATCGCCTCCGAAAACAATCGGAAACAATGAAATTGTCACAAGGAGAACACACCATGAGCCCACTCGAAAAAGAGCACACCATAACCCAAATTGAGAAAGTAATCTACACCGCCAAAGCGCATACCACGGGAGGCCGGGACGGAGGAGCCTCCCGCACCTCCGATGGCCGCCTGGAGGTTAAGCTGTCGGTTCCTGGCACTCCCGGCACCGGCACCAACCCGGAGCAGTTGTTCGCCGTCGGTTGGTCGGCTTGCTTCCTGTCCGCGATGAAGATCGTGGCTGCCAGAAAAAGAGTCAAGCTACCGGGTGAAACCGTCGTGGACGCCGAAGTGGACCTGGGCACAACCGGCGGCGGTTACCTCCTTCAGGCTCGCCTCAATGTCACCATGCCGGGTGTAGAGCGCGAAGTCGCCCAGGCGATAGTGGACGGCGCGCACCTGGAGTGCCCATATTCCAAAGCCACGCACGGCAACATCAATGTTGTGACGAAAGTCGAAACCGCACCCATCGCAAATGTCGCATAATTTTTCTTGTTGAAAGACTCACTATCCTTTCGGAGGGCCCACTCCGGCGACATCGTTTTCAATCGGACTGGAGAGAGAGCAATGAATGCAAATTCGACAGCGCGGCTAGAAGCCCCCGAAAGTCTGCCGGCCAGCGCCGAACAGCGGTTGAAAGAACTTGGCATCAAGCTTCCAGCGCCGCCCCAGCCGTTTGGTACCTACGTAGAAGCGGTGCAGACGGGCAATCTGCTCTTTTTGACTGGGATGCTGCCTACTGAAGGTCGTGGGGCTAAATTCATCGGGCGCGTGGGCGCGGAACTCGATGTAGAAGCGGGGTGCCAAGCGGCTCATCTCGCGGCGCTCAATGTCCTCGCCGTCGCGCGGCTGCATTTGGGATCGCTCGACAGAGTGACGCGCATCGTCCGGCTCGGCGTGTCGGTGGCCACTTCGGGAGATTTCCGCGATCAGCCGAAAGTCGCTGACGCCGCTTCGGAGTTGCTGCAGGACGTCTTCGGAAAAGACAAGAACCCTTGCCGCCTGGTGTATGGCGTCGCAAGCCTTCCTCTCGCCACCCCCGTCGAACTGGAAGTCATTTTCGAGGTGAGGGACTAGGGGGACCAGGCAAAGAGTTAATAGAGATGAAGCGCAAGAAAATCCCGGCGAGGTAGATTACCGGCACCGATGGTAGAAAATTCCCAGGAGGAATTATGGCAACGAGCAGAGTAGTACCAATGAAGACGACACAGATGAAGTCGGCGCAAATCTCCAAGCCCGGAGGAGATTTCGAGATTGTCGAGCGCGAGATTCCTGAGCCGGATGCCGGGCACGTGCGCATTAAGGTGCAAGCCTGTGGGGTTTGCCACAGTGATGTGCTCACCAAAGAAGGCTATTGGCCAGGAATTCAGTATCCTCGCGTTCCAGGACACGAGGTCGCGGGGGTCATCGATGAAGTAGGAGCAGGGGTTTCTGCGTGGAAGAAGGGGCAGCGTATCGGTGTCGGCTGGCACGGTGGCCAGGACAACACCTGCCGCGAATGCCGGCGCGGAGATTTTCGCAATTGCCGGAATTTGAAAGTCTGTGGCATCAGCTATGACGGCGGATATCAGCAATACATGGTGGCTCCCGTGGAGGCGCTGGTGTCCATCCCCGAAACCCTCAGTGACGTCGATGCCGCACCGTTACTCTGCGCGGGAATTACCACCTATAACGCGCTGCGCCACAGTGGCGCGTTTCCCGGCGATTTGGTTGCGGTGCAGGGAATCGGCGGATTGGGTCATCTGGGAGTTCAATTCGCGAACAAATTCGGTTATAAGGTTGCGGCGATTGGGCGCGGTGCTGAAAACGCAGCCCTCGCCAAGAAACTTGGGGCCAGCGTGTACATCGACAGCCAGGCGACGAAAGCAGCCGAAGAATTACAAAAACTGGGCGGAGCGCAGGTGATTCTGGCGACGGCCCCAAGCTCGAAAGCGATGTCCGAGTTGATCGACGGCCTGGGACCGAACGGCAAGCTCATGGTGGTCGGTGCGACATTCGATCCCATTGAGGTCACCCCGCTCCAGCTCATTAGCGGAAGTCGAGCGATTCAGGGTTGGGCCTCCGGAACGCCAGCCGACTCCGAGGACACACTGCGCTTCGCCGAACTGAGCGGCGTACGTCCCATGATCGAAACCTATCCGCTGGAAAAAGCAGCCGAAGCCTACGCGCGCATGTTGAGCGGCAAAGCAGAGTTCCGCGTCGTTCTGACGATGTAAGGCTGGCCAAAGCCATGGAGGTCAAAATGTCACTAGATCTTTTGCAGGTCCGCGAAATTTTCAAAAATCTTGAAACCGGTGACGGGCGCGGATTCTTCGCCCACGTTGCCGACGACGTCGACTGGATCGTCGAGGGAACTCATCCGCTCGCCGGACATTACCGCAGCAAGGTGGATTTTGTGGCCCACACTTTCGAGAAGCTAAACAAGGTTTTACCGCAAGGCACGCAACTTTACCTGGAGCACGCCTTGGTGAGTGGGGACTGGGCGGTAGTGGAATTGCATTCCCTTGCTATCGCGAAGAATGGCCTCAGGTTCGACAACCGGTACTGTTGGCTTTGCCGGTTCAGCGGTGACAAGATCGTTGAGGTTCGGGCGTATCTCGATTCCGCTCTGGTGGCTCGAATGTTCCAGGAGAACCCGATTGCTCAGACGGCCTGAGTGTCAAGAGCCGCGAAATACTCATGTCGCAACCAGTTTTCTATCGCACGGTGAAGGTTGACGGACTCTCGATTTTCTATCGTGAGGCGGGACCGAAGGATGCGCCAACGATTCTCCTGCTACACGGGCTGCCGTCGTCATCGCGAATGTTCGAACCGCTCTTCGCCCGGCTTTCCGATCGCTATCACCTAGTTGCGCCTGACTACCCGGGCTTCGGACACAGCGACTGGCCGGACCCGAAGAAATTCGCGTACACATTCGATCATATTGCCGAGGTCATGAATCATTTCACCGAGTCGCTCGGGCTCTCCAGCTACACGCTTTACATGCAGGACTACGGCGGCCCTGTGGGCTTTCGCATGGTCTTGGCGCACCCGGAGCGCGTAGAGGCTCTCATCGTCCAGGATGCGGTGGCGCACAACGAAGGCCTGGGCGCGAATTGGAAGACGCGGCGGGCCTTTTGGGTCGATCGCGCTGCCAACGAGAGCGCTCTGCGCACAAATCTCCTCTCGCTGGCGACGACGCGTACACGCCATCTCGGAAACGATCCGAACGTAGATCGCTACGATCCTGATCTGTGGACCGACGAATTTTATTTTCTCAATCAGCCCGGCCAGGCCGAGATTCAAAGCGACCTGTTCTACGACTATCGAACCAATGTGGAAGATTATCCGAAATGGCAGGCATGGATGCGCGAAAAGCAGCCGCACCTGCTGGTGATCTGGGGTAAGTACGATCTCTCGTTTGATCCGGGCGAGCCGGAGCGCTATCGCAAGGATGTGCCTAACGCTCAAGTCCACGTTCTCGACGCCGGTCATTTCGCATCGGACACGGCTGCCGATGAGATCGCCGCATTGGTGCGAGACTTTGTCGGTTCTTCGCGTCTAGGGTCGCTGGAGCGACGCGTTGGCTGAGGCCGCCGGAAACCTGTATGGGATTCGAACCAGCCGCAAAAAAGGCACGTATGTCAGACAAGAAAACAGCAATTGTTACGGGAGCATCACAGGGGATTGGTGCGGGTCTGGTCGAGGCCTTCCTGAACGAGGGTTATAACGTGGTCGCAACGTCTCGTACTGTCAGCCAAGTACTGACTGCCTCACCCAGCCTGGTTCTGGTCGATGGAGATATCGCTAAGCAGGAGACCGCTGTCAAAACTGTAGAAGCAGCGATCAATCATTTCGGAAACATCGATGTTCTCGTGACGAGCGCTGGAATCTACCGCACCAAGCCCTTCACGGACTTTACTACCGAAGACTTCAATGCCCTGGTCTCGATCAACCTGCTGGGATTCATTTACATAACTCAGCTCACAGTGAAACAGATGCTGAAACAGAAATCGGGCAACGTTGTGAGCATCACCGCGTCGCTTGCCGATCAGCCAATTGCGGGCGTAAACGCCTCCGTCTCGATGATTACGAAGGGCGGCCTGAATACGGTGATCCGAAGTCTCGCGATCGAGTATGCAAAGGATGGGATTCGCTTCAACGCCGTAGCCCCCGGTGTGGTGGACACACCACTGCACAAAGATAATCCCAAGGATGCTCTTCAGAAACTGCTGCCCATGGGGAAAGTCGTGCGCGTAGAAGATGTGGTCAGCGCTGTTCTCTATCTTGCGCAAGCAGCCAGAGTCACCGGTGAGGTGCTACACGTGGATGGTGGCGCTCACGCCGGCCGCTGGTAGCGGCAGACAGTTCGATTTCCGCTTGACAATAAAAGAGGAAATTAACCATGAAACACATAGAATCAACCGGGATTTCACGTCGCCGTCTGTTGGCAATGGCTGGCGTTTCCGCAGGCGGGGCACTGCTTGCACCTCACCCACTCTTCGCGGAGCAAGGCGGGGTTGCGCCTGCACCAGCCAACGCGGCAGCCAACAACAAGAACACTTCGTTCACCTCACTGAAACAGATCGACGCCGGCCTTCTCAACGTTGGCTACGCTGAGGCTGGCCCTGCCAATGGCCCTGCGGTCATTCTTTTGCAGGGCTGGCCCTACGACATTTACAGCTATGTCGATGTTGCGCCGTTATTGGCATCGGCGGGGTACAGGGTAATCGTCCCCTATCTGCGGGGTTTCGGCACGACGCGATTTCTTTCTGGTGACACGTTCCGAAATGGCCAACAATCTGTCGTAGCTCTCGACATCATCGCGCTGATGGATGCGCTCAAGATCGACAAGGCAATCCTCGCTGGCTTCGATTGGGGAGGGAGGACCGCTGACATCATCGCGGTACTCTGGCCGGAGCGCTGCAAGGCGCTCGTCTCGGTGAGCGGTTATCTGATCCCCAGTCAGGCAGCTAACCGGGCGCCGTTGCCGCCAAAGGTTGAGCTCCAATGGTGGTACCAGTTTTATTTCGCCACGGAACGCGGCCGGGACGGCTACGACAAATACCGGCACGATTTTGCCAAGCTCATCTGGCAGATCGCTTCGCCGAAGCGGAACTTCGATGATGCCACGTTCGATCGCAGTGCAGCGTCGTTCGACAATCCGGATCATGTTGCCATCGTGATCCATAGTTACCGCTGGCGGCTCGGCTTGGTTGAAGGCGAGCTAGAATATGACGATCTGGAAAAGCGGCTTGCTGCAGGTCCGGTCATCACCGTGCCCACCATCACCCTTGAAGGCGATGCCAATGGGGCACCACATTATCCAGACCCCAGTGCCTATGCCAAGAAATTCTCCGGCAAATATACACACCGGACCATCGCCGGAGGCGTCGGGCACAATCTTCCTCAAGAAGCTCCGGAGGCCTTTGCCAAGGCGGTCATCGAAGTTGACGGTTATTGATCAGCGGAAGCTGGAAGTTCTTGCGGACGGTTAGTCAGGAACTCATCCCTTGCGCAGTGCTACATTTATTGGGATGGGAGCAACAATCAAGATTGGTGTGTTGCTCCTCCTCTTCGTGCCCTTTGCCCTGTTTGCGCAAGAAATCGTGCTGAAGGGGCATATCGCCGATCCGCAAGGAAATGCCATACCAAATGCATCAGTCCAACTCCTCGGCCACGATCGAGTCGTTTCACAGACGAAGTCGGGAGGTGACGGGCAGTTCTTTTTGAAGGCCAATTCAGCGGGCGATTTCACGATCAAGATTGATGCTCAGGGATTTCGCTCGGTGAGCCGCACGGTTACCGTCCGGCCCACTGGCAATTCTGAAATCACAATCAGTGTGGGCCAAGTCGCATTTCACAATGAAAACGTTACTGTGACCGCGGATGTGAACGAATCGGACGTTCTCTCGCCGGATCCTGGCGAGAAAGTTTTCGTGCATCAGGATCTGCTGGACGCAAATCCGGGTCGACCGGGAGCGCCGGTCTCCATCCCGGGATATCCCATTGAAACCGCGTCCAGCGGTATCAAAGCGCCGCAATATTTTGCTCCCGGCGTCGCGGGAGATCATGGCGAGCCCATCGCCCAGTACATCGAAGTGGGCAGCTACCTCGTGCCCAATAATCTTTCGGCCAACGCCCACGGGAATGGCTACTCCGATCCCAACATATTTATTCCGGAAGTTCTGGAAAGTGTTCAGATCGACGGCGGAGCCTTCAACGTTCGCGAAGGAAATCACTCCGTCAATCTGGCGGCGACATATGGACTGCGCTCTCGCCTTGATCCGTTCATCACACTTACCGGAGACTACCGCGACCTCGACGTTGTAGCGGGATTAAGTCCCAGCCTGGAATCGTGGATGGCCTTCGAGGGCTCGTACGGGAATGGATTCCTGGATCGCCTCGAGCACCGTCAACAGTACAAATTCAATGGAGAGCGATTGATTCCCGTCGGCCGGCACTGGATCAGTCTGTTTGGTATCGGCTATTACGGATTCTCTTACGTCCCGGGACTGGTTCCGATCTTCGCGGAAAATCAGTATGACAACAAGTTTCCGAACTACCGCGACACCATCGATCTGCGTCAGAAAGATCAGACCCATACCGCACTCGTAGCCGTGAACGACAACTGGCAACTCAACGGAAGCCAGCAACTGCAGGTCTCTGGATTCCTGCGCACTTACAACCTCTCTCTGTTTTCGGATTTTGGGCAGGGGCTGATCCGGCAGAGCGAGTTCCGTACCGTTGTCGGCGCGAGCGCGAATTATGTGAACAAGGTTGCGGAGTATTTGTCTTTGCTGGCGGGTTTTGACTACGAGCGCGAAGCGCCACGGCGCGACGACTTGGATCATTATGGATTCTTCAATCCCGGCGCTCCCGACTACTACGGCCCTTTCACTCCGGTGGACGGAAATAATGTGACCATTACACCCTACACACCATACGTCGCCGCCGAAGGCGCCCTCGCCCGCTACTTCCGCTATTATCTCGGCTGGCGCCGCGATGAAATTGACATCGATAACGACGACTTGCTGCACTCACAGAATTCGTTTCAAAAATGGATGGGGGTGAACTCGCCAAAGGCGACAGTCTCATTTCTTCCCAGGGACTCGTGGCATGTTCCGCTCATCTCTCTGAGCTTTGGCCAAGCTTTCTTTACAGAGGATCCCCGGATCGGCACTGGAACTACTGTGGGCAGTCCGGTGGCCACTGCGCATTCTTATCAGATCGTCGCCAGTAAGACCATCCACAAAACGGATGTGAAGCTCACTCTCGGCCATGTGACTAGCAGCGCAGAGCTGGCGAAAATCGATCCGGATACCGGGTTGCAATTTAATGAAGGACCGAGTCGGCTGCGATTTATGACGGTCGCGGTGCGACGAAACTTCAGCCAGGGCTCGCTGCTGGCGACATTTTCAAAGGCAGATGCACGGGACCTTGACTCAGGACAACCCACACCAGAGGCTCCGAGGACGATCTTTGATTTGCTGGGGACGATTCAGAAGCTCCCGTTTCGTCTGCAGGCGCGAGGGGAATTCGAATATGTGGGCACCAAGCCTTTGGGGACCGAATGCAATCCTGCGAACCTGAGTGCCGAATGCACCGGAACTCCAGTGAAGGAATTTCGCGGCGCGGTGATTCGGCCTTTCATGAATGGACGCCTGACCGCTGGCGTGAATTTTCTGATTGCCAGCGGATACACGGGCCAAACAACGGAAAACTTCTGTCAGAACACCCAACTCCCGACCTCGTGTGATCCCTCCGATATCCAGGAGGTTGTCGGGGTTCGGATCCCCTCCTACGCCAGCGTGAGTCTCACGTACAGGTTCGGGCGGGCAGGTCAACCCTAAGCTGGTGTGGGACCGCAAGCCGTTCTAGCCCGAATCAAGTAAGTCGTGACTTCGAACAGACTTACCTTGAATCGCATCCATCGAACTCGTGCCCTTGCGTCGCACGTATCCCAGTGACAAGCATCACTGCGGCTTGCCATCGTTCGCTTCATGCTAAATAAGGATGTTTCCGCTTTGTACAGAAGTGCGCGCCTTGACGGACGTACCGGCCAGTGTGTTGTCGATCGCGCAAGCGTCGGCGAACGATTTCGAATTCTCCATGGTGCGCTACGCTCTTCCCATCACATTTGTCGCTCTCGTGGTGATGATCATCGTATGGCGATTGCAGCGACTGGAATGGGAGCGAGCCTGCGAAGCTTTGAAGGAAGCGACGGAGTTGAGGCAGCGACTGGAGGTTGAGCGCAACCAGGCGCAAGAAGAAGTTTTCCGCCGTCTCTACGAAGATAGCCAACTGGATAAAGAGAAGTTTCAGTTTCAGGCGCAGCTGGCCGAGTACGAAAAATATTCCACGCTGGCGCAACTGGCTCTGGGTGCGGCCCACGGGATTAACAATCCGCTGCTCGGCATCCTGTCTCACCTGGAACTGGAGATGAAGAGCGCCACCGATCCCGACCAGCGCTGGGAGATCGAACAATGCATTGCCGGCACCAAGCGCATCTCTGCAACGTTGCGGGGACTGGTAAATTATGCGCGTCCTGGTCCTCTGGTCCTGAGCAATCTCAGCTTGCATCGCCTGGTTACCGATACGCTGGGCTTCCTGGAAGGCCAGCCTGCGCTGCGCGGCAAGCGGGCAGAAAATCTGGTTCCCGAAGACTTGCCTCACATCCTGGTGGATTCCAATCAGCTTTCGCAAGTGTTGATGAATCTGTTGATCAACGCGGCCGAGGCAACGCCGGATGGCGGGCGTATTACGGTGTCCGCCAAGAAACTTACTTTCGTCGATAGCATCGAAATCTGCGTTTCGGACACCGGGAGCGGCATTCCGGCGGAAGTGTTACCGCACGTCTTTGAGCCCTTTTTCACCACCAAGCCCGGCAAAGGCACGGGCCTTGGGCTCAGCATCAGCGCTACTTATGTGCGAAGAAACAAAGGTGAGATTCGAATCGATAGCGTCCTGAACCGCGGGACCACGGTGACCATCACGCTGCCCATCCGGCAGGAGGAAACACACCAGGTTCAGGAGCAATCGGAAATTGTGGTTTGAGACTCGTGAGTTGACATGCCATATTGCGCATTGATCATCGATGACGAAGAACTGACGCTCCGGACCATTTCCCGCGGCCTGCGCCAGGATGGTTTTGAGGTATTCACCGCGCTCTCCGGCGAAGCGGGACTGAAGATTTTTCGCGATGAGAATCCCGACCTGATCCTGCTGGACATCGTTCTTCCCGGTATTGACGGGGTCGAAGTTCTGCGGCAGATCAAAGAAGCGAACCCGACCGCGATCGTGATCATGATGAGCGCTTACCATCTGGTAGAGCGCGCTGTCGAAGCCATGAAGCTGGGAGCCTTCGACTATCTGGTGAAACCATTTCACCTCGACGACATGACGAACATTCTGCACCGCGCCGCCGAAGTGCTCGCCCTGCGCGTGCGGGTGCGTGATTCGGTGGAGTCGGAAAAGGGTCGCTACGATTTTGGACACATCGTCACGCACAATCCCGCCACCATCAAGATGTTGGAGGTGGCCCGCAAGGCCGCCGACTCCGATCACACCACGATCCTGATTCTGGGTGAGAGTGGTACCGGCAAGGGAGTGCTTGCCAAGGCCATTCACTATGCCAGCCCTCGCACCTCGATGCCTCTGCTTGAAATCAACTGCGCGTCTCTGCCCGATGCTCTGCTGGAGAGCGAACTCTTCGGCTACGAGCCCGGAGCTTTCACCGATGCTCGGCGCCGCAAAGAAGGGTTGCTGGAGCGCGCCAGCGGGGGTACGGTTTTCCTCGATGAGATTGGCAACATGTCCGCCAGCGTGCAGGCTAAGATATTGCGCGTTCTCGAGGAAGGAACGTTCATGCGTCTGGGTGGGACGAGCACGATCAAAGTGAACATCCGCTTGATCGCGGCCACGAACGATCAGTTGAAGAACGCTGTGAGCCAGGGACGATTTCGCGAAGACCTTTATTACCGCATCAATGTGGTTCAGCTGGAGATTCCTCCGCTGCGCGAGCGTAAGGAAGACATTGTGCCGCTGGCGCTCGAGATCCTGTTGCAGTTCAATCGTGAGTTGAGAAAAAATTTCACCGGGTTCAGTGTCGCGGCGGGGGAACTGCTGGCGCAATATCCCTGGCCGGGCAACATCCGCGAACTGCGCAACGTGATTGAGCGAACCATGATTCTGAATGCGGAGGGCGAGATCGACTCTTGCCATCTGCCGGAAGAGATTCGCGACCAGCGGGAGGAGAAAAAACTGGGCGAAGCATTTTCCTCGGTCGACATCTCACCCACTGGAGATCAGTTCCTCAGCTTGCGCGCTCTGGAGGACAACTACATCGAACAGGTCCTGGCTGCGACGGGCAACAATAAGACGCAGGCAGCTAGGATCCTCGGCATCCATCCCACATCGCTGCAGCGCCGGCTAAAGGTGAAGGCAGCGGACTGAATTGCCGTCTCAAGGCGCCAGTTTCTTGGCTTCGATTGCTCTGGTCTGGAATTAAAAAAATTACAGATCATCAAAGTAAAATATCTGGAATCAATTGCTTAGCGATGTCGCCATCGGCGTGATCCGGGTAAAATATTGATGGCAAAGATGTTGTCTGTAAAATCTTTGGTATCAGTCGGTTGCAGGCCCTGGTTTCCGGTCGCGCCCTGCGTGTCTCGGTTGTATTCTCCGCTCACCTTGTAATCATGATCTCATTGTGGAGGCGGCACAAGGTCAGATGTCACGTGCTGGGTGTGGATTCTTAGGAAGGTCGCGGCACTATTTCAATGGACCATGGAGTGGGTACCTCAGGGGCTAAAGCCCCGTCAATTTTGGCCGCCTTACGGCATGACTAAAGAGGCTGCGGAAAAACGTGCCAAGGGTGCGAGGAGAGCACCTCAGGCGCTGAAGCGCGGATACAATTCAAACGGCTTAACGGCACGACAAAAGTCGTGCCCTTCCCGATCCCGCTCGAATTTTAGTCTTTCTGCAGCTTCTAACGTCGTGCACTTTCACAAACCTCGCGCTTCGCCTACAAAAGAAAAACCCCGGGCTGGTTGTCCCGGGGCTTTCTGCTGCAGCGTCCTTCTTCAGGCTCTTGCGGGAACGCTTGCAGCCATCCATTTCTGTGGCGGCGGGTTCCTGGGCAAAATGTCCAAGTAGACGATGGCGTAATGGAAAGCTACGGCAGCTGCCGTGATGGTGGCCAGACTGGCGGCGAATTCCGTCCATTTCGGCACGTAGTAAATACCGGAGCTTGTCTGCAGGGCCGTGATGGAGACGTTCAAGCGGTTGGTGATGAAGCCCATCACGACTATGGCACAGGTCCCGTATAAATATTGCGGGTTCTGGCGCACCTTCGGCTGGTTCAGCAGGATCACCGGGATGATCACCAACAAGGCAATCTCCAGCCAGAACAACAGCGTTTCTTCTCGCCACATCCACAGATATCCGATGGCGTCGCGGCTGATGAGATCGACGAAGCGAAATACGCCCCACATTGCCAGCAGTGGAGCGATCACTTTGCTCACGTCGCTCAGAATGCTCATGTCAACCCGCACGTTGAGTGAGCGCACGCAGAGATAAATCGCCATGATGGTGACCGCCAGTCCGGCGGGGATGGCGGAGAGATAGAACATCGTGGTGAGGTAGGGTGTGTACCAGAGCGGATCCAGGCGGCCTTTGGTGATCAAATAGAGTCCGCCGAGAAACGATTGATGCATCGAGGAGAGCAGCGTGCCAGCCAGTACCAGTGCGATCAGAATGCTGTGGTGCCAGCGCAGGTAGAGTTCGCGCGGCTTCGCCCAGGGAAGCTTTTCGATCAGGGCCGGTGAGAATTCGAGCGCGAGCACAGTGGTGTAGAGCATCACGCACCAGGACACTTCAAACAGCACCGAGTGCCGGTTCCACATGAAGATGGGATGCCAGATTCTCCAGGGGATACCGAGTTCGTAGAGCATGCCAATACATACCGTGCAATATCCCAGCAAGGAGATAAGCACTGCCGTACGGAGGATCGGGCGGTAGCGATCGAGGCCCAGAAGATAAACGGAAGCTGCGATGGCAAAACCGCCGGCCGAGAGTCCGACGCCGCAGAGTGTGCCTAATCCTACCCACAACCCCCAGGGCTGAGGATCGGTGAGATTGGTCGCGACTTTAAAGCCTAGCGCGAACCGGGCATACATGGAGTAGATGCCAGCGGCGAAGATCAATGCCACAATCGTGCGCCAGAAACTGATTCTTGGAAATAATCGTTTGGCAGTCGTTTCTCGGGTAGTCATTCCTGTGGTAGTCATGGCTTAACTCCCTTCCTTTACAGATTTCTCGCGGGCTTCAGCCAACGCGACCAGTGCCCGCCTTTGCGTGATCCAGTACAAGCCAGAAAGCAGAGCACCACCGACCAGGATCACGGTAGGTCCGTCTCCCAGAGCACTTGCTGTCAGCAGCGGCAACGCCTGCTTGGGTGGAGCGGTGAATCCGAGCTTCTCAAAAGGCACATCGGAGATGAAGAACACCGACGTTCCACCGGCTTCCTCGCTGCCATAAATGTGCTTCACGTACTTGGAATCGTTGAGGATGCGGCGCTGCGCCTCTTCCAGAATCTCTTCGCGCGTGCCGGAGATTGATGCCTGTACTGGACAAGCTTCCACGCAAGCGGGAAGTTGGCCTTTTGCCTGGCGCTCCGCGCACATGTCGCACTTCTTGACGTAGGGCACCAGCTTCGACCACTCGTAGCGCGGCACACCGAACGGGCACGCGACCAGGCAGTAACGGCAGCCGATGCACTTCGACCCATCGTAAGTAACCGGCCCCGCAGCGCTCTTCTTGAGAGCCCCTACCAGGCAGGCCGACGCGCAAGCTGGATCCTGGCAGTGCATGCACATCTTCCGCACAAAGCGATCGCCGTGATCTTCCACAATTGTGAGCGCGGTAGTCGAAAGCTTGTACTCGGTGTCCGTGGGAAATCCGTGAATCTGTTTGCACGCCTGCTCGCAACTCCGGCAGCCGATGCACTTCGTGATGTCGACCAAGATTCCTCTGGTGCTTGCCATGACTCTTCTCCTTTCCCAGCCAGAGTTCTGCTACGACAACAAGAACTCTTTCACCACTTTTTTCTGCAGTTCAGGGGTAAGCCGCGGAAGCACACCACTGACGGGCGATCCGCCATCCTGCGCCAGGGCAGGAGAGGATTCGGTTAGCATCGCGTTCAACCGGGTTACGTTGTTTTGCATCCAGGGTGCCACCATCGAGCCCTGAATCAGGTTTCTCTGATTTACTGTCAGGTCTGGGGACTTCACCATGGCAAGCCAACCATGCTCGTAAGGATCGTTCGTGACCAGGCTGGGATCGCCCAGCGCATCGTTGTTAATCGCCGTGATCACGCCTTCCACCGGCGAGAGCAGATCCACGCTGGTGTTGCCACTGTGCAGTGTGATCAGCTTTTGTCCCTGACGCACCCAGCGATTCGCTCCGCAGATATCAATGTGATCGATTTTGCCGAGCAGGTTGGTGACGAACTTATCCACGCCAACGCGCGCATCGTCGGAGCTTTCCTTCATCACCCACATATGTCCGAGATGAAAGCCATAATCCTGCGGGATTTCGAAACCGTATTCGCGCTTTACCCGCGGTGATTGCGGCTTGGCCATGACTTCCGTCTCCAGCACCGCTTCAGAATGCGGCTCGATGAAATATCTGACGCTGATGACCAGCAAGAACATCAGCAGAACAAACAGAATTGACATAGACCCTCCTCTCGAGTTCCGAGTCCACCGCTTGGTTGCGCGGCTCCTCTTTCGCGCCCGTTGCATCCTTATTAATGCACGCGAAGGGCACATGAGACCTAAGGCCTGATTTGTTGCAGGGCATGGACTTAGAAGCACGAAAGCGAAAGGGATTGGCCATTTGGGCCACTGCATTTTGCAGCGACGCAAGCGTTTTGCAGGAGCTACCTGAGATTGCCAGGACGGCGTTTCTAATCTTTCCACCTGTTTTTCGATACATTTACAATCAACCGTCCACCGGCTGGGCTTCCATGGCGCTGATAGAGTCCGAGGCGATCGTTCTGCGCACCTATCCGCTGCGCGAGGCTGATTTGCTGGTCACGCTATTCACGCGCGCGGAGGGAAAGGTGCGTGGCGTGGCGCGGTCGGCGAAGAAGTCGAAGCGGAGGTTTGGCGGAGCGCTGGAGCCGATGACTTACGTTCGCGCCTTTTACGACGTTCGCGAACGGCAGGAACTGGTACGTCTGGATGCCTGCGAAGTGCTGGAGTCTCCCATGGCGACGGAAGTTACCTATGCGCGGGCTGCGGCGCTGGGACACGTGGCCGAGTTGCTGGATGAATTGCTCCCCGAGCGCGAAGCGAATGACGCAATCTTCCGCTTGACGCTTTCGGTGCTGCACGCCATGCGCGGTTCCGACGTGTGGATGCCGGTCACCTATTTTGAACTGTGGCTGACGCGGCTGGTCGGCTTCCTGCCGGAGTTGACGGAGTGCATTGTATGCGGCCGCAGCCTGAACGGCAGCCGCGCCTACTTTCACGCCCTGGCCGATGGCTTGACGTGTCCGGAGGATAAGCGGCTGGCATCATCTGAGATTTCAAATGAATCGCGCGTGCTGGCGGCGCAGATGTTCCGCGCTCCTGTGGATAGCTTTGCAGAAACGCCGTGGCCCAAGGCACTGGGAGCTGACTTGCGCAAGTTTTTGATCCAGATTCTGCAGCGGCATATTGAAAAGAAGCTGGTCACGGCGGGGATGCTGGAGAAAACTGCCTTCTAGACGTTAGCTGACGGCTCGTCTGCTCTTCCTTTACAATCAGGGATTAACTTGTCTGCTCCTGAGCTGCCCTGTGAATCAAGATAAGCCCAAAGCGCTGACGTTTCAGGAACTCATCTTGCGCCTGCAGGCATTTTGGGCGGAGCGAGGGTGTGTGCTGCAGCAGCCGTACGACGTGGAAGTGGGCGCGGGGACGATGGCGCCGGAGACGTTTCTGCGCGTGCTGGGGCCGAAGCCATATAAGGTGGCGTACGTGCAACCCTCGCGGCGTCCAGCGGACGGGCGCTATGGAGAGAATCCCAACCGCCTCTTCAAGCACATGCAGTTGCAGGTGATCCTGAAGCCTCCGCCGGAGAATGTACAGGAGTTGTATCTGGAGTCGCTGGGAGCGATTGGGATCGACTTGCGCCAACACGACATTAAGTTTGAAGAAGACAACTGGGAAGCGCCGACGCTGAGCGCGTGGGGCGTGGGCTGGCAGGTGATGCTCGATGGCCTCGAGATCACGCAGTTCACTTATTTCCAGCAGTGCGGCGGGCTGGACTTGTTTCCGATTTCTGTCGAGCTGACGTACGGACTGGAGCGCATCGGCGCGTTTCTACAGGATGTGGATTCGATTTACGACATCGTTTGGGCGCGCGATCCCTCGCCTGGCCAAATCTCGATTGACGGAAAATCGATTGACGGAAAAACGGCGGGGCACGAAGTAAAGTACGGCGATGTGCGGCTGGCGGATGAGCTGCAGTTCTCCGTGTACAACTTCGAGTTGGCGGATGTGGACAAGGCGTGGAAGCACTTCGAACTCTATGAAGCCGAGTGCAAGGCGCTTCTCGATAGATATGCAGAACTGAAAGAGAGTCAGCATCCGCACCCTGTCGCAGAAAACGCGACAAGGGTGGGGCACCCGGAACCAGGCGGTAACGCACGCTTTCCGTTGCTCGGGGCTTATGATCTTTGTCTGAAGTGTTCGCACTTGTTCAACATCCTCGATGCGCGTGGCGCGATTTCCGTGACGGAACGCGTAGGCGTGATTGCCCGCGTGCGGGCTTTGGCGGTCGGGATCGCGAAGGCGTGGGTCGATCAGCAGAAAAGCGAGGCGGCTGCGCCAAAGAAGTCAGACGAGCCTGAGCCTGCGCGCGAACCGAAGATTCGTAAAGAAAAATTGTCGCCGGTCGGTTTGTAAGCTGTGAACCCAAAGTCGGGCCGCCGATTCTAGATTTTGCACAGGCCGGTGTGACGAGCATCACATCGGCTGCGCTCCAGATTTGAGAACCTTGTAGGTTTGAAGTCATGCCAGACTTTCTGCTGGAGATCGGTTGCGAAGAAATTCCCGCGCGGATGATTACCGCCGCCTCGCAGGAATTGCGCGAGCGTGTCAGCGCTCTGCTGAGCCGGGAGCGACTTGCCGTTGGCGAGATTACTTCTTTCGATACGCCGCGGCGGCTGGCGATCCTCGCTCCCGGTGTTCCTGCATCACAACCTGACGCGACGGAACAAATCACCGGGCCCTCGGTGAACGTCGCATATAAAAATGGAGAGCCAACGCCGGCAGCGCACGCGTTTGCCCGAAAGGCTGGCGTCGATGTCTCACGCCTGGAAAAGATCGTCACGGCGAAGGGCGAGTACCTGGCCGCGAAAGTAACGAATAAAGGCCGGAGCGCGGCCGAGATTCTGGCGGAGAATCTTCCCAAGGAGCTTTCGTCGATTTACTGGCCCAAGAATATGTACTGGCGCAAACCGAGTGAACGATTTGTGCGTCCGGTGCGCTGGCTGGTGGCGATGCTCGATGGAGATACGATTCCGCTGGAGTTTGACGGAATCCGGGCCGGGAATGTTTCGCGTGGACACCGAATTCTGTCCGGTCAGGACGTAACAATTCCGCGGGCGGGTTCTGGCTACGTCGATGCGCTGCGGACGGTGCACGTTCTGGGACGGAGTGAGCGCGAGCACCAAATTCGCAAAGCGCTCGATGCGGCCACGCGAACCATCCCCGGAGCGCGCTGGCGGGAAGACAAGTCGCTGCTCGACAGCGTCGTGAACCTGACGGAATTTCCCTCGGTGATTCTTGGCGGATTCGATCGACAGTTTCTGGCCCTGCCGGAAGAAGCGTTAGTCACCGTGATGCGCGACCATCAGAAATATTTTGCGCTGGAAGATTCGAACGGCAAGTTGCTGCCGCATTTTCTTGCGGTGCTGAATACCGATGGAGATCCGCAGGGCCTTATCCGGCACGGCAACGAGCGTGTGCTCCGGGCGCGCTTCAATGACGCGCGTTTTTTCTGGGAGACGGATCAGAAGCGATCGCTGCTGGAGCGTCTGGATTCACTCAGGAACGTTACTTTTCAGAAAGATCTGGGCAGCTACTACGACAAAACACGACGCGTCCAGCGCCTGTGCAGTTGGCTGAGTGAAATCATCAAGCAGAACGGCGTAGCCGTGCGAGCGGGCGTGATCCATAAAGCCGCATGTTTGGCCAAGACCGATCTGACTACCGAACTGGTGAAGGAGTTCACGGAACTGCAGGGCATTGTAGGTGGTCTCTATGCGCGTGTGCAGGAGCTTGACTCCAGCTTGCCGGAAGCGACCCGGCTCGCCATCGCTGACACCATCTACGATCACTACAAGCCTGAGTCCACGGAAGACGATGTGCCGCGCTCGATCGAGAGTTCTGTGCTTTCCATTGGCGACAAAGCGGACACGATAGCCGGCATGTTCTCATTAGGACTTGTTCCCAGCGGATCAAAGGATCCATTCGCGCTGCGGCGGCAAGCGAACGGAATTGTGAAGGTGATTGCCGAAAAGAAACTGCCCTTGCTCCTGTCGGATCTGATGCGGGATGCGCGCGCTGGATATAAGGGATCGGAAGCTGAGAAGAAGTTCGTCGACGACAGAACGTTTCTCGACTCGGTCGTTACATTCTTCAACGAGCGCCTCGAGTTTTACTTAAAGGATGTGCGCGGCTACGCCTATGACGTAGTCAAGGCAGTGCTGGCGGCGGATTCTGACGATGTAGTGGATGCTGTTGCACGAGCCGAGGGGCTAACGGTGGCGAGGGAATCGCGCAGAGAAGATTTCGACGCGGTTTGCGTTTCGTTTAAGCGAATCAAGAACATCCTGAGGCAGGCCGAAGAAAAGGGGATTGCCGTTCCCGAGGGTTCGCCGGAAGGCCCAGGCGGATGGCTTCTGGGTAACCTATCGAGAGCCGAAAGTGAGTTGTATACGCATGGCGCGGTGAGTCTCTGGGCTCAGTATGATTTGTGGCGCAGGAATGGCGACTATCGCTCAGCTCTCTCGCACGTCGCTTCGTTGCGCCCCCTACTGACGAAGTTCTTCGACGAAGTAATGGTCATGGTGGACGACGAACAGGTTCGTGCAAACCGGCTGGGCATTTTGCGAAAGATTTACACAAGTTTTTCCACGATCGCGGATTTCTCCGAGATTGTGACGGAAGGAAAAGCATAAGGGCTCGAGCCTTTGTTAGGATTTAATGGAGTTTTTATCGCAGCGCTGGAAGCGCTGCGCCACCCAAAATCAAAACATGTAACAAGCGGATCACGACACGAAAATCTCGAAGCAAAGGAATAATAGACATGGCTACATTGACCCTCCCCGAAAACGAAGTTCACGAATCCAAGAACAAGCCCACCAAATACGTCTACTTCTTCGGCGGCGGCAAGGCCGATGGCAACGGGAAGATGAAAGACGACCTGGGCGGCAAGGGCGCGGGCCTGGCCGAAATGACCAACGCCGGTCTTCCTGTCCCTCCGGGATTTACCATCCAGACCGAGGCCTGCCGCGAGTACATGCGGCACAACGCCGTGTCGAAAGAAGTCGACCGGCAAATGGATGAGGCGCTGGCCAAGCTGGAATCCTTGCAGGGTCAGAAACTCGGCGTCGGCGAAAATCCCTTGCTGGTGAGCGTGCGCTCGGGCGCAAAGTTTTCCATGCCCGGCATGATGGACACGATTCTCAATCTTGGTTTGAATGACAAGAGTGTGGAGTCGCTGGCTAAGCGCAGCAACAATCCTCGCTTCGCGGCGGATTCCTACCGTCGACTGATCCAGATGTTCGGCAACGTCGTGCTTGAAATTCCGAAGTCTGCGTTCGACGAAGTGTTCGATGCCAAAAAGAAGCAGAAAAAAACCAAGCTCGATACCGATCTCGATGCGAAGGCGCTGAAGGAAGTGATCGAGGAATACAAGAAGGTCGTCAAGAAACACGCCAAGCGCGACTTTCCGCAGGACCCGCACGAGCAGCTGGTGATGGCGCGCGACGCCGTGTTCCGCTCCTGGCAGAACGAGCGCGCCAAACATTACCGCCGCATCAACAACATCGATGACATGCTCGGTACCGCGGTCAACGTGCAAGCCATGGTGTACGGCAACCTTGGCGATACCAGCGGCACGGGCGTTGGCTTCACGCGCAATCCAGCGACCGGAGCCAAGGAATTTTACGGCGAGTTCCTGATGAACGCGCAGGGCGAGGACGTGGTTTCCGGCGTCCGCACCCCGGTTCCGATCCTTGAACTACAGAAGATCATGCCCGATGTCTACAACCAGCTCCGCGAAATTACCACGCGGCTGGAGAAGCACTACCGCGACATGCAGGATTTCGAGTTCACTATTCAGGATGGCAAGCTCTACATGCTGCAGACACGCAACGGTAAACGCACGGGCTTAGCTGCCGTGCGAGTCGCGATCCAGATGGTAGACGAGGGATTGATTACGAAGGAGGAAGCGATCTTCCGCGTGGAACCGAATCAGCTCTATGACTTTCTCGTACCGCGATTGGACGAGAAGAGCACGAAGGTCGAAGTGTTGGCCATAGGTCTGCCGGCGTCGCCGGGCGCGGCGGTCGGTCAGATTGTTTTCACTGCTGAAGAAGCGGTGAAGAAGGCTGGGCATGGGGCTACAAAAAATCCTGTGATCCTGGTCCGTGCAGAAACAACCCCGGAAGATATCCAGGGGATGGAAGTAGCGGCCGGCATTTTGACCTCGCGCGGCGGCATGACCAGCCACGCGGCCGTGGTCACGCGTGGCATGGGAAAATGCTGCGTCGCGGGTGCCGGCGATGTTCTGGTCGATGAGCGAGCCAAGGAAATGCACGCCAAGGGACAGGTGTTCAAAGAGGGTGACTGGCTTTCCCTGGATGGAACAACCGGGCGCGTGATTAAGGGAAAGCTGAACACGCTGGAGCCGTCGGCCGAGGATGCGGAACTGCAGAAACTGCTGAGCTGGGCGGAGCCGTTCCGCAAAATCGGCGTGCGGGCGAACGCCGACATTCCGCGCGATGCCATTCAAGCGCGCGCGTTTGGAGCCCAGGGCATCGGCCTGTGCCGGACCGAGCACATGTTCTTTGCCGCGGATCGCATTCGCGATATGCGCGCCATGATTCTCGCCGACAACGAGAAAGACCGTCGCGCCGCACTGAAGAAGTTGCTGCCCAGGCAACGCGAGGACTTCATTGGCCTGTTGAAAGCCATGGAAGGGTTGCCGGTGACCATCCGGCTGCTGGATCCGCCGCTGCACGAGTTCCTTCCCAAGCGCGAGAAGCTTATGGTCGACATCGCCGGCCTGCCCAGCGCGAGCCCCAGGCAGAAGAAGGATTTGGTCGACGAATATCGGGACTACGGTGCCAAAGGAGCAGGTGATCTGAAGAAGATTCTTCCGGACCTGCTGGCGCGGGTGGAAGAGTTGCATGAGTTCAATCCGATGCTGGGTCTGCGCGGATGCCGCTTAGGCATTACCTATCCGGAGATTACCGAGATGCAGGCGCGAGCCATCTTTGAAGCGGCAGTGGCCGTCGACAAGATGGGCATCAAGACGCACGCGGAGGTAATGATCCCGCTAATCAGTACCGTCAAAGAGATGGAGAACCAAGCGGCGATTGTCCGGCGCGTGGCGGAAGAAGTGTTCAAGGAGAAGGGAAGACACGTGCACTACCTGGTGGGCACCATGATCGAGTTACCGCGCGCTTGCCTGGTTGCCGATGAGATCGCCAAGGAAGCGGAGTTCTTCTCCTTTGGCACAAACGACCTGACCCAGACCACCTTCGGCTTCTCCCGCGACGATGTGGGCAAGATTCTGACGGCGTATCTGGCGGAGGGAATTCTGAAGCAGGATCCATTTTCCGCCATCGACCAGATCGGTGTTGGCGAGCTGGTAAAGATCGGGATCGAGCGCGGGCGCAAGACGCGGCCCAAGCTGGAGATCGGGATCTGCGGCGAGCATGGCGGCGATCCGTCGTCAGTGGAGTTCTGCCACAAGGTAGGAATGGATTATGTTTCCTGCTCTCCATTTCGCGTGCTTACAGCACGGCTGGCCGCTGCGCAGGCAGGCGCATCGGATACGCTGAAAGTCGAGGGTGGAAGGACGAAATAGTTTTGATGCACGAAGGGTACCGAGATCAACTGCGACTCGGTGCCCTTTTTGCCGTTATTGTACTTTTTGCAATCGCGCGATCAGCTTCTGTGCCAGACTTTCTTCCGATTCCGACCAGAGCAGGCGCGCACTTGTGCCACTGTTTTTCTCCACGTTCACCGAGAATTCGACCAGCTTTGCCACGTTGTCGCGAATCTTGGCGCGAGTCTGATCGCTGAGCCCGGTTTCCGGGTGCAGAAAATACGAATCCAGACCGAAGTCGATTTCGATGTGACCCGTTTGCTGATAAGCGCCATCGTCAAATTCTTCTCCCTGGACGATGAATTTCACGGCGGCGGGCTCGAGCAACCAGTTCCCGCTCGACTGATCCGGCGTCCACAAATCCCAGTGCGCTTCGAAGACATAAGCGTAGTCATCGTGAATCAATTCGGCGGCGATCAGCGTCGCCTGTCCCGGATCGATTCCGGAAGGGAAGCGCCGCTCCAAAACCGTGGCCTCACTCCACGAAACCGGATGCACAGCGAAGTAACTGACGCCCGGACGCTGCTGGGAAAAAGGGAACTGCTGCAGCACAGCGAAGGCGTGCGGCAACATCTCCGGTCCGGAAAAATCGCGAAACCAAAGACTGAGGTAGACAGGATCGGACACATTGACCTCGAAATTTCTCAGACCGCCTTGGGCGGCCTTCACAATTCTAAATTGTCTTTGGATGTCGGACACAACAGAAAGGCGTGGAAACGAGGGCGTACGAAAATCTGAATGGTCGCCGATCGCTCGATTCGCCGCGGCATTGTTACGGAATCGTCGCCGACTGCGTTATCGCAAACAGCGCCTCCGAGAGGCAAACAACTGCAATCACTCGTGTCTAGCTTTTGACAGGGCTACGAAGGGCTTGCTACGATCAACTGTTAACCTAAGCAACCCACCTTACAGCCGTCCCCGTCGTCTAGCCTGGCCTAGGACATCGCCCTTTCACGGCGGTAACACGGGTTCAAATCCCGTCGGGGACGCCAAACTTATCAACCACTTGCAAATCCCCTCCAGAATTTTGTACGTCCGTTAACGTCCGATAAGCTTCGGTGCTTGTTTTTTCTTCGTTTTCGTCGAGCAACAAGCTCACAACTCGGCTCTGCGCATCTCGCTTGGTTTGCGTGATCGCTTGCGCGTAAATGTTCAGAGTGACCGAGATGTTTGCGTGTCGCATTAGCTCTTGCACAACCTTCACGTCTTCGCCGTTCCCTTTGAGGAGCGTCGCGTACGTGTGCCGGAACGTGTGCCAACCGAAATGGCCTACGATTCCGATTTCCTTGGCCGCCGGTTCCAAGTGCGCCTTGTAGAGCGACCCTGGCCAGTACGGCAATTTGCCTTTGCTGTGTGGGCTGGCGAATACCCAGTCCTCGTCGATTGGGTATGGACTCTGCAGTCGCCAGTTCCACAAAACTTTGGACAGTCGCAAATCGAGTGGAACCGGCTTGCGAGAGGCCTCGGTCTTGCAGTCCCCAACGTGTTGCATGACGATCGAGCGAATGACATGGACCTCCATCTTCTGGAAATCGATGTCCTTCCACTTGAGGCCTAGCAACTCCCCGACCCGAAGGCCCGTGAACACGGCGAGGAATACCATCGTGCGCGTAGGTTCCTTCAGCATGCGAAGCAGTGCCGCAATCTGCTCGATGGATAGCACGATCGGCATCCTAGTCCGCTTGGCGCTCTGACGCACCATGCGTATGGGATTCAGATCAAGCCATTCCCATCTGACAGCGTGATTGAAAACGGCACTCATGATGTTTCGAGCTTTGGCCTTACTTCCGTTCGCATACGACAGCGAACGAAGCCACTGCTCCACCGCGACTGCCTTAACCTCGGTGACGCGATAACTTCCCCAACGAGGCAGAATCCACTTGTTGAAATAGCCCTCATAGGTGACTTGCGTCTTCCGTGTTTTGCTGCAATTCGTGCCCAGTTCCTTTTCCCGGTAGTGTTCGATGAGCGTTTGAACACTGATCGGGGTCAAGCTGGTGCGCGGATTCTCAGAGTTGATGTCTGCCCGAAGTGCGGCGACGGCCTTCTGCGCCGATGCCTCGTTCGGATATTGTTCGACCGAACCAACGATCAGACAGCGTCGCTTGCGGGAGCCGTCTGCCTGGAGTTCGTACCACCGATACTCCCATGCGTTCCGGCCACGAGCACGCTTCACAATCTGAAGGCTGCCTTGCTGAAATCTCGTCCGTCTCATCACGATCCTCCGTGGTTAGGGACGGCACGGATAGCTGGCTAACTTTAACCTCAAATGCACCCACGCGTCGAGATCCGATGTGCGAAAGCGCCACAATTTTCCGATCCGCATGGCGCGTATCTCGCCCTTGCGGGCGAGTCGTTGAAGTGTTTTCGGGTGGATCTGCAGCAAGGCAGCCGCCTCGCGCGAATCGACTAACCTCTCGAAATGAGGGAACGGCTGGCTGACTGGTGTTGCTTCGTGCATCTCGCTCATAAAGTCTCCTGCAGCGAGAGTCGAGATCGGGCTGAAATCACCGCGTCGTCTGAAGGTCGGCTTTGGCGTCCGATTTCGTCCGACAGATTTCAAGCCCATTCACTACTCGGCTGGCGTTAGTCTTCGCGTCATGGGCGGACGAGAACATTATTCGTATAGAAACCGTACAAGACGCATTTGTTGCTTCCCTTCAAAGAATCTTTTTCTTTTTGACTTCGAACAAACTTCTCAACAAGTGCTTAAAGTGCCTAAAGCGCCTAGAAGTGCTTTTAGGTACGTTTAGGGAATCCACGGGAACAGAGCAATCGCCGCACTCAACAGCCCCCCTTTAGCGAGGTGGTTCCATAGATTCGGGCGAAAATTTTGCCCTCTATCTATAAAAGGAACCTGCAGCAGGACAAACATATCGAAAATATTTCGAACCCGGCCCGAACGCACCCGCACAGGTGCCTTGGACTGGGAAATGAAGGAACAACTGCAATTCGTTATACAAGTTCCGAACGCACGTATATCTAATCAGACTCCCACATCGGAGCAGCATGGCCGGGGCGCGGCTTGTGTCAAGGCTCACGACCGCTTCGCGGCGCAACCCACGCGGCCTTGACACAAGCCTTACCCCCCGGCCCATTTCTCCGCCATGTGGGGAATGTGCAGGTGTGGTCTCCGCGAGACCTCAAAGCCCGAGACCAAGACTGGGGCCACCGAGGTCATGTTCCACGCCGACATGGGGAGTCTTTTCCGGTTCCGGTGTGTGAGTTGGAACGGAAGAATGCTGCTCTCCGATCTGCTGGCCAGCTTGCCTGTTCACCCCAGTTATCACGTCAACACGGTGGCCCTTTTCCGGATCGTATGCGGATAGCTGTTTTCGAGCCAGTTCAATCGCAGACTGCCGCATCGTGGATACGCCGACGGATTCACGAAGTTGCTCGCGGTCACTGGTGACAACAACGATCTCGCTCCGGCCGCGGCTGGCGGCGACATAAAACAGTTCCTTTTTCATCGCGTCTGCCGAGATGATCACGGTATCTACGGTTTTGCCCTGGCTTCGATGGGCGGTGACCGCATATCCGTGCGTGTATTCGTGATAGTTCGCAGGAAGTGTTCTTCCGTCTTCGAGATGAATGGCTCCGCCGTTCAGGGACTTCACTTTGACCAGCTCTCCGTTAGTCGCCTTGAATTCCGCCCCTCGACGGTTTGCCGTGAGCATCAGGCTGTCGCCCGTGGCAATTTCAATAGGCTGACGCTCATACACGGAGAAGGCCCGCGCCTGTTTCGGCGAGATGTTCACCTTTTCCCCGGTTTCTTTTCGCGCAACCAGAGATTCAGGTCCAACACTCACGACTTCTAGAGGCTCATGGCGTTTTGCAAGTTTCGTGTCTCTGTGAAACTGCAGAATCTGCCCCTCTTGGTAGTTGGACAGTTCCTGCTTCTGGGCTGTCGTCCACTGGAGGGAGACGTATCGATCAAAAGAATGGCCAACTCCGAGTTCACCGAGCTCTTTCCGGTCTTGGCGAATCGCGTCCGTTAGTTGGGAAATCTCAGGATGCGTGCCGGCAACTACAAGGGTATCGCGCCCTTGGGCTCGGAACTCGCGATGTAACTCGGCCACTATCTGGCCTCGGTCGAAGACGGGTACCTCGCGAATGGCACCGAGCTTTTCCAGCTGTGCGAACCCTTCCTCCGGTGAGTGCCTCATGGTCTTTACGGCCTCGCGATAGAGAGAGTTTGTTTGCCGCTGTACTTCAGTAAGGGAAACACTTTTCAGGTCAGACTCCCGTTCCAAGATACGCAACGCATCCGAGGCCTCGATGCTGGGAATCTGTCTGGTGTCACCTGAAAAGACAATTCTGGCTCCGTGATCCTCCGCCAGGTGCAGCAAGCTTTGCATTTGCCGGCCCGAAACCATGCCTGCTTCATCAACAATCAAGACCCTCCCGCGCAGCGTGCCCTGTGATTCCTGAGCCTCCAGAAGTCGTGAGACTGTCATCGCATCTCGGAAGCCGACCTTTTCCAGTTCGTCCACGGCACTCCGGGTAGGAGCCACCGCAAGAACCTCGTGTCCGGCTTCGCTGAGACCACGGTCAATTTCGCGGAGCGTAGCAGTCTTGCCAGTACCGGCAGCTCCTCGAACGTTGATCGCCAGATCACGAGAACCGAGCACTGCCTCGACAGCGTGCCTTTGTTCGGGACGCAGCTTGTCCGAAGGCTCAAAGTCACAGCCTTTGCCGAGGCGGTCGTAGTGGTCTATCCCTCGGTTAACTGTCGCGATCATGTCGCGCTCGCGTTGGAGGCTCGCGTGTGTCGCAATTTCATCCCCGGAGGAGATGAGAGCTCCTTTCGCACGTTCAAGGGAGAGGGAGCCCTGAAGGTCACTGAGTTCGACGTTGCCGCGCCCGTGACGAAGAGCTTCGGTTAGTACCTCATGTTCCCTCGCGACTGAGAGACGCTCGAAGATGTGCTCCTGGGAGTATGCAAGCGAAGCCTCATGCACACCGCGATTGATTTGAGGCGAATGGGATTTTGTCTGAGCCTCGTTCAAGCCATCCCGAAGCGCTTGCCTCTCACCCGGGGTCATTCGTTCTTGCTGAAGGTTACGGACTCGCTCGGTAGATATCTCCTGAAGCTTGTCGGCCCGCGTTTCCCGGACCAGTACCGCGACCTCGTTGTCCGTCGGCGCACGGCCACGTGAATTGGTGAATTCCTGAATTGCCGCATCCCGCTGGGCACTGCGTTGACTGTACTTATCGAGGAGGTCCTGGGAGAATCCCGCGATCTCGAATCCCTTGTCACGACCCCGAACATCGTGACGGTTTTCAACCTCGTAACCAAGGGCGCGTACTTCGCGAGCCAGGGCATTGCGATAGACCTCGGTCAGGTAGCTGCGACGTTCGTACAGACCGGAAGCCTGGAGCGCCTTCCAACGCCCTTCAGTCCCATCGTAGGTGAGATTGGCAGCGACGGCATGAGTGTGGAGCTGAGGATCTAGCTGACGACTCGTGTCGTGAGTGTAGGAAGCCACGATCCAGTTCCCGGTTGCTCGATTTTCGTTCAGGCCGGCGAGGCGAACCCTAGTGGCCGAGTATCTTTCTGCTTCCTCCAGGGCCTCGCGCACGGCGATTGAGTGCGCTGTGAGCAGTCTGCCATCACCGCCAATAATGGCCATGACAGAGACGGACTTCGGCGCCGAAAATGTCATGTCATAAAGAGAACGTGCCTTACTTTGCTCCTCACCATTGCTGGCAATGCGATCTGCCCCGTGACGTTGCCGGAGGAATTCTCCCGTTTGTGGGTCGAGGCCCTGACGCACTGCCTCGAAATCCTCGGCGGTAACCTCTCCTTTGAGGCCAAGCAGTTCAGCCCCGCGTCCGTGCCACAGGCCTCTGACGGTGCGATTCTGGTCGTAGTAGTCACTCTGTTGGAGATGGCGCTGCGCATAGCCCTCTCCGCCCGTCATCGCACGAATCGTTAGCACGGCCCGACGCTAACTCTGTTCGAAATTAGAGATCAAGCAATGCCGACAGACAACCGGATGAGTCAAGTGAGTTCGAAAGGCCGGCGCGCTCTTGGCCGACAATTTGCGCTCTGAGAAATCTGTGGCCTCAGCCGCGTGTTGTAACCTCACAACAAGCGGGGCCACGTATGCGAAAACAACGAAGCCGAAGACAAAGTGTGGTGCCGGGAGGGGGAATCGAACCCCCACCTTTCAAGGGCACCTTGAAAGTACCATCAACAATGGGAAACTTCAATATTGACGCGGGTCTGCGGCTCGTTACTGCAACCCCCCCAGTTCTGGCTGCAGACGTTTTCGGGCGATCTAGGGTGATTTCGGCACCTGTTGTACTAGGAAATCCTAGGACAGAAAAACCAGTACCTGCCTCTTGTTCGCTCGGCTCAGTCCTGTCTCATTGACAGGCTGTGACGGGCGACTTTTGGATAGCGATGGATTACTATTCCCCGATGAGGCTCAGTCCGCTCCTGAAAGAGGCGCTCTTCTTCCAGCAATTCGGTTTAGAGATTGAGAGTATCTAAACTGTTCCGGGAATTGCCGGGTCAGATCGGCATCTTCTGCCGCAGTCGTTTGCACCAGATCAAAGTAGTATTCCGTCAGTTCGCGCGGGTCAAAATCAGGTAGGACGGAATACAAGTCTTGGGGATTTCCGAAATGCATTTCCCTTCTGGAAAGGCTCACCGATTGGTAGACAGCTTATTACGAAATCGACGTCGTACGACGTGATCGGTGCCACCCGTAACGTATCCAAGTTTATTCTCGGCTAGCCCCCGATTTCGTGCCAATTCTTGCTCATAGCGGCCAACCAATGGAGGAGTGCCGAGCCGCGATTCAGATGCTCAATGATCGGAAAACCCGAATCGTCATCCGCGTTGACATGTTAGGGGAGGGTTTGACCTCCCCGAACTAAAGATCGCCGCCCTGCCTGATGTTCATGAGAGCTTAGCCGTTACTTTGCAATTCATAGGATGCTTTACCCCCTATGATTAACAACTCAGATCTGCCAAGCCAATATGCGCTCCTGTTTTGGATGATGACTCCACCGAAGTTTTGGCCTATCTGTGTTGGGGAGCGATCACGTTGACGTCGAGCTCCGCGGCCGGCAGTTGTTGTCCCGGTTCCTCGATCAGAGCCGCGTACAGTCCTCATCGACGAGCCTTACATCGCGCAGATCGAGGATTATCTTTGGACTGCCGGCTTCCGATGCGAGGACCTCTTCCACCAGTTCGGTGCCAATTTGGTGCAAGGTCGCCGAGACTTGCACGGCGTTTGTTCTATACCGCAGAAACGATCTCGCGTCCCCTTTCGCCCATGTCAGCAATCAACCCCTCATCGGACAGGTCCATCGCACGTGAGTTCTTCCAGTCGTGATGGACCAGCTTGTGAATGCGGTCGACAACATCCTGGTCGCGTACCTCGATGGCCAGCTCGCGCCGGCTGTTGAAGCTGCCGGGGGCTAAGTTGATCGAGCCGACGATGGCGCGTGCTCCGTCCGCATACATCAGCTTGGCGTGTAGCTTGAGGCCATGCACCTTGTGAACCTTCACGCCGACATCGTCGAGGATACGCAGGCCGGCAACGCCCTCAATAAGCTTTTCTTCCTTTAGCGTATGCGCTGGGCGCGCCATGATGTGTACCTTGACCCCGCGGCGGTTGGCGCGCACGAGGTGCTCAATAATCAGCGGATCCTGATAGCGCTCGTTCTGCACCCAGAGCGAGTGCTTCGCTTCGTCGATAAATTGCGACAGCCGCTGCCGCGCATTTCCTACACACCAGATCATGTGCGAGTGGTCACCGGGATGGAACGGCTTCCGCGCCCAGTCCGCCTCGAAACACTCGACGATCTCCCGCACTTCGAGCGCATGCGAAGTCACGACGGCATAGTCGCGGGTTTCGGTCAGATTCTCCGTTTCCCAGTTGAGCGACATGATCCAGGCCGATTTCTCATCGACTACCATGGATTTTTCGTGGGTCACTTCAAACTCCGGCGTGCTGTCGATGACTTCGATACCGGCATTTTCGAGCAGCTTGCGGGTTTGCTGGTTCTCCGTCTGGCCATTGCGCCGCGTCGGATTCAGCATGATGCGCACCTGCACGCCGCGGTGGTGTGCCTTGATCACCGATCCCAAAATGCGCGAGTCGGAAAAGACGAACATCTTGATTCGCAGAGAAGTTGTGGCTTGATCGATCGCGTCGAGAACTGGGCGCACCGAATCATCGGGGAAAGCAATCAGATATCGCGACATTGAATTTTCTCCTTTTTATGCAAGCGTTGCCTGTGGAACGAGGCTCAACTGCGAACCGTGTTTTTCCGCCCCGGTTTCAAACTGCGTGCGGTACAGCGCCGCATAAAGGCCATTCCGGGTGCCTAACTCGCGGTGCGTGCCGTTCTCAGCGACCACGCCTGCTGCAATCACCACAATCTGATCAGCATCGCGAATCGTCGCCAGGCGGTGCGCGATGGTAAGAACCGTGCGTCCCTTCATGAGCCGCTCCAGCGCGTCCATCACCACCTTCTCCGATTCGGCATCGAGAGCAGCGGTGGGCTCGTCCAGAAGGAGGATGGGATTGTTGCGCACAATCACACGGGCGATGCCGATGCGCTGCCGCTGGCCCCCGGAGAGAGTCAGGCCGCGCTCGCCCACCATCGTGTCGTAGCCGTGCGGCATGCGGGCGATGAATTCGTGAGCATTGGCCAAGCGAGCAGCTTCGACGACCTCCGCGTGAGTGGCGCTCGGCCGGCCGAACGCGATGTTCTCGAGAATAGTCCCGTGAAACAGCACCGTATCCTGCAGGACATAGCCGATGTGATCACGTAGGGGATGAAGTTTGTACTCGCGCACGTCATGCCCGTCGACGCTCACCTTCCCCGCAATCACGTCGTAGAAACGCGGAATCAGGCTGACGATCGTAGACTTTCCGCCGCCGGTCGGCCCTACGATCCCCACTCGCTGTCCCGGCTTGACGAAGAAGCTGACATCTTTCAGCACCGGAGGATTGTCGGGATAAGCGAAGGCGACGTTCTGGAAGATGATTTCGCCCTTGATGTTGCGCGGTTCGATGGCATCTTCGCACTCGGGGATAATGGCATCAGCCTCAAGAACCATGCGGATGCGTTCCACTCCAACAGCCGCCTGAGCGATGGCGTTGGTCGTCGTAGCCAGATCCTTCACCGGCTTGAAAAACTTTGTGAGATAGGAGAGATAGACAGTGAGGGCGCCAATGGTCATGCTTCCCGCAAGAATCAGATACGACCCTTGCCACATGACAACTGCCGTGCAGAGTGCCACCGTGGCCGATACCATCGGCGCAAGCAGAGACTTGACGCGCCGCGCCGCCAGCGCCGCTCTTACAGTGGCGCTGCTTACATTGATCAGTTGACCCTCCTCGATTGTTTGACCGTCGAACGCCTTGATCACCGGCATCGACTCCAGGGCCTGCTGAACCACGGTGACAATGTTGGCCTCCTCGTTGCGGACCGCATGCGTGGCTCTTTTGATGGCCTTCTTGAAGCGGAACACGAAGAAGAGCAGAAACGGCGTGACACCCAGGACAACGAGAGTGAACCGCCAATTCAACCAGAACATGAGCGCCAGCATGCTCACCAGCGTCAGCGTGTCGACCAGGATGCTAAGCATCGAGGACGACGCGAAATTCTGGATCGTCTGAACGTCGGTGGTAATGGTGCTCAGCAGGTTGCCAATCTGATGCGTATCGTAATAACCGAGCGACAGCCGCTGAAGATGATGAAACGTCCGCACCCGGAGATCATGGGCAACGTACTGGCCCGCGCTTTCCGTGAGGTAGCTGTCGATATATCCGGCGATGGCACCAATAGCAGCAATGAGGACTGCGGCGATCCCTGCCAGCAGAGCGATGTGCATCTTGCTCTCATTGCCGAGCGCAGCCCCCAGCATATCCCGCAGCCGCAAGGGCAGCCGATGACCACCGGCAACGTTGTCGATGATGACCTTCAGCGGCCAGGGAGCCGCCAAGCTCATCGTGGTCTCAACGATCATGGCGATCAGAATGATGAAGAGCGTTCCGCGATATGGGCGGACGAGTTGTCGAATCAGGTTGAACATTTTGATGCCTTTTCTGTCATGGCTCACTTGGCGGCTTCTGTCGCTGTGGTTGCTGGCGTCAACACTGCCTGGGCGATCTTGGTGCCGCTTGCCGACTGAGCCTTGGCAACGTCATCCAAATGAATGATGGTGGCAGCCGCTGCAAATCTCACTTGGCGCCGGGAGTCGGAAAGCCTGGGTTCGATTCCCTGCAGGAGAGCGGAATCACCGCGTTTCGCGATGGCTTCCAACGCGGCAACGCGAAGCACCCAGTTCTTGTTCTGGCTCGTGCTTACCAGTAACTTGCCCGTACGGCCCTCAGGATCGGTTGCAAGAGCAGCGATCAAGGCAGCCTTGGCAGCCGTACCGCTCTTGCGATCTTTCATAATCGTCTGCATGGCTTCCCATGGAATGCCGGCGAAGGGGACGAAACCGATTCCTTCGTTGAATCCCATTTGCGCCAGCTGCTTCGGGTTGTGAATGATCTGCATCTCCTGCGCGATCATTCCTGAGTTGTTTTTGCGTTCACCGGTGTAAACCTCGTAGTAGACGTCGTAGCAGGCCGGGTCATTCAGCAAACAGAGCGCGTGGGCGGCTGCCATCACAACTAACAGGTTCTTGTCGTTGAGAGCTTCTTTCAGGCTGGCATCCCCCCCGGTTGCGTGCATCTGGCCCAACGAGGTCGCAGCCGCTGTACGGACCGAGCTGTTCTTGTCTTTCAGAGCCGCCTCGGCGAGCTCAATGGCATGAGAATCGTCGCGTATGAGGCCGAGAACCTTGATCGCCCCGAGCCTCTGGCTGCTGCTCTTCTGTCCCAGACCCGCTTCCAGTACGGCCCAGCTAGAATTCGTTGCCGTCTGCGCGCAACATGCGGCAGTCAGGAAAGTGAGAACGAAAAGCGCACGGCGAGCCGCTGGCATCGTCCACGCATTATTTAAGGTCTTGGGCATTTTTGAACTCCTTTGGATTGTCGCCATCGCTCACCATTGCTAATGGCAAACGCGGGGCCAAAGTTAAGTTATTGAACAAAATTGACTTAGGAGATACACAAAGAGGTCGCGACTCGGGAATTCACGAGAGTTCGCGAGAGGAGCGGTTTAAGCGGGAGTCGCGATGGCAACAGATGCGCACACGCCCTCTCAGCGCGGACTTGACGACGCTCAGCGGGTAACCTGCCCACCTCGCGGGGCGACAGCCGCCTCGCGCTTGAGTTCCTCCACGCTGACTGTGCCGTTTGCGTTAACGTGCGTCGGTTTAACCGCATCACAGGCGTCGCTCGAAGCCGATCCGGTTTCCTCAACATGATTGGGTGCTTGAAGCCGCGCATCGTAAACGGCCGCAATTGTGTCCAGGCGAGAGATCATGTCCCGCGTGGCCGCGAGCTTCAACTTCTGCGCTTGTTGGGGCGTCACCCTTCCAGTTTCCAAGCGTTCAGAAATTTTCTGGAGCCTGGCGTAGACATCACGAAGCAATCCGTCGACGCGGACGGCATAGTCCTGGGCCACGGCAGCCGCAGCTTCGGTATTCGCGGAGCACTTCGGCCCGGTCTCCTGTTGCGCGGTCGCCGGGATTACAGCAAGAATGATGAGAGCGAGGAACAATGTATTTTTCATTTTGTCCTTCCTATGAGTAACAACCTTCACACTGAGTTTTCTCCTCTACTTTTGTGCTATCCAATCAAGCAGAAGGCCCGCGACTTTGCCGGCTGTTCGATCGGGGTGAAATGCGCCGCGCCCTCGATAATGACGAGCGAGTGAACATCGCAAAAGGGGTTGGCAGAGGTTGGGGGTTGACCCACTCGAGGCAGCCCCTGCTTCCTCTGCTCGCATTCTCTAACTCATTCCTCCTTTCCGCGCCGAGTGACTACTAGGACGCCAGCGTTGTCACAGCTTCGACGCGTCCGCATTCGCACTAGGACTCCGCCTCCGCAGCGGCAGCTTCATGAGCCAAAGACTGACGCGGTCGTGCCGCTTTTGGGCCGTAGCTCGAGACCAGCCGCGCGACCACAACCGCGACGAAAAAGATACCGGACATACTCTCCAGTGCAGCGACGATTCGCACATAAGGGTTCAGCGGAGCGATTCCGCCGTAGCCGACGCTGGTCAAGGTAACCATGCTGAAGTAGAGAAACGTTCCCGCCTGCGTGGACGGAATGGTTTGGTTGAAGGCATGGTCGACGAAGCGATTCAGGATCCAATAAAGCTGGGAATACGCGGTCGAGATCACCAGGTAGCTGATGAACGCTTCGGGGATCGCATTTCGGGGACTGCCCATGTCGGAATGGAAATGATCAAAGATGGCCCACAGAATCGAACACGAGAACACCAGACCGACTACCGGAGACAGGTTGGCGTAAGGCTCGTGGGGATTGGCGAAGGCTTCGACGAGCCTCGTGATGATCCAGATCCCCGCAACCGGCAGTACAACCCGGCGCACGACCGAACGGTTGGCGGAGTGACCAATGCCGGCGAGCACCATCAACAGCACCGTAAGCCCGAGCAGCGCGCCCGCGCGAGGATGTGAATCGGCGAGCGGCGAGGCCAGCATCTCGGCGACCAGCGCACACATCACGATTTTGATCCGGTGCCGGGCGAAAAACCCCGAACGCAGCCATTTGCTGTTCATAAGAGCTTTCATTTTGATTAACCTCCGGCTCGACACCGAGGGCTTCCCCCTTACTCGACCGGCGACCAGTCGTCGGTCGGATTGAATTCGTGAATCGATGCCGCGATCTTCGCCGTGTCGGGACCGAGATCCCGCTCGTACACGACACCATCGACGCCAGTCATGAAAGTCACGATGCCGGTTTCGGCGTACTTGACGGGCGTCGCCAGGATGGCGTAACCGCCGGCCATCCTGCCGTTCACGATGTAGTTTCGGGACCCACCGGGGGCATCGTCGCCTTGCGCCGTCAGGATGCGCAGCGAGTAACCGTCGAGGACCAGAGGCTGATCTGGCGAGAGCGAACTGAGCGATGACTTGGGGAGTTGGTTCAGAGTCGCAAGCGGACTCACGTCCTGCTTGTCGGACGCAGGCCAATATAGCCCATCCTGCTTATCTGGAGACCCGATGATGCGCTGCGCGAAACTCGCGTAGCCACTATCGGCGTAGTACATCTCCTGCGCGTCGGCGATCGCAGAGCAGGCGTCGATCGTCAGCAGCTCGTTGCGGCCGATATCGCGCGCCCGAATTTCCTGCGCTCCTGCAACTGCGTCGAAGTACCACTGTCCCGAGGAGTCTTTCGCCAGAGGGACTGGGAACGCAAAGTTGTCGGCCCCGAGATAGAGCACACGGCTGCCGTCGGTCATGTCGACCCAGCGATTCATCTTCTCGTATTTGGAGGCGAAGGCCTTCAGGGCCGCCGTATCTGCTTCTTTGTCGCCTGTCGTCAGAAGAACCTTGGTGTCGACACCCAGAATTTTTGCAAGAGCTAACTGATTGTCACTTTTGGCGGCCTGGGCCAGAGCCGAACCGGCTGCGGCGGGCGACTGGAATTTAGGCTGAGCGTCCTTAGCCAGCGCCGTGTTCCTTGTCTTCAGTTGCACAATCGCGATTGCCAGGACGGCGAGCGCTACTGCGGCCACTCGCGCGATGCGCTTCCAGTTGTTCGTCTTTTTGGTGTTGGATGCCATTTTCAATCTCCCTCGAATTAGGTTTTGATCTCGTGTTATTGCTGAACTTCTTTACCGACGGCGTCCGCCACCGCCGAAAGAGCGGTGCGGCGCCGGTGCGTGCACCCGGGCCATATGCTGTTGTGGACGACGTCCGGCCATGCTGCCGCGGCCGCGATTGCTTTCTGCGCGGTTAGCGGTGCCGTCTCCGCTGACGCGGGAGCGGTTCTGCTCCGGGCCCATGGAATGGTTGTCTTCGCTGCGGCTTTGACCAAGCATCTGGCCGCCGTTGTTCGTGGGTGTGCTCGCGTGCTGCACACCGCCGTTCCCGCCGATCAATCCATGATTACCGTTGGCTCCGCCATTGGGCGTGCTCGCGCCCGTCCCATTGTCCGGATGAAGGCCGGCGTTGGGAGCGACGTCGTGCTGCACACCGCCGTTCCCTCCGATCAGCCCGTGGTTCCCGTTGTTTCCACCGTTGGGCGGGTTCTGGCCCGCATTCTTGTCGGCGTGCCAGCCGCCGTCAGGACCGAAATACCCATTCGGGTGATAGCCGCCGTTGGGGCCATAATGCGTGTCTTCGCCCGGCTTGTAGTTGCCGTCGGGGTGAAAGGTGCCATTGTTTCCATACCAGGCATGGTTTTGCGATCCGGCCGCTCCGCCTCCCCAAGGGTGGTAGCCGTTGTAGTTGGTGTTGTTCCACGTATGGTTGTTGATGTAGGTGTTGTGGTTGTAAATGATGGTTGTGTTGCCACCACCGCCGCAACAGCCCCAGTTCACATTCCACGCGTGCCATCCCCACCCGAAGCCTCCGCCCCAGCCACCACCACCGAACGAAGCTCCGATGGTGATCGGAGTTCCGAAGTAGAGTCCCACTCCCACTGACACGGGCAGCGGCTGCGGCACGTAGTACGGCACCACGACGGGCGCGCCATAAACTACTGTGGGGTTGTATTGCGGAATGTAAATCACCTGCGGGTTCGCCGGCTGGATCACGATCGTGCTCGGCGTTGGCGTGGTGACCGTGATCTGGGAATTCGATTGCAGTGTGCCGGCTGCCTGCGCTTTGGCGCGCATTGCTTGCACGGCCGCCATTACATCGGATTGCTGATTGGCGAACGCCTGCCCGAGGCTCGATGTCCACGAGAGGTTATGCGCAAGGTTGTCGAGCACCGACGGAAACTGGGTGAGCGCCTTCACGCTGGGATCCCAGGATTGCTGATCCACGGCCTGCGCCAGCGCCTGGCCGGTCAGGTCTCTGTTCTGCGCGAGCCAGTCGTCGGCATATGCAACCTGGTCGGGGTTGGTGGAAGCCGCGAGCACCTGCGCCACCAACGCATCGGGATAAAGCGCGATGGGAGCAACGAGTGAATCGAGCTGATCCGCCGAAAGAGGCGCTGGCGCCGGGGCCGAGTTGCCCTGCTGGGTGCCTTGTGCGGAATAATTCGTCGGCTGCTGCGCTTCAGGCTGAGCAGAGGGCGCCGGCGGCGGAGCTTGGTATGCCGGCTGCGACTGATACGTCGTTTGAGATTGATACGCCGGAGCCTGATACGTGGGAGCCTGGTTGCTCGCCGGCTGATATTCAGTCTGACTTTCCGGCGGAGTCAGAACCGGTTGAGACTGATAGATCGCCCCCGTCTTCGGCGGAACCGCCGTGGGAGTCGTGGCCGGACGTGCAGCTTGCCACGCGGCGTGCTTGCCGCGGATCCCATAGGTTCCCGACATCGAATCTCCGTAGATCTGTCCCCAGAAGTGAAGAACAGTTCGGGTAACTGTGTTGAAGCGGATGCGATGTCCATTGACCTCACCCTGAATCGGACCCGACTGCACGGGGCCCTCGAAATACCCCGTGATGCGATTGCCGTATTGTGCGATCTGGACGTGCTTCACGACCGTCTCGCCGTTTTCGATGTTGGTTGAGTAAATCGTCCAGTCGCCCTGCACGTTGTCAGGCGGTTGGTCTGCGAACGCGGTGCTGGCGAAGGCCAGCGCCAGAAGGGTAATCGCCAGCTTCAGCGCGGTGTTGGTCTTCTTCATGACATTTCTCCTATAGATTTCTGCGACTTCCTGGTTTCATTGCCGCTCAAGGGGAAGCAATGCAACTGGCGAGCCAAAAGTTATCCTCCTGATTTGCTTGGAATTGTTACGCCGGTCGGCTCCCGAGGTAATCGGGAATTCACGAAATCTAACGATGGGAAAAACGCACACCGTGCAGCGCAGAAAGGAGAAGTGACGTGTGACCAGCTCCCGTGGCGTTGCAGTACGCGCGAATGTCGTGACGCAAGTTGGGGTGCGGACGAAGTGTCCGCACCCCAATTTTGCTGGCATAAGCTTCGAGTGAGTCAGCTTTGCTGGCGATTAAACCGGCCGCGCGGCGCATTGTCTTGGCCGGGCGTGGTCGAAGGGTTCGCTTTCGGCTGGCCCGAGTTCAGTGGCTGCGGCACGTCGGGTTTGACCGGCTGTACAGAGGGCTGATTCGGACGAGTGCGTTGATTCCCGGCAGGAGCGGCTAACCGCCCCGGTCTGGGCTGATTTGATCGGGGCTGATTTGTGCCGGGTTGCTGCGGCGCCGCAGGTTTCGCAGGTTCCACTGAGGGTGGCTGTGGGCGGGTCGGCCTGTTTCCTCCCGGCGTCGTCGGCTGGCCCGGCGTTGTCCCCTGGCCGGGCTTCGGCTGATTTTGGTCTGGATTCCTTGGCGTGCCGGGTGCGCCGGGACGCCCGGACGGCCGACCTGGTGTCGGATGTCCCGGACTTGGACTGACAGGCTTTCCCGGCGTACTCGGCTTTTCAGGCGTTCCCGGTTTCGCTGGTGGGGCCGGTTTGCCCGGCACAGGACGGCCGGGAGGATTATTCGGACGCCTAGGTCGGGGCACCGGATAGCTTGGCGGACGGTAATGCGGTGGGCGATAGCCCCAATTGCCGCGATAGCCGGGACGATTGGTCCAGACTACGGGCCGCCGATGATACGAGTAATGCGGCGGGCGATATGGGTTGTCCCAACCGCTCCAGTAGCCGTGATTGTAATAAGCGCGCCTCGCTCCCCAATTCCATCCCCAGCCGCCCCATCCCCACGGACGGTTGTCAACGATCAGTGTCCCAATCCCGATCCCAGCGTAGAAGCCGATCACCGGTGTCGCAACCACGCCGCCAGGAGCAGGGCGAACATAAACGATCGTGGGATCGTATTGCGGCACGTAGACGACTGTCGGATTCGCGGGCTGGATCACATAGATCGTCTGCCCAGCCGATTGCTGCACTTCCACTTTTTGCTGCTCAGTGGTGTGCAGTGCGCCCGAGTCGTATGCCTGAGCCCGCAGTCGTTGAATCGACGCAGTGACCGATCCCTGATCAGCGGAGAACGCTTGCCCGACTGCGGCATAATCGTCGATGTGCTGAGCCATCATGTCGAGCACTTGAGGAAAGTTCACCAACGCGATGAATGCAGGATCGAATCCTTGCTTTTCTGCCGCATCGGTGAGCGCGGTGCCCGTCAGGCCGGGATTCGCCTGCAACCAGGCGTTGACATCCAGGATCTCCTGCGGGTTCGTTGACGCCGTAGTGATCTGCGACAGCAGCGCATCGGGATAAAGAGCGACCGGAGCAAGCAACTGATCGAGCTCCTCCGGCGCAGGGGATGCGGCCTGCGCCGAGAGAAGAGGACCGGCGCCTTGCAGCGCCACGCACAGGATCAGCAGTGAGATCAGGATGGAAAGCGGCTTCCCTCGCATAAGTCACATGCTCCCTTGATCACTCGACTGTTTCGTCGACGTTTTTTTGTTCAGTTCAGCCAGCAGCAACTTAGCCGACGGTGGAGCAAGGACTTCGTTGTTGAATACGATGTCGTGCGCGCTGACCTTTCTGCCATACAACTTCTTGTTGCCTCCATTGTCCGAGCGCAGGGTCGAGCCCGACAGAGAGATTCCAGCGAAGAGTCCGCGAGACCGCGAATACGAAAGAATCTCGGCTCGCAGCGTCACGTCGGTCTCAGCAGACAGATTGCGTCCGACTGGACCTGCTGCGGCGGAGATATCCCCGCCCAGTTTCACTTTGCTGTCCAGAATGGCGCGAGCCGACCGCGGAGTCATCAGCAGGAGCACGAAGTCGGTCGCCTGTCCGCCGAGCTGGAGTCCGAAGCTTCCGCCTTCGAGCGCCATCACGGTCGGAGCGCCCCAGGGGCCTTTGAAGTCTTCGCCACCGCGGCAGGTCATGACACCCCTTCCATAACTTCCGCCGAATCCGAAGGCGAACTTCAGAACGGAAGGCAGAACGACGACACAGTCCGCCTTGTCGATGACGCTCTGCGGGATATCGTCTGGAATGTTGAGAACTTCCTTCATTACCTGTCCCGCGTTTGCTACGCGGTTCTGTTCCTTCTCCTGGCCGAAAACAGGTAATGCAATGATGGCAAGCAGCGTGATTACACCCAATATCTTTTTCATAGTTTTCCTCTCTTGATTTTTAGACAACTTGACGGATCCTCTCAGCGGGATTGCCCGCCGACTTCTCTTCTCTGATCAAGCCAGCGAACCGTTGCCTGCCAGCAATTCCTTGATCTGGCGCAAATGCAGCTCCAGGCGCTTCTCAGTTGCCGCATTCTTGCCCGCCATCAGAATGAGCTTCACTGAGACGAGAAACACACCCGCCTCTAGAAAGAGCTCGTGGGTAATTCCCTTAACGGCTAACGAGCAACTGAACAACGCAACGGTCAGTACAATGACAACGCTGGCCCATGGATCACTTGACTTGAACAATTTCATGACGAACCTCTTTACTCGATTTGGTTGGTCGATTCACAAAACGTGAATCGCCCCGCCACCGACGATTCAACGACTTAAGGTGAAGCACATTAAGCGGGGTGGGACCCGATTGAGTCGAGCCACTCGCGCGCTCGTTTTACTTGGCAGCGGGCACCCAAACCGCATCGGCCGAAGCCAGTTCGACCCCGGCAACTTCGGTGTTGATCGACACATTTTGAAGCTGCGCCTTTTTCCCGGACTGTGCGGAAAAGCTCAACAGATACTGGTTGTTGAGGATGTTCTGCAGTTGGTCGAGATACGGCGCGAAACTCACCGGTTGCTGCAGTCCCAGAAAGAAGGACTCGCCACCGGTTACATCGGACAGCTTCGCAATGCCCATCTGTCCATTCGTGGCTTCCCAGTAGTTGCGGTCTCGACGGCCCACACCGGGTGCGTAGATCGTGTGAATGATCGTGCCGGTGCGCATGGCAACTTCGCTCGCCGAATCGACGTCGGGATTGATGTACAAGCCGCGCCAAGGCATGGAGCGACGGGCGCGGTCGATTCCGTCTGTGACCATCAAAACCTCACGCCGGTTCTGGCTTGCCGGCCAGCGCTTCATCAGATCGATCGCCGAAAGGTACGGACTTCCGTAGGCTCCCGCAGAACCTAGCGGTAACCGCAGGGCATTCGCAGCCGCGGCGTGGTCGGTCGTGAAGTTCTGCGCGATCTGGACTGTGGCGTTCCGCATGTAACCGACGCCGATCGCAGTCGTCGACGGCTGAGCGTTGATGAACGTCTTCAGGTCGTCGAAGTGCATTCCCAATGTCGGGTTCGAGGCGTCATCGATCAGGATGAAAAGATCGAGACCCGCTCGATCGCCCTTAGCCGGAACCCACTCCGTCACTTTCAGGCGTTCTTTGCCCTGGGTGACGGCGATGTCCTGTTGGCTGAGTTCAGGCATGCGTTTGTCGCTTGGCACGCTTGCCGTGACAGTCATTCTTACCGGCATGCTAGCGGCCGCTTCTTGTGCGTTCGATGGAGCGACGGTCATAACCGCGGCTGCCATCGTTACTGCTGCGCAAAACATACTCTTGATCTGTGATTTCATAGTGCTTCCTCTTTTCATTTCGTTTCCGAGTCTGGCTCGAGTCTCACGTTTGGTAATGCACACACCGTTCCAAACGGCAACTGATTGAAAACATGAGCTGTGTCACGAATTTGGCTTTCCGAAACTTTCGGAAATTTCCGAGAGTTCGCGAAGGCCGCAGAGAGTGGGAAAGAGAGTCAGAGATTGGTTCCAGGAGAGAACACCATTGCCAGTTCGACGCAGGCGGTCGTATGAAAGCGCAGGAGCGCCGCCATTCTTATTCAATAATCTCGATGGCGACGCTCCCGTTTTATGGCTACGTTATGAAAGATGAATCGCTAGTTCTGAGAGTTGATGGGCGCGTTCAGGCGAACGACTTGGCCACTCTCGAGTTCGTATTCCGCCTCGATCACCGTGAGCTTGCCCGTCTTCACTGCATCGCGAATGATCTCGCTGTTGGCCTCAAGATCCATCGCACTGCGATGCACGTTTTCCTTGATCGCCGATTCGACAAGATCATCGGCCTTGGCGTAAGTCTTTGCCTGATTCACGGCCGGGCGAATCTTTTCCACGATCGCGTCCAAGTTTGGACTAGGCATCTTCTCGCCAGAACACGCCGCATTCACCGCACCACACCTCTGGTGTCCAAGCACGACTAACACAGTAGTGTGCAAGTGATCCACAGCGTACTCGATGCTTCCGAGTGCCACAGCGTCTGCAACGTTTCCCGCCGTGCGGACAACAAATATGTCGCCCAGACTCTGATCGAAGATCAGCTCAGGGCCAACTCGGCTGTCGGAACACGAGAGGATGATCACTTTCGGAGACTGCCCGGAAACCAGCTTATGGCGCAGGGAAACCAGGTCGCGCGCCAGCGGCTTGCCGGCAACAAATCGGCGATTGCCGGCCATCAGACTATCCCAGACTTCAGCCGCGGACGGCGCGGCGTGACTGGGAGCATGCGATGAATTCTGCGCGGGAGCGGCAGGAGGCGCTTGTGCGAACCCCGAACCCGCGAGCGACAACACAAGAGCGAGGCACAAAGCGCGAATCATGAATCTCTCCTCCAGATTGAATCTCCATCCGCATCTTCGGCCGGCTTCTGGATGGTGAGCATCACCGTATCCGTTTCCGGACGGATCTGATATTCGACGAAGCGCGGAATCTCGAACCATTTGCCGCAATAGTCCACCAGGCCGCCATTGATCGCGATTTTGCCCTCCCCGCGAATGAAGCACAACGTAGCGGCAGAGGTCTCGTAATGGTACTCTACGCCCTTATCGTCGGGTTTGACGTAGGTCAGAGCGCCCAACCCAAGATCGTCCTTATGCACATGGAATCTTCGATTTCCAGGCAGCTGTTCGACGCTGATCTTGGTGCCAGATTCAGTCATTTTGATTTCTCCTTCGTAACAACCGAACTCGTTGTGAACTTCCCGCGTTTGATATTGCACTCCCCGTGCCAACTTGCAAACCATTGCAGGCACTGGGTTTACACAGGTCGGACGGCCACGGCTCAGTTGGAAATTCCTGAAAGTTCGTGAGTGGAGGGGCGAGGCGGAATGGAGCGAGACTCGCTTTGACCATGGTTTGATTCAGCAGTCGATTTCTGAGCACGAGCGGCTAGGCAAATCTTAAAGGGAGCACGGCTACTGTGGCAGTGGCGGATCTAGCATCCCTTGAAACGAAGTTCCGAGAAACTTCCCGGTCGCGTCGACATTCCAGTTGAAAATGGCTTGCCCGGCGTTGGCGCAGGCATGGCAGCCATTGCGCAGCGGATAAGAGACTGTGAACTGGATCCCGCCATCAGGGCCGACTTGCGAGTTCGGCCATATCTTTCCGTCGCGATCTCCCGGCCAAACATCGACATTCGGAAACTGCGCCTTAACATCTCGGAACTGCGGACTCTGTTTCATCGGTTTGACGTCAAGCAGCTTGAGATCCTCAACGTTGACGATGCGCGGCTGACCGTTCAGCAGCAAAAGACCGAAGTTGGTGTTGGCTCGCAAGGGATATGTGATCCAGGCAAACGCGACTGGGCCCTCATCCTGAAATCCGGTCATCACCCCAAACTCGCCGTGAGTCTCCTTGTAGAGTTCGCGGCTGAAAGTTACGGCGTCGGCAGGAGCGCCTGCCTTGGTCATCTGGCCGATCATGCAGTCGGCATAATCGGAGGACGCCGAACGATCGCACGCGGCGTGGGCTGTCGTCATGAATTGCGGCGGCAGCTGCCACATCGAAGACTTTCCAATCTTCGTCGGCGGAAGCTTCGATGACTGGGCATGCAAGCTGACCCCCAGCACGAAAACCACGAAAAGAAATTGACAGGTATAGCGCATGGTGCACCTCGGAAAGTTGTGGCGAGTTCCAGTTCAACAAAAGATGCTCTCAGTAGCGCCGAAGCGCCTGACGGCCCCGCGACGGGCCGCCGGCGCTACGACACGCGAGCGGCGATCAGGCTACATCCGTGGCCAAGTGCAAGCGAACTGCAAGCCCAGCGCCCAGCCCTCCGGCTGTTTTTCCGGAGGGCCATAATGAAGCCGTAAGGCTGGGGGCCAGATTACGGGCCGACGCATTCTGTTTCAGCATTCGGGTCGTTCCAAGTATTAGCCGAACACCCTGGCTTGTAACAGAGACCTCCCACTCCCAGATATGGTTCTTTCCTGGGGCCACTCCGTTGGACCATGGAGCCTGGGTTTGCGAAGAGCGCCGTCGGAATGTTGAGGTTGTTGGAGGTCGATGCATCGTTCGGATCTACCGCGTTAAAGAGAATGTTCAGCAGATCCGAAGTGGGCAGCTGTTCTGATACATTCTCGGTGTTGTTGTTGCTGATCGCGCCGCCAATGACAAAGATATCACTCGTCTTTCCGGTAGAAGCCACATACAGACCGTACCCGTTTGACGGAAGCGAAGAGGAATAGGCAACCGAACAGGAGAAGATGGCGTACGGCTGGGATCCGTAGTACCCATCCTTGCGAGAAATCAATCCCAGTGTGTCGATCTGAGTGATCGGTTGCGCATAGTAGGAATCCATCTGATAGAACTGCGGAACCACTTGCCCGTAGATGGAGCGGCGTGTGCCATACGCCAGTTGGTTACCCAGGGTGACTGGGCTCAGCAGATTGGGGAAGTTCCACCCTGAATCGGAATTGGCGGTTTTGGCACCCGTCTGCGACAACTTAAACCAATCGGAGTAAATATTGTCGAGGGCGGTATCGTACGAAATGATGAGACCTTGGGCATACTGATCCTGCTGCTGTTCCAAGGTTCCCAGTTCAACATCGAACGAATTCGTGTAACTGGGTGGCGTTGTGGTGTCGGTACCTCCGAACGGGCCGAGAGCAGAGCCTGTCCAAAGTGCACCGCTTGCGACCCCGATCACGCCCCCGGCGACCGGGAGTTCGAGCGGCCCGCCCACGGCGACAGCCGCCACGGACGTGACCCCCGCCAGCAGATTCATCCAATCCGAAGCGTTAGCCGCCACTGTAGTGGTCGTGGATGCGCCACTCTGCCCGTTGAGCACCTCATAAGTGGCTGCGATGACCTGATCTGAAACCGGAGTGGCGACGCCATTGCCTTCGATCAAGGTACCAATCCCGCCGTTGTCTCCGAGGAAGGTGTAAGTACCTTTGAGCGCCGTGACCTCAGCGTAAAGCTGCGCATTCGCGTCGGCAAGATCTTGCTGAGTAAAGCCTTTGCCGTCGACGTAGACGCAATTCGGTTCGTTGGGATTTACGGAACAATCGAAGTCTGTGTTGGCCGCCACGATGTTCTTCGTATTGTCGCTGCCGTAGTAGTAACGCACGTCGGCGGAATGCGTTCCCGTCTCGCCGATCACGTACCCAAGGAACTGCTCGCTCGCATAGTGATAGGCGGCGATGTGTCCCGAGGTATCGGTCAACGGCCAATCGATTGGGGTTAGTGTGCTGATGCTATAGAAGTCGTAGTCCATGCTGACGCTGGTTGCGTCCTGTCCGTTTCCTTTCCCGTCTTCCTGCGACGAGACCGAGGGGAAATAGAGGCCGTTGTTGTCGCGAGCCATCACCCCGCGAACAATCCCGGTCTGTCCTTGCTGGCTGAATGCGGACGACGAATTGACTACGCCGGACGCCAAAGGCGACGCGTACCTAGGGGGAATTGGAGAATTTTGATTGCCGTACCCCGCAGCGACCAGAGTGTAGGTTGAGTCCGATGTGGTGAGCGATGGGAGTGCATAACCGGTTCCCCCCAGAAGCAGGAGCGCACCCTGTAGCCCGCTTATATCTATGCCACCAACTATGCCACTCTGGAACGGCTGGCCAACTGTCGTTAGCACGAGCATATGACGATACGACGATTGAATGAGTGCCTCACCGAGGTTGTCGACTGCCTGCGACACCACAGTCGAGTCCGTGCTGCCCGTTGGGAAGAACTGCCCGCAATAGTGGGGGGAGCCTCCTTGGCAAGAACCCTGGTTGCTCAGATCGATGGGCAGCAACGTCCCGCGATCCAGAGTGAGGAGCCAGAAGCCGTTCGCTGACCCCGGGGGCGGCTGCCAGGCCGAAACCAAGGTGTTCCGGGGTGAGGTCGACACCGCTGTCAAGAAAGCGCTATTAGTAAAAGTAGGATCGTTCGGAAAAACCTGGAATTGCATGTTGTTGCCGGCATGGAAGTTGAAATTGCTATGCTGGTCAACCGCGAGCAGACCATTGGCGAACGGATCTTGCATATAGGCTTTACCCACGTCGGACGCCAGATAGTAGCTTTCGTAGGCGCTGCCGGCATTGGCTCCCGAAACTCCAATCGCCGCATAGCCTTGAGGCTGCCACTCAGCGCCATAGGTCGAGTAATTGGTGCCCCCGATAGCCGTCGTGTCCAGGCCGGCATCGGCGTTGTTATACAGCGTAGTGCCAACGAGTACGATTTCTGCGCCTTTTGTCAAGCCGGCCAGCTTACTCTTGAGGTCGGCCGAACTCGAGGCACACATGTACCCATCCTCTTGTTCCGGAGTTTGGCGGTTTAAAACAACGATCTGATACTGCGAGGTGCACGGAGTGTCTTTTGAGGAGGGGAATGTGGCGTCGGGGTAAGGGAGTGCATACTGGGTTCGGTCAATATTGTCCTGCAGACTCGCCGGAGTACCCGTCGTCAGCGTCACCCACGGCTGCGCGCCTCCGGAGTTCAGGGAGAGCCCGACGGTCGTAGGGGGATAGTACGCGATAGGTTCGCCGCTCTGCAGCCCCGCATAGTAATCGAATTTCACTCGCTTCACTTTCCATTCTTTGTGTGCTCCTCTGACGCTGGCGACCAGGCGGTTGTTGCCCGTACGCAGCTGCGCAGAAGTAAGAACGGCCGAGTCCCGGTCGCGGGAGAACCTGGACGTGATGTCTTTGCCGTTCAGGACCACTCGCAACGTCTTGCGTTCGATTTGGTGTCCTATCTTTAAACTCACGGTAGCGGTCGATCCGTTGATCAACTGACCAAACTTGGGCGACTCGATCGCGAACGCGTTGGTGTCTGGGATCCGCCAAGTCAGATTCGGCGTACCATTCTCGGCTGTGACGGCACGAGGTGCAGTAAGAACGGATTGAGGATGCGATGGGGTGGTTTGCGCCGCAGAGGAAGCAGCGGCCGCCGGAAGCATCAGTAAACACAAGATACGACGAAGAACATCTTTTGGCACAAGCATTGGAATCTCCTCGAATTTTGAAATTGGTGCATCCGACGGAGTCTTTGTCGCGCACCTCGCTGGATGAAAGTGCAAGCTCGTGGCCAATCTTAAAGAGTAGAAAATTCGACACTTAGCAAGCACTCGAACGCTCAAGCTCATCGGGACTTCACGAGATGTCGGGAATGGCGGTCGCGATTCCCGCTCGGTTGCTGATTCCAATTCCCGAATGGTTTCTTCGATTTTTTGCTCTTATTGCGTCGTAAGCAAAGATGCCCTTTATTTTTTCAGCGAGTTGCGACCCGGATTTTGCAAAAGCAAACAAGTCATTGATTCTGGCGGTGCGGGCTAGGACGGGACTGGCCAAGAGTTCGTGGATGGAGCGTGGAGTGCTCTGCATACACCCATTACCTCCTGAGTTGGCGGGCCGCAAAATTGGCTGCGTTATACTCCTTCGCCAAAAGGCGACGCGAGCCGCGACTGTCCGACCTGGCGCTAGCCAGCGCCGAACCTGAGGTGCGAAAACGCAAAGAGGGTAAGTCGGGCGTGACTATGTGGCTGTTGCTGGTTTTTGCGGAATGAACTCAATGGTTGAGAGAATCGGTGGGTGGCTTGACAGAATCGATCCCGGCGTCCATCGCCGTGTCAAAGGCCTGCGACTGGTAACCGCATATGGCATTGCGGCGATGCTGGGCGCGCTTCTCTACAACTCGTATCACATCTCGGGCGGCTCGCTTCTCAGTTACCTGGCCGCCGGCTTCGGCCTCTGGGCGAGCGTTTCAGAAGGTCAGGCAACTCGTTGGTTGTCTACTCGCGATCTTGTGATCCTAAATGCTGCCGCGGTGACGGGCGCACTCAGCTTGATCGGTCTTACGCCGTTCTTGATGCGCCACGCGGGGCTGGGTCCGGAGTGGATTCTGATCACGGGCGCGTTCCTGGTTGGATATCTCAAGCGATTCGGAATCCTTGGCGCGGGCATCGGGTCCCAGATCTACATCGGCCAGCTTCTCGGCTACGGAACCGGGATCACTCGGGCCGATCTGGGACTGGTAACGCTGGCCGGATTAGTAGCCACGGTGGCTTCGGTGGTTCCTCGCTTGCTCAGCGGACCGGCGGAACATCCGACGCCGGTGTCGGTTGTGGATGCGTCGATTGGGGAGGGGCGAGCATCACGAGAACTGCGGATGGGGTTACAGGCAGCCGTGGCCGCTTTTGGCATCGTTTTAGTAAGCAGCATAATCCACCTCCAAGAGTCCGCATGGGCGATTACTGCGAGCACCTATGTCATCGCCGGCTCGGCATCGGGGACTGCAGATCGCGTTCGCCGACGGATCGTTGGAACCTTGATCGGGGTCCCGCTGGGCATCGCGTGCGTGCCGATCGCAATGCACATACCGTCGCTGGCGTGGATACTCGCTGCAATTGCAATGATCATTTACGCCATGGCATTACCGGAGCGCTACGACATTGCCTGTGCGGCCTACGCCTTTACACTGATGGTAACGTTGGCGATCAGTGGAGAAACATCCTTATCGGTCTTGGGGGCGCGCGCCTGGGAAACGCTGCTCGGCGGGTTACTGGGAGTGGCGGCCGCGAAAGTCATTCTTCCTCTCCCCACGCGGTGCGAGCGAGTATGATTTCTTCGTACTGAGTAGCACGCTCGACAATCAGGGCAACGCGACAGGTAATGAAAGCCGGGATCCTTTGCTGAACACCCTACCATGCGGACGATTTCGAGCGGGTTGAGAGTGGGCGGTGAGAGGATACGAAGAGTCGGATGTAGCTCGCCCTAGGCACCCGTCCTTAATCTGCGTTATTGAGACTCGTCTGGTTCCAGACTTAGCGAGGACCCCGCTTATCGTCGCAAGAAAGCGGGGCCTCGCATCGGTTCAGAACTTCGAGACGTAGGAGTAGAGACGAGAGTTGTTGGTATATGGGTTCCCGACAGTAACAAGGATGGCGGTATTGCCGATCGCGGCGAGCTCCGGACGTTCCTGGTTGGTAACAGGAGGATTGAACAGCAGAGAACACGTCCAGTTGATCTTGATCGAATCCGTAGTGCTTAGCTGACCCACCATGCCGCCCAGTTTGCCGCTCTCCATTTGTGATTCGATGACTAAACCACTGTCGAGAAGAGCAATCGTAGGCTCGGAGGCGTTTGAGTGGTATCGCGGTTGGTCGCCAGCAAAAGCGATATTGCTGTAAGGAGCAGAAATGGTTCCGCGCACATAGTGTAGAAGCAGTTCATTGGCTTGAACCTGGTGAACCTCAACGACCTGGTTCAGGTTGTTGATCGCGATGTTCGGACTTACGCCTCCCGTATATCGGATACCGTGTTGGCCGCTCGTCCACTTAATATAGTAGCTGTACGGAGGGTCGGTGAATTGCCCGATCCGATAGTAAAGCCCAGTGCCGTTCGTGCCCGATTCGTGAACACCCACGATTAAGCCATTGTCATTCACTGCGATGGAAGAATTAAAGCCGGCATCCCAGGTGTAGGGGAGTGTGAGCCACAGGATTCGCTGATTGGCGCCGCCATTTGGATCCACTTGTCCGACTCTGTACCACAGTAAAACTTCGCCCGCTCCCCTGCCGGCAGAATTGCTCCAGACGATAATGACCTGACCGCCTTTGGTTATCGCTGCGCTCGGACGATAGGCTCGAAGATTAGTAAAAGGATCTATGGGTACCTCATACCGGTCTCCCCACGTCACGGAGGATCCGCTCACTTGTCCGATGCGGTACGCAATCTTCCCGATACTCCCGTCGAGCTGTTCGACTTCTACCGCAAGCCCGGAAGCGTTGACTGCGACCTTCGGGTAGAGTCCGTAACCAAACATCGTGCCCTCGCCGAAGTTGACATTGCACGCTGATAAGGCGTCCGAAGCAGAAACGTCGGGGGTGGTTCCGTCGTCTTGGGCGCGGGCCGTGCGGCTCGCCAGAAACGTAAGTATGAACGCCAGAAGGGTGACCGCAATTCTGCGCGGTGCACGAACGAGACGATTATAGGATCGATCGATTGTGGCAGTGTGGGTTTGCATTTCTCTTCTCCGCAGTGTATTTGTATTGCCGAATAAGAGGGTGCATTCCGCCTGCCAAATTCAAGACGCAGAAAAAGAAGCCGTTGCACAGGTATAAAATCACGAGTCACTCGGGAAATCACGGAAGCTCGTGAAACGGGATTAGGACTGATATCGAGTTTGCGCACTCTTCCGGGCGATGCCTGAAGTGACGATGCGCGAAAGCAAGGGGAGACCATTTCTCACCCTCAGTTTTCGAAGGCAGATAGAGCAGAGCGATCGTTGCTGTAGAGAAATCGGCTTCCCGCCGCTAAGGGCTGTGCCGTAACCGCTGTTCGCCCGCTATATGTCACGATCACACGCTTTTGTGACGAATATCACCGACTCAAAGGGCGCCTGCGGTGATTATCTCTCTATAACCGTAAGCTTCGATCGGTCAGCGCCAGGAAGGACATTCATGTAGAATCAGGCCGACCGAGAGGTATTGTTGTGCAGGCTGAACCCTTACTCTCCTTCGCAGCACAGGTAGCGGGCGAACACCAGACGGTCGATGTTCTGAGCGCGGTTGTTCGTGGTCTTGCAGCACAACCGGGGGTCGCACTGGCGCGGGTTTGGTTGCTAGCGCCCGGAGATCTCTGTCAAAGCTGTTTCCGCAGGACCGACTGCGCCGACCAAACACAATGCCTCCATTTGGTCGCAAGTGCCGGCTCTTCCAAATCAGTTCCTGGCGAAGACTGGTCCTCTCTTCATGGCCAATACCGCAGGATTCCACGGGGCCATCGAAAGGTCGGGGAGATCGGCACAACAGGCAGATCGATCTTGATCCCAGATGCTGCCGCCACCAGTGAGTGGATCGGGAACAAGGAATGGGCGAAACGGGAGGGCATCCGAAGTTTTGCGGGCTATCCACTCGTTTCCCGTGGAGAGATCCTTGGAGTCTTAGCCACATTCAACCGCGAATGCCTCTGCCAGCAGGATTTTTCATGGCTCGAAATCTTTGCGAATCAGGTCGCGGTCGCAATTACAAATGCTCGAGCTTTCGAGCAAATCAGCCGAGGCGAGAACGAATTGCGCGAAAGTGAAACCAAGTATCGTTCCTTGGTGGATCTTTCTCCCGCCGCCATTTTGTTACTGAGCGACGACGGGAAATTCGTCTCGGCCAATCCTGCTGGCCTCAGGCTGCTGAAGTGCACTGTGCCAGAACTTGAGCAAATGTCCATTCTGGACACGTACTCGAAGGAGGACCGAGACCACTATCCAATACCGCCCGAGAAGATCCAAGGAGGTCTCTTCCGGTTCGAGCGCACGTTTGTTGGCAAAGACGGAAGCCAAGTGCCCGTGGAGATCTCCCTTTCACCGACCTTTCGCGGGGGGCGCCAGGCTGTGGTACAGGACATCAGCGAACGCAGGCGTGTGGAGGAAGCGGTGCGGCAGCACGCGAAGGAACTTCAGCAGGTAATTGATGTAGCTCCCTTGCACATGTTTCTTTGGGAAGCCGATGGGAGCGGGTCGTATGGCAATCTCACATCGGCCGACTACTTCGGTACGATTCCGCCGAAAGCCCCCATGGAGTTTCTCGACGTGGTCACCCATCCCGAGGACGTGGGACAACTCAAAGAAGGCATTCGCACCGCCATGGCCAGCGGCGAGTCCTTTTCGATGGAAGCGCGCATGCGTCGACACGATGGCGAATACCGATGGTTTGTCTACGAGATTCGGCCGTTGCGGAATGAGGCCGACCAGATTACGCGCTGGTGCGGTACCCGTATCGACATTGACGATCGCAAACGTAAGGGAGAGAGCGCCGAGAAAGAGAACCTGGTTCTACGCGAGGAAATTGACAAGGCCTCGATGTTCGAAGAGATCGTCGGCACGTCGCCCGCACTGCAAGCTGTTTTGGCCCGTGTCTCAAGAGTGGCCAAAAACGATACCACCGTAATGATCACCGGGGAAACAGGGACCGGGAAGGAGTTGATTGCCCGCGCGATTCATAAGCGTTCACCGCGTGCTTCGCGTGCATTCGTCAGCGTCAACTGCGCGGCGATCCCCCGCGACCTGATCGCCTCGGAGTTGTTCGGGCATGAGAAGGGAGCATTTACGGGAGCTTTGCAGCGACGTCTCGGCCGCTTTGAACTGGCGGAAGGAGGCACGATCTTCCTCGACGAAATTGGGGAGCTGAATGCCGAGACCCAAGTGACGCTTCTGAGAGTCTTGCAGGAGCGAGAGTTCGAGCGTGTAGGAGGTACAACGCCAATCCGTGCCAATGTCCGCGTAATTGCCGCGACGCACCGAGATCTGCCCGCCTCGATTGCTGCCGGAACATTCCGCAGTGATTTGTATTATCGGGTTAACGTATTCCCCATTGAAGTCCCCCCACTCAGAAAGAGAAAAGAAGATATCCGCTTACTGGTTGGGTACTTCATCGACCGTTACGCAAGCAAGTCCGGCAAGAAAATAATGAGCATCGATAAGCGGACGATGGAGAGCCTGCAGTCTTACCCCTGGCCAGGCAATATCCGTGAACTGCAGAACGTGATTGAGCGGTCGGTCATCGTAAGCGACACCGACGAGTTCGCCATTGATGAAAGCTGGTTGTCTCATGAGTCAGGCAGCGTACGGCCACTCGCGGAGGATATTGAGGATCAGGAGCGGGAACGGATCGAAGCCGCGCTGCGCCGATGCAAAGGCCGCGTATCGGGTCCGACAGGAGCGGCAGTTGCCTTGAGCATGCCGGCTTCGACTCTGGATTCAAAGATCAAGGCACTGAAAATCGACAAACGTCGTTACCAAAGCTTGTGAAGCAGGACGTCGGCGTTCATCGGGCGGCCTGCCGATCAGCACGTGGGTTTCAGTGCTGATTCAAAGTCGCTTCCGGGCTCGCCTTCTCCGCGTCAATCCATTCCCGGATGTAGGCTGGATAATTTCGCAGTTGGACTCCGCGCGCTTCGCAATTCGCCAGGAACCGCACAGCCTCCTGATCCACCAATCGCACGTCGGTTAGATCGAGGATGAGGCTCTGAACATCTGTCTCCGATCCAAACGCATCTTCCAACTCCGCCAACTGATTCCCCTCTAACCGGCCGATTAGTTTTACGATGAGCCGGCCCCGATCCTCTACCCTTCTAATTTTCCACATGAGTGATTTCCACCGCCTGCTTTGGTCGGTTCTCCAAAAGCATCTTGTGATTTGCAACTACGAGGCCAATTCCATACGGCGAAAACAAAGTAGTTCCGCGTTGCCGCGAACCCAGGTCCATGGCCCCCTCACGCTTCTTCGTGAAAACCTGGAATATTAGCTCACGAGATCTCGGGAATTCGTGAAGGCGCCCAGCTGAGAATAATTGGCGACAAGACGGTAACTGGGCTGTGTTGGTCGCTTCAAACAGTCAAGACTACCCAACTAGACGGGCAGGGATCAGCAGGAAGTCTTCGTGTCTTCTGCGAACTTCACGGAAGCTGGTCAGCACCGGAACATTGAGGTTGGTCTCTGACTCCGCCGGCTGAATTGACGGATATGAGGTTCACGCCCGAAAGCGGTACTAAGGAATGTATTGCTCAGAAGCTCAGAAGTCCGATGGAGGGAATTGCCGAGCATTACATTCGGAGGCACTATTTCGCTCAGAGGTGTCGTCTTAAATCCATCCCGGCCTCTAGCTGCTTGAAAATACGAAGCCCCCTCCATCGAACTTTGAAGAGTTCCCGGTTCCGGCTGCTCGCGCCTTAACTGCAAGCACGCGTCTAGGGGAGGCAGGGAAAGAGAGAGACACCATCCCTAAGCCTTCGGCTTAGGTCGGTGCAGGCCGTCCGGAGACTAGCGAACGCTGCTCGCACGAAGTCGAACAGCATTCGAGTCCGTTCGAATTGCGTCCGATTCTGATTCGAAAGGATATGAGTAATCTGAACTGCCACTTTAGATTACTCAACGCCCGCAACCAACCCTGTTCCTTTTGCGGTTGACACGCTTACGCAATATGCGTAATAATGTACGCAATATGCGTAACTCTTCCGTGCTGACTGCGTTGTTCCCACAGGTACGGCAAGGTGTGCTTGCGGCAACCCTTGGCCAGCCAGACAAGTGGTGGTATCTTTCGGAACTCGCCGGCCGTTTGGGCACGAGCCCGTCGAGCCTTCAGCGGGAGTTATCATCTCTGGTGGCAAGCGGAATATTGGCGCATCGTCGGGAAGGCACAAGGGCTTATTTCAAGGCGGAGACCCAGTCCCCAGTGTTCCGAGACCTGCAGCACCTGTTCGAAAAAACTGCAGGGCTGGCTCCGATCTTGGAGCAGATACTAAAGCCGTTTGGGAACAAGATTCAGAGTGCTTTTATATATGGTTCCGTGGCGCGAAGCCGGGAACATGCGATGAGTGACATAGATGTGATGGTCATTGGCAGAGCAGGTCTTGCTGACCTGTCTCCAGCGCTCCGCAAGGCGGAGGCGCGACTGGGAAGAGAGGTCAACGTCACGGCCTATTCCCCAGAGGAGTTTCGGGAGAAAATCAAATCGGGCGACCATTTCCTTGGCGCCGTTTTACGAGGACGGAAACAGTTTGTGAAAGGAGGCCAGAGTGACTTGGACCAGCTTGTTGGCAAATAAGGAAGCCCAGAAACACAAAACCTCCAAGAAGGAATTAGACAATATGCGGGCCCTGATCGCCCGCGACCTAGCGGACGCGAGTCTTGCTGGCCTCTCAGCAGATCGGAGATTCGCCACTGCTTACAACGCAGCACTCCAGGCCGCCAACATGGCGATTGCCTGTGCGGGATATCGGATCATGAGCAAGGTGGGACATCACCGGGTGTCGTTAGAGAGCACGAAACTTGTGTTGGGCAAACCCGTTCACAAGTACGCCGATTATTTCGAAACCTGTCGGCGAAAGCGAAATACGATCGACTACACCTTCTCCAACGTTGCGACGGAGACGGAAGCAAAGGAGATCCTCATCCAGGCGTCCCAGTTTTACAGCGAAGTCGAAGGCTGGATTACGAAAAATCACCCTTCACTGAAGAAGTAGAAATAAGTAGAAACGGCCACTGTTTGGACTGGGCGAACCCTCAAGCACAGAAGCAAGTCCTCTCCCGTGCTACTATTCGCGTAAATCTTGTGCTCGACGGTTGACATATGCGATCTGCGCAACGCATTCGTTTGCTGGCCATTCTGCTCGTCGCAATCTCGACGCGTCTTCTCGCGAGTTCCGCGCCTCTCCGGGTCAACGAATCGGAGATGAGCGCTGTCATTTCCGAACGGGAAATCGCATTGATCGCGCCTGTTTCGAACGAGTCCGAAACAACCGTCTCCGGCACTCTTTACGTTGATCTGCTCGATCCCAAAGACGCGGTCGTAGCGTCATCCAAAACTACTGAGCACCTCAAACCCGGTCGCAGTTTAATCAAGTTGTCCTTGCCGCGACCCGCAATCCCCGTGGTGGCCGACAATGATCCGGTGCTGTGGTATCGCGTGAAGTACCGGCTTCTATTGGATGACAAGCAAGCGGCCAGTGGCGTCGTTGCCCTCGGAGCTATCGCCCCCGACATGTTCGAACTCCGCATCGCGCACGCTGACAAAGCCCTGCCTGACCAGTCCTATCGCGTGCGAATACACGCAGCCAACCCGGTTACGCGGAAGCCAGTGAGCGGCGTGGAGGTTCGAGGAGAGCTAGAATTCGATTCGGTCGACAAGCGCGCCGTCATAACGCACACTACGAACTCATCTGGCGATGCTGTTCTTCTCTTCCGTGTCCCAGGAGCAGTCACTGACGGTGGCTCAATCAACGTTGAGGCCCGGAAACGCGATCAAACGAGGAAGGAGGATTTCGACTTCGAGCTCGACCCGCGGGCTCGCATCATCATCAATACGGACAAACTGCTTTATCAACCCGGACAATCACTTCATGCCCGCGCAATTGTGCTCAGTGTGGACAAGCACGCGGTCGCAAACGAAGACGCTGAGTTCAAGCTCGTCGATCCAGAGTCGAATACCGTGTTTAGCGGCACGGCAAGAACAAACGACTTCGGCATTGCCAGCATCGACTGGGATCTCCCCGACTCAACAGAACTCGGACCTTATGGGCTCCAGGTCTCGCTCTCAAACAGTGATCGGTACGGTAGCGCCCAGGAGATGACGAACGTTCGAGTCAGCCGCTACGATCTCCCTAACTTTACAGTCGCAGCCCAGCCGGATCGGTCTTACTATTTGCCTGGTCAGAACGCATCGATTGCGATATCCGCCAAGTACCTGTTTGGGAAAGAACTGACCCACGGCGTGGTCAAACTGGTTCGTGAGGAGGAACAGGGCCACTGGGACTCCGCACAACACAAATGGGTAGTTGACGAAGCGGATCGTCAGTCGGGAGAGCTTGACCATTCTGGACGGGCGACGTTCACGCTGGACTTTACGCAGCTGCACGGCGAGCTCGCAGAGGAGACGTACAGACGATTCAAAGACCTCAACTATGCCGCATATGTGACCGATCCCAGCACGGGGAAGACGGAGCAGCGCCGATTCCAGGTCCGTCTCAGTCACCAGCCGATTCACGTCTATGTTTCTGGCATGAATCTCAGTGGAGATCGGGCCTCCTTCTACGTGTCCACCTATTATCCGGACGGCACCCCAGCGGAGTGCCATGTCAATGTCAGCGAAGATCGGAACCACTACAGAAACTACGGCGAGGAGAACCCGTCCGGTATCAGGGATTTTCTTCACGCCATCAAGACCAACCGATTCGGCGTGGCCAAAGTTTCCGATCTACAACTGTTGACTGGGGCCGACGGCGACTCTAACCGCAACCGTGGCTATCAGCTTGTCTTCGATGTTCACGACAAGACCGGGGCTACCGTTTCTTATGACGAGGTGTTTTGGAGCGACTCCGACAGGCTGATTCAAGTCACAACGGACAAGTCCCTGTATCAGGCAAAGGATCAGATTACAGTTTCTGTTCGTGCTCCCAGCACTCTCTCCGGACACGTTATTGTCGACCTCTCACGCGACGGGGCCGTCCTGTGGACCGGCGGGATAGGTCTGCACAATCATCGAGGGTTCACGGTTATCCCGTACGCCCCCGAGTTCAAAGGCGAACTGACGCTTGCAGCGTATTCGCTGGAGACAGACAGTGAAGAACGCTATGAAATCCCCTCCGGTGCCAGCGCCATTCTGTTTCCGAGCCCGTCAACCCTGACTGTGAAAATCAAGACTGACCGTAGCACCTACAAGCCAGGGGATGACGTATCAGCTGCTCTCAACGTCAGCCTGCCATCTGGCTCGACTTCGGCCAGCGCCCTTGGGGTCGTCGTGGTCGACAAGGCGGTAGAAGAACGTATTCGCACCGACCAGGAGTTTGGGGAAGGGCACTACGGTTTCTGGGACTGGAGTTGGTGGTTTCCACCTGAGTCCGTCGGCGGAATCACATTCAAGGACCTTGATGGACTGGACCTTTCTAAGCCGCTCCCCGACGGTATGGATCTTGTCGCCGAGATGCTCTTGCGGGGACGCAGTTACTACTCGGTCGGATTGCCAGAAATCGAAGGCAACAACTACGGATATGAAACCCGCGCGCTGTTCTCCGAGAAGATGCGGAGTGAACTTGAACCCTTTCGCAAAGCTCTTCTAAACGAAGACGTGATCGGGTGGAAGTTCGCGACGAACAACGATGAAGTGGCGTCCGTTCTCCGAAAAGCGGGACTTGACCCTGGAAGTATCGTCGATCCTTGGGGCACGCCTTATCACTACAATTTCGGGATCGATTACCGAAACCGAACGCTGAATGTTGTATCCGCCGGCCCTGACAAGCAGTTGGGAACCGCGGATGATGTTGAGGCGCTTACGCTGAGCTGGCCATATTTTCAGCCGGTCGGTAAGATCGTCGATCGAGTTGTTAAAGAGACTTACGCCTCCTCTGGCGCGTACATCCGCGACTTTGATGCTCTTAGGGCGGCTGTACTTTCGCGTGGACTCGACCTCAAAACACTTCGGGATCCCTGGGGTAATCCTTACGCGTTCGGTTTCCAGCCTAGCGGCTCGCTCTATCAGGTCATTGTCCAAAGCACTGGCCACAACATACCGCGTGAATTCTACGCACCGTTCGCGATATGGACCAGTGCAATTGACTATTTTGAGCAAGCTCGCGGGAAGATAGATTCCGCGATTTACAAACTCTCTCGCTCCACAGGGGCATTTCCTCAAGACGATGAAACGCTCGACAAAGCTATGATCGACAGTGGCGTGAACTTCCGCCAGTTGGTTGATCCTTGGGGACATCCGTATTACGTCAAATACAGCGTCGAGTCGGAATATGGCGATGCCACACGGATTACCTATCAGCCGGATGCGAGGGTCCAAACCGGCACTCCCGTAACACGGAAGCTCGCGTGGATTCGGATTATGAGTCCCGGTCCGGACGGCGAAGCGAACACACCGGATGACTTTCCCGTCGCCAGCTTCTCCCGTGACATTGCCGAGCAGAGCGGTAAAGACCTCATTCCTCAGTCCGTTAATTCTGAACCTCTGAGCGGGAACACAGGTGCTATCAACGGCGTTGTTACAGATCCGACAGGCGCTGTCATTTCAAACGCCAGTGTGATTGCAACGCTCCGCCAGACAGGCCAGAAATTCTCTGGGATCACGGGCTCCGACGGCGCCTACATCATTCGTGACATCCCGCCTGGCACATATGACATGAGCATTTCTGCTCCGGGATTCCGATCGACACAGATACGCACTGTGCCAGTTCACTCAACGAGCATGACGGCTGTGAATGCGATGCTCAATGTTGGCTCGGTGTCTGAGACAGTCGAGGTTTCAGCAGCGGTAGCCAACGTCGAGACAACGAGCTCATCCGTGGCGGTGAGCAAGTCCGCCGAAGGAACTAAGGTTCAGGTTCACGAAGAGACATTTACGCCGAGGCTGCGTGACTACTTTCCCGAAACCCTGTTCTGGTCGCCTTCCATAATCACCGATGCCAACGGTCGTGTACGGCTGAAATTCAAACTTGCAGACAACATCACAACTTGGAAGATGACTGTGCTGGCGTCAACGAAAACTGGCGAGATCGGTGTCTCAGACCGCGAAATCCAAGCCTTCCAGCCGTTTTTTCTTGAGCACGACCCTCCAAAGGTTCTCACTATTGGCGACTTGATCGACCTTCCGGTTGTGGTCCGCAACTATCTTCCACAAGCCCAGCAACTCAGTGTGGAAATGAAGCCCGCGAATTGGTTCGAGCTGGAGCATCCCGGCAAACAGGAGATCTCAGTCGGAGCTGGAGAATCCACGACTGCGATATTCCCGTTCCTCGCAACTGCGATGGTGAAGGCCGGCAAGCAGCAGGTCTACGGCGCCAACCGTACCACTGGCGATGCTGTTGAGAAGACAATCACCGTTCACCCCAACGGCCGGGACCAAATCTCAACCGTGACAGGCATTCTCCACGGCGACTCTACGCTCTCGCTGAACATACCGGCCGATTTAATTCCGGGCAGCATGCGGGCGCGGCTGAAGATATATCCCAACCTGTTGGCGCATGTCACGGAGAGCATCGAGGCCGGGCTTGAGCGTCCTTACGGTTGCGGTGAGCAAACTTTATCTTCGACATATCCCAGTGTCATGTTGCTGAAATACTACAAAGCCGCCGGCGTCACGAGTGCTCCGATGCAGGGAAAGGCCAGTCGCTACGTCAGCCTCGGATACCACCGTTTGCTTAACTACCGCGAGTCTGGCGGCGGGTTCAGTTATTGGGGCCACGGCTCGCCGGATGCAGCGCTCACTGCCTATGCCGTGCGCTTCCTGTCGGACGTCTCAGCTTTCACCGATGTTGATCCCGAGCTCATCAACGGTGCCGAGAAATGGCTCGTTGGACAACAGGATAAGGATGGCCACTGGCAGCCGAAGTATGGATACGATGACAGCGGGCTTACCGCTTACATCACCGTCACTCTGGCGGAATCCGAAAATAGCACGAACGACCCACTGAAGAAGATTCTTCATGAGTCGGTCTCACGCGCTCTTGCTTACTTGTCCGATCCTCATCGTGATCTGAGTGAACCGTATGCGCTCGCAGAGTTTGCCATCGCGGCTTCTAGGTTTGGCGATAAACAACACGCCTCTGACGCAATTTCGAAAATTATCAAACTGGCAACTCCGGAACATAGTGGCATGTACTGGGTGCTCGAACACAACACTCCGTTCTACGGTTGGGGACACGCAGGCCGCGTCGAGAGTACCGCGATGGCAGTCTTAGCGCTGGCGACCGTCGACCCAACAAGCGAGACCCGCCGCCTCGTTGATGCCGGTACGCTCTGGTTGCTGCAGCAGAAAGATCGCTACGGAGTGTGGTACTCCGGTCAGGCGACCGTAGATGTTCTATCTGCGCTACTCAAAGGGATCGACACTAACCCTTCCAGAAGCCCCGACGCAAGACTCGCAGCTGTAGTTAATGGCAAGACCGTACCGATAGGTGGGGACTGGTCTCCGACCTCAGACGCTCCGGCAATTATCGACATCTCGGACTTAATCCGTCCAGGCGATAACACCATAGTTGTCCAGAACGGAAGCACGCTCTCGACGGCCAGTACTCAGGCTGTCGCCGAGTACTACATCCCTTGGACCGGTGCCGCCGTCACCGAGGCTACCCGTCCCGGCGATTCTGATGCACTCCGTCTTGCGGTTAGGTTTGACAAGACGGAAGCCCACGCCGGAGAGGAAGTTCGTTGCTCTATCGAGGCCGAACGAATTGGAAGCCGTGGATGGGGCATGATGATTGCCGAAATTGGCCTACCACCCGGTGCCGACGTTGACCGCCGCGTGCTCGACGAAGTAGTCAGCAACTCAGGGTGGACCGTGTCGCACTATGACGTTCTCCCCGACCGTCTTGTGCTTTATCTTTGGCCCAACGCCGGTGGTACCAAGCTGACGTTCAAGTTTCGTCCTCGATACCGGCTGAAAGCTCGAACCGCTCCCTCGGTCCTGTATGACTACTACAATCCCGAGGCACTGGTCGCACTGCCACCATCTGATTTCAACGTCAAACCGATTCCACATCCAGAGCCGGTGAAAACGGTCGCGGAAAAATAGCAACCGGGCCTTGTCACGTTGACTATTCGACGTCCGGCGAAGCGTTTTGTTCGCTTCGAACCTTTGCTCTCGCTGTCATCAGTCCGCTGATTTCATCATAGTGCCATGGACGGAAGTCATGCGTGTCGACACCAACGTCCATCGATAGCAAAGTCGGCCGTTCCGGTAGTCGCCCATGTGAATGCCCGTACAAATGCCACGATCCGTGATGTGACCGATTCCAGACGCGCATGGCATAGTGGCAGAGCACGATCGGTTGGCCATGTATGGAGATTTCTGCAAGGTTGTTGAGCCAAGAAAACTCTTCAGTCAACTTGCGAGCTTCTTTGTCGTGATTGCCGGCGAGCGCAAAGATCTTCCTGCAACGAATGTGCTTGCGGTGCTCCAGAACCCGCGCCTTGCTTCCGATGCAGAAATCTCCCAGGAAATAGAGAGTGTCATTCGGCTTCACCGAAGCATTCAGACGTTCAAGGATCGTCTGATCCATCTCCTCGACACTTCGAAACGGGCGATTGCAGTAGCGGATTATGTTATTGTGTCCAAAATGAAAATCTGCTGTGAACCATGTGGTCGGCATAACGTCCTTTGAGACCTCTGGCGATGTAATCTCCTCAATGGTGCTTCGCACTTCGCTGCGGAAGGGCTTGGGCCGGTACGTCAGGAGACGCCAGCCCCTGTTGTGACTGGGCCGAGCTTGGTGTCTCCGGTGTTGGTTGCCGTTCGCTGGCAAACCAAGTACCCAAGAAGACGCCCAGTGCGAGGGCAGCACTCGCAACGACAGGTAGCCAAATCGCCCAGACCTGTTTTTCCAGCCTACCAAGTAAATCGTCGATCTGTTGCGCTCTTGTAGTCATGCTCCGGAGAAGCGAGTCATTGGCGCTTCGGACCTTGGCAATCACTCCGATGTTAGGGTGAGCTACTTCCCGGAGCACGTTCACGAGTTGCGTTTGGACGGAGTTCATTTCAGAACAGGACTGGTCAAGCGCTCTTGCGGTATCCGGCAGACCGGACTGCTGGAAACACTGTCGCAGGCTCTCGCCCAGCAGCTTCGCAATTCGAGGCGGGTCCAACCCCGTTTCCAATTCCTTCGGCAACTGAGTAAGGCGTGATTCAAATCGCGATGCGCATTCTTCCATTCGCTTCGCGACTGCATTGGCCGCAGACGCGGAACTTTCCAAAATCTTCCGCAATAACTTGCGTTCTGCGGCGATCTCGGCGGGCGTCTCACGCGTCAGCAGCGCGAGGATGCCCATTGCTTCCAGTATCCGCAGCATCTCATCGTTTGGGCTGAGAGTGCGAGTGTGCGCGATGACCCTGTAGTATTCCCCCTGTCGTTCAGCAGGCACCAGTCCTGCCAGTTCATCGAACAAGGTTTGGCTCTCGGAGTCCGCACCCGCCAGATTTAGGTGTTCCTGATCGGCGCTCATGGGAGGAATATCTCCTTTGCCCGGTCGAACTCGGAGAAGAGTCGTCGCCGATAGCTTTCGGCGCGCATCACAATCGAGGCACGCTTGAGTTCGTTGATCGCATTCTGCCTTGTCGCAACCTGGCCAAGGCGGATGCCGTGTTGCCGGGCGGGGTTCTCAAGTTCCGCCAAGCGAAATTCCATCCGAATCACGATCGGCGACAGTGCTTCGCGGAAACGGATTGCTTGCTCCGCAGAGTCCCAGTAGCTGAAGTCTGACTGGGGACTTGTGGCGTTCTGGACGACAACATACTGTGCCCGCTCTTGCAGTCGGTTCGCCCATGTAAGGACACTCTCGACGCTTGCCGGGTCTGGCGTGACGACACCGACAGCAGTGAAACGTGCGCCAGTTGCCGAAACATCGTCATACATCGCGTCGAACCAGTCGCTCGCTATCTGCCCGGAACCGGCTCCCATGTCGGCGAGGATGATCGCGGCGCCGGATTCAAGATGATCAACGAATGCATCCAGACCGGCAGGCGTGTGAATGTTCACCTTGGCCACCGATCCATTGAAGAAGTGCTTTAGCGATCCGCGAGCTTTGTTCTCGGTATCGAGATCGAGCAGCGTGAACGGAATCTCATTGGCTTCAAACCACTCAGCGAGGGCGACCATCAGGCCAGTTTTGCCAACTCCGCCTTTGCCACCCATGGTGAAAACGACTCGTTTGTTCTTCGTTTCGGTGTTCATCGAGATCCTCCTTGACCTACGAGCCTCAACGGTTCGCTTTCCTCAAAATGAAAGTGTTTGGGTTTCGCCTTTTGCTGGACTGGTTTTGCTTTGAGCGCCGCAATTCGTGAGGTAACATCGTCCGGGCTTACGCCGCTACGGGTAGATTCCGGTTCGAGCGGTGGCAGTTCGTACTGCAGCTGCTTTCGGTGTTTTGCGCGAACCTTGATGAAGGAGTGAATCGTGCTGACTGCCACTTCGAGGCCGACACGCTCGTGAAGAATGCGAACGATGTCGCGATATGTGCAGCCTTTGCGTCGCAATTGGCGAATCAGTTCGCGGTGAGTTTCGAGTTTGGATCGAGGTGATTTCTGCGGGATCGAATCCAGCAGGGAAAGAAGCGTTGGGTCCATGACTTTCAGGCTCCTTAGCACCTGGCCATAACCCGTCTCCACAGTCCGATAAGTGCCCTAGAGCGCTATCCGTACCGTTTAATTTCAATCGGTTACGAACTCTAGGACGACTTTCACGGCGGTAACACGGGTTCAAATCCCGTCGGGGACGCCAAACCTAATCAAGAACTTGCAAATCCCCTCCAGAAGTTTGTGGGTCCGTTACGGTCCGATAAGCCTCGGTGCTTGGACCATACGGACATTCGTCCTACGATGTTGTTGCTGACGGTGTGGCGAGCCGTGACAGGTTCAATATCTTTGACCAGCAATCTTTCGGCCACAGCGATGCCGGGCTTGTTGCGACGGCGGTCTCTCACGGAGACGGCTGCTGAGGCTCGATTGACCACAACATTTCTTGCGGTCTCAAAGTCTGTTCACCTTTGTACATTTCTGAATTGTGCCCGAGACTCATTCAGTCAGTGTTCGCTCGCGAGGGTATGTATCGATGATTCTCCGATCCAGTCAACTCCTGGCAACCTGGATGACTTCGTTTCTCACCGCGTAGGCCACTAACGTGGCGATCGAATGAAGGTTAAGCTTGTACATGAGGTTGGTTCGATGTGTGTCCGCCGTCTTCTCTGAGATGTTCAGAAGTACGGCGACCTCCTTACATCTGTTGCCCTCAGCCAGGAGCCGCAACACCTCGCGTTCCCGAGGCGACAGTTGACGTGCCGGGACTGTGATGGGACCAAGATTTCCTTTCCATCGGCCGCTCACCACGGTAGCCGGCGTTCGCATGCCCAAGACCCAGTGGGTCTGCTGCGCAGCGTCCACCGCCGCCGTCAGTTCGTCGATTCCGTCGGACCTTAGAACCCACCCACGAACCCCTGCTTGTAAACAATCCAGGACCACCTTCTCTGAATCCGCTTCGCTGAGAATCAGTATTCTCTGGCTCGGATTGTCTTTCAGGATCTGGCGCACCCCGTCGACGCCGTTTAGATTGGGCAGGTAAACGTCCAATAGAATAAGATCAGGCCTCAAATGCATGCACTTCTCTATGGCGTCCCGTCCGTCAGCGGCGTCACCACAAACCTGCCAACCTTGGTGAGAGCCGAGCACCGAGCGCAGACCTAAACGGAAGATTGGATGCTCGTCCGCAAGCAAAATACGAAATGTGTTCATACTTCCCCCGGTAGTTACGTGGAATCTATCAGAGCAATGCGATTCAATTCTGTGCAGAATTGCTCAGCGACAAACCGTTGCATCGATAGGGATCTGAATAAGCTTGCAGCGCGCAGCTGACAGTCTTCTATTGGCTGTCCCCTGGCAATGCGCGCCATGCACCGCGGCTCTTGGTCCCAAGGTTTTTCCGCGTTTCTTTGTCTCTACAATCTCCAGAGGATCCGAGCGAAACACCGCGCCCAGTGCCATGTTCAATCATGTGCAATATTGACCAGACCCATGATTCCTAGAATGGCACAATGGAAACACTATACGAGACCTTGTTTGTCTCCTCTAAGCCGCTTCCAGGAGGACATATGTGGATTGCAAAGCATTTGAAGCTGTCACACGCCTATTCCGAACTTGAAACGTTAACTGCGGAGCGTACGGCAGAGTTGCAAAAGCTTACTCAGCGTCTGCTCAACGTGCAGGATGAGGAGAGACGAAAACTAGCGCGCGACTTGCACGACAACACGGGCCAAACACTGGCTGCGCTGAAAATAAGTCTGGCGCTCCTGCGGGAGAACTGCAAAGACGCCCCGGCTACGCTGGCGATGGTTTCCGACGTTGCTCAACTGGCGGACCAAGCCATAGAAGAGATTCGAACCATGTCGTACCTCCTGCATCCGCCATTATTGGATGAGGTGGGATTTGCATGCGCGGCTGAGTGGTACATCGAGGGATTCGCCAAGCGAAGCGGAATTAACGTAAGGGCCGAGATCGCGCCGTCGCGGGGACGCTTGCCGAAGAATGTGGAGATCGCTCTCTTTCGTGTCTTGCAGGAGAGCTTGACCAACGTACATCGCCACTCCGGAGCTTCGGACGCGAGCATCCATTTTCAACACGAAGCTGACGCTGTGATTCTGGAGATACGCGATTCTGGAAAGGGTATACCAGAAGAGCGCCTGCGGTTGCTTCAGGGAGTCTCTGCCGAGACCGGAGTCGGTTTGGCGGGAATGCGCGAGCGCTTGCACGAGTTGCGAGGTACGCTGGAAATAGAATCCGATGATCGCGGAACCAACATGCGAGCTACGGTTCCACTCTTTGCCATGCACCACTCCGTTCATCCGGGAACTTGCGCGGAAGTTGGAGCAACCGCGTGGGCCTGACGAACGTGAGGGGAGATCGTTGGGCTGAGAGAGTTGTTTGCCTGGTTGCAAAGTGTGGAAGCTATTGATCGCAGAAGGCAAGAAGCGTCCGATGAACTCGCAATAGCTTGCCTTTAGGTTCGTAATAAATAAAGCCCGATTTCTTGAACCTGTTCATGAAAAAGCAAATGCGCGATCGCGTGGTCCCGACCATTTCTGCCAGCGTCTCATGGCTTATCGCCGGAACCGTAGTTTCGGGTCCTCCGTTCCCGTCATAGTGGGCGAGCAACAGCAGGATCCGCGCTAGTCTCTTCTCGCTCAGGTTGCAATGCAGATCCACTAAATCCTGCTGGTATCGAATATACCTGGCCAGCACGTATGCCCAAAACAGATTTGCCAACTTCACTTGCCGTGACAGCGCGAGCATCATGGCCGTTTTGGTAATTCGGAGGAGACTGCAGTCCGTGATTGCGCTGGCGGACGCTGTACGGGTGGACCGGCCGGCGATGGAATCTTTGCCAATAAAATCAGCCGCACTCAGAATGTCGAGGGTTGCTTCCTTTCCCGCGTGCGACTTCACGCTGAGTTTCACTCTGCCGCTTTGAATTACAAACAGCGAATTAGCCGCATCTCCCTGAGCGTAGATTGTTTGTCCCTTCGTGAAGAAGATCAACCTCCGGCCAGCGCCCACAGTTGTGAGAAACCTCTTCGGGTTGAAAGTATGTCTTTGCTTGACCATCTACCGGGCCGCCGTTACTGCGCACGGTGTAAATTGGATCACAAGAATCAATGTGACAATGCTCAATTTTGATCAGAGTTGCCTCCCTTTGGTCAAAGTTCGTAATAGCGGAAGGGAGACACGCCTCCAGAATGCAGAGTACCCCCGCGAAGCTCCGCGGCTTGACGCGAACCGACACATCGGCTCGCCAACATCTGGCTGAACACCTTTGCGGGTGAGGGAAACGCTATCGGATCAATCTGTGCAAGCCCAAGGGTAAGCCAGTAACAACCAGGAAGAAAGCCACGAGCACGAGTCGCGTCTTGAAGAGACTTCTTTGGGAGGCGTCCACTGGCCAATCACTCCGTGGTGATGAGATAAAGGCATACTGAATTTCTTTGGTCCACTAGGAATGTTGTGAATTACACCGATTGATGGGCTTAGAGTGTAATGGCGATGGTTCACCATTTTGCGAACCCTAGACGTGATGTTTGCCATTTTCATCAATTCGCCACCATCCGCCTCAGTTCTGCGACTTGTGGCTCAGCGCGCTCAATAGTTTTGGAAAGTTCCTGTAGACCTTCCGTCGTCGTCATAAGTCCCGGCAATTCTTTCAGCGCTGCCAGCATGGTTTCCATTTGCGGGACTCTCGCTCTTACATTTCGCCAGATATTTAGGGGCAACTTTCGCCTTCGACCTGTTGCAAGGAGTGGAAGCCTTTCCATAAAGACGCCTCCTCGGACTGCAAAATACTGTAGTTGGAAGGCGGGACAAAAACTGAGCAGAATTGACCACGGCGGCCCACCCTGCGGCCAGTTCCAAAGCATGCATGCCAGGCCCGACTGAGATGGCGGTGAAGACGTAACGCCTGAATCACCTGCAGAAATCGAGGTTTCGTAGATTGTTCAGTAACGAATGATTCCTCTTTTCGTACACTCTAACGAGCGCCAACGAACAGGTATACGAATCCTGCCAGTGAAATGAAAATAAAAACGTACGGCCACATTTCTACGATGCGCTTCGGCACATTTAAAATTCCAGGCCAATAGCCTTGATTCCCATCACTAAAATGAGCCGAGACATCACGTTGGTTTGATTCCGAGTGTTTAGGCTTCATAGGGTTGGACGAAGTGCGAAATGGGGTGACACTTGACGCAGAGGGGAAGTGGAATTTCCCAAGTCTGCCCTTCAAAGAAGAACGTGCAATTTCGATATTCCAAGCTTAATCCGCAGCCAGGGCAAGCATTCGCAGCCCAATGATTGCTTGCAGTGTTCAGAAACTGGATGAATGCTTTGGAAATCGGATTTTCTGTCATCGCGCATCCTCCCCAGACGCCTTGTTGGAGGGGTCAGGAGGTAGCGTAGCTTTTTGGCGAGTTGAGGACTGTGCAATATTGATCAGGGTTGGAACTCTTGTACGCTTGCGTACAGACGAGCAAAACTGTTTCGCACTATCATCCACTCCTGATGCCCGGCAAGACGAATAAACCGAAGTCGCCTGTAAGGCCGTACTCAACGAATGTTCGCAGCGGAAGCCAAACTCGCTGCTGATCGCAATACAAAGCGACGGCCAAAGCCTGGGAAGCCCAATATCTAATCTTTTCGTCTGCAGTGCCCCATTTCTTCGGCGGCAACCTTTCTCCGATTGTCGAAAACAGGCCATTGCACTCACAACTTGATCGATGTCGTTTCCATGAGTCTTCCTTCGATCGGATTTGAATTGATCCGGGAAAAACTTAGATTCGCTCATATGTGTCGGCAGTGCGGTGGAGAATCGCCCACTTTGTGAGGAAGAGTGTTGCCGCGTTGAATTCTGATGACCTTAATTCTCCGAATTCTTCGCATTCGTGCAATAGCTTCCACTCGACGCCGCAACATTCGCTCGCAAGGCGGTCAATTGTGATCAGTATTTCGAAGCCGGAAGTCGGATACTGACGAGTTAACAGGGTTCCACGATAAAGCAAATGTCGTGAACAGACTCGTTTTTGAGGAGGTTTCGATGAACTGGAATTTGATGGATCCGAGACTCATAGCTCTAGCCGCCGGCGTTATCGTGATCGTCGCAGTTGGTGCCTGGCTGTACGTCCGAAAACGAAAGGGCACGACGGCGGGCTTGCGGCAGAAGTTTGGGCCCGAGTACGACCGCGCGGTCCTGACCCATGGCTCTAAAGCAGAAGCGAAACTGGTGGATCGCGAGAAGCGGATTGACAAACTCAACATTCGTGATCTTGATGCGATGGAACATCAGCGTTATTCCAAGCAGTGGGAGGCCGTGCAGTCCCGCTTTGTCGATTCGCCGAAGGGCGCCGTGGCGGAAGCGGACGACCTGGTGTCTTCTGTAATGAAGGTTCGGGGCTATCCCCTTGCCGATTTCGAGCAACGCGCCGCCGACATTTCTGTCGACCATCCTCGTGTCGTGGAAAACTACCGGTCGGCTCACGAGATTGCGCTCCGTGCCGGAAAAGAAGGAGCAACCACCGAAGAACTCAGAACGGCGATGATTCACTACCGCTCTCTGTTTGAGGAACTGGTTCAGGTGCCAGTGGCGGTGGAGAGGAAAGAAGTCGCGTAGCGACGATTCTCGTAGGGCTTGCGGATCGATTCCAGAAGCGGCCAGGGCTTGAACGCGGAATCACCTCACAGTCCGGGTGCATCGCCGGACGCTTTTGCCACGGCGCGGTAAGGACACCATTGGTGGCGACCATAATCGTTTAACGATCAATTTCTGAAAAGGAGAACCACGATGACGACAATTGAGCAGACTAAATGTGCACACCTTCCATGCCGGTGCTTAGCGCAAGCAGGCGACAAATACTGCGGTCAAGCCTGTAAGGAAGCGGGATCCAGCGAAGTCGAAATCGCCTGCCAGTGCGACCACGGAGCTTGTCCTCTGACCTCATAAGGACAGACGCTCCTCCATTGGAGCTCCCAGGGAGAATCCGAAATGAAATCGCGCCGAAAAATGATCTTGCTGCTAGCCCTGCCAGCAATGTCGTTGCTCGCGGGGGCGCAATCGCTGGTCAATGCAGGAGATTCGTCTGGGATCGTTGTAAACCCAACACCGGCTCCGCCCGATTTGATCTACACGCGTCCCACGCAGAGAACGAAGCTCCGCAACTACGTTTTCGACGCGTTCGGCCCGTATCCCATCGCGGGTGCGGCGTTTGCGGCCGGTATTGGTCAAGCGTATAACACGCCTCCTGAGTGGAAGCAAGGCGCCGAGGGGTTTGGCAAGCGAATTGGCTCCGCCTTCGGCATCGCTGCGGTCAGCACTACGACGCGCTACGGGCTGGCACAAGCGTTCAAGGAAGACACGTTGTACTACCGCTGTGAATGCAAGGGCGTGTTTCCACGGTTGCGTCATGCCGTGGTCTCGACCCTTACAGCACGTCGCGGCGAAGATGGCCATCGTGTCTTTTCCGTTCCGGCGCTCATTGCGCCTTATGCCGGCTCGATGACTGCCGTGTACGCGTGGTATCCCGGCCGCTACGACGGCAAGGACGCGCTCCGGATGGGCAACTACACCATGCTGGGATATGTGGGCGGAAACATCGCGCTTGAATTCCTATACGGCGGACCCCACTCCTTGCTTCATCGCATGCACCTCCCTAATGGGCCGGCAGCACTAAATCCAGGTTCAAACCCATGAGCGACCGGCAATCAGTTGCGGTGGTAGGCTTTGACCCTCCAGTTCGGGGGGCACCGACCTCACTCATATCGCCCGCTGTGGGTTATTCCAACGGCCTGATCATCCAGTTTCTCGAATGGTTTGGAGATCTCGGCATCTTTTTCTGGCAGGTTGTCCGGGCTGCGGTAACGCCGCCTTTTGAATTTGGCGAATTATTTCGGCAGCTCGACGAGATCGGATCAAAGTCTCTGCCGCTGGTCGCTTTGGCCGGAGCCGCAACCGGCGTTGTCCTCTCTCTGGAAGCCCGCTACAGCCTGACTCGATTTGGGGCTAAGTCGCTGCTGCCCGCCGCCATTGTGTTCTCTGTGATTCACGAGACTGGACCGATTATTACGGGTCTGGTCGTGAGCGGTCGAGCGGGAGCTGGCATTGGCGCGGAGCTCGCGTCGATGAAAGTCACCGAGCAAATTGACGCCATCGAGGCGTCTGCGGTGAATCCCTATCGGCTGCTGGCGGCGACCCGCATCCTGGCTTGCATCCTGATGCTGCCTCTGCTGACCCTCGCTGCCGATTTTTGCGGCTTGCTCATGGGCTGGGTTACGCAGGCTATGGTCGCGCCGGTTTCTTTACACCAGTTCATCAATGCCGGCTTTAGCGGCGCCGATTTCAACGATTTCCTGCCACCAACCTTTAAGACCGCCGTGTTTGGACTGATCATTGGGCTGATTGCGTGTTTCCAGGGAATGCGGACGCAGGGTGGCGCTGCGGGCGTCGGTCGCGCAGCGACAAGCTCGGTGGTCTTGTCGTCGCTGTTCGTCATACTGGCGGATGTCGTACTGGTAAAGCTCATCATTTTATTTTTCCCGTAATTGATCCAGAAGCCGGCAAACAAACATGCACACGATCGATCAAGTTGCGAGGAAGCCAGAGGAAGTCGAGAAAGACGACAGTGCGCCAGTGGTCGCCGTCGAGGACGTGCACAAGTCATTTGGAACTCAAAAAGTTTTAAGCGGGATTAACCTGGCGGTGAGGCGCGGCGAGACCCTGGCGGTGCTGGGCCGGAGTGGTACGGGCAAGAGCGTATTGCTGAGACTCGTCATCGGACTGGAGAAACCTGACTCGGGGTCGGTTCGCATCCAGGGGCAAGACATCGCCGGCCTGGCTCTCGACCAGCTTGGTGAGATCAGGAAGAAAATGGGATTCTTGTTTCAACACGCTGCCCTTTACGATTCGCTGACCGTCGAGCAGAATGTAGCGTTTCCCCTGCAGCACCATAAAAAAGACATGTCGAAGTCTGAGCAGCGAGACCGAGTCCACGAATTATTGGCGGAAGTGGGGATGGAAAGCGGCTTTGCGAAGATGCCCTCCGATATCTCTGGCGGCATGCAGAAGCGAGTAGGACTGGCACGTGCTCTGGCTTTGGAGCCAGACATTCTGCTGCTCGACGAGCCCACCGCCGGTCTTGACCCCATCAGCTCAGCGGAGATTGATGATCTGGTCCTCAAGCTCCAGGAGGAACATCACATGGCATCGATCGTGGTAACTCACGATCTGCATAGCGCGAAGACAATTGCGGACCGGTTGGCTCTGCTTAACGAGGGAGCTGTGGTGATAGAAGGCAGCTTTGAAGAGCTGCAAGAGAGTGACATCGAGTTTGTCAAAGAATTTCTAAGGCATTCGTAGGGGGACATATGTCGAGAGCGGCGAGGTTAGGGGCGTTCATCGTTGCAACACTTGCAATTCTGGTCCTCGGCGTCTTCATCATCGGAGGCAAGCAGTATCTTTTTAGCTCGACCTACCAATTGAAAGCACAATTCGACAATGTGGTGGGCCTCGATGCTGGAGGCGACGTTCGCGTGGGCGGTGTTCACAGCGGAACGGTGCGCAACATCGTGTTGCCCCACAGGCCGGGCGAAAAGGTCACGGTCATCATGGATCTCGGCAAGTCAACGCACGAGATCATCAAGCAAGACTCTGTGGCCACAATCGAAACGGAGGGTTTGTTGGGCAATCAGTTTCTGGCGATCTCGTTTGGGTCGGCTGGATCAGGCGACGTGCGGGATGGCGATATCATCTCGAGCGAGGCGCCACTCGAAATGGCGGATCTGTTCCAAAAAACGAGCGACATCCTGGATAGCAGCCAGCAAGCCATCAAGAACGCCACTCGGGCAACGGCGAATCTAGACTCGATCAGCGCCAAGATAGATAAAGGGCAGGGAACCGCCGGCGCTCTGGTTAACGACAAAGCGCTCTACACCAACCTCGAACAGACGACAGCCGCCATGCGGGATACGATGGTGCAGGCGCAAGCCGGGGTCACCGACTTCCAGGAGAATATGGAAGCCATGAAGCACAATTTCTTCCTGCGCGGGTATTTCAAGAGCCGAGGATACGAAGACTCCGCCGAACTCGCCAAGAATGAGATCGACCGATTGCCGCAAGGCACACCGACAAAGCAGTTTACCTACTCGGCGAAGCAGCTTTTCGATAAGCAAGATTCGGCCAAGCTGAAGAACCACAAGTCTCTAGCTGCCGGTGGCGAGTTCCTGGCCAATAACCCATTTGGCTTTGCCGTGGTCGTAGTGTCTGCCGGCATGGAAGGCGATACTCAGAAAGACCTTGTGTTAACGGAAGCTCGGGCCATGGTTGTGCGTGAGTATCTGGTCGAGAACTTCGGATTTGACGATAGCCAACTTAGGACGCTGGGGATGGGCAAGCAGGCAGAGACGAATTCCGATGCCGGCTGGGGCACGGTACAGATTTTCGTTTACCCGGCCGGAACAGAAATTCCGCCGAACAAGCAAACCCAATCCATTGCCTCACCCGAAGCGAGCGCAACTCAATCAGTTCAGGCCTCGACGAGCGCGACGTCTAAACCGCGGTAGGGCTTGCGGGCTGGTTCGATTGAGTGGTTGCTGCTTTCTGCTGCGAACCGCGATCGCTACAGGGTTCGGCAGGTTGAGGCCTGTGATGAGCGCATCGAAGCTTTCTGTAGCGATGCGCCTCAGAGCTTCTGTCACGCTGGCGGCTGCCACTACTTCAAATCCCCTGGGTTCAAGAGTCGCGTTCATCCTAGAGCGAACAGCATGATCGTAATCAACAAGCAAAACCTTATGAGCAAGGGCGCGTTCGGTCGGAGTCATACAGCACAAGCCTCTCTTCACGAATGAAGAAAGTATCGCCAGGTGTTATTTCCAGAGATGTATAAAAAAGAACAGTCAGCCAGAGTGTTAACGGGTATTGTGCCTCTAGCTGTTATGGTCAAAGCGCGGTCATGGGTTAGCGGCGGAACACCCGCCATTTGGACCCTAACGACCGCGCAAAAATACGCGTATTCGACACCTTTCAGGCCGGGCTCAAACGAGCCCGGCCTTTTTTTTCGCACGCGACCAATCGGCTGGAAACCATAATCGATCGAGCCCAATTGATCAGACTTCAATGTCTCTGCGATGAGAAAGTCTTGATGAGAACCAATTGCCAGACGGGCAGGGCGATATTGCCCCGAGAACAATCGAGGAGAAGACCATGTCACAAACGGTAGTGGAAAGAGCAGCTGAACACATCGCCGCATCAGTTCCTCAAGCTTCTCGTGCAACTGGCGCGGTCGCCGACGCAATCGGAAGCGGCGTCGGAGTATTGAGACGCGCCGCAAAGGAGAGGGGTGATGCTGCAAGAGAGTTCCTGAACGACACAAGTCAGCGCATCCAGCGACGCCCTGTTCTTATCGTCGCGACGACATTCGCGATAGGGTTCACGGCGGGAGGGTTGATCGCCTGGATGATCAAACGAAGATAGGCCGGCACCGCCAAGCCCGAAATCCGGATGTTTGAATGACAAACTGTGATCCGTTAAAATTACCAGGCGTTAGAGGGCCGCTTAGTTTTTTCGCAGCGCGTTGGCACCGGTCAGCGCAATTCCACTTGCGATAAGCACAAAACTAATGATCGGCGGCTCGCGGTCACCGGGAGTGCTCTGTACCTCGATTTTCGCATCTTCGGTTCTGTCTTCCACAAACTGGATGCGAGCAACCGGCACGGCCAGGAATGCAACTCCGAGCGCGAACTCCAACAAGCCCGCAAGTAACAAGGCTCTCATCGGCTGCTCTCCTCGTTATGCGTCATAGGAGGGCGCCGGGATCCGTCCGCAGTCGTGTAAGTAAGCGATCGTGGGCAACAGTTGGCTGGCCAATCGGTCCTTGGCGACCAGGGCGTCTACCAGATGCAACGTGGGCTCCGGAACACCCAGTCCTTCGGTGAGCAGGATGATTGGCGCCCGCGGCCTGAGCCGCCTCATTTCCATGGCAACCGCTGGCACGTTCATCGTGGGCACGAAATAGTCAAGGATTACTACGTCCACCGATTGAGTGGAAGCCAGCTCCAGTCCCCTGCAGCCGGTCGAAGCCGTCAGCACGGTGTACCCAAAGGTTTCGAGGAACTCTCTTTCGCATTCCAGCACGTCCTGGTTATCGCCGATGCACAGAACGACTGCGCTTGAGAATGGCGGACAAACCGAGCGAGGCATGGTCCACCTCCCAGACACGAATATTCAACACTGAACCCCCTGAAGACTGTTCAAAATTGCTCACCCCGTTTTCTTTGGCGGAGAGGAGTCAATCGTGGAGAACCACATTGAGCAGAGAGCTGTGTACCTTCACCCCGCCGTTGTATTGAATAAAGCCCAGTTTCCTGAACCGATTCATGAAGAAGCTAACCCGCGAGCGGGTCGTGCCAATCATCTCGGCCAAAGTTTCCTGACTGATCCGGGGGATAGTGGCTTCAGGAATACTCTCCTTGCCGAAATGAGCAAGCAACAGCAGAATCCGAGCGAGTCTCTTTTCACTGGAGTTGAACAGTTGGTCGACGAGGTCCTCTTCGTAGCGGATATTGCGCGCCAGCAAATATGCCACGAACATGTCGGAAAAAGCGTGTTCGCGGTGAAGCACACCGATCATCACCGTCTTGTCCACCCGGAGAAGTTCGCAATGCGTCATGGCCACGGCGGATCCCATGCGCAGAAGTTGCCCTGCCAGTGCTCCCTCGCCGAAAAAGTTTCTTTCGCTCACAATGCCGATCGTTGCTTCCTTGCCGGCCTTCGACACTACCGTGAGCCTCACTTTGCCTTTTTGAACATAGAAGACAGCATCCGCTCGATCCCCTTGTGTGTAGATCGTTTGCTTTTTCAGAACCGCAACAATCTTCCTGCCGTCGCCGATCGTCGCGAGGAAAGTGTTGGGGTCGAACTCGCGTTCCTTCTTACCCACTGCAGTCCGGGCCATGTTTTGCGATCTCTAGTTCTTAGGAGTCCCAGGGGGCGCTTGCGAAGTTTTTGGTACTCCCACTTTTAGTGCTTCGTGCAGCCATCGGGTGAGATTAGGGTACCGCTGTTCCGTTCGTACGGATAAAGTCTCAGTAGGTCTTAGTACAACGTAGGTGCAGCATCTCCTTGACAATATTATGGTTAGCGGGGAGTCTGCTGCGCTTGTCAGGTTCCCCATAGATTTTTAGTTGCAGGATACGATTTTTTGCGGTAGGATTGTGGGCCTGAGGGTGCGGTGCGAACAGAGGGCTACCATGGGACGGAACGGAAATGGGAACGATACTCACTATACAGCGGTGAATCGGTCCGATGTTCCGCTGGGTCGCAAAGGAAAACATCGGAAGGCGGTAACGGACATTCTGGCCGATCTCTCAAAGCTAAGCGCCGAGCAAGCGGTCAAGATCCCGCTGAGCAGTTTGAACGGAGAGAAGATGCAGAATCTTCGATCTGCATTGAACCGCGTGACCCGCGAGAAAAACATCCCCGTGGTCACGTCGAGTGACGAGAAATATCTGTACGTTTGGCGCGCCGACCCGTCCAAGAACACAGCGGCCACCGAGTAGCAGGCATACGCAACCGCTGGCGAGTCACTAACATTAGCCTTGCCCGTGACATTCCCACGCTTCCAATAGCCGAACTCCGCACGCCCTCGCGCAATCCGCCTGAGCCGTGAATAAATCTGACCCTTCTGAGCCATTCAGTACAGTATTCGCCGAAGGAATGCTCGAATCTATTTGTGTCTCAGGAGGGCAAGGTCTTCCGCCAAACCAGACGCCCTGACCTCCCTCCTGGAACTGGTTCGAGCCAGATGCCAAGAATGACCCCGCAAGGCACAAGGACACTGCGGGATCGGGCACTGCATTAGCCGTCTGTTTACAAAACCGAGGAAAAGAAATGTTTTACGCCAGCAAAATTGTTTGTTCCGGGATTGTCTTACTATTGATGACGCCATGGATCTCGGGACCACGCCGGAGGCCGGCAACTTCGAGACCCGCCCCCAGTAACGAGGCACCAGCGGTCGCGGATTCGAAAGATGTAAATAGGATGCAGCAGATTCTGCAGGACGAAGGCCGCTATCGAGGCCGGGTCGATGGTGTCGTCGGTCTGCGAACCCGAGCGAGCATCCGCGGATTTCAGAAGGCTGAGAATCTGCCGATTACCGGGGAGCTTGATCTCCAGACTGCGGGCAAACTCGGAGTAAGGCCTGAGTTTCGCGAAGCCAAAGGTTACGAGACGCCGCTGGATAAACCTTCGGCGGGTATAAAGCGGTCTGATCGCTCGCGGCGAGCCAGCAAGAGACAACGGATACCAGTCAAGGAATCGGCTTCGACACTCCCACCGGCTTAGTGTGGACTCGAACCTTCCAAAGAAGCATGATGAATCCGAAATGCGCATCACGACGAGCAGTGTCGGCAATTCCACGGGAGTGCCGTGAGCACAATTGATCAGACCTTCCATTCCGCATTTGCTAAAGTCGCAGCTGATCTTGTGCACCTGACTTTTTCTAGACCAGCTTAAGTCACGAGGCGACTTGTGCGTCAGACACAGCATGAGATCGGAGGCTTCAATATGCTTTGGACGATTTTCGCTGTTCTGATGATTTTATGGCTTCTGGGTTTCAGCCTCCATATCGGCGGCGGTCTGATCCACTTGCTCCTGGTTGTGGGATTGGTGGTCCTGGTCATCAACCTGTTCAGCGGACGACGAACTGCGATTTGATTTCGAGTACCACAACTTGACGGGAATCAGGCCCCAGCGCGGCATAGAGCTTTGCCATGCGTCCAGCCCCTTCCGACGCCAGAGTTCTAGTAAAGGAGAACCACATGTCAAAAACCTGGGAGCATTACCATCACGCCGCTCGTCATCATGAGAAAGCGGCCTACCATTTCAATGAGGCCGCGAAATACGATCAGTCCGAGGAGCACGAAAAGGCGGCGCACCACGCGTACCTGGCACATGGTCACGGCGAGCATGCAGTTCATCATGACGCCGAGGCAGCGAAGCTGCACGCCGAGCAGTGCGCCAGCCTGGTGAGGCCAGCCTCGGCGACAGCAGGCCAGGAAAAGAGCGCAGCTTAAAAAACAACTATGATCGGCGCGGGTCCACTTTCTGGACTCGCGCCGTTTTTCTTGCTTGCTGCCAGCAACGCGATCTCGGAAATTGACTTAGCCGATTGAATCGCGATTTTCCCAAAAGTGAGCCGTAGTGCACAGACCTGCCATTGCGCCCGTGCAATCCTTCCCTATGACGCTTGAGGCGTCGCCTTACTCCACGCAGCCCGGTAGCAACAAGGTTCAGCGGGCAATCGAAGGATGATCTGGCAAGGTGATTAAAATGCGTATCTCCCGTTTTCTGTTGCTCGGAGTTCTGTTAATGGCCATACCGGCCTCGTTATTCGCGCAGTTCGGCGTGTCGATTACGATCGCTCCTCCCGCGCTGCCTGTTTATGAGCAGCCCATGGTTCCCTCCGTTGGCTACTTGTGGACGCCCGGCTATTGGTCTTACGGGGATGAAGGCTACTTCTGGGTCCCTGGCACATGGGTCGAGCCGCCAACCGCTGGCTTGCTCTGGACCCCCGGTTATTGGGGTTGGGGCAGCGATGCCTTTGCCTGGAATGAAGGCTATTGGGGCCAAAGTGTCGGCTTCTACGGTGGCGTCAACTACGGCTTTGGCTACGGTGGTGTCGGCTATGGGGGCGGATATTGGAACAACGGAGCCTTCTTCTACAACCGCTCGGTAAATAATGTGAACGTCACGAACATCACTAATGTCTACAGCAAGACCGTAATCAACGAAACCACGGTAAACCATGTCAGCTATAACGGCGGTACTGGTGGAATTACCGCCCGCCCGACCGCAGCAGAAGAGACAGCGGCACACGAGCAACACACGCCGGCAACCGCAATGCAAACCCAGCATGCGCACGCCGCCAGTACGAACCACGAGCTTTTGGCGTCCGTGAACCATGGGCGGCCGGCAGTCGCTGCGACCGCGAAGCCCGGCGAGTTTAGCGGTTCTGGGGTGGTAGCGGCCAAACAGGCGGGAGCACCTTACAAGGCTCCTGCAGCCGAGAACAAGGCCGCTGAAAGTAAGGCGACCGAAAACAAGGCAGCCGAGAGTAAGGCATCTGAGAGCAAGGCGACCGAGAACAAGGCAGCCGCGGCTCGCACCAACGAGAACAAGGCAGCTGAGAACAAAGCAGCTACAACTCGGACGAATGAGAACAAGGCGGCTGAGAACAAGGCAGCTACGACTCGCACCAACGAGAACAAGGCAGCTGAGAACAAGGCAGCTACAACCCGTACGACCGAAAACAAGGCAGCTGAGAACAAAGCAGCTACAACTCGCACGAACGAGAACAAGGCAGCTGCGAACAAGGCAGCT
>Ga0181535_10000133_pt1 | contig 113103 bp, 93 predicted proteins | sample PEATcosm2014_Bin_44_FD_119774 | JGI IMG/M metagenome (GOLD analysis project Ga0181535, IMG submission 119774) | Peatland microbial communities from MTU Mesocosm Facility, Houghton, MI, USA - PEATcosm2014_Bin17_30_metaG | ecosystem: Environmental > Terrestrial > Soil > Wetlands > Peat | place... | reverse complement strand
TTCTCCGTTTTTCTGGTAACGCTATGACCTGGAGCGACGCAGGAGCGGAAGGTCAGAGGGTTACCAGAAAAACGACCCTGACGAAAATCGGGGACACGGATCAATACGTAGACGGGCTCCTAGCGCTGTTGGGCCAGCAGGTCGCTCAGGGCCTCGCGCAGCTTCTTGAGGTCGAAGGGCTTGCCCAGGTGCGGCACCTGGACCCGCTCCAGGAAGGCCCGGGTTTCCGGCTCGAACGAATCGCCGGTGGTGAACAGGATCCGGTTGGCCATCTCCGGCTGGTTCTCCTGGATCCAATCGAACAGCTGGATGCCGGTGAGCCCGGGCATGCGGATATCCGAAACGATGAAATCGAACCTGCCGGCCTGGAGCTTCTGGATGGCCTCGCTGCCCATGGCGCAGGGCGTGACCTGGCAGCCCCAGGAGCCGATGGCGTCCACCAGGCACTCCAGCAGGAAGGCCTCGTCGTCGACCACCATGACCCGCTTGCCTTGCAGCATCGTTGAGGAATTGGCAACCTGGGCCTCGGACATGGGCAACTCCACCAGAAACGCATTCCCCAGACCTCCCTGACTGCGCACGGAAATCCGGCCCCCGTGGGCCTGGGCAACGCTAGCGATCACACTCAGGCCGAGGGATTCCGCATCCCTGGCGTGGGCCACGTCGAAACTCCGTTTGGCCTCGGCCTCGTTGAGGGCGCGGCCGGTGTTCTGGCAGACCAGCTGCAGGGTCTGCCCGTTCTGCCGGGTGCCGATCCGCAGACGCTTGGCGGCGGAGGCCGCCGACGCATACAGGCCGCTGCGCAGGAGGCAGACGATGCCCTCCCGGACCATGGTGATGTCCAGGCCGCAGTCCCGCAGATTCGGGTCGAGGGTGAATTCCAGCGACACCCCGGCCGCCGCGGCTTCCGCCTCCACCCGCTTGGCCGCTTCCTGCAACAGGGTGTTGAGGTTGGCCTGTTCCAGGCGCGGCAGGCTTGGGTAGAGCACCATCATCAAGGGCCGCAGCAGGGTCTGGGCGTTCTCCACCGATTGCAGCAGCTTGCCGATCCGCCCGGCCTGGCCGGCGTCCACCGCCTCCTCCAGGAGCATGCTCTTCTGCAGCAGGATGGGGGTGAGCCGGTTGGCGATATCGTTGAACATCTGCGGCATGACCCGGGCGACACCGGCCTTGTTCTCCACCTCGCTGAGCCTGCGCTGCAGCCGTTCCTGGGTGCCCAGGTCGCGGATCAGGGCCGAATAGGCCAGCACCCGTTCGTCGCTGCCGCGGATCGGCGCGTAGGTGATGCTGGCGGGGAATTCCGTGCCGTCCTTCTTGAGCCGGGAGGTGGCGACGTCCCGGATGGTCTGGCCCTTGCTGACCTGGGCGATGGCCTGTTCCAGTTCCCCGGCCCGGGCCGGCGGCGTGAGCTGATGGAAGGTGCGGCCGACGATCTCCGCCCTGGGGTAGCCGAAGATCTGCTCGGCGGCGGCGTTCCAGGTGAGGATCCGGCCGTCGGCGCTGAACGAGATGATGGCCTCGCCCACGCTCTGGATCAGCCCCTCCAGGTAGCGCCGGGTCTTCAGGTTGTCCTGGTTGGCCCGCTCCAGCTGGGAATAGATCTGGCGCAGTTCCTCGTTCTTCTTCTCCAGCTCTTCCTTGACCGTCTTCAGTTCGGAATAGAGCCGTGCCGTCTCCATGTTGGACTTGAGCGCGTCCTCGAGCAGGTCCTGGGCATCCGCCACCTTGCCGGGCACCAGATCGGCCACGCTGACGTTCTGCCGGAGCACCACCGACTCCGGTTGCGGGCGCTCCTCGCTGGGCGGGGGCAGTTCCTGCATGCTCGCCCGCACATTGGATTCGATCAGGTTCAGCATCTCATCGAAATCTTTGATCTTTTTGTCCAGATGGTACTTGCGGAAGGTCGTGCCGACCGTTTCGCGGGTGATGGCCAGGAAGGTGTCCAGCACCCCTTCGCCGCGGCTGGCCACCGACTCGAAATAGGGCACCGACCGGAAATTCAGGCGCCGGTTCATTACGCCCACCGGCATGGCGTCCGGGAGGTCCCGCTTGTTGTACTGGATGACGAAAGGGATCTGCTTGATGTTCAGACGGTTGGCATTGAGGTTGTGGTACAGGTTGGAGAGCGAGTCGACGTTCTCCTGCATCTGGGAGTCGCTGGAATCCGCGACGAACACCACGCCGTCCGCCCCGCCCAGCACCACCCGGCGGCTGGCGTCGTACTGCACCTGGCCGGGAACGGTATAAATCTGAAGGTGAATGGAATTGCCGTAAATGTAGCCGAGGTTTATCGGCAGCAGATCGAAAAAGAGGGTCCGGTCCTCCTGGGTGTTGACCGAGAACATCTCCCCCCGGTTGGATTCCGAGCACATGGCATGCAGCGCCCGCAAATTGGTCGTCTTGCCCGAAAGCCCTGGGCCGTAATAGACCAATTTCAGCAGTATTTCATTTGCACGCGTGTTGAATTGGACCATGGGTGCTCATCCAGAGGGAGTTCACGGGAAAGAGATTAACATTACTTCCCCATCCTTTTTTGGTACTGTACTTTGGAGATTCATCAGGTATAACAGAAAAGCCCACCCAACGGCCCAGGATCGTGGCAGGGAAGGTCCCTTTCCTCCATGATAGAATTTTCCGTAGCCATTTTGCCCCCCGGCTTCGTCCGGCTAAGGTTGTCGTTCTTCAAACCCAGGATTGGGAGTCTCCCGCATTGGACGTGCCAAGGCAGCTTGAAAAACCAAGCGTTGCATCCCCCGGGGTGGTGAAGTGAGCGTGCCGCGCCACGTCGCCATCATCTTCTTGGTATCCGCTGCGCGGATACGCAAGACTCCACACCCGGGCCCGCTCGGCCGCGGCTGGAGCGGGGTGGTCAAGTGAGCGTACCGCGCCACGTCGCCATCATCATGGACGGCAACGGCCGCTGGGCCGCCGAACGCGGCTGGCCGCGGATCAAGGGGCACAAGGCCGGGGTCCAGGCCGCCCAGGACATCCTGGAAGCCGCCGCGGACCTGGGCATCGAACACCTGACGCTCTATGCCTTTTCCACCGAGAACTGGAAGCGCCCGGGCATGGAGGTGACCATGATCATGGCCCTCCTGCGCATGTACCTGCGGATGTTCCTGCCCAAACTGCGCTCCAAGGGGATCCGCTTCCATCACCTGGGCGCCCTCGAGGGGCTGCCCGACGGGGTGCGCAAGGACTTGGCCGGGCTCGAGGCCCAGACCGCCGGACACCCGGGGATGGTCTTCCATCTCGCCGTCAACTATGGCTCCCGCCTTGAACTGGTCCAGGCCGCAAGGCGCTGCGTGGAGGACGGCCTGCGGCCCTTCGAGGTCACCGAGGAGGCCCTGGCCCAGCGCCTGTGGACCGCCGGCGTGCCGGACGTGGACCTGCTGATCCGGACCTCCGGAGAGCTGCGCATCTCCAATTTCATGCTCTGGCAAGCCGCCTACGCGGAGTTCTACCTGACGGAATGCCTGTGGCCGGATTTCCGGGGTCCCCAACTGCGCGAGGCGGTGGCTGCCTATGCCCAGCGGGAACGCCGGTTCGGCGCCCTTTGAGCGGAGTCGCGATGAAACCACCCCCTCCCACCCACCCCGGCATGGACAAGCAGAACCTGGCCCTGCGACTGGGGACGGCCCTGGTGTTCGCGGTGTTCTTCTTGACCCTGCTCTATTTCGGCGACCGGACCGAATCCAAGGCCATCTTCACCGTGCTGGTGGCCGGCGCCCTGTTCATGGGCATCCACGAATTCACCCTCATGGGCCGCAAGCTGGGCCTCCGGCCCTCCCTGTACGCCGGCGCCGTGGCCGGCTGGGTGCTGCTCCTGCACTTCCTGCTGCTGGGCCTGAACATCACCGACCCCCTGCCGCTCTGGCTGGCCCTGGTCATTGCCGGCGCGGTCATCCACTTAGGCGCCCTGTTCTTCGAGGCCGACCTGGGCAGCGCCCTGACCAGCCAAGCCCTCACCTGGCTGGGTGCCCTCTACCTGGGGTTGGGCCTGGGCTTCCAGCTCAAGCTGTTCATGTTCTCCGACACCACCCTGCCCAATACCGGCGGGCGCCTGATCTTCGCCCTCTACCTGATCGTATGGCTGGGCGATTCCGCCGCCTACTTCGTCGGCACGCTGCTGGGCCGGCACAAGCTGGCGCGCAAGGTGAGCCCGAAAAAAACCTGGGAGGGGGCCGGCGGCAACCTCGTGGGCAACCTCGCCGGGGCCTTCCTGGTCAAGGCCATGGCCTGTCCCCAGTGGTCGGTGGTGGACGTGGTCGCCATCGGCCTGCTCCTGGGCGTGGTCGGCCAGCTGGGCGACCTGGTGGAGAGCACCTGGAAGCGCAGCGCCGGGGTCAAGGACTCCAACATGGGCGGTGTGGCCATCCCCGGCCATGGCGGCATGCTGGACCGGATCGACAGCCTGGTGTTCGCCGCTCCCGCCCTTTATGCCTATGTCCACTTCGTTCATGGATTGAACTGATTCATGCGGCACATCGCTCTGCTCGGCAGCACCGGTTCCATCGGCACTTCGACCCTGGACGTGGTCACGGCCCATCCCGAACGGCTGGCGGTGTCGGCGCTGGCCGCGGGGCGCAACCGGGAGCTGTTCCGGATCCAGTGCGAGCGGTTCCGCCCGCAGTGCGTGTCCCTGGCCCGGGCCGAGGACGCGGCCTGGCTGGCGGCCGAATTGAGCTACCGGCCGGTCGTCCTGCACGGCATGGAGGGGCTCATGGCCTGCGCGCTCCAGGCCGGCGGCGACACGGTGGTGGCGGCGGTGGTGGGCGCGGCCGGACTGGCCAGCGTGGAAGCGGCTCTGCGCAGCGGACGGCGGGTCTGCGTGGCCAACAAGGAGAGCCTCGTGGTGGGCGGCGCCCTCATGCGCAAGGCCCTGGCCGACGGGCGCGGGGAGTTGCTGCCCATTGATTCCGAGCACTGCGCCCTGCACCAGCTGCTGGCCGGGCGGGCGCCGGCCGAGGTGCGCGAGATCCGCATCACCGCCAGCGGCGGGCCGTTCCGGGACTGGGACCTGCAGCGCATCATGGGCGCCACGGTCGAGCAGGCCCTGAACCATCCCACCTGGAAGATGGGCCCGAAGATCACCATCGACTCCGCCACCCTCATGAACAAGGGGCTGGAGGTGATCGAAGCCGCGGTCCTGTTCGGCCTGCAGGCCGACCAGATCAAGGTGACGGTCCACCCCCAGAGCCAGGTGCACGCCATGGCCGGCTTCCAGGATGGGACCTACCAGCTCCAGGTGTGCGCCAACGACATGAAGCTGCCCATCCAGTACACCCTGCTCTACCCCGACCGGATGCCCGGCCCCGTGCCGCCTTATGACTGGGACATATCACGTGCCTGGAGCTTCGCGCCCCCGGACCTGGAGAAGTTCCCATGCCTGTCCCTGGCCTACGGCGCCCTGCGGGCGGGCGGCACCGCCCCGACCATCCTCAATGCCGCCAACGAAGAGGCGGTGGGCGCCTTCCTGGCGGGAGCGACCGGTTTCTGGCAGATCCAGGCCTGCGTCGCTGAAGTTATGGCGAGCGTTCCCAACGAACCTGCCCACACTTTAGAGCAGGTCATGGATATGGACCGCCGTGCCCGGGCAGCGGCCCATGCCTGGATTGGTCAACACCCGGTTTAAATGGATTAATCTCCCAAGGACTTACATGAAGCGTCTGCTCTATATCGTCCCGGCCATGCTGGTGGGCAGCATCCTTCCGGGGGCGGGCTTCTGGGGTCCCGTCGTGCTTCTGGTCGGCCTCATCTTTTTCCACGAGATGGGCCACTTCCTCGTTGCCAAGTGGATGGGCATGCCGGTCGAGGTGTTCTCCCTGGGATTCGGCCCCCGGGTCGCGGGCTTCAGCTGGAACGAGACCGACGTGCGGCTCTCCCTGCTGCCCCTGGGCGGCTACGTGCGGCTTGCCGGCTACAACCCCGAGGAGCCCAACGCCCAGGATCCCAACGGCTTCCTGGCCCAGCCCGCCTGGAAGCGGCTGTTCTTCTATGCCGGCGGCATCCTTGCCAACATCCTCATCACCGTGGTGATCTTCTTCTTCATGGGGCTGGACGAGGCCCGGATCACCGACAAGCACCCGGTGCCCACGCCCTTGCAGATCGTCGAGGTCACCCCCGGCTCCGCCGCGGCCGAGGCCGGGCTGCAGTCCGGCGACCAGATCCGCAGCTTCGGCGCGCTCAGCTTCCCCGGCAGCAAGAGCGAGGAGGCCATCGCCTACATCCAGGCCCGGCCCGGAACGGCGATTCCGGTGATCCTGGAACGGGATGGCGCCACCCGCACCCTGCAGGTGGTGCCCAAGAACGAGGGCGGCAAGGGCAAGCTGGGCGTCTATTTCGATGTTTCCAACTGGATCTACCAGCGCCGGCCGTTCCAGTTCAAGGATCTGGGCACCGGCGGCAAGCTCGCCGTGGTCGGCAGCGCCAAGCTGGGCTACGAGATCCTCGGCAACTTCGGCAAGCTCATCACCCACAAGGTGAGCCTGAAGGAGGTGGGCGGCCCCATCACCATCGTCCGCGCCGGCAGCCGGGCGGCCAAGGCCGGCCTGATGCAGTTCCTCTTCCTCACCGCCCTGATCTCCATGAACCTGGCCGTGCTCAACGCCCTGCCCATCCCGTTCCTGGACGGCGGCCACGCCGCCATCCTGGTGATCGAGCGGCTGCGCGGCAAGGATCTCTCGGTCGGGGTGAAGGAGCGCATCCTGCAGGGCGGCTTCCTGTTCCTGGCTTCGCTGATGGCCATGGTGATCGCGCTGGATATCTTGAAGTTGCGGAGCTAGGGCAGACGAAACGCTCCAGCGGCTTGGTGCCACTGGCGTAACCCCAAGCCGACAATATCAACACTTAGAGCCACATTCAGTGGCTTTAAGTGTTGATATCGCCTTTCCGGATGCGGTCCATCTCCCGCTTCTGCTCGCGCTCCCGCAGGGCGTCGCGCTTGTCGCCCATGGTCTTGCCCTCGGCCAGCGCGATGCGCACCTTGATCTTGCCCCTGGGGTCCAGGTAGATGGCCAGGGGGATCACGGTGAAGCCTTTGCGCTCGGCCTTGCCGATGATCTTGGCGATCTCGGCCCGGTGCAGCAGGAGCTTGCGCGGGCGCAGGGGATCGTGGTTGGCGTCCGTGCCGAATTCGTAGGGGCTGATGTTCGCCTGCTTGAGCCAGAGCTCGTGGTTGTTGGCGTCAACATAGGCGTCCTGCAGCTGGCCGTGGCCGCCGCGCAGGGCCTTCACTTCCGTGCCCAGCAAGGCGATGCCCGCCTCCCAGGTGTCCAGCACATGGAAGGCGTGGAGGGCTTTGCGGTTCTTGACAAGGTCTTCACTCATGTCCCCAGTGTATCCCGGTTAAAGTTATGGTTTCATGTCCCGGAGCTGCCGTGCTGCATAAGCTACTCACCCCCGTGATCCTCTGGATGACCGCCCTCATGGCGGCCGCCGGACCGCTGGGGGTCACGCTTTTGATGGGCATCGAAAGCGCCTGCATTCCCTTGCCGAGCGAAGTGATCATGCCCTTCGCCGGCTACCTCGCGTATAAAGGACAAATGGGCTTTCTGGGCCTGGGCGGCGCCAGCCCGTGGGCGCAGATCCTCACGGCCGGGCTGTTCGGGGCCATCGGCTGCAACCTGGGCTCGCTCCCCGCCTTCGAGCTCGGGGCCTGGGGCGGGCGCAAGGCGGTGGAGCGCTACGGCAAGTACATTCTGCTGAACCTCGACCACCTGGACCAGGCGCACCGGTTCTTCGAGCGCTTCGGCGTATGGGCCATCCTGCTGGGACGCATGCTGCCGGTGGTGCGCACCTTCATCGCCCTACCCGCCGGCATCGCCAAGATGAACCGCACCCGTTTCCACCTCTTCACCTTCATCGGCAGCCTGCCCTGGTGCCTGGGCCTGGCCTGGGTCGGCTACCTCCTCGGTGAACGCTGGGACACCCTGGGCGCCCTTTTCCACAAGTTCGACCTGGCCATCGGCCTGGTGCTGCTGGCCGGGGCGGCCTGGTTCGTCTGGAGCCACATCGCCAGCGCCCGGCGCAGGCAAATGTGAAGCAAGGGAGTACAATAGGGCTCCGAGCGGAGATGGCCATGGAGATCCCTGAGAATTTGCGCGAGATCGTTGACCGCCTGGGCGTGGCGCTGGTGAAGGCCCTGGCCAACGACGAGAGCAGCCGCGCCCTGGTGCAGGAGATCCAGGCCTACGGCTTCGACATGGCCTTGATGCTGGAGGCCACGGTGGCGCTGCACAAGCGCAACGACGACGAGAGCGAAGGCGAGGTTCCGAACCTGGACGGCGAATTCACCCTGGACCACGGCCAGGGCCAATGGTCCGAAGAGGACAAGGCCTTCCTGAAGACGTTCAAGATCTCCCTGGAATGAACCGGGCCTGGGAACAGCCGGCTCCGGAGTTGGCGCAGGGGTCGAACCCCAACGTGGCCGGCATGGGCCTCGAGGCCCTGCGCGCCCTGGTGGCTTCGCTCGGCGAGAGCGGGTTCCGGGCCGCCCAGATCCATGAGGGCCTCTACCGGCACCGGTGGACCCGCTGGGAGCAGTTCACCAGCCTGTCCCTGGAGCTGCGCGGCAAGCTCCAGGCGCGCACCGAGCTGCGCTGGCCGGAAATCACCGAAAGCGTCGAATCGGAAGACGGCTCCACCAAGCACGCCTTCCTGATGGGCGACGGCAGCCAGGTGGAAGGCGTGCACATGCCCTACGGCAGCCGCACCACCCTGTGCCTGTCCAGCCAGGTGGGCTGCGCCATGGGCTGCACCTTCTGCGCCACCGGGCTCATGGGGATCAAGCGCAACCTCACGGCCGGCGAGATCACCGGCCAGGTGGTGACCATGCTCAACGCCCACGGCCACCCGGAACACGAACCGGTCAACCTGGTGTTCATGGGCATGGGCGAGCCGCTGCACAACCTGGACCAGGTCATGGCGGCCTTCGCCCTGCTCACCGACCCCAAGGGCCTGGCCCTGTCGCCCAGGCGCATCACCCTGTCCACCTCGGGCCTGGTGAGCGGCATCGAGCGGCTGGCCGCCTATGCCCGGCGCCCGCGCCTGGCCCTCAGCCTCAACGCCACCACCGACGCCTACCGGGACCGGATCATGCCGGTGAACAAGGCCTGGAACCTGGCGGCGCTGGCCGCGGCCCTGAAGGCGTTCCCGCTGGAGCACGGGGAACGGATCACCCTGGAATACGTCCTGCTTGCGGGGGTCACCGACAGCCTGGAGGATGGCCGCCGCCTGGCCGTCTTCGCCCGGCAGTTCCCCAGCAAGGTGAACCTCATCCCCTTCAATCCCCACGAAGGTTCCGGCTTCGCTCCCCCGTCCGAGGCGCGCATCGGCGAGCTGATGGCGCTGCTGGCGGCCCGGGACATCACCGTCAGCGTGCGGCGCAGCCGCGGCCAGGATGTGGCCGGCGCCTGCGGCCAGCTGGTGCGACGGAAGCAGGTTTGATCCTGGCCGCAGGCCCACCGGTCCGGTAAACTGTACGTTTACACCGAGGACTGCCATGCCTTTTGAGCCCCTGCAGCAGGAACCGATCATCCAGAAGCGCTGGGCCGAGGCCCAGGCGTTCCGCGCGCCGCGCGCCGCGGAACTGCTGCCCGGAGACCGGACCTTCTACATGCTGGTGATGCTGCCCTACCCGAGCGGGCGCATCCACATGGGGCACGTGCGCAACTACACCCTGGGCGACGTGGTGGCCCGGTTCCGGCGCATGCGCGGCGACAAGGTGATGAACCCGCTGGGCTGGGACTCCTTCGGCCTGCCGGCGGAGAACGCCGCCATCAAGAACGGCATCCACCCGGCGGTATGGACCCGCGCCAACATCCAGGAGATGAAGGGCCAGATCCAGAAGATGGGCATCAGCTACGACTGGGACCGGGAGATCGCCTCCTTCCTGCCCGAGTACTACAAGTGGAACCAGTGGTTCTTCATCAAGATGTGGGAGCGCGGCGACGTGTTCCGGGCCATGCGCAACGTCAACTGGTGCGAGGCCCTGGGCACGGTGCTGGCCAACGAGCAGGTGGTGGACGGCAAGGACGAGCGCACCGGCCATCCGGTGGTGCAGAAGCCCATGGAGCAGTACTTCTTCGCCATCACCCGCTACGCCGAGGAGCTGCTCAAGGACATGGACCAGATCGACTGGCCCGAGAACGTCAAGACCATGCAGCGGCACTGGATCGGCAAGTCCGTGGGGGCGAAACTCACCTTCGCCCTGGCCGACGGCCGGGACGTGTCGGTGTTCACCACCCGGCTGGACACGCTCTACGGGGTGACCTTCATGGCCCTCTCCACCGAGCATCCGTTCATCCAGCAGGCGGCCGAGAGCGATCCCGGGCTGAAGGCCTTCTGCGACCAGGTGGCCTCCCAGAGCCGGGAAGAACGGCTCACCAGCGACATCAAGCTGGGCCACCGGTCCCGGCTGGAAGCCATCCACCCGTTCACCGGGGAGAAGATCCCGATCTTCGCCGCCAACTACGTCCTCATGGACTACGGCACCGGCGCGGTGATGGGCGTGCCCGCCCATGACGAGCGGGACTTTGAATTCGCCACGAAATACGCCATCCCCATCCCCAGGGTGATCGAGTCGGAGAATCCCTGGGAGCCCGGCATCCTGGTGAATTCCGGCGAGTTCACCGGCATGACCAGCGAGGCCGCGGTGGACGCCATGGTGGCCAGGCTGGAGGGCCGCGCCGCCAAGGCCATCACCTACAAACTGAAGGATTGGGGCCTGTCGCGCCAGCGCTACTGGGGCACGCCGATCCCCACGGTGCACTGCCCCACGTGCGGCGTGGTGCCCGAGAAGGAAGAGAACCTCCCGGTGCGCCTGCCCGAGGACGTGGCCTTCCAGGGCAAGGGCGCCTCGCCCCTCACCACCTCCAAGTCCTTCCTGGATTGCGCCTGCCCCAAGTGCGGCGGCCCCGCCCAGCGCGAAACGGACACCATGGACACCTTCGTGGACTCCAGCTGGTACTGGATGCGCTACCTGGACCCCGCCAACGACCGGCAGCCCTTCGCCAAGGCCGAAGCGGACGCCTGGGCGCCGGTGGACCTCTACGTGGGCGGCATCGAGCACGCGGTCATGCACCTGATGTATGCCCGCTACTTCTACAAGGTCATGCGCGACCTGGGCCTGCTGCAGGGTGACGAGCCGTTCAAGAAGCTCATCTGCCAGGGCATGGTCCTCAAGGACGGCTTCAAGATGTCCAAATCCCGGGGCAACATCGTCGATCCGGACGAGGTCATCGCCCACTACGGGGCGGACGCCCTGCGCCTGTTCATGATCTTCGCCGCCCCCATCGAGAAGGAGATCGACTGGACCGGGTTCGAAGGCATCGAAGGCGCCACCCGCTTCCTGAAGCGGATCACCCGGATGGTGGAGGAGCACGCGCCCAACGCCGAACCGGTCCCCGCCAAGGAGCAGCTGACGCCCGAGGAAAAGGCGCTGCTGGTGAAGATCCACCAGACCCTGCACAAGGTGACCGAGGACCTGAGCCACCGCTACCAGTTCAACACCCTGGTGAGCAGCCTCATGGAGCTGACCAACGCCGTGGCCGACCTGCCGAAGGAGGTTCCGCACCGGGCCGCCATCATGCAGAACGCCCTGACCACCCTCACCCTGATGCTCTCCCCCGCCGCGCCCCACCTGGCCGAGCAGCTCTGGACCCGCCTGGGCGGCCAGGGCCTGTGCATGCACGCCGCCTGGCCCGAAGCGGACCCGGCCTGGCTCGTCGCCGACCAGGTGACCGTGGTGGTCCAGGTCAACGGCAAGGTCCGGGGCCGGGTGCTGGTACCCGGCAACGCCAGCGAAGAGGCGCGCCGCCAGGCCGCCCTGGCCTGCCCCGAAGCCCAGCAGCACCTGGCCGGCAAGGCGATCGTCAAGGTGGTGGTCCCCCCCGGCGGCAAGCTGGTGAGCATCGTGGTGAAGGGATGAACCCGGGCGACCTGGCCGCGGGCCTGCTGGAGGCCGGCGCCGTCCGCTTGGCGCCGCGCCGGCCGTTCACCTGGGCCTCCGGGCTGAAGTCGCCCATCTATTGCGACAACCGCCAGCTGCTGGGCTTCCCGGCCCTGCGCTCGGCCATCAAGGCGGCCCTGGCCGGGCAGGCCGCCCTGGCCGGCCCCAGCCTGATCGCCGGCACCAGCACGGCCGGCATCCCCTGGGCGGCCATGGTGGCTGACCAGCTGGGCCTGCCCATGGCCTACGTGCGCCCCGAGCCCAAGAGCCACGGCATGGGCCGCCAGGTGGAGGGCCCTTCCGGCGCCGGCCACCGGGTGGTGCTGATCGAGGACCTCATCTCCACCGGCGGTTCCAGCATCCGCTGCGTGGAAGCCCTGCGCCAGGAAGGCGCGGAGGTGCTGGAGGTGCTTGCCCTGTTCAGCTACGGCCTGCCCCGGGCCGAGGCCGCCTTCCAGGCCGCCGCGGTGCCGCTGCGGGTGCTGGCCACCTTTGACGACCTGGCCGCCCAGGCGGGCCGGTCGGGTATCCTGGACCCCGCCGACCTGGCCTCCCTGGCCGAGTGGCGCGCCGACACGACGGCCTGGAGCCGGCGCTTCGATCCGGAGGTCTGATGAAGCTCTACACCCGCACCGGCGACGCAGGCACCACCGGACTGTTCGGCGGCGACCGGGTCTCCAAATGCGATATCCGCCTGGTGGCCTACGGCACGCTGGATGAACTCAACAGCGCCCTGGGCATCCTCGCCCTGCACCTGGCCCCCGAGCTGGCCGCCCACGCCCCGCTGCAGCTGATCCAGCGCGACCTGTTCGCCCTGGGCGCGGTGCTCGCCGCCCCCGCCGCCAAGGCCGGACAGCTCGAGCGGCGCCTGACCAACCCCACCTGGCCGGTCCAGGCCATGGAGGCGGATATCGACCGGCTGACCGCCATGACCGGGCCCATGACCCATTTCGTGCTGCCCGGCGGCTGCCCCGGTTCCGCCCACGGGCACTGGGCCCGGACCGTCTGCCGGCGCGCCGAGCGCGAGGTGGTGGCGCTGGCCGCCGCCGAGCCGGTGCCGGCCGAGGTGATCGTCTACCTGAACCGCCTCAGCGACTGGCTGTTCGCCCTGTCCCGGGCGGCCAACGCCCAGGCCGGGGTCGAGGACGTGAAGTGGCTGCCTTGATACGGGCGCAACCTTGCCCAAAGGCGCATACTGGTCTGTGGAATATAAATTAATGAAACCAAGACCCTGGCTCCTGACCGCTCTGGCCACCCTAGCCCTGCACGGCGGGACGGTGCGGTCCACGACCACCTACCTGTACACCTACTACGATCGCAACGGTAACGTCGTCATCAATAACATGCCGCCCGCCTACCTCAAGGGGCAGGGGCTGACCCTGCGCCACGTGGGGGTGGGCCATGTGCAGCTGGCCATGAGCCGCCAGGAGATGGCCAAGGTGCTGCGCAGTCCCGAGCTGCTGGAGCTGGTGGACAGCATCGCCGTCGCCGAGGGTGTCGACCCCTTCCTGGCCCGGGCGGTGATCCAGGCGGAGAGCGCGTTCTACGCCCGGGCCCGGAGCCGGGCCGGAGCCCTGGGCCTGATGCAGCTCATGCCCCAGACCGCCCAGCGCTTCGGCGTGGTCGATCCGTTCGACCCGCGCCAGAACATCACCGGCGGGGTCAAGTACCTGCATTGGCTCAGCGACAACTTCAACGGGGATCTGACCCGGGTGGTGGCGGCCTACAACGCCGGTGAAGGCGCGGTGACGAAGTACCAGGGCATCCCGCCGTTCGCCGAGACCCGGGCCTACGTGCCCCGGGTCATGGAACTCTATGCCAAGCGCCTGGTGCAGCCCGATCCCAAGGCCGCCGGTTCCATGGCCCTGCTCAAGAAGGGCCGCGGCGGCTTCAAGGTGGATGAGACCCTGCTCACCCCCGGTTCGACCCTGGAGGCGGACGCCAGCCATGGCCCGGCCCGGCCGCCGAGCCGGCTCTACCAGTGGGTGGACGCCAACGGGCGCCTGCAGATCAGCGACCAGCCGCCGCCCAGGGGCCTGGTCGCCAAGACCTACGACGCTTCAACCGAGTGATTCGCGCTGGGCGATGAAGGCTTCCAGGGCCACCACGGCGTCGGCGTAGGTCTCCTTGAGCTGTTCCAGCAGCAGGGCGGGATCGACCGCGAAGCTGCCCTTGCGGCCGGCCCCTTCCAGCTCGGCGGCGACGGCCCGCAGCCTGGGCGCGCCCATGGTCCCGGCCGCGCCCTTGATGGAATGGGCCACGTCGGCCATGTCGGCCAGATCCGCGGAGGCCAGCGTGGCTTCGATCGCGCGGATCCGGTCGGGCGTGTCGGCCTTGAACAGGTCGAGCATCTCCTTCAGCAGGCCCAACTCCCCATCGTCCAGGTTCAGGAGCTGATCCATCACGCTCAGGTCCAGGTTCTCGCCAGAAGCTTCCATCGATCGTCTCCTGCGCCCAGTATCCCAGAACCGCGGGCCATTGGTGGTAGGCAATGGCCATTTCCCAGGGCACACTTGAAATCCACCACGGGAATCAACATGAAGACCCTCCTCCTCCAGCATGTCCAGGAATCCGCAGCCCTCAAGCAGAGCTTCTTCGGGGCGGAAGCCGAGCACATCCTCGCCCAGGCGGCGGACATGGCCGAGCGGCTCAAGCGCGGCTGCCGGATCCTGGTCTGCGGCAACGGCGGCAGCGCCGCCGACGCCCAGCACTTCGCGGCCGAGCTGTCCGGGCGCTACGTGAAGGAGCGCCGCGCCCTGGCAGGCATCGCCCTGACCGTGGACAGCTCCGCCCTCACCGCCATCGGCAACGACTACGGCTTCGACCGGGTGTTCTCCCGGCAGGTGGAGGCCCTCGGCCGCCCCGGGGACCTGCTGGTGGGCATCTCCACCAGCGGCAACAGCCCCAACGTCATCCAGGCGGTCGCGGCCGCCAAGGAGCTGGGGATGCGCACCCTGGGCCTGCTGGGCCGGGACGGCGGCCAGCTCAAGGCCCTGGTGGACGATGCCCTGGTGGTGCCCAGCCAGGTCACCGCCCGCATCCAGGAGATCCACATGATGACCTACCACTTCTGGTGCGAGGCCATCGACGCCCAGTTCGAGTGATGCAGCCCGACCTCCCCGGGCTGCGCGAGGCCGCCCACCGGGAGCCGCTGGGGCTCTACCTGCATGTGCCGTTCTGCCGCGATCGCTGCACCTACTGTTCGTTTGTCACCACCCGGGACGAATCCCTGAAGGGCGCCGTGCTGGCCCAGCTGCGCCGGCAGCTGCTGGCGTGGGGCGAGGCCCTGGGCCGGCCGGCGGTGGATACCCTGTACCTGGGCGGCGGCACCCCTTCCCTGCTCAGCGCCATCGAGCTGGCCGACCTCACCGGCGCCGCCCGGGCGGCCTTCGATCTGGATGCCCTGGCGGAGGCCACCCTGGAAGCCAACCCAGGCACCCTGGACCTGGCCTGGATGGCGCAGGCCCGGGCGCTCGGCTGGGACCGCATCAGCCTGGGCGTACAGACCCTGGACGACGCCCTGCTTGGCCGGCTCGGGCGCATCCACGACGGCCGGACCGCCCTGCAGGCCCTGGGCTGGGCCCGCGCCGCCGGCTTCCAGCGGATCAGCGCCGACCTGATGGTGGGCATCCCCGGGCAGGACCTGGGCCGGATCCTGGATGACGCCCGCACCCTGGTCGCCGCCGGCGCCAACCATCTCTCCATCTACCTGCTGGACCTGGACAAGGCCTGCGCCCTGCGCGCCCAGGTGGAGCGCGGCAGGCTGGCGCTGCCCAGCGAGGACGAGGCCGCGGACGTGTTCGAGGCGCTCCAGGAGGAGCTCCCGCGCCTGGGCCTGCAGCCCTACGAGATCAGCAACTACGCCGCCGCGGGCCAGATGTCCCGGCACAACAACCGCTACTGGGAGCGCCGCCCCTACCTGGGCCTCGGCCCCAGCGCCGCCTCCCAGCTGGCCGATTGGCGCTGGACCGAAAGCGGCGTCATCCACGCCTGGATGGAGGACCGCGGCAGCACGGAGCTGCAGGAGCTGGACGCCGCCGAAGCGCTGGCGGAGATCCCGCTGCTGGGCCTGCGCATGCACCGGGGGGTCGACTGGGAAGCCCTGCGCGCCAGGGCCCGCACCCTGAACCTGGAGCCCCTGGTGGACGGCTGGGAAGCCCAGCTGGCGCGCTTCATCCAGGGCGGGCTGCTGGTGCGGGAAGGGCCGGTGCTGCGCTTCACGCCCAGAGGCATGCTGCTCAGCAACGGGGTCTTGCAGATGTTCGTCTAGGCCCGCGCATCCCGGGCGATGTCGGCGACCTCTTCCGGGGCGAGCCGGACGCCGCGCGCCGCCCAGTTCTCCTCCAGGTGCGCCACCGACGAGGTGCCGGGAATCGGCAGCATCACCGGGGAACGCGCCAGGAGCCAGGCCAGGGCGATCTGGGCAGTGGTGGCGTCATGCCGGGCCGCGGCCGCGTCCAGGGCGCCGTGGGGCCGTCCGTAGGTGCCCACCCCGAGGGGGAAGAAGGGCAGGAAGGCGATGTTCCGGGCGGTGCAGAAGTCCAGGACCTCTTCCGGAGCCGCCACCTCGGCGTGGGTGGTCTTGGCCAGGAAGCCGGTCCCGCCGGCCACGTTGTACATGTTCTGCACGGTCGCCACCGGGGTGCGGGCCAGGGCGGCCTCGATCTGGCCGACGTTCACGTTGCTGAGGCCGATCTGCCGGAGCTTGCCTTCGGCCCGGAGCTGGATGAGCACGTCCAGGCTCTCCAGGAACGGCACTTCGTGGGGCATGCAGCGCAGGTGCACCAGGTCCAGGGTCTCCAGGCGCAGCTCGCGCAGATCGTGTTCGCAGCCTTCACGCAGCTCCTCGGGCCGCAGGAACGGGGCCCAGCCCTTGTTCGGGGTGCGCATGCCGCCCAGCTTGGTGGCGATGAGCAGATCGGCGGGATAGGGATGCAGGGCCTCGGCGATGATCGGGTTGGCGACGTGGGGGCCGTAGTACCACGAGGTGTCGATGAACTGGATGCCCAGTTCCACGGCCCGGCGCACCACCCGCACGGCCGCGGCCCGATCCGCCGGCGGACCCCACACGTCCGGCCCCGGCAGGCGCATCGCGCCATAGCCGAGGCGGCGCACCGCGCGTTCCCCGATACGCAGGGTGGCAGGAGGATGGGCGAAGGCCTGGTCGTTGGTCATGGCCGGGATTATCCCACAACCAAGCGCCGGTGACACACCCCAGGAACCGCTATAATGCCCGCCGGAGGCTCATCCATGTCCCAGCACCCGCTCAAGGATCCCGTCAGCTGGCAGTACCCCCCGGTGGAACCGTACCGCACCGGCCGGCTGCGGGTATCCGACCTCCACGAGCTCTACTTCGAGGAGAGCGGCAACCCCGGCGGCAAGCCGGCGGTGTTCCTGCACGGCGGGCCCGGCGGCGGCACCGATCCCAAGCAGCGGCGCTTCTGGAACCCGGAGCAGTACCGGATCATCCTGTTCGACCAGCGCGGCTGCGGCAAGAGCACGCCCCACGCCTGCCTTGAGGCGAACACCACCTGGGACCTGGTGGCCGACACGGAGGCCCTGCGCCGGCACCTGGGCATCGACCGCTGGCAGGTGTTCGGCGGCTCCTGGGGCTCGACCCTGGCCCTGGCCTATGCCGAGACGCACCCCGAGGTGGTGACCGAACTGGTGCTGCGCGGCATCTTCCTCCTGCGCAAGCAGGAGATCGACTGGTTCTACCAGCGCGGCGCCAGCGTGCTGTTCCCCGACGCCTGGGAGGACTACCTGGCGCCGATCCCCGAGGCCGAACGGGACGACCTGCTCGGCGCCTACCACCGGCGCCTCACCAGCCCCGACGCCGCCGTTCGGCTCGCGGCCGCCAAGGCCTGGAGCCGGTGGGAGGGCTCCGCCAGCAAGCTGATGCCCGATCCCGACTTCACCAGCCACTATGAGGAGGACAGCTTCGCCCTGGCCTTCGCCGGCATCGAGTGCCACTACTTCCTCAACCGCGGCTGGTTCAGCCCCGAGGATCAGTTGCTGCGCGACGCCGGCCGGCTCCGCGCCATCCCGGGCGTCATCGTCCAGGGCCGCTACGACCTGTGCTGCCCCATGGAATCCGCCTGGGCCCTGCACCGGGCCTGGCCGGAGGCGGACTTCATCATCACCCCCGACGCCGGCCACAGCGCCTACGAACCGGGCAATTGCCGGGCGCTGGTGGCGGCCACGGACCGGTTCGCGCGAAGCTGAACGGCATGAGTCTGCCATGGCCCGGGTGCCATCCGCTATGATGGGGGATGGCTTTCCCGATCATCGCCACCATGCTTTGCGCGGCGTCCATGAGCGCCGGATGGAACGCTGTCGTCAAAAACGCCGAGAACAAGCTGTACATGACCATCCTGATGGCCGGCGGGTCGGGCCTGGTGGGCGCGCTGGTGCTGCCGTTCCTGCGCCAGCCCGCCGTGGCGAGCTGGCCGTTCATCGCGGCTTCCGCGGCCTGCTCGGTGGTCTATTACGCGGTGGTCGCCAAGGCCTACCACGCGGCCGACCTGAGCCAGACCTACCCGCTCATGCGGGGCACGGCGCCGCTGCTGGTGGCCCTGACCAGCCGCTGGGCGCTCGGTGAGCGGCTGTCGCTGGGCGCCTGGCTCGGGGTCGGCCTGATCAGCCTCGGGATCTTCTTCCTGGCCGCCTCGACCGTGCGCAAGAACGCGGCGGGCGTGGCGCTCGCCATGGGCAACGCGGTCGTCATCACCTGCTACACCTTGATCGACGGCCTGGGGGTGCGCCGCTCCGGGACGCCAGCGGCCTACTGCCTCTGGGTCTATACCATGACAGCGGTGCCGCTGGTGGCATGGGGCCTCGTCACCAGGCGGGCCGAATTCAGCCGCTACGTGGCCGAGCGGCCAATCCTGGGGCTGCTCGGCGGGAGCGTCGGCATCGGCATCTACGCCACCAGCCTGTGGGCGATGACCGTGGCGCCGGTGGCGATCGTGGCCGCCCTGCGGGAGACCTCGATCCTGTTCGCGATCCTGATCTCCTCCGTGGTGCTCAAGGAGCGGGTGGGGTACCGGCGCCTGGCCATGGTCTGCGCCATCGCCGGCGGGGCGGTGGTGCTGCGGCTGGCCTAGAATGCCGTGTCGGTGCGGTTCCAGGTCCCGGGGCAGCCGGGGGTGTTCGGGTCGCCGACCTTCTTCCAGCCCTGATCCATCCGGGACGCCAGGTCACTGGAGCGTCAAGCTGCCGATGCTGACCGTCACCGGGTAGGGGGTGCCCGAGCTGTCCAGGATCGTGCCCAGCCCGGTGTCGGCGAGCTGGACCGCGCCGGCGGCGCCGCCCGGGACCGGGGCGAGGGTGATCCGGGCGATCACGGCGCCGCCGGCGTTGCCGAGGTCGCTGACCTGGGCCGTATAGCCCTTGTTGGAGACGATGCCCTGGAGCTGGCCGCCCCTGACCCAGCCGCGCACCACCTGGCCGCCGCTGCCAGTGGTGAAGAGGGTGCCGTTGGCCACGGGCGAGGAAGCCCAGGCGGCCCGGCTGGTGTCCACCTGGAACCCGAAGGTCACGCCCACCGCCGGGGTCGGGTTCTGGCTGTCCTCGGGGAGCACCAGGTCCAGCACCAGGGCCGAGCCGGTGCTGGCGGCGTCCTGCACCAGGGCCAGCTGGCCCTGGGTGAGGATGGGGTTGGTGTAGCTCAGCCCGGAGCCGGAGCCGGAGCCGGACCCGGAGGAGCCGCTCGACGGCCCGGACGCGCCTCCCCCGCAGGCCGCGAGGCCCAGCAGGGCGGCCAGGACCGGGAGGGTGGACAGCAGGCGGTTCATAAGGCCATCCCGGGGGTGAAGTTGTCGATCCAAAGGCTGATGTCGGTGTCATCCACCCGGCCGTCCCCGTTCAGCGCCGCGAACACGTCCAGGCCGCCCAGGTCCTGGTCGGTGGCCTGGAGGGAGGGGTTCCAGGCGCCGCAGATGTCCAGCAGGTCGCGCACGTCGATGACGCCGTTGCCGGCCACGTCCATGACCGAGGTGTCGGCGTAGACCTGGAGCGTGGCGCTGCCCTGGGCGCCGGTGGAATCGGTGACGGTCAGGGTCACGGTGTAGGCAGTGGAGGGGTTGTCGGTGAAGGCGTGGGAGACCGAAGCGCCGGTCGCCCTGGTGCCGTCCCCGAAGTCCCAGGCGTACGCCAGGCTCGCGCCCTGGTTCTGGGTGGAGGTGCGGGTGGTGTCCACGCTGAAGGCGACCGGTATCCCCGGGAGGACGCCGGAGCTGGTGGCCGGCTGGCCGATCACGGCGCTCACCGCCGAGGTCACCAGGATCGGGATGGAATGGGCGTTGACGTAGGTGCCGTCGGACACCGTTAGGGTCGCCTGGAAGGTCTGGTTCACCCTTTCGGCGAGGGTGTAGGTGTGGCTGATGGCGGTGTTGGCGGCGCCGGCGCTGCTGGTGCCGTCACCCCAGTTCCAGGTGAAGCTCAGGTTGGCCGTCCCGGTGTAGCTGGAGGACCCCGTGAAGCTCAGCGCCGTGCCGCTGGCGACGGTTGTGCCGGGGTTCGGGCTGGTGATGGCGACGCTGCTGATGGGATTGCCGGGCACGGCGCCGGGCCAGTTGCTCACCAGCACCGCGGCGTCCAGGCTGCCCAGCCCGGTGGCCTCGTCGTAGCCGTTCCCGGCGCCGTAGCCCTGGACCCCGGGGACCGAGTTGTTGCCGGAGGTGACGTCGTGGAAGACGCGGGGTGCGCTGGCCCCCTCCTGGTACTGGTTGGCGAACTGGGCCCGGGCCAGGTTGTACAGGGCGAAGTTGGCGTTGCCCTGGCTGCCGTATTTCTGAACCACCAGGGCCATGATCCCCGCCATGGAGGGAGAGGCGAAGGAGGTGCCCCCGCCCAGGTAGGCCTGCCCTTCCTGGAAGGTGATCAGCGGCGTGGTTTCGGCGCTGGAGATGAACGAGACGTCCGGCAGGAACCGCGCGCGGGGGGTGGCGGGCACGCCGTAGGCGCTCTGCCACGCGGGGGTGGCGTAGACCGCGGAGGCCCCCCCGCCTCCGGCCAGGATGCCGTCGCCCAGGGAGCTTTCGTTCCAGGCCTTCTCGGGGATGTAGCCCAGGGCCGAAGTGGCGTAGCCGGTGGCGGTGGTGGACCAGTAGGGGGCGCCCTGGGAGAACTGGAACATGGTCCCGCCAACAGCCGTATTGAAGGGGGTGGAGGCGATCCCCGAAACGCCCCGGCCTCCGCTGGCTTCCAGCTCGCCCGCGTCGTCGCAGCCGGCCGCGCCCGCGTCGCCCGCGGCCACGAACACCGTGATCCCTTCGCTGGCCGCCTGGGCCCAGAGCTGCTGGTAGAAGGTGTTCCCGGCGGTCCCCAGCTCCGACTCGCAGACGCCGAAGCTCATGGTCATGATCGGCGCCAGCAGGTTGTCCACGATGTACTGGGCGGAAAGGTCGCTGCCGTCGGTGGTGTAGGAGGAGGCAGAGACCACGAAGTCGATGGTCGCCCCGGGGGCGGCGGCGGTGGTCCACTGGGTGTCGGTGTCGGCCTCGAACTCCTCGTCCGTGCTGGTGATGCCCGGATCGATCCCGTTGTGCACCACCTGGAGGCTGCCGGTGTACCGGGCCGGGAGGAGGGCCGGGCCGAAGGCGTCGGTGAAGGCGCTCCAGTCGCTGGTCGACAGATCGCACCGGCCCACCACCCCGATGGTGACGCCGGTGCCGGTGGTGCCGGCCTGGAACAGCGGTGCCAGGTCGTAGATGGTCGCGAAGTCCCCGGGACCGACCGCGTTGCCGCCGGACGCCATGGCCACCTGGGGCCGCGCGGACCGGGTGCCGCGGTTCCAGGCCAGGGGGCCGACCTTGCGGGCCAGACTTCTGCGGCCCAGGTCGTTCAGGGAGACCACCCCGTCGGCAAACGCCGCCAGCCCCCTGGGCAGGGAGATGGGGGTGGCGTTGCCGTGGCGCTTCACGCCGTCCAGGTCATATTCCACGATGGCGGTGCGGAAGGCCTTGCCCACCTGGGCGGCGGTGCCCGAAAAGGTGATGGCCAGCCCGCTGCGGGCCACATGATCCACGGTAAAGCCTTGCCCGGCCAGCCAGCCGGTCGCGGCGTCCAGCACGGCCTGGGGCGGTCCGAACTGGCGGCCGAAGGTGTCCGGGGTGAGCCACTGGTGGTAGCGGGGGGAGGCGGGGTCCTGCTGGTCCCGGAGCAGCTGGTCCAGTCGGGCCCGGGCGTCCGGGGCCAGCTTCAGCGCCAGGATCATCCGCTCCATGGGCAGGCCCGGGGCCGCCGGGCCGGACGGCGACAGCGCGGCCAGCCGCGGGTGGACGCTGCCGGACACCGCGACCCGGTCGAGGTCGTCGACGAGGGGCCGGCCGGCGGGGGGCGCCTGGGCGGGCAGGAACAGGCTGGCACAGGCCAGGAGGAGGGGGAGAATGCGGGGTTCCGCCATGGGGCGTCCACTGGAAAGGAGCTGCCGACCGGATTGTTGGCCCTGAGCAAAGGCAAGTGCGACAAGGAGAGCCTACTCCTTGGATGCCGTCGCCCCGCCAAGGTTGAACGGCATCCGCCGATTCCACCGGCAGGAGCCAGGGCCATGGGAGTCAGCGCACCTTGGATGGGGGATTCTTGATGCGTTGCTGCTTCAACACCTTCCCGGTCTCCTGGGGATGGTACAAAAATCATATGAACCCCACAATTCACCAAGCTGAGACCCAATATATATATATTATTTATTGAGTCAAGCACGGGAACGGGAGGGTTGCCGCCCGCGTCTCCTGCAAACACGCAAAACGGCCAGGGCATTTCCCCTGGCCGTTTCCTGGCGCTTGCACCTCTTCCACAACGCTACCCAGCCAAACCCGATGGGCCGGGTCAGAAGGTCCGCAGTCTATTCGTCAAACTTGGTGATCACCGTTACGCCGGTGCCTTCGAACTTGTCCATGTTCGTCAGCGCCTCGATCGACTGACCGAGGGTGATGGTCTTGCCGACCAGGAGGCTGGGTGCCAGCTTGCCGGACTGGATCATGGCGAGCATCGCATCGTAGCGGTGGGCCTGGATGCCGTGGCTGCCCAGAATCTCCAACTCCCAGCCGATCACCTTGCTCATGGGCACAGCCGGAGTCGACTGGTCGCCGAGCGTGAGCCCGACCTGCACGTGCTTCCCCCGCCGGCGAAGGCAGCTGATCGAATTGAAGCAGGTGGTGGGATGGCCAAGGGCATCCAGGGAGACATGAGCGCCGCCCCCGGTGATGTCCTTGATCGCTTCGACCACATCGCCAACCGACCGGGAATTCACCGTTGCTTCGGCGCCGAGCGAGCGCGCCAGTGCCAAAGCGCTCTCGGAAATATCGATGCCGACCACCCGCGCGCCCATGGCATTGGCGATCATGATCGCGGACAGGCCCACGCCGCCGCAGCCATGGACCGCAACCCAGGTGCCGGGGCCCACTTTGCCCTGATCAACCACGGCCCGGAAGGAGGTGGCGAACCGGCATCCGAGGCTGGCGGCCGTCGCGAAATCCATGCTGTCCGGCAGGCTGACCAGATTGAGGTCCGCCCGGTGGATGGACACGTACTCGGCGAACGAGCCCCAATGGGTGAAGCCCGGCTGCATCTGATGCTCGCAGACCTGCTGGTTCCCGGAGTAGCACTGCGGGCAATGGCCGCAACCGGCAACGAACGGGACCGTGACGCGATCGCCGACCTTCCAGCGGATCACATCCTTGCCAATCGCCGCAATCGTCCCGGCGAGTTCATGGCCCGGCACGTGCGGCAGCACGATATCCGTGTCGTGTCCCATCCAGCCATGCCAGTCGCTGCGACAAACCCCCGTGGCCATGACCTTGATCACGACGCCATGCGGTTCTGGGGTCGGATCGGGTAGGTTCATGAGCTTGGGCATGGCCTTGAAGCTCTCGAAGATGATTCCCTTCATCATTTGCCTCCATGGAATAGTACTCATTCAACCTACCACCACTTGAAAGGAATTATTATTCAAATAACGATTGAAAACGATTAACTTTCGGTGAAACTTTTCTATTTCACGGCACCGGATGAAAGGACATTTCACGAAGATGCTGGAGACTAGGTGGAATAAGGGTTTCCCTGGGCAAGCGCGCCGCCATGAAAAAGCGATTTTCCGCGCGGTGCGCCCCGGGCTCCTGAACCACCCCGGACCGGCAGTGGCCCGCTTGGCAAATCCTGTGGAAACAGGGTCGCAAAATCCCCCCCGGAAGCGGGGAACCGGACTTTCCCCGGGAGGTCCGGCATCTCGACCCGACCCCGCGGGAAGCCCAGCGGTTTCGATGCCCCTGCCGCGGAACGGAACCTGTTGCCCAGGGAATGCCGCATATCCGCCCTTAGGCGGATGTCACGCAACTTTCCTGGAACGGCACCGGCTTTCTGCGCTAGTTGATCGGCAATTGATGAATTGACTTCATTTGTCGTAATGAGATATTGGAATGAATGTTCAGGACGCCAGGCAGTTTCCTTAGAACGTTATCCACGAAGTGGCTGTAGTCCTCGAGGTCTTCGGCGACCACCTCCAAAAGGAAATCAGCTTCCCCCGTCGTGTTGTCACAGGCGAGGACGTTCGGGCTCGCCTGAATGATCCTTTCGATTTCGGCCGTGGCTTCCTGGCTGTGTATGGCGACCTTGATTTGCACGAACGTGGTGACGCCGAGCCCCAGTTTGCGGCGGTTCAGGGCAGCGTGATAGCCCTCGATCACGCCGGCCTCCTCCAGTCGTTTCACCCGCCGCCAACAGGATGCTTCGCTCAGGTTGAAAAGCTCCGCAAGCTTCGTGTTCGAGATCCGGTTGTCCCGCTGCAGTTCACCAAGGATGCTGACGTCAATCTTGTCTATGGCTTTCATGAGAACACCTTTTGTAGCGCGCCCGGTTGTTCAGATTAGAGACTAGAGATTAGCATCCCACCGCCTGGGCCAGGCAAGCTACCTGTGAAAGTCCGGCGAGCCGAACGAAATGCCGGAGCGGCGGCCGCGAGGGGCCGACCGCGGCATTCTGGATGGCGGCCAGTCCAGCAAAACGCCCGTTCCCACCAGTGCACTGGGAACGGGCGTTTCCAACCGACTCACTTCGCGAATGCCACTGACCGGGAACGGGGTCAGGTTCAGAAGGTCTTTCTGACGTATTCACCAATCCGGTCGACAGCTTTCTTAAGGTTTTCGTCCGAGTTTGCAAATACAGCTCGGAAATATCCTTCGCCCATGCTGCCGAATGCCGATCCCGGGACGATCACCACCCCGGCCTTCTTGACCAGGTCCTCAGCAAACTTTTCCGAACTCACGCCAAGCGCCTTGATATTCGGGAAAGCGTAGAAGCTCCCAGGGGACTTCTTGCAGGTGATTCCGGGGATGGCGTTCAAACCATCAATCAGGATGTCTCTCCTGCGCACATAATCCAAATGCATGCTATTGATCGCATCCCGGCTTCCCGCCAAGGCAGCCAAAGCCGCTCTTTGCGTGAAGGTTGACACACAGGAAACAAGCCCCTCCTGCAGCTTTGGCATCGCGGAGATGATGTTCTTGGCGCCGACAATGAACCCGATTCTCCAGCCGGTCATGACATGGGTTTTCGAAAAACTATTAATTACAAGTACCTGGTCCCGAACTTCGGGAATCTGGGCGATACTGAAGCATTCCACATCATCAAAAACAATTTTGTCATATACTTCGTCCGAGTACACAACCAAGTTGTGTTTTTTGACTATTTCCGCAATCTCGAAAATCACCTTCTTGCTGATCACGGCCCCCAGGGGGTTGCTTGGAGAATTGAGCAATATGCCCCTGGTTTTCGGGGTGATGGCCTTTTCAATATCTTCAGCCATGATATTGAAATCGTTCTTTTCGTAGACCGGGACACCCACCGGAACGGCGCCGGCCATCATCACCTGGCCAAAGTAGTTGGGGAAGCATGGGTTGGGAACAATAACCTCATCCCCGGGATTCACGGTGGCAATCAGGCTCAAGGTGATTGCCTCCATGCCGCCGACGGTGATCATCACATTTTCGAAATCGAAATCCTTCGAATACTTCCGGTACTCCTTGGAGATGGCTTCGCGCAGTTCCGGGAGACCGGCATTCGGGCAATAACGAGTGTAGCCCTCGTCGATTGCTGTCTTGGCCGCATCCTTGATGTGTTGCGGCGTCTCGAAATTCGGCTCGCCCACCGTCAACTTGATGGCATCGTCATACTTCGCCGCCAAGTCGAACATCTTCCTGATCCCTGATGCGGGATAATTCAAGGCCGTGTTGGACAGATAGTTCACTATAACCTCCTGTTTTCGTCATTTCGACGCAAATTCTAGCCAATCAAGATTCAGATGATGTCTCACGCGCTCAGCATCCGCCCGTGGTTCTCGACCCTATTTGCCCTGGCCCGACCCAGGCATTTTCGCCATCTGTTCGTAGCGATTCAGCCTGAATTGCATATCGACTTCGGCTTTGGCAAACAGGGCGTCTGCATTCTCCGGAGAAGATTTATAAAGAGACGCGAAACGGACTTCGCTCATCATGAAATCTCGCAGATTCCCGGTGGGTTTCTTGGAATCCAGGAGGAATGGATTCTTTCCCTGCTGCTCAAGTTCAGGATTGTAGCGATAGAGCGGCCAATACCCCGCCTCCACAGCCTCTTTGACATGCTTCTGCGCTTTGGCCATGCCGACCTTGATGCCGTGATTGATGCAGGGCGAATAGGCAATGATGAGCGACGGCCCTGGGTAGGCCTCCGCCTCCAGGATGGCCTTCAGGGTCTGGTTCTTGTCTGCGCCCATGGCGATCTGTGCCACGTAGACATAGCCGTAAGTCGCCGCCATCATTCCGAGGTCTTTCTTCCTCGTGGTTTTGCCATTGGCGGCAAACTCCGCGATGGCAGCCGTCGGAGTCGACTTTGACGACTGGCCCCCGGTATTGGAATAGACTTCCGTGTCGAATACGAGAACGTTCACGTCATCCCCGGATGCCAACACATGGTCCAGCCCGCCGTAGCCGATATCGTAGGCCCAGCCATCACCGCCAAAGACCCAGTGGGACCTCTTGATGAAGTAATCCTGCTGGTCATACAGTTCGTTCAATAGAAGGTTGCTGCCCCTTTCGCCTTCCAGGGCACGCCGGAGGGCATCGGCGCGATCCCGGGTTCCTTCGGCCACCTTGAAGCCATTGATCCAGGCTTCGATGGCCGCGGCGACGGGCGAGGACACACCCGACTTCAGGGCCTTGATGGCGAGATGCTTGGCAGCTTCCCGGAGTTTCTTGACGCCCAGATACATCCCGAAGCCGTACTCGGCGTTGTCTTCGAACAGCGAGAAGCCCCACGACGGCCCGTAGCCCTTTTCATTGGTCGTGTACGACACCTGGGGAGAGCCGCCCCATACCGTGGAGCACCCGGCCGCATTGGAAATCATCATCCGATCACCAAAAAGCTGGGTGATCAATTTCGCATAGGGCGTTTCTCCACAACCGGCACAGGCACCTGAAAATTCAATCAGCGGCTTGAGGAACTGGCTGCCGCGGACGGTGGATGCCACCTTAGGCGTAATGTCCTTGGTCTTGACATCCTTCGAGAATTCCCAGTCGCTGACGTATTGTTCCCGGCCTTCCGCCAATGGCTTCATGGCGATCGCCTTTTCTTTGGCGGGGCAGGTTTCCACACAGCTTCCGCAACCGGTGCAATCCAGCGCCGAGATCGCCAGATGGTATTGCATGCCGGCAAAACCGATCGCCGGCAGGGTCGTGTAGTTTTCAGGAGCACCTTTCACCTCTTCGGCATCCACCATGACCGGCCTGATCACGGCATGAGGGCACACATAGGCGCACTGGTTGCACTGGATGCAGTTGGCGGATGCCCAGCGGGGAACGAAGATCGCAACCTCCCGCTTCTCCCATTGGGTGATGCCAAGCGGGAAGGAGCCATCCTCCCGGCCCACAAAAGCACTCACGGGAATCTTGTCACCCTCTTGGCGGTTCATCGGAAGGATGATGTTCTTCACGAAATCAGGCATGCCCGGAGCACAGGTCTTCTCTTCATCCACGGCCTGCTTCCAGCTTTCGGGGACTTCGACACGGTGAATGTTTTCAAATCCGGCATCGACCGCCTTGAAATTCATATCAACCACGTTCTGGCCCTTGTTTCCGTACGACTTCTCGACTTCTTTTTTCAAATACTTGGAGACTTCTTCCAGGGGGATGATGTCGGCAAGCTTGAAGAAGGCGGCTTGCATGATCATGTTGATTCTGCCACCAAGGCCGATCTTCATGGCCAGGTCCACGGCATTGATGGTGTAGAACTCAACGTTATTCAGTGCGATAGCTCTTTTGATGCTCGCCGGAAGCTTGGCTGCCAGTTCTTCATCGCTCCAGATACAATTCAGCAGGAACCTGCCACCGGTCTTGATACCCTCCAGGAGCTTGTACTTGTAAACATAGGCCTGATTGTGGCAAGCAATGAAACCAGCATTTGAAATTTCATAAGGTTCTTTGATCGGTGATGCCCCGAATCTGAGGTGGGATACGGTGAGGCCACCGGACTTTTTGGAATCATACGAGAAATAGGCCTGAACGAAGTAGTCCGTATTGCTGCCGATGATCTTGATGGCCGACTTGTTCGCACTGACCGTTCCGTCCGAGCCATAGCCCCAGAACTTGCAGGCCTTGGTTCCCTTGGGTGAAAAATCAACATGACTTTCGACGGCAGGCAACGAACGGTGCGTCACGTCATCCACGATGCTGAGCGAAAAATCGTTCATCGGCTGGTCGCGCTTGAGATTCTCGAAAACCGCAAGCACGTCTTCGGGCCTGAAGTCCTTTGAGCTCAATCCGTAACGTCCGCCCACGATCATGGGCCTATCGGCAACGTCATAGTAAGCATTTTTAACATCGATGTAGAGGGGTTCGCCGCCGCACCCAGGTTCTTTGGTCCTATCCAGCACGGCGATCTTCTTCACGGTCTTCGGGATCGACCGGAGGAAGTGGTCGATCGCAAAGGGGCGGTACAGGTGGACTTCCAGCAATCCGACGCGGTCGCCGGCGGCATTCAACTGATCGACGATGGTCTCGATGGTTTCGCAGCCCGATCCCATGGCGATAACAAGTTTTTCTGCTGCCTCATGGCCGTGGTAATCATACAACTTGTAGTGTCTTCCGGTAACCTCACCAACCGCATCCATATAAGACTGAACGATACCCGGAACGGCATCATAGAATTTATTGACGGACTCTCTCATCTGGAAGAAGACATCCGGATTCTGAGTCGTTCCCCTAAGCACCGGCCGATTCGGGCTCAGCGCATTATTCCTGAACGCCTTCACCGCGTCGAAATCAGTGAGTTTCGCAAGTTCTTCGTATTCAAGAACTTCAATCTTTTGGACTTCATGGGACGTCCTGAAGCCATCAAAGAAATGCAGGACGGGCAACCTTGATTTGATGGCGCTCAGGTGCGCGACAGCGCCCATGTCCATGATCTGCTGCACACTGCTGGAAGCCAGAAGGGTGAAGCCCGTCTGCCGGGTGGCCATGACGTCCTGGTGGTCGCCGAAAATGCTCAACGCATTGGAGGCCAGGCTGCGGGCGCTCACATGGAACACGGCCGGCAGCAGTTCTCCCGCGACTTTGTACATATTCGGAATCATCAGCAGCAGCCCCTGGGAGGCGGTATAGGTCGTGGTAAGCGCACCCGCCTGCAACGTGCCGTGAAGCGCCCCCGCGGCTCCGCCTTCCGACTGCATCTCTTTGACGAGGACGGTCTCGCCAAAAATATTCGTCTTGCCCTTGGATGACCACTCATCCACCACAGCGGCCATCGGGGATGAAGGCGTGATGGGATAGATCGCTGCAATATCAGTGAAGGCGTATGAGACATACGCCGCCGCGGTATTACCATCCATGGTTTCGGTTCTTCGCTTGCCCATTTCGGTGTTCCCTCCATAATTTACAGATGCAACAGTTCAGCGCAATGACACGACCCGAGCGGATGAAGCCCAACCGGTAAAAGATTATTCCTTGATTCCTGCGATCTTTTTGGCAAGCTTCTTTTTCTGCTCCATATCACTTTGCCTCGAAATCATGATCCTCTGCGCCTGCGGCGATCCGGCGCCATGCATGGATTCCGTCCTGTAGCCGACGGAAGCGGTGCCCAAGGTCAGGTTTTCGACCAAGCGCAAAATTCTCATACGGTTTTCAATGGGCACATTGGCAACCCCTTTGAAGTACTTTTCAACGTACTTGCCAATCAGAGGACTATGAAGATCCTTCTCCGAGGGCATGGTCACCATCAAGCCTCCGGCAATATCCTCAGCCAGGCGCGCAATTTCATAAGGCATCCGGGTGATATTCTGCTTGCACACGTTCGCCAGGAGCATGTCGATCTGATAGTTCCCAGCCTTGGTCGGGCAGCCCTCTGCCGAGCAGGCAATGCCGCAGCTGTACAGGGTCTCATTGAGGTGGGTCATCTCGATGAGCTTGTCCTTGATATGAGAGGCCTTCGCGCAGCCGTTATACTCTGCCGCCTGGGCGGCGGCCCCGATCAGCACATCGCCAACGCCAACCTTGCAGCCACCATAACTCTGACGATGGTAGCCAGCAAACCGCTCCACCAGCATTCCGGCAAATTCCGTTTCACCATTCATAAAAATTCGCGCGTTGGGAACAAACACATCCTCAAAAACAATTAATGCTTCGTGTCCGCCGAATTTCTTGTTCCCCACATCGATATCCGCGCCCTGTTCCAGTTTCCTGGTGTCGCAGGACTGGCGCCCGTAGATGATCAAAATCCCTTTCGCATCCGAAGGGATGGCGAAAGAAATCGCATAGTCCTTGTCCTTCGTCCTCATGGCAACCGTGGGCATCACGGCGATTTCATGCGAATTCACAATGCCGGTCTGGTGGGCCTTGGCCCCTCGGACCACGACACCATCCGGCCTTCTTTCGACAACACGCAAATAAAGATCGGGATCGGCCTGGTCAGAGGGCCCGAGGTTGCGATCACCTTTGGGGTCCGTCATGGCACCATCGACCGTCAGATCCTTGTCCTGGACCATCCGCCAGTACTCTGCAAAATTCTTGTGATAACGGGTACCGCACGCGGCATCAATCTCGAACGTGGTGCTGTACAAGGCATTCGCGGCATCCATCCCAACGCATCGCTGGAAACAGGCTCCCGTCTGCTGTCCCAGCAGCCGCTGCATCTTGACCTTCTTCACGAGGTCAGCTTCACTCTGATGCAGGTGCGTGAATCGGTTGACCGTTTTCCCGGTCAGGTTCGAAGTCGCAGTCATCAGGCTGGCGTATTGAGGGTCCTGGGCCAATTCATAGGTCATGGCAACGCTATTCATCGAAGGTATGATCATCGGGTGATCCACTGGGGAATTAATTAATTCCCCAAACATGTACACCTTCATATTCAGCTTACGCAGACTCTCGATGTACTGTTCCTTGGTCATCAGGGGCATGGCTTCTTCTCCTTTGAAGAATGATGAGAACGGGTGAATTAGGAGCTTTTGAACCGCAACCTGTCATTCAATGTCAGTTTCTCCATCAATCCATGTCCAACGGTTGGGCCACTCCCGGCGGCCTTGATTTGCGGCCTTCCCCGGAGCTTGCGGAAGTGGATCCTTTCAAATTTCACATCCATTACGGAGGATGTCCTCATGGTAGGCCGGATAGAAAGAAATTAGCTTTCAAACATGGGTTGGAATTCAATGCTTTCGGAAATAGATCTTCTGATTTCCCACACATCCTGAAAGACGCCTTCATTGCACCGGGCGCCCGATTCCTGGACCACCCGGAGGAGATCCGCGGCCCGGTGTTCCAGGCCCGAAGGGTGACTAAGCAGACCGTATCATGGCTAGATCGATCGGAGGAAGGCCTCCACCTCCTCCCAGTTCCGGCTCAGCGGGAACGGCGGCAGCGCGGCGCGCACCTGGGCGGCGTAGCGCTTGCCGTTGGGATCCTCATGGGGCAGCATCAGCCGCGGGTCCAGGATGCAGACGGCGCCCCGGTCGGTGCGGGTGCGGATCAGCCGGCCGATGCCCTGCTTGAGCTTCAGGGTCATCTGCGGCACCTGGATGCCGATGAAGCCGAGCCCCTGCTGCCGGGCGTCGGCCTCGCGCACCCGGGCCTGGAGCACCGGATCGTCGGGGGGGGCGAACGGCAGGGCGGTGACGATGACCAGGCTGAGCGCTTCGCCGGGCATGTCCACCCCCTGCCAGAAGCTGGCCAGGCCCAGCAGGGCCGCCTGGGGGGTCCGGCGGAACCGCTCCATCATGGCCGAGCGGGTCATGCCTTCGCCCTGGACGAAAAAGGTGATGCCGGGCAGCGCCAGCTCCAGCCGGGGCCGGAACGCCGCCAGCATCTTCCGGCTGGTGAACAGCACCAGGGCCCGGCCCCGGCTGGCGCGCATGAGCCGCTCCATGGCGGCGATGCTGGCCTCCACCCAGGCCGGGTCGCCCACGGCGTCCCGCCCGGGCCGGCGCGCCGGCAGGTCGGGGGGGATGAACAGCAGGCCCTGGTTGGGGAAGTCGAACGGGCTTTCCACGTGCCGGCTGCGCTCCGCCTCGTCGTCGCGCAGCCCCAGGCGCAGCTTCAGCCCGTTGAAGCCGCGGCCGTCGCGCAGGGTGGCGGAGGTGAGGATCACGGTCTCGAAGCCCCGGCGCAGGTGCTGGTGGAAGAACGGCCGCACGTCCACCGGGTTGGCCTTGAACAGCACGGTCTGCGGCCCTTCCCGGCTGATGGTGGAGACCCACCCGTCGGGCTGGGCGAAGATCTGCTCCATGCGCGCGAAGGCCAGGCCGATGCGCTCGGCGGCCTTGCGCCAGGCCATGTCCTCGGGGTTGCCGTCCACCCGGCGCGCGGCGAGCCGCTTGGCTTCGGTCCACACCGCCTGGCCCGCCTCCACCCAGGCGCCCACCGCGTCGGCCAGGGGCCTGAGGTCCAGCCGGTCGTCGCCGAAGCCGAAGGTGCCGTTGTCCATGGGCACCCGCGCCAGCAGGGTGTTCCAGGCATCCTGCCAGGGCAGCAGCAGGGCGTCCAGCGCGGCGGCCTCGGACTCCTTGCCGGCCTCCTCGGCCAGGTCGCGGAACAGCATGGTCATGGCCCGGTTCGACCACTGCTCGGCGCAGCTTTCGGTGAGCTGCTCCTCGACCTCGTGGGCCTCGTCCAGGATCAGCACCGGCGCGTCCGGCAGCACCTGGCCGAAGGCGCTTTCGCGCAGCACCCGGTCCGCCAGCAGCAGGGCGTGGTTGGCCACGACGATGTCGGCCTCCAGGATCTCCTGGCGCAGGAGCGTGAGGTGGCACTCCTCGAAGCGCGGGCACTGGCGCCCGGTGCAGCGCTCGGCCCGGGCGTTGACCTTGTCCCACAGCTCCGATTCCCCTTCGCCGTAGCGGCCCAGCTCCTCCCGGTCGCCGGTCCGGGTCTCCTTGGCCCAGCGCGGCAGCGCCAGCCACAGGCCGTGATCGCTCACGGTGAACTCCGCCGGCGGATAGGCCTCCAGGGCCTCCCAGGCGGTCTTGCACAGGTAGTTGCTGCGCCCCTTGGCCAGCACGGCCTTGACCGGGCGGCCCAGGATGCCCCGGGCGCGCGGCAGGTCCTCGTCCAGCAGCTGGCGCTGCAGCTGCTTGGTGCGGGTGGCCACCACCACCGGATGGCGCCCGGAGGCCAGCGCCGGCACCAGATAGCCCAGGGACTTGCCGGTGCCGGTGCCCGCCTCGATGGCCTGCAGCACCGCGTCCGGCCGGTTCTCCCGGTCCGACCCGGCCCGCTTCCAGGCCTCGAAGCGCTCGGCCCCGGCCTGGATGGAATCGGCCACCAGCTCCGCCATGCGCCGCTGCCCCTCGCGTTCCTCGGCTTCCGGGAAGCAGCTGAAGATGCGGCCATCGGGCGGTGCGAAGTAGGGATCCATGGGGTGCGACATGCTTCCAGAATGGCGGAAAAAGGGCGAAAACAGAAGGGCCCGCGATTCCTCCGGGCCAGCCGGCCTGCGATGCCGCATCATGGCAGGAGCGAGCCGGGAGGATCGGACATGGCAGGAGCATGCTGGGGACGTCTTCGGGCCAGGCTGGGGCTGGCCCTGCTGGTCCTGCCGGGCCTGGTTCCCGCCATGGCGCAGTACGAGCGGCCCAAGCAGGAGCTGACCGGCCCCGAGCGGGAAGCCATCGAGACCAACCGCAAGCTGGCCGGGCCGCGCCCCACCACGCCCAAGCCGCCGCTTTCCTCCACCGAAGCGGCCCGGGTGGCGGTGTTCAAGGGCGCGCGCCATTCGGTGGTATTCATCTCATCCATCACCAAGAAATGGTTCCTGGAGGACAACCGCACCGGCAACCGCTACCAGGTGCCGCCGGCCTCGGGCACCGGCTTCGTATGGGACAACCTCGGCCATGTGGTGACCAACCACCACGTCATCACCGTGGACGACCCCGCCGGCGGCCCCAGGGGCGAAGCGGAGGATCTCCAGGTCACCCTCACCGACGGCCGGACCTACAAGGCCCTGGTGATCGGCCGCAGCCTCACCCTGGACATCGCCGTGCTGCACGTGTTCGCCCCGCTGGAGCAGATGAAGCCGCTGCCCCTGGGCACCTCGCATAACCTGCAGGTGGGCCAGATGGTCATGGCCATCGGCAATCCGTTCGGCCTGGACCACACCCTCACCTCCGGCGTGATCTCGGCCCTGGGCCGGGATATCCTCACCGGGTTCGGCACCCACATCACCGACGCGGTGCAGACCGATGCCGCCATCAATCCGGGCAATTCCGGCGGTCCGCTGCTCGACCGGGCCGGCCGGCTCATCGGCATGAACACCGCCATCCGCACCACCACCGGGATCAGCGCCGGGGTCGGCTTCGCCATTCCGGTGGACACCCTCAACCGGGTGGTGCCTTCGCTCATCGCCAAGGGCCAGCTGCACCGCCCCGAGCTGGGCATCATCACCTTCCCGCCGGCGGCCACCGCGAGCCTGGGCGCCAAGCACGGCATCGCCGTGGACTCGGTCACCCCCGGCAGCCTGGCGGCCCTGGCCGGCTTCCGCGGCCTGAGCATCCGCCCGGGAGCCAAGGAGCCGGTGGAGCTGGCCGACGTGATCCTGGGCGACGTGATCGTCGCCCTGAACGGCCATACCGTGGAAAGCGACACCCAGCTCATGGACCTGCTGGAACTGGAGCCGCCGGAAACCCTGCTGGCCTTCGACGTGCTCCGGGACGGCAAGCTGATCCGCATCGTGCTCAGGCCGGGGGAGAAGCCGCCGGCGCCGAAGGAACAGGGGCCGGTCAAACCCGGGAGTGGAGGGGGGCCCTTGCCGACCACCGCGCCACCAGCAGCACCGCCAGCCCCGACAGCAGGGTGATGGGAATGAGCACGATCAGCACCTCGGCGGCGGACTTGCCGACGCCGAGCAGGGAACCGGCCAGCAGCGGGCCCGCCACGGTGCCGAAGCGGCCCGCGGACACGGTCGCCCCGACGCCGGTGGTGCGCACCTCGCGGCCGTAGCAGAGCGGGGCCAGGGCGAAGATCACCGCCTGGGCGCAGGTCACGGTGCCGCCCACCACAAAGGCCAGGGCCTGGGCCGAACGGAACCCGAGTGGCATGCAGCCGAACAGGGCCAGGCACACGGCCGACCCCAGATACGCCACAATCGGCGTGCCGGAGGTGAACGAACGGTCCAGGAGCAGGCCGCTCACGGCCGCGCCCAGGGAGGCGCCGAGGTTGAAGGCCATCTGGATGAACTGGACCTGGCCCCGCTGCAGCCCCAGTCCCACCAGGAGGGTCGGCATCCATCCGAGCAGGAGGTAGATCACCAGGAGCGTCCCGAAGGTGCCCAGCCAGAGGGAAAGGGTCACCCCCGCATGCTCCTTGCCGAGCAGCCCTCCCAGGAACCGGCCGGCGGTCTTCTGCCTTGGCCCGCCGGGCGCGCCGTTGCCGGATGCGGGCAGCAGGGCGAACAGCAGCGGAGCCACCAGGATCGGCGCCAGCCCGCCCACCACGTACACCGAGCGCCAGCCCCGGCCGAACCAGCCGGACTGGATCACCGCCCCGGCCAGGAGCGCGCCGATCGGGATGGCGCAATAGATGAAGCCCACCGCCCGCTTTTTCCATTCGGCCGGGCTGTGGTCGCTCGCCATGGCGATGACCGCGGGCATGGCCAGGCCCAGGCCCATGCCGGTCATGAAGCGGACGGCGAGCAGCGGCCCGAGGGCGCCGGCCCGGAGCGTCAGCAGCGAACAGCACCCGAACAGGGCCACCCCGGCCACCACCACCGGCCGGCGGCCGAAGCGGTCCGCGAGGATGCCGCCGAGCACCGAAGCCAGGAAGATTCCCAGCGAACTCGCACCCAGGAACCAGCCGATCTGGACCGGGACCAGGTGGAACTCGGGCGCCAGCCGCGGCGCGGACACCCCGGCCGCCTGGAGGTCGAACCCTTCCAGCAGGATGACCAGCGCGCACAGGGCGAGCACCCGCATGGTCCCAAGCTCCCGGGCCTGGGCCCAGGCCGGGGCCGGTGAACGCGATGGTCGTGCCTGCACGTGGAGACTACTTCTTGGCCGGGATCTGGATCAGGGGCGTCGCGCCGCCGCCGGTGATGATCAGGTTGCCCTTCTCGCCCACGTAGCGCAGCGCCTGGATGCGCTGGTACTCCAGGATCTGCGGGGTGAGCGACTGGGAGACGATCTTCTGGGCGGTGGCCTGGCCTTCGGCCTCGATGCGCTTGCGCTCGGCTTCCTGCTTTTCCTTCTGCAGGACGAAGGTCATCTTCTGGGCATCCTGGTCGGCGGCGATCTTGTCGTTGATCGCCTTGGTGATCTGGTCGGGGAGGATGACGTTGCGGAGCAGCACCTGCTCCATGGTGATGCCGCGGCCTTCGAAGGAGGCCTTGAGGGTCTTGGTCACGTTGTCCACGAAACTCTGGCGCTTGGAGGTGTAGAGCTCGGTGGCCAGGAGGTTGGCGGCGGCGTCGCGCAGGCTGGCGCGGATCTCGCTCCGCAGGATCTTGTCCTCCACGTCGGGCCCGATGTCGTGGTAGATCTTCGCGACCATGTTCTGCTGCAGGGAGTAGAAAATGGTGCAGTCCAGCTTGACCGTGAGGCCATCGCTGGTGATCACCTGGATGGAGTCGTCGCCCTTCTTCTGGCCTTCATCCGTGATGTTGGACATGGTGTAGTTGCGGGTGCGGACCTCCATCTCCACCACGTTGGCGAACGGATTGATGAAGTGCAGGCCCGAAGGCAGCACCTCGTCCTGCACCTTGCCGAACAGCAGCACCACGCCGGCCTGGCCGGGAGAGACCACGACCGCCATGGACACCACCGCGCAGACCACGGCCGCGGCCCAGGCGAGGAGGTGGATGATGCCCAGGCGCTCGGACATGGGGAACCCCATGTGTTTCTTGGCCCGCCAGGCGGCGAGCCCACCCACGAACAACAGCACGGCGAGGAAGATCATGGGTGGCTCCCGGAATTTCTTGAATGGACTGGGCTTCAGTCTATCTTGTTGGGTACCACAATAACATCCTCATCCATGGCCGGCTGGTCCGGCAGGTAGGCGATGGGCACCCGCAGGGGCTTCTCCACCCCCGAGCAGCGGAGCACCAGCACGGCCCGGCAGGCGGCGGACGCGGTGCGCCGCACGGCGAGGGCCTGCTCCGGGGCCGCGTCCGCCGACGGCTGGCCCAGCAGGAAACCTTCCCCTTCCAGCTGGGCCGCCAGGATCCGGAAGGGGGCCCGGCTGCGCGCCTTGAGCCGCAGGACCAGGCTGTCCGGCTCGGCCGCCACGAACACCAGCCGGGCCGGGATCGCCTCGATGGCGTGATGCACCCGCCATTCCAGGTAGAGATCGAACCGCGGCTGCAGCGGCGCGTTGGTCGCCACCTGGACCGGCTCCAGCCCCAGGCGCATCCCGGCCGGAATGCGGCCCGGGCGCAGGGTGAAGGCCAGCTGGGCCCTGGGGCCCTCGGTCCGGACCTCGCTTTCCAGGTAGGCCGGGAGCGACGTCACCACCCGCAGGGCGAGCGGCGCGCCGGTCTCCCGGGCGAAATGGAACACCGCGGACGGGCTTTCAAAGGCGCCCACATCGCCGAAGTTCCGGCGCTGGCCGTCCACGGTCAGGTCGGGGCGGACCGTCATGCGGATGGGCAGGTAGAAGGAGCCCTGGCCGGGGTCGTCGGTGCCCAGCCGCACGTTGCGGGCCTGGGGGCCGGTCCAGCCGGCCGCATCCACCCGCAGATCCAGCAGGGCCGACCCGCCCGCGGGGATCGGCCGCTCCAGCGCCGGCCCCGCCACGCTCACCCCCGGGGACAGATCCAGCACGCGCAGGGCGATGGGCGCGGCGCTGGCATTGGCGAGGCGGTAGCTCTGGACCCGGATTTCCAGCGGCCCCAGTTCGCCCAGATCCACCCGGCCGGCGGGTTCGATCCGCAGGCGCGGGGGTGCGAAAGGCTGTGCGGCCGGCCACGCCATGAGGCCGGCGGTGGCCAGGGCGAGGGTGATGGAAGAACCCGGGGTCCGCATCGCGCCATCCTCCTGGGCGAAAAGATGGCACAAGATCCCCGGCGCTCAACTTGGTTTTGATTATAATTTAAATATAAATTGCGTTTTCATTCAAAGGCAGGCGGAGGCGGCGTGATCGAGAACCTATGGACCCACGGCAGCCATGAGGTAGATGCCTGGAAGACCGCTCCTCTGGCTGATCTCATCATTCATATCGTCGATCGCTACCACGCCGAGGCCCGGATCACCATGGCGCGAATGGAGAACCTGGTGGCCGAGGCGGTCCTGCTGGAAGGCGCCGAGCATCCCGGCCTGCTCACCATTCGCGACGAGGTCAGCCGGTTCTGCCGGGACTTCCGGGCCCACATGGCCATGGAGGAGAGCTGCCTGTTTCCCTCCCTGCTGAACCCGGGTTCCGGCGCCCCCGCCGAGCTGATGCCGCCGCTGGTCAAGCTGCTGGTGGACGAGCACCACGCGGAGACCGGGCTGTTCCTGCGGCTGCGGACCTTGAACGAGGCCCACCTTCCCGCCGACGGCGTCCGCAACCTCCGGGCCCGGCTCAACCATTGTTTCAAGGTCATGGAAAAGAGTCTGCAGGGCCACATCTTCCTGGAGACCCAGGTGCTGTTCCGCCGGGTGCTCTGAGCACGTACACTCGGGATGGAGCGTGACCCATGGAATACAATATCAAGACCGATGTGAAGTTCGGTCCGCTGGAGACTTTCGACGCCGGCCGGATGGCGGCGGCGGGCACCGAACGCTGGTGGAACCAGTCGCTGTGCCGGGTCAACGACTGCGTCACCCGGCTCGGGGTGTTTGAAGGGGAGTTCCACTGGCACAAGCACGACCTGGAGGACGAGGTGTTCTTCGTGCTGGAGGGCCATCTGCTGCTTGATCTGGAAGACCGGGTGGTGGAGCTGGATCCGTTCATGGGCATCTGTGTCCCCAAGGGCGTGCTGCACCGCACCCGGGCGCCCCGGCGCACCGTCGTGCTGATGATCGAGGCCGCCACGGTCACCCCTACGGGGGACTGACCAGCTGCGCCAGCTTGTGCTGGAGTTCCTTCATGCTGAAGGGTTTCTGGATGCAGCTGACGTTCGGGTAGCCGCTGACCAGCCGGTTGACTTCACTGTCGTTGTAGCCGCTGGCCATGAGCACCTTCTGCCCGGGCGCGTGGGCCTTGATGCGGGCCAGGGTCTCGGCGCCGTTGATGCCGGGCATGTTCATGTCGAGGATCACCACATCCACCTCGAGGCCCCCTTCCAGCCGGGCCATGGCCTCCCTGCCGCCGGGAACCGATTCGGCCCGGTGCCCCATGATCTCCAGCATGGGCACCAGGCTCTCCCGGATCAGATCATCATCGTCCACCACCAGGATGGCCAGGGCGCCGCCCCGGCCGGCGGGTGCCGCGGCGGCGGCCGGCTGCGCCGGAACCGGGGCCAGGGCCGGGAAGGTGAGGCTGACTTCGGTGCCCTGGCCGAGCCGGCTGTTGATCTCCAGGTCGCCGCCATGGGCCTTCATGGTGCCGAACACCATGGCCAGCCCCAGGCCGGTCCCCTTGCCCAGCGGCTTGGTGGTGTAGAACGGTTCGACCGCCTTGGCCAGCACCTCCGGGGCCATCCCTTCGCCGTCGTCCCGCACCTCCACCCGCACCTTGCCGCCGGACAGGTTGCTGGTGCGCAGGCACAGGGTCCCATGCTCCGGCATGGCGTCCAGGGCGTTCACGGCGAGGTTCATCAAGGCGTGGCTCAGGGCCCCGCTGTCGCCCTGGACCAGGGCCAGGCGCTCCTCCAGTTCCATCACCAGCCGGATCCGCTTCAAGGTGGTGTAGCCCAGCAGCTGGACCATGTCCCGCACCAGGCCGTTGAGGTCCAGCGGCTGGGTGGCCTCGAGATCCTTGCGGGCGAAGTAGAGCAGGCTGCGCACCACGCCGCGGCCCCGCACGCAGGCGGTGGCAATGGTGTCCAGGGAGCAGGCCATGGGGTCCGAATCCGCCAGCCCGGTCCGGCGGGCCGAAGCCAGGCTGAGGATCGCCCCCAGCACGTTGTTCATGTCATGCGCCACGCCGCCGGCCAGGGCGCCCAGGCTTTCCAGCTTCTGGGACTGGTTCAGCCTGGCTTCCAGCTGCCGGCGATCCGCCTCCGCCTGCCTGACCTGGGTGATGTCCCGGGTGGTGGACAGGAGGCACGGCTCGCCGCCGATCATCAGCAGCGCCGCGGACATCCGGCCGATGAGCACCCGGCCGTCCTTGGCCCGGAACGCCGCTTCGAACTCCGTCACCTGGCCCTTGTTCCGCAGCTCCGCCATCAGGCGGATCAGGTCGGCCTTGTCGACCCAGACATTGCGCTCCTCGGCCACGGAGGAGCGGCCCAGCACGTCCTCCGGCCGGTAGCCGGTCATCCGGGTGAAGCCGGGGTTGATGTCGAGGTAGACGCCGTCCTTCAGGCGGTTGATGTTGATGGCGTCGGGGCTGGTGGCGAAGGCCTTGGAGAACCGCTCCTCCGAGGCCCGCAGGGCCGCTTCCGCCGCCTTGCGCTCGGTGATCTCCCGGATGAAATGCAGCACGAAGGACTCGCCGCCCAGATCGATGACCCGGACGCTGATCTCGGCCGGGAAATCCGTGCCGTCCCGGCGCCGGTGCACGCTTTCGAAGCGCGCCGAGCCGGCGGCCTTCAGGTCGCGGAACCGCTCCAGCACCTGGCCGCTCATCGCCGGGGCGCGCAGGTCCTGCAACCTGAGTTCGCGCAGCTGTCCGGAGCTGTAACCGTAATGTTCGCTCGCCGCCAGGTTGGATTCCAGGATGCGGCCCTGCAGATCGGTGAGCAGGATGATGTCGCTGGCATGGCGCATCAGGTATTCGGAGCGCTCGGCCAGCACCTTGCGCTCCCGCTCGACCGCCAGCTGACCCAGGATCCGCTCGGCGTCCCGGTGGTGCATCACCAGCCCGAAGCCCATGGCCACCATGGCGGTCAGGCCCAGCAGCAGCAGCGCGGTGGTCCAAACCTGCTGGCGCATGGGCCCGTAGACTTCGCCTTCGTCCACCTTGGTGACCAGGCTCCAGGGCGTGCCCGGCACCTGCTTGAGCGCGGCCACGACCATCCGTCCCCGATAGTCCATGCCGTTGATCACCCCTTCGCGCCCCTGGACGGCCAGCACCGCCGGCGCCTTCGGGTGCGCCGCCATGGCGATGCGCAGGCCGGGGACCGCGTCGAGGGGATAGCGCCGTTCGTTCAGGATCACCGCCTCGTCCCCGTCCCGGCCGACCAGCAGCATCTCGGCGCTGGGCTGGGAATGCGGCCAGGGCCGGGTGATCTGGCGCAGGAACGGCCGGGCGTCCACCTGGAACAGCAGCAGCCCTTCGGCCGGAAGGCCCTCTTCGCCCCGCACCCCGATGGGCACCCACAGGTTCAGGTTGGGATCGGGATCGCCGGTCGGCCGCGACACGGCCTCCGCCGCGGGCAGCCTGAGCCGCAGGCCGGACTGGATCTGCGCGTTGAACGCCGGGGCCGGCAGCAATTCCTGGTCGGCCGGGGCCGTCAGCCGGGGCCGGCCCTGGGCGTCGAACAGCACCACCCGGGCATAACTGCCCCCGCGGCGCACGTTTTCCATCCATTCCCCCAGGACGGCCTCGACCCCGGCCGGGCCGGAACCGGCCAGGAACTGCCGGAACCGGCCCTGGATCAGGGACGAGCTGAACACCTGGGCGACATCCCCCTGGCGCATCCCGTACCAATCGGCGATCTGGTCGGCCTTGAGCGCGCCGATGGCGGAAAGCTCGTCCTGGACGATCAGCCGCGCCGTCCGGAGCTGGCCCCGCAGGATGATGGTGCCCCCGGCCAGGATCCCCAGGCTCAGGAGCAGGAACCCGGCCAGCGGAACCCGGCCGGCCCGGGCGCCGAACAGGGCGAGCGGCCAGGTGTCGGCTCCGGCGGCGCAGAGCACCGCGAGACTGAGCAGCGTCCCCATGCCGGCGGCGGGCAGGGTCATGGGGGTGCTCTGGCCGCCGTAGAGCAGGGGCACCCCGGCGGCGTAACTGATCAGCACCACCAGGCAGGAGCCCAGGGAACCCAAGGCCAGGACGGCGGCGGCTTGGCGCGCCCGCCAGCGGGCAGCCGGGAACGCCGCCACCAGGCCGCTGGCAATGGCCAGCAGGAAGACGGGAGCCGCGGTCAGCAGCGACACTTTCGGCCTGAGCACGCCGCCGCGCGACCATGGTTCGGGGAGCAGGGGCAGGCGCGAACCCAGGAGGTACTCGGCCACCACCCACAGGCTGACCAGCCCGGCCAGCCCGCACAGGGCGAGGGCCCCCTTCGTCCCGCGCCCGCCTTCCAGGTGCCCCAGGAACAGCGCCAGGCTGAGCGCGAGCATCAGGCCGGCCGCCAGCTGCGACATGACGATGTAGCCCTCACCCAGCGCGGCCGGGAAGCGCAGGCCGCAAAGCCGCGCGAGCAGTACCACTACAGCCCAAACCCCAGCCAGGGAGGCCAGGATTTTCATATAATTCTTATACGCCTGTTGGGCAAGATGGGCATGGGGCATGCAAGATCCTATGGAAGACTCTAGCAAGCCTTGTTGCATTCTCCAACAATCTCTAGGCTTCTGGCGGCGTGGTCCCCGGCGGCGACTGGCGCGGGAAAGGGCTGCTTCTCCGGCCCGGAGTCAGGTCCGGCACCCGTCCGGAGCAGGGGCGGGATCCGCCGGGCGGGCGGGAGGGCTCAGGTTGGCGATCACCTTGAGCAGGATGGTGCGCAGTTGCAGCTTCTCCCGGGCGGTGAGTCCGTTCTCCATATCCCGGCCGAGTTCCTCGGCCAGGGCGTCCAGGGCCGGCGCCACGTTCTCGCCCACCTTGGAGACGCTGATGATGTTGCGCCGGCCATGCGCCGGATCCGGAATGGATTCCACCAGGGCCTTGTCCTGCAAGGTCTTGACGATCCGGCAGGCCGTGGGGTCGTCCATGAACACCCATTGCGAAAGGCAGTGCAGGGACATCGGGCCGTGGGCCGAGAGCACGCGCAGGATCCAGCCCTGCTGCGGGGTCAGCCCGTGGGCGGAAAACTTCGCCCAGAAGGATTGCCGGATCTGGCGCCGGGCGGTGCCGATCAGTTTCACCAGCGGTGCGTTCACATCGAGGGGAGGAGGCAGGCGATCTTGCATAAGCAAGATTATATACCATTAGATAATTTAAGGCCAGGGAAGAGCTGGTGGGCGTCGCCACCTAGGAACCTGATCCTTCGATGCGGTTCCGGCCCCGGCCCTTGGCCTCGTACATCCACATGTCCGCCTCCTCCACGAGACGCTTCCAGGAGCGGCCCAGGGAGGGGCGGCTGGCCGTGGCGATGCCGACGCTGACCGTCACGTGCCGGGCGATGGCGGAAAAGGCGTGCGGCATGGCCAGGTCGGTCATCTGGGCCATGATCTGGTCGGCCACGATGCGGGCGCCGTCCTGGTCGGTCTCCGGGAGCACGCAGACGAATTCCTCGCCGCCATAGCGGGCCGCGAGATCCGCCGGCCGGCGCAGGGCCATGCCGAACACCTTGGCCACCGCGCGCAGGCACTCGTCGCCCCGGCCGTGGCCGTAGCCGTCGTTGAAGGCCTTGAAGAAGTCCACGTCGCCCATGACCAGGGAAAGCGGCTGGGCGTTGCGGCTGCAGCGCTGCCACTCCATCTCCAGGTAATGGTCGAACCGGCGCCGGTTGGCGATGCCGGTGAGCCCATCCAGCAGCGAGAGGTTGCGCAGCCGGTCCTGCTGGTGCTTCAGCTCCAGCTGGTTGCGCACCCTGGCGGCCAGCACCGGCGGGCTGATCGGCTTGAGGATGAAATCGATCCCGCCGGCTTCCAGGGCGCGCATCTCGTCGGCCTCGCCGCCGAGCGCCGTGAGGAACAGCACGGGGATCTCCCGGGTGCGGGAATCGCTCTTGAGCCGGCGGCACACCGCGAAGCCGTCCATATCCGGCATCATCACGTCGAGCAGGATGAGGTCCGGCCGGCACTTGAGGGCCAGGGTGAAGCCGTCCTCGCCGGTCTCGGCGGTGAGCACCCGGTAGCGCGGGCACAGCAGGTTGCCCAGCAGCCGGCACAGGGTCTTGGAATCGTCCACCACCAGCAGGGTATCGGCCCCTTCCGGCGCCTCCTCCTGGGGCTGCCCGCAGGCGAAGGCGGACCGGAACGGCTCCTCCGCGGGGCACGCGCCCGCTTCGGGAATCCAGATGAAGAACCGGGTGCTGGTGCCGCCATGGGGGGCGAACCCGACCTCCCCTCCCAACAACTGTTCTCCCAGCAATTTCGCGCTGAAAGTGCCAAGTCCCCTGCCCTGGCAGGCCTTGGTGCTGAAGCAGCGTTCGAACACCCGGGCCGCCACCTCGGACGGGATCACCCCCGGGTTCTCCACCACGAAGCCCCGGCGGTCCTTCTGCCGCTCGTGCCAGACCTTCACGGTGCCGCCCTTGGGGGTGGCCTCCAGGGCGTTCTTCACCAGGTTCACCAGCACCCGGGTCAGCAGCACCGGGTCGCAGGCGAAGGGTTCCTGGGCCCCGGCCTGGACCTCCAGCCGCCGGCCTTCGGCCGCCTCGCTGGTGGCGAAGAACCGGGCCAGCCGGTCGAGGATCTCCCCGGGCCGGATCATGCGGCTCTGGGCCGCCGCGCTGCCTCCGTCGGCACCGAGCAGGATGCGCTGGCTCTGGATCTCGTCCACCAGCTGGCGCGCCAGTTCCTGGAGCAGTCCGCAGCGGGCGTCGGCGTCCGCGGGCTGCTCCCGCAGCCTGGCGGCGATGCCTTCCAGCTCCCCCGCCAGGTTCAGCAGGTCGTGCAGGAACACCTGTTCCAGCACCTCCCGGTGCTTGTGCTCGGTGGTCTCCTTGAAGAGGAACAGCAGCTCCCCCACGCCGCCAACCCGCAGGGGGACGCTGGTCACCTGGAACTGCCGGGTGCGGCTGAATCCGTCCCGGACCGGGAGGCACCGGAACAGCTCCCCGGCGCGCAGGCCCTGCAGGCTTTCCGGGGTGGTCAGGCCCAGCTCCTCCAGCACCTCCCTGGGACCGGCGAGCAGCTGCCGGTCCTCGCTCAGGATCAGCGCGTAGCCCGGCAGCGAATCCAGCAGGGCGTGGGCCACCGGATTCTCCAGAAGCGACTCGGCCAAGCCGCGGGTCCGGGCGGCATGGGACGGGACAAGGGGGATGGGGGCCATCGGCGCCCTCAATTGGGCCATGGGAACCTCGGGTTCCGGTGCAGCTCGTTGGTAGGAGTCAAAATAGAGGTTGTTCTTTGTGATATTCAACAAAGGAAGACCCCCAAGTTGCGTCCTTCGGGGGGCATGCGTCAAGAGGCAACCGGGATTTATTCGCAACGTCAAGACAAGCGGCCGACCGGAACGGGGCTGTCCAGGGCTGCTACCCTGGGACGAGTTGACAGGAAGCCCGTCGTTTTCTTCGGCGATTCCGGTGCCCCACCCGACGCCGCCAGGAGTGAATGCACCCATGACCGAATCCGTTTCCCTCCGAGCATCCCTTGAAGCCATCGTGGGCCCCGGCCGGGTCCTGGATCGTCCCGTGGAGCGGGTGGCGTTCGCGTCGGACGCCGGCTTCTACCGGCTGATCCCCCGCGCCGTCGTCTTCGCCCAGAGCGTGGCGGAGGTCCAGGGCCTGTTCCGGTTCAGCCGGCAGTCGGGGCTGCCCATGACCTTCCGGGCCTCCGGCACCAGCCTGTCGGGCCAGGCCATCAGCGACGGCATCCTGGTGGAGGTGGCGCGCCACTGGCGGGCCATCCAGGTGCTGGACGGCGGCGCCCGGATCAAGGTGCAGCCCGGCGTCATCGGCGCCCACGTCAACCTGGCCCTGCGCCCGTACCGCTCCAAGATGGGGCCCGACCCGGCCTCCATCGCCACCTGCACGGTGGGCGGCATCCTTTCCAACAACTCCAGCGGCATGTGCTGCGGGGTGGTGCAGAACGCGTACCACACCCTGGATTCCCTCACCTTCGTGCTGCCCTCGGGAACGGTCATCGACACCGCCGACCAGGACGCCGACGCGCAGTTCCGCCAGCAGGAACCGGCCCTGGCCCAGGGCCTGCTGGACCTGAAGGCCGAGATCGAAGCCAACCCGGTCCTGGCCGCGCGCATCCGGTCCAAGTACCGGATGAAGAACACCACCGGCTATTCGCTCAACGCCTTCATGGACTACGCCCGGCCGGTGGACATCTTCCGCAACCTGCTGGTCGGCTCCGAGGGCACCCTCGCCTTCATCGCCGAGGCGGTGCTGCGCACGGTGCCCGATCTGCCGGTCAAGGTCACCGGCTTCCTGCTGTTCCCGAACATCCACGCGGCCTGTGCCGCCATCATCCCGCTGCGGGACGCCGGCGCCGCGGCCCTGGAGCTGCTGGACCGGGCCTCCCTGCGCTCGGTGCAGGACCAGCCGGGCATCCCGCCCAACATCAAGGACCTGCCCGAGGGCGCGGCGGCCCTGCTGGTGGAATTCCAGGGCACCGACGAATCCATGCGCCAGGATCTGGAGCACCGGGCCCTGGCGGCCAGCGCGGCGCTGACCCTGCTGGAGCCGGCGGCCTTCACCCACGAACCGGTGCAGCAGGCCCTGTACTGGAAGATCCGCGCCGGCACCTTCCCCTCCGTGGGCTCGGTGCGGGCCCGGGGCACGACCGTGATCATCGAGGACGTGGCCTTCCCCATCGAAGTGCTGGCCGACGCGGCCGTGGCCCTCACCCGCCTGTTCAAGAAGCACGACTATCCGGAAGCCATCCTGTTCGGCCACGCCAAGGACGGCAACCTGCACTTCGTCATCACCCAGTCGTTCAACGACCAGGCGGCCGTGGACAAGTACGCCCGCTTCATCGACGAGCTGGTGCAGCTGGTGGTGCGCGAATACGGCGGCGCCCTGAAGGCCGAGCACGGCACCGGGCGCAACATGGCCCCCTTCGTGGAAGCCGAATGGGGGCCCGAAGCCAAGGCGATCATGAGCCGGCTCAAGGCGCTGGTGGACCCCCCCTGCCTGCTCAACCCCGGGGTCATCCTGAACCCGGATCCCCAGGCCCACCTCGCCCACCTCAAGGCCTTGCCGGCGGTGGAAGAGGAAGTGGACAAGTGCATCGAGTGCGGCTATTGCGAACCCAAGTGCCCCAGCCGGGAACTGACCCTCACCCCCCGGCAGCGCATCGTGGTGCGCCGGGAAGTGACCCGCCTCGGGCTCACCGGGGAAGACGACGCCCTGAAGACCTCCCTGCAGGACGCCTACCAGTACATGGCGGTGGACACCTGCGCCGCGGACGGCCTGTGCGCCACCGCCTGCCCGGTATCCATCGACACCGGCGCCCTCATCAAGCGCCTGCGCCGGACCGGCCATTCCGCCAAGGCCAACGCCATCGCCCTGAAGCTGGCCCGGCATTTCGCCAGGCTCGAACCCATGGTGCGCCTGGGCCTGCGCTCCGGGCACCTGGTGCAGAGCCTGTTCGGCCCGGGTCCCATGATCGCCGTCACCCGCCTGCTGCGGGCCGTGGCGGGCCAGGCCACCCACCAATGGAGCCGGGAGATGCCGCGGCCGGCCAAGGCCAGGCTGCCGGTCACCCGCGCCGATGGGGCCGAGGCCATCTACTTCCCCGCCTGCATCTCCCGGATGATGGGCGCCCTGCCCGGCGAGCCTGCGGCCCTGAGCCTGCCTGAAGTGCTGGTGGCCCTGGCCGAGCGGGCCGGGGTCGCGCTGCACATCCCGGATGACCCCCAGGGCGTCTGTTGCGGCGTGCCGTTCTCCTCCAAGGGCTATGCCGAGGCGCACGCCTTCACCGTCAACCGCGCCATCGAGCGCTTCTGGCAATGGAGCGGCGAAGGCCGCCTGCCGGTGGTGATGGACACCTCCCCCTGCGCCCACGGCATGAAGATCTGCCGGCCCTACCTCACCCCGGAGAACCAGGCCCGGTTCGACCGCCTCAGCATCCTGGATTCGGTCGAATTCGCCCACGACATGCTGCTGCCCAGGCTGACCGTGAAGCATAAGCTGGGCTCGGTGGTGCTGCACCCGGTCTGTTCCCTGACCAAGATGAACCTCACCCCGAAGCTGGAAGGCATCGCCCAGGCCTGCGCCGCCGAAGTGGTGATCCCCAGGGACGCCGGCTGCTGCGGCTTCGCCGGCGACCGCGGCTTCCTGTTCCCGGAACTCACCGCCAGCGCCACCCGGCACGAGGCGGAGGAGGTGAACACCCAGCGCTATGAAGGCTACTTCTCCAGCAGCCGCACCTGCGAAGTGGGCGTCACCCGGGCCACCGGGCACATCTACCGCAGCTACCTGTACCTGCTGGAGGCCGCCACCCGCTAGCCACAGCTAGCGGAACAGCCTTGGATCGAGGGTGAAGGGCGTCCGCGCAACCACGATGATCCTGGCCGCATCCGGGTGCGCCGGGTTGATGAGGATGTTCGTTTCGGAGGGCACGATCACGGACGGGACGAGCAGGACCCCGGATGGGGCCGTCTTGATCCAGCCTTCTCCCTTCGCCTGCAAGTCCGGCTGGAGGGCATCGGTCCGCCATCCAGCAGGGAGTTCCGCTGGAAGCCATTGCAGAACCGGAAGGGTTTCCGGAATTTCGGCCTCGATGGCGATCAGATCGCCTGGGATCGCGGCCGGGTCCAAATGGACCAGCAGTTCCAATGCGGAGAGGGCCAGGCTCGAGGAGCCGTAAGCCATGGGAATGCCCTTGGGGTTCCAGCGGCCTCCGGCTCGTCTGGCCCCTTCGCCATCCATCGGGGAGGCCGCGTGACGGGCCTTGACCAGCCGATGGACGCGCATCAGCCATACACGCCGTATTCGATCCGGGTCAGCACATCTTCGGCGGCCTGGGTGCCAATGTCGGTGTCCAGCAGAGAGATCGGGATCGCTCCCCCGAGCGCCCGATTGGGCGAATCCAGCCAGAGGGTGGCCTTTTCCCTGGTTCCAAGAACGTCTTCGGCCTTTGCTCTCAACCGGACCAGCCGCATGACCCGCTCGCTCTCCTGGGGGTCCAGACGCCCCCCCTTGCGACGGGTCAAAGTCCTGAGCGGTATATGCAGAACCCCAGCCGCCATCTGATCCGTCAATCCGAGGTCAGTCATGACCCCCTGGTAGAGGGCCCAGGGCAACCCCTCCCGGACCAGGCCGACGAGATCCATGGGGGTGGCTTTCAGGTACCGGACTTCCAGGGCTGGACGCCGCTTGGGGCGATTTGGCGTTATCCCGACCGCGACCATGGAGCCCTCCGGCATCTGACCCAGTATCGTGCGCCACTTGGCCTTTGGCAAGGCGGGAAAGGTCAGGCCTGCTTTTCCTTCCGATAGGATTCCGCCAGGAGCGAGATGTAGTGGGTGACCTCCTGCTGCTGGCCGTAGCGGCTGAGGTTGTCCAGCAGCTGCATCATGCAGGCGGGGCAGCCGGTGGCCACGGTGCCGGCGCCGGTCTGGTTGATGTCCTGCGCCTTGCTCCTGCCCAGGGAGGCGGAGGTGTCGTAGTGGGTCAGCACGAAGGAGCCGCCGCTGCCGCAGCAGGTGTCGGGCGCCGCCATCTCCTTGAAGGTCACGCCGGGAATGCTCTTGAGGATCTCCCGGGGTTCGCTGGCGACCTTCATGGTCTTCTTCAGGTGGCAGGAATCGTGGTAGGTGACCACCTTGTCCACCACCCCCTTGGGCTGCCGGAACCGCAGCACCTGGGTGAGGAAGGTGGAGATGTCGAAGGTGCGCTTGGACCAGTATTCCGCCTTGGCCCGGTAGACCGGGTCGCCGGCCATGATCTCCACGTAGTCATGCTGCCAGGCGCCCCCGCAGGAGCCGCAGCCGGTGATCAGGTACTCGCAGCCGGTGGCGTCGAACTGGTCGAGGTTGTTCCTGGCCAGGCTGCGGGCGGTGTCGATGTCGCCATGCACCAGCACCGGGATGCCGCAGCAGGACTGGCCCTTGGGGATGTGCACTTCGACGCCGTTCTCCGTGAGCACTTCGATCAGGTCCAGGCCGGCATCGGGGTAGAAGTAGTTGAGCGAGTCGCCGGTGAAGAAGGCCACCTTCATCTTGACTTCGGCCGGCTTGATCACCTCGGCCACCCGGTCCCGCAGCGGGGTCACGGTCAGTTCAGGCATTTTCCGGCCGGCATCGAAGCCCAGGCTGCCGCCCACCAGCGCGAACGGTGACCGGGGGGAGATGGCCTTGATGCGCCGGTCGCCCTTGAACACGACGCCCTGCATGGCGGCGCCCGCCTTCATGGCAGTGTTGAACAGCCGGGGGTTCTTGAGGGTGGAGAAGATCATCTTCTTCAGCCAGGGCAGGCCGTTCTTGCGCACCAGCGCGGCCCGCAGGGCGATGGCGATCCGGTCGAAGCTGACCTGGGTCGGGCAGTTGGTCATGCACGATTTGCACACCAGGCAGTTGAAGGCCATGGTGTAGACATCCGGATCGTCCAGGGAAAGCCGGCCGTCCAGCACCGCATCGGCCACGGCGATCTTGGACCGGGTGACCGCGGCTTCGTTCTTGTCCACCGAGTAGACCGGGCAGACCGCCATGCAGTTGCCACACTTCATGCACTTGTCGATCTCGCTGCGGACGATGGCCAGGTCGTCATGGTAGGTCGGGGCGGCGCCGCCCTTCGGGTGGTTTCCGGCGGTCATGCGACCACCTCGGGCACCGCGAGCATCTTCCCGGGGTTGAGCAGGTAGTCCGGATCGAGGGCCTCCTTGACGGTCCTGATCAGGTTGAGGCCGCTCTGGTTCAGCTCGCTCTTCAGATACTTCATCTTGGCCATGCCGATGCCGTGCTCGCCCGACAGCGTGCCGCCCAGGGCGATGGCGGTGGCGAAGATCTCATCCACGGCCAAGTGCACCTGCGCGGTCTTTTCCTTGTCGTACTTGTCGAACAGGATGGTCGGGTGCATGTTGCCGTCCCCGGCGTGGCCGAAGGTGCCGATGGTGACCTGGTACTTCTCGGCGATCGCTTCGCAGGCCACCAGCATCTCGGTGATCCGGCTGCGCGGCACGGTGGCGTCCTCGACGATGCAGGTGTTGTTGAGCGAGGCAAGCGCCGGCAGGGCGTTGCGCCGGGCCGCCCACAGCTGGTCGCGCTCGGCGTCGGAACTGGCGGCCTTGTACTCGCAGTTGTTCCGCCCGAGCACGGCGATCACCGCCTCGGCCTCGCTGTCGACCAGGTCCTGGGACATGCCGTCCACCTCGCAGAGCAGCAGGGCCTTGGCCTGCACCGGGAGGCCGATGTGGGCGAAGTCCTCCACAGTCCGGATGGTCATGTTGTCCATGATCTCCAGCGTGGCCGGGATGACCTTGGCGGCGATGATGCCGGCGACGGCATTGCCGGCGTCCTCCAGGGTCTGGAAGATGCCCATCATGGCGCGGCGGAATTTCGGCGCCGGGATCAGCTTGCAGGTGATCTCCGTGGTGATCCCCAGGGTCCCTTCCGAGCCGACGAACAGGTTAGTGAAATCATAAGCGGTGACGTTCTTCACGGTCTTGCCGCCGAACCGGACCTTCTCCCCGTTGGCCAGGACGACTTCCATCCCCATAATGTAATTCTTGGTAACACCGTATTTAAGACCACGAAGGCCGCCGGAGTTCTCAGCGCAGGAGCCGCCCATGGTGGCCGTGGCCACCGTGCCCGGATCCGGCGGGTAGATGAGGCCGTGCTTGGCGATGGCCGCGTTGAGATCGCCGATCACCACCCCCGGCTGCACCGTGGCGGTGAGGTTGGCGGTGTCGATATCCAGGATCTTGTTCATCCTCTGGAAGGAGAGGACGATGCCCTTCTTCACCGGAATGGTGCCGCCGCTGAGGTTGGAGCCGGCACCGCGCGGGTAGATGGCCAGTCCATGGGCCCGGGCGATCTGCACGACCTGCTGCACCATCTCCGCGCTGGTCGGCAGGACGACCACGTCGGGCAGTTCGCGCGGCATGTCCGCGGTGGCGTCATAGCTGTAGCTCACCATGTCCATCTTGCTAGTGAGAACATTATGGTTACCGACCGCTTCCTGCAGTTGTTGCACTACCAGCTTGTCGAGCATCTGGTTCTCCTCTAGGGGCGCATGGCCGTGGGCCGGAATCAGGCCGACCGGACTCCGTCTTCGATACCAAGCCCAGAAGCATGGAAGAGCCATCTGACGGCATCCATGGGGGCGTTGGACTGCAGGTTGAAAAAGAGTAATCCAGTCTACACCAACCCTGGCGGAAAGGGGGAAGATACCTGTTACATCCTTATGGCGCGGACACCGGCTCAAATTCCGAGCAGGTCCTTCAGGTGCACCAGGAACCGGCGGCTCACCGGGACCTGTTTGCCCGAGCGGGTCTTGAGCAGGGCGGTGGACGGGTCCTGGCGGATGATCTCGTCGATCTGCCGGATGTTGACCAGGAACTGCTTGTGGCAGCGCACCAGGTGCCGGGTCTTGGCCTCCAGCACGGTGAGGGTGAGCTCGGTGAGGAACTCCCCCTTCGCGGTCACCACGTGCACGCCCATTTCGGAGGAGCGCACGAACTCCACTTCGGAGGTGTCGATCAGCTTGATGCTCTGGGAGCCCATGCAGGGGATGCGCTCGATGAGCGGGCTGTCGTACCGGGGAACCCGGCCTTCGCCCAGGAACCGCTTGAGCCGGACGATGGCCCGGGCCAGGCGTTCCGGCTGGATCGGCTTGAGCAGGTAGTCGATCGCATCCTTTTCAAAGGCGTTGATGGCATATTCGTCATAGGCCGTGACGAAGATGACGCAGGGCATGATGTCGGCGTCGATCATGCCGAGCATCTTGAGGCCGTCCAGCTTGGGCATCTGGATATCCAGGAAGACCACGTCGGGACGGGTGCTCTTGATGGTGCGGATGGCCTGGATGGCATTGGCGCAGGTTCCGACCACGGTGACCTCGCCGGATTCGACCAGCATGGCCTCCAGTTCCTCCCTGGCCAGGAGTTCGTCATCCACCACCACCGCTCGAATCAAGTGCAGTCCCTCCCGCCATCCGCGCCTGGGCATCGCGTATTTCTCAGTTGCCCGACCATGGCTGCCAACTATAACAGTATATACAACCGGGTAACCCGCCATGGAGACCGGTCAGCTTACGAAATGGACCGCACAAGGATTTAATCAAGGCGATTGATTTTTAGCCCAGCGCCAGGAACGATGCTCTGATATCGTTGAGAAAAATCAACCGGAGGTCAACCATGGTGCCTGGGGCTCTTGTAGCTTCTCTTCCGCTCTTCGTCCTGCTGATCGGCATCCCCCTACTCATGAAACCCGCTTACAAGGTGGCCATGGTCGCTTGGGCGGTGACGGTGCTCGCGGCCATCTTCTTCTTCGGTTTCCCGGCCCAGGCGACGCTGCTGGCGGCCGTGCAGGGCGGTTTGACGGGCATCTTCCCGATCATGTATATCCCCTTCGGCGCGCTGGTGGTCTACAACATGCTGAAGAGCACCGGATGGATGGACAAGATGCAGGGGGCCATGGCCAACCTGACCGTCGACCGGCGCGCCCAGGCGCTGCTGATCGCCTTCGGTTTCGGCGCCTTCCTGGAAGGCATCTGCGGCTTCGGCGCGCCGGTGGCCATCCCCGCCAGCATCCTGGTCGGCCTGGGCTACAGCCCGATGATGGCCGCCATGGTCTGCCTCGTGGCCAACACCGGCCCGGTGCCGTTCGGTTCCCTGGCCATCCCCACCGTCGTCCTGGCCAAGACCACCGGCCTGGATTTGATGAAGCTCTCCCAGATGACCGGACGGTTCATGGCGCCCCTGGCCTTCATCATGGCTTTCGCCACCGTCTATGCCATGTCCAAATTCAAGGGCATGCGCGGCTCCCTGGGCACCATCCTGGTCACCGGCCTCAGTTTCGCCATCACCCAGTTCCTGGTCTCCAACTTCATCGGCGCCGAGCTGGCCACCATCCTGGCGGCCCTGGTCTGCCTGGCGGCCACCGCCATCTACCTGAAGTTCCAGAAGCAGGTCGAACCCTGGCTGTTCGAGGGCGAAAGCGTCGCCGCTTCCACGACCAAGGGATTCCACCCGATCGAGCTGTTCCTTTCCTGGCTGCCCTACCTGCTCCTGGCGGTCCTGGTCATCATCACCAACCTGCCCAGCACCAAGACCCAGATGGGCGGCCTGGCCGACGGCTGGCATGCGCTGCTGATCAAGATCCAGATCTACAACCCCGGCAAGCTCTACACCTTCGCTTGGCTGCAGACCCCCGGCACGATCATGCTGATCTCCGGCCTGATCGCCTGCCCCTTCCTGGGCATTTCGTACGGAACCTTCGGTTCGCAGTTCGGCAAGACCTGCAAGCAGATGATCCCGTCCTTTATCGCCGTGGCCTGCATCCTTTCCATCTCTGAAGTGATGAACATGGGCCTGCCCATCGTCGATCCCAAGACCAAGCTCGCGGTCTGGGGCGTCCTGGGCGTCAAGCAGATCTCCATGGTGGCCACCCTGGCCAACGGCATCATCTCGGTGGTGAGCCGGCAGGTCTATCCGGCGCTGGCGCCGCTGTTCGGCACCATCGGCGTGTTCCTCACCGGCAGCAACACCTCGGCCAACGCGCTGTTCGGCAACCTGCAGAAGCTGACCGCCCAGGGCATGGGGCTGTCGGAAATCCTCATGGCGTCCGCCGGCAGCGCGGGCAGCGTCGCGGGCAAGATGATCTCGCCGCAGAGCATCGTCATCGCCGCCACCGCCGTGGGCCTGGCCGGCAAGGAAGGCCTGATCATGCGCCAGACGATCAAGTACACCATCCCGTTCCTGATCCTCGTCGCCCTCATGTCCTGGGGCTTCGCGTTCCTGTTCCCCGGCCTGGTTCCGTAGGGCCGTATTCCAGAAGGAATAAACCATGCGCATCATCGTGGCACCTGACTCCTACAAGGGCAGCGTTTCGGCCCTGGGTGTGGCGGAAGCCATCGAACGCGGCATCCACGCCGTGTTTCCGGAAGCCGAGGTGCTGAAGGTGCCCATCGCCGACGGCGGCGAAGGGACGGTGGAAGCGCTGGTGGCGGCCACGGGCGGGCGCCTCGAACAGACCGAGGTGCCCGGCCCGCTGGGCGAGCCGGTCAAGGCCGCCTGGGGGGTGCTGGGCGACGGCCAGACCGCGGTCATCGAGATGGCTGCGGCCTCGGGCCTGCCCCTGGTGCCCAAACCGCTGCGGGATCCCCGGATCACCAGCACCGCCGGCACCGGCTGGCTGCTGAAGGCGGCCCTGGACGCCGGGCTGCGCAAGGTGGTCATCGGCATCGGCGGCAGCGCCACCAACGACGGCGGCACCGGCATGGCCCGGGCCCTGGGGGCGCGCTTCCTCGACGCCCAGGGCCAGCCCCTGCCCCAGGGCGGCGCCGCGCTGGCGCGCCTGGACCGGATCGACCTGAGCGCCCTGGATGCGCGGCTGCAGGAAACCGAGATCATGGTGGCCTGCGATGTGGACAACCCGCTGACCGGGCCGCGCGGAGCTTCGGCGGTGTATGGGCCGCAGAAGGGCGCCACCCCGGACATGGTGCAGGAACTGGACCGGGCCCTGGGCGTCTTCGCCCAGGTGGCGACCCGCGCCACCGGCCGCGACATCGCGACGCTTCCCGGGGCCGGCGCCGCCGGCGGCCTGGGCGCCGGACTGCTGTTCTTCACCCCCGCGCGCCTGCGTCCCGGCGTGGAGATCGTGCTGGAGGCCACCGGCTTCGAAGCCATGGTGGCGGGCGCCGACCTGGTCATCACCGGCGAAGGCCGCACCGATTTCCAGACCGCCATGGGCAAGGCCCCGGTGGGCGTGGCCGCGGTGGCGCAACGGCACGCGGTGCCGGTGGTGTGCCTTTCCGGCGGGCTGGGCGACGGCGCCGATGAGGTGCTGAGTCACGGCATCGGCGCCCTGGCCAGCATCGTGCCCCAGCCCATGGCGCTGGAGGAATGCGTGAGCCGGGGCGCCGAGCTGATCGAAGCGGGCGCTGCGCGGGTGTGCCGGCTCATCCGGATCGGGCTGGACAGCCGGAAGTAGGTTCCCAGGATTTCCGAAGGCCCCCGGCCCGTCCGGGGGCCTTCGGCGTTTCCGGTCAGACCGGGGAAACGACCACTCACCATCCCGACCTTGCCAGTCACCAGCTTTTTTTCCGGAGGCCCCCAGCCCCCGGGCAAACTTTTCTACTGTCCCCCTAATTGACACTGAATTCACCTGTGTGACGAACGCGCTCGCAGCCGGCCCGCCTGGATCTTCCAGGCCGGGCCGGCGTTGCGGCTACCCTTTCACCCCCCTCTTCAGGAGTCCCCTATGAAACCGTCTCCGGCCGCCGCCAAGCCCAATACGCCGCCAGCGGCCAACCTGGGCATGCTGGCAGGCATCCTGGTCTGCGTCGCCGTGCTCGCCTACGCGATCCTGCGCATCCCGGCGCTCGCCACGCCCTGGTCGCAGGGCTACGATCCCACCGGCCGCTGGTGGCTGTCCACGGCCATCGCGACCCTGCCGGTCGTGGTGCTGCTGGGCTCGCTCGCCCTCTTCCACGTGAAGGCCCACCTGGCTGCCCTGCTGGGCCTGGCCACGGCGCTGCTCACCGCCATCATCGGCTTCCACATGCCGGCCCGGGTGGCCGGGGCCACGGCAGTGTTCGGCGCCGGCTACGGGCTGCTGCCCATCGGCTGGATCATCATCAACGTGATCTTCATGTACGTGCTCACGGTGGACACCGGCCTGTTCAAGACGCTCTCGGAAAGCCTCACGTCCATCACCAAGGACCGGCGCCTGCAGCTCCTGCTCATCTCCTTCTGCTTCGGCTCGTTCTTCGAGGGCGCGGCCGGCTTCGGCACGCCGGTGGCGGTCACCGCGGCCATCCTCATCGGCCTGGGCTTCAAGCCGCTGGAGGCTTCGGGCCTTTCGCTCATCGCCAACACCGCCCCGGTGGCCTTCGGCGCCCTGGGCATCCCGATCCTCGCCCTGAACGGCGTCACCGGGATCGACCTGATGGTGCTCAGCGCCAACATCGGCCGCATCCTCACCCCGTTCTGCCTGCTCGTGCCGTTCTGGCTGATCTGGGCGTTCGCCGGCTTCACGGCCATGGTGGAAATCTGGCCCGCCATCCTGGTGGCCGGCGGCTCCTTCGCCGTCACCCAGCTGCTGGTCTCCAACCTGCACGGCCCCTGGCTGGTGGACATCGCCGCCTCGGTGGTCTCCATGGTCTGCCTCATCGGCTTCCTGCTGGTCTGGAAGCCCAAGCGCCTCTACACCTTGGAGCACGAAGCCCCGGCCACCGCGACCATCAGGAACACCAAGAGCGCGGGCGCCGTGGCCAAGGCCTGGATGCCCTGGGTCATTCTCAGCGTCATGGTGGCCCTCTGGGGCACCCCGGTGATCAAGAACGGCCTGGACAAGATCTCCCTGTTCAAGTTCCCCGTGCACGGGCTGCACCAGCTGGTGCAGCGGATGCCGCCGGTGGTGCTCAAGCCCACCCCCGAGCCTGCGGTATTCACCCTGAACTGGCTGTCCATGACCGGCACGGGCATCTTCATCGCCGCCGTGCTTTCGGGCATCTTCGCCGGGGTCTCCATGGGCAAGCTGATCAGGCTCTACTGCACCACCCTGGTCAAGGTGCGCTTCTCCCTGCTCACCATCTCGGCCATGATGGCCATCGGCTTCCTCACCCGCTACTCCGGCCTGGACGCCACCATGGGCCTAGCCTTCGCCCGCACCGGCGCCCTGTATCCGTTCTTCGGCACCATGCTGGGCTGGCTGGGCGTGGCCCTCACCGGGTCGGACACCTCCTCCAACGTGCTGTTCGGCAGCCTGCAGAAGATCACCGCCCAGCAGATCGGCGTGCAACCGGCCCTCATGGCCTCCGCCAACAGCGTCGGCGGCGTCATGGGCAAGATGATCGACGCCCAGAGCATCGTGGTGGCCAGCACCGCCACCCAGTGGTATGGCCACGAGGGCGACATCCTGCGCTTCGTGTTCTTCCACTCCATCGCCCTGGCGGCCCTGGGCGGCTGCGCGGTCTTCCTCATGGCGTATGTGTTCCCGTTCGTCAACTTGGTTGCCAGGTAAGGTCACAGCAGGGCCGGGGGTTCAGCCCCTGGCCCGTTTTCCCGGTATCATTGAACAACCCTCCATGGTGACACCATGAACACTCTATATGATTTGTTCAAGGCGCGAGCGGAAATCGCCAGCGCGGAAGTGCATCGTTTCCCGGACCAAGGCGAAGCGCTCGAGTTCGTCCTCGGGCTGCTGCGGGAACAAGGGGTGGCCGAAGGGCCCCAGCCGGGCGCGGTATGGGCCGGCCGGCGCCTGCTGGAGGCGCCCGGGGTCAGCTTCGACGTGACCCGGGAAGCCGCCGCCGGCGCCAAGGTGGGCATCAGCGAGATGGACTGGGCCCTGGCCGACACCGGCACCCTGGTGCAGGATGCCACGGCGGTTGAACAGCGCCTGGTTTCCACCCTGCCGCCCATCCACGTGGCTTTGGTGGGCACCGGCCAGCTGCTGCCCGACCTGGCGGCGATGCTCGATCGGATCGATCCCGGCAAGGCCGGCTTCATCGCCATGATCACCGGGCCCAGCCGCACCGCCGACATCGAGCGGGTGCTCACCATCGGCGTGCACGGCCCGCATCGGCTGGTCGTGGTGTTCGTGGACCAGCCGGAAAGGGGGAACGCGTGAAAACGGCCTTCAAGGAATCCATCCACGCGGCGGTCAACAACGCCAACCTCACGGGCGCCCTGGGGCGCTTCTCCGAGGCCTACCGGGTGAACCGGGCCAAGGCCTACGAGGGGATCGACTTCGAAGCCCTGCGCGAGCGCATCAAGGCGGTGAAGTCCAGTGCCGCCGGACAGCAGGAAGCGCTGTGCGAGGCGTTCAAGCGCAATGCCGAGGCCAAGGGGGCCAAGGTGTTCCGCACCGCCGACCCGGCGGCGGTGAAGGCCTACATCCTGGCCCTGGCCAAGGAAAAGGGCGTCAAGCGGGTGGTCAAGTCCAAGTCCATGGCTTCCGAGGAGATCCACCTCAACAAGGCGCTGGAGGAGGCCGGCATCCAGGTGAACGAGACCGACCTGGGCGAATGGATCATCCAGTTGGCGCACCAGACCCCGTCGCACATGGTGATGCCGGCCATCCACATGACCAAGGAGGAAGTGACCGAGATCTTCAACACGGAAGTGGAGAGCGGCCAGGCCCCGGATATCCCCAAGCTGGTGAAGTTCGCCCGGGCCAAGCTGCGGCCGATGTTCCTGGGGGCCGACATGGGCATCTCCGGCGCCAACATCGCCGTGGCCGAGACCGGCAGCCTGGTGATCGTCACCAACGAGGGCAACGCCCGGCTGGTGACCAGCCTGCCCCGCATCCATGTGGCCATCGTCGGCATCGAGAAGCTGGTGGAGCATTTCAAGGACATCCAGCCGATCCTGCAGGCGCTGCCCAGGAGCGCCACCGCCCAGCTGCTCACCAGCTACGTCTCCATCATCACCGGCCAGGTGCCCAACACCGACGGGTCGCCCAAGGAACTCCACATCATCCTCATGGACAACCACCGGTCCGACATGGCCAAGGACCCCAAGTTCAAGCAGGCGCTCCAGTGCATCCGCTGCGCCTCCTGCCTGAACGTGTGCCCCGTGTTCCGCCTGGTGGGCGGCCACGTGTTCGGCAAGGTCTACACCGGGGGCATCGGCACCATCCTCACCGCCTGGTTCGACGAGCTGAAGAAGTCCGACGACATCCAGGCCCTCTGCATCCAGTGCGGCAACTGCAAGGAGGTGTGCCCGGGCAAGATCGACATCCCCGAGCTGATCCTGGAGCTGCGCCGCCGGCTCGCGGTCGAGCAGGGCCAGCCGCTGGTCCAGAAGGCGATCTTCAGCGTGGTGAACAACCGCCGGCTGTTCCACGGCATGCTGCGCATGGCCTGGCTCACCCAGAAGCCGTTCAAGCAGGGCAAGTTCATCCGCCACCTGCCCATGTTCCTTTCCGACCTCACCGACTTCCGCAGCCTGCCGGCCATCGCCGAGGTGCCGTTCCGCGACCAGATCAAGCAGATCCGGCAACCCAAGGGCAAGGAGAAGGTGGCCTTCTATTCCGGCTGCCTGATCGATTTCTCCTACCCGGAAATGGGCGAGGCGCTGGTGAAGGTGCTGAACAAGGCCGGCATCGAGGTGGTCTTCCCGGACAAGCAGACCTGCTGCGGCGCCCCGGCCCGCTACAGCGGCGCCTACGAGGTGGCGGCCCAGAACGCCCAGGACAACATCGACGCGCTGCTGGAGGAGGACGTCAAGTACGTGGTCTCCGCCTGCCCCACCTGCACCGTGGCGCTGAAGCAGGACTTCATCGGCACCTTCGAAAGCCTGGGCATGACCGACCGGCTGGAGAAGGCGCAGAAGCTCGCCGCCAAGGCCATCGACTTCTCCACCCTGGTCAAGCAGCTGGTGGACGAGAAGCGGCTCACCTTCAAGGAGGGCAAGGACCTGGGCGCCTTCACCTACCACGACTCCTGCCACCTCAAGCGCACCCTGAAGGCCTCCGAAGCGCCCCGGGAACTGATGCGCCAGGCCGGCTACCAGCTCACCGAGATGGCCGAGTGCGACATGTGCTGCGGCATGGGCGGTTCCTACTCGCTCAAGCTGCCGGAGATCTCGGCCCCGATCCTGGAGCGCAAGCTGCAGAACATCAAGGCCACCCATGCCCCGCTCACGGTGATGGACTGCCCGGGCTGCGTCATGCAGATCCGCGGCGGATTCGACAAGGAAGGGGCCGCCATCCAGGTTGAGCACACCGCTCAGCGTCTGGTCGATCGCCTCGAGTAGTGGCATCCCTCGTCCAGCTTTTCCAGACGCTTTCCGCCTTCCTGGTCCTGTTCTACCTGTACTGCGAGTCACCGGCCTTCCAGCCGCTCACCACCGACTGGGCCCAGCCCCGGGGCAAGCTGCGCCTCTACCTGATCTTCACCCTCATCACCATCCTCGGCAACTACCTGGGCACCCCGGTGATGGCGGGCGGGGCGCTGCTCAACTCCCGGGCGGTGGGGGCGACCCTTGCCGGGCTGCTGGGCGGGCCGATCCTGGGCGCGCTGGTGGGGCTGACCGCGGGCCTGCACCGCGTGACCCTGGGCGGCGCCGCCGCCGTCTCCGGGGCGGTGGCCACCACCCTGGAGGGGTTCGCCGCCGGCATGGTGCATATCGCCTTGAAGGACAAGCCGCAGCTGCTCATCACCAAGCGGGTGGCGTTCTTCACCGTGCTGGTGGGCGAGATCGTGCACATGGGCATCGTGCTCGCCTTCACCAAGCCGTACCCTGCCGCCGTAGCCATCGTCAGGATCATCGCCCCGCCCATGGTGCTGCTGAACCCGGTGGGCGCGGCCCTGCTCATGGCCGTGCTCAAGCACCGCCAGCGCAGCCTGGACCAGATCGCCGCGGCATCCTCCGGCGCCGCGCTGCGGGTGGCGCAGCGGGCGCTGGGGCTGATGTCCCGGGGCTTCGGGCCGGGCATGGCGGCGGAGATGGCGGCCATCGTCCGGGATGAGACCGGCGTGGGTGGCGTGGCCGTCACCGACACCGAGCGGGTCCTGGGCTTCGTGGGCGTCGGCGCGGACCACCACAAGCCGGGGAGCGAGATCTCCTCCCAGCTCACCCGGCAGGCCATCAGCACCGGGACGGTGGTGTTCGCCGACGGCGTGCACCAGCGCTTCCAGTGCACCCTGGCCCATGACTGCCCGATCCATTCGGCGCTGGTGGTGCCGCTCCAGGTGGACGGCACGGTCATCGGCACCGTCCAGCTGTTCGAACCGCGCAGCCGCCGCTTCCTCAACATGAACCGGACCCTCGGCGAAGGGATCGGCGACCTGCTCTCCAGCCAGCTGCTCATCGCCCGCTACCAGGAGCAGAAGAACCTGCTGGTGCTGGGCGAACTCAAGCTGCTGCAGGCCCAGGTGAACCCGCACTTCCTGTTCAATTCGCTCAACACCATCATGGCCGTGATCCGCAAGGACGCCAACCGCGGCCGCGAGCTGGTCTACCACCTGTCCAACTATTTCCGCAAGAACCTGAAGCGCAGCAACCCGTTCTCCACCCTGGAAGAGGAGCTGGAGCACATCCGCGCCTACCTGGAGATCGAGAAGGCCAGGTTCGAGGGTTTGGCGGTGGAGATCGACGTGCCGCCCGAGCTGCTGCACGTCCAGGTGCCGACCTTCACCCTGCAGCCGCTGCTGGAGAACGCCATCAAGCACGGCATCTCGGAGATGCTGACGCCCGGCGTCGCCCGGATCCGGGCCAGCGAGGAGGACGGCGTGGTGCGCATCGACGTGGAGGACAACGCCGGCGCCTACGAGGAGAGCGAGCGCGCCAAGGACGGCCTGGGCCTGCAGATCGTCGAGAAGCGCCTGCGCAGCGTGGTTGGCGCCGCCAGCCGGCTGGAGATCTACTGCGTCCCCAACGAGCTGACCCGCATCACCTTCCGCATGCCGCTCAATCCGCTGGGCAGTCCCTGGCCGCATTAGGCCGGCAGGTTCCCTTCCCGGAACGGGTTCACGATCTGGAGCGACCCCAAGCGGAAGCCGGACTGAAGATCCTCGCTGTACAGGATCGTGCACCGGGCGAGGAGGGCGGCCTGGATGATCAGGGCGTCCCAGAACGAGAATCCGTGCAGGCCTTGGAGGTCGATGGCGGCCAGGATGTCCTGGGGGTCCAGCCTCACCATTTCAAGCTGCGAGAGGAGCTCCACCTTGCGCCTCGCTTGCGCTGGCGCGACACCGAGCTTCCGGGTGGCTGTGACGAAGTATTCCTGCAGCACCTGGAGGGACAGGACGCCGGAGGATTCTCCGTAGGCCTGCTGAAGGATGTGAAGGGCCAAGGCCTGCTTCGGGGGAGTGTCCATATCCTCTGCGTAGGCGATGATGTTGGTATCCAGGAAGAACCTAGTCACGGTGCAACTCGTCGCGAGTCCAGGTCTTCCCAGCGGAATGGCCGCCATGGTTGAGGCAGAGGTCACGCAATTCCCGGAAGATCTCCTCCCGGTCACCTTCCCCGGCCACCTTCTCAAGATAGTTGCGAACCATCTCATTGAGGCTGAGCCCCATGGCACCAGCGGTCTTCCGGGCCTTTTCCAGGACCATTTTGTCGATTGAAAGGGTCAGGTTCATCATCCCCCTCCTTCGACACAGTATACGTGTCCACTTGTCATGTGCCAGCCCCGAGATGGCACCTGGAGGATAGGCAGTCAGAACCTCTCCAGCGGATAGGCCGTTTTCACCTGATCCCCTCCGGGCGACAGGACCACCCTCAGCCGCTTGGTCTTGTGCCAGCGCCCGTCCTTGCGGTAGTAGCCCACCCAGTTGTCGAACTCCCGCATGGCCAGCCAGCAGCCGTCGGTGTCCAGGATCAGCGGGTAGGTCGGATCGAACACAGCCTGGTAGATCAGGCCGGCCATCCTCTCCAGATGGTCATCGCAGTAGAACTGGAGGAACTGGCCCTTCGAGTTGGGGGCCCCGTAGCGGTGATCCGCGATCACATGTCCCCAGTCGACGGCGAGCCCCTCGCGCTCCAGGGCGTCCCGGAAGGCCTCGGGGGCCCTCGGAGCGTCGACGGCGGCGGGCGCGGGTCCGGGCGGGACCGCCGGCTCGGCGGGATGCGCCTCGGGGACTTGGGGGACCGCGGCCGGCACCGGTTCCCGGGCGGGACGGAGGTGCCGCAGCCGGCGCGCGGAAATCCGTCTGGGCGCGGGCAGGTCCGGAATCCAGTCCGAGGCCGCGGCCTGGAAAGCGGCGGGGGGAGGTTCCGGGCGCGGCGCCTGGGCGGTGATGCGGCCGATCCGCCCGCCTCCCGTCTCCAGGAAGTACATGTTGCCGTCGCCGCCGTTGACGATGTAGGTCGGAAAACTGTTGGGGATGGGCAGTTCCCAGCCGTCCACCTCGGCGGTCGCGGGATTCAGCCTGAGGACGGCGTTGGCCGCCTGGGCCGTGAGCCAGAGATGGCCGTCAGGCCCCACGGCCAGATCGAAAATCCCCAGGCGGGCGTTCCGCGACCCGTCGGGCGCCCTGGCAAGATCGATGGTGCGCAGGGCCGGCGGTTCCCGCCCTGTGTCAATGACAACGATCTTGTCCTCCTTGGGGACGGCCACGTAGACCAGGTCCCCCTCCGCCAGGCAGGCCCGCCCTCCCTTCTCCACATGCCCGCCCTGCATGGTGCCCCCCTTGCCTTGCGGCCGGGGCTTGATCCGGAAATAGTCGCCGTCGGCCCAGGCCAGGAGGCTTTCGCCGGGGCCCGCGGCCAGCTCCTTCGCCAAAAACCCGGGCCTGGGCGAAGGCACCGCCACGGTGACCGGCTTGCCGAACAGCTGGCGCCCGTCGAACCAGGCCATGCCCGATTTGCGGGGCAGCCAGGCGTGGCCCGAGGGTGTCACGACCAGCCCTCCCGGTTGTCCCGTGAAGTGCAGGTCGAGGCCGCCCCCATGGTCCAGCATGAACCGACCCCGGGTCTGGATTCTCCTGGGCTGGTTCTCCCCGGGAGGGTCCACCCGGGCCTGCTGGTAGAACCGCCCCTGCCGGGCCGTGAACCAGAGCGTGCCGCGCCCGCGCAGGAAGCCGAAATCCACGACATGCTCCCCGATGTCCAACGTGGACCCGCCCCTGGGGCCCAGCATGTGGATCACGGGGGAGTGGAGGCTGGCAAACGCGATGCCCCCGTCCACCGCCTTGAGCAGCCGCGGCTTCCCATCCTCGGGCGGGATCATGAGTTCCATCAGGTCGCCCACGCCTCCGTCCCGGGCGAAGAAGGCCTGCAGTTCCGCCCGCCGGCTGGCGGCGCTGACCTCCTTCGGCCCGGCCTTCCCCTCATGGGCCACGGCCGCGTGGGCGGGCTCCCGGGGCGGATCCGGGGGCGGGGCCTCGTCCGCGCCGGGAAGGACGGGCGCCCCGGCCGCCTCCGTGGCCTGGGCCAGGAGGGGCGAGCTTCCGGCCAGGAGTCCGAGCACCAGGAGGGCCACCCGGAGCGTGCGGGATCGGGCGCGCCGGATCATGCTGGCAAGGCTCCCCGGGATAGGCTGTCTTCGCCTGATCCCCCTTGCGCGGCCGGGATGATCCTTGCAAATGCCAGAATGGGCATTCCGTGCACTCCTCTGACGTTCCTCCTTAATTATATGTAATTTATTTACGCACGGTTCACACCCCGGCCGGAATCCATGACGGGCTCCATCGAGTCCTGGCAAAAACCGGATCAACCCCAGGTTCCCGCCGGCAACCTCACATTTCCGGATGCAGCCCCAGCTTCTCCAGGTCCTTGACGGCATCCAGCTCGCCGGCGGCGGCGGCCAGGCGATACCAGGAGATGCCCGCCTCGATGTCCCGGGGCACGTTCTGGCCGGTGCAGAACATGCTGCCCAGGGTGCGCATGGCGCTGGCGTCACCGGCCAGGGCGCGATCGTAATAGGGGCGCAAGGCGGGCGGAATGTCCTCCTGGGAATGCAGGTCGCCCGGCACCGGCTGGCGCGGGTACTCCTTGAGGTAGGGCCCCACCGCCAGCATGACGAAGAACAGGGCGAGGACGCCGCCCACGTACCAGCGCAGGTCGCGCGGGCCGGGGCGCGGGGCGGCCAGGATGCGCAGCTCGAGTTCGGGAAGTTCCCAGGCGGGCGCCGGGGATTCGGCCGTGGGTTCGGGACGTCCTTGCATGGCTATCTGCTCCCCGTGGGCAAGTGCCCACCAAGGCTGGAAGAGAGAACACGCTCGATTCGATTGGCCGACTTGGCCCGGAATGTGAATGGATGATTTGAATATAATTTTTATATATCAAATGTCAAGAATCAAGGCGTGAGCTTCTGGAGCAGGAAGGCATAGCACAGCGCCCAGAAATGGGCGGTCTGGCGGTTGTCGGCGCCGGCGCCGTGGCCCCCTTCGATGTTCTCGAAATAGCGCACGTCGTGGCCCATGGCCTGCATCTTCGCCATCATCTTGCGGGCATGGGCGGGATGCACCCGGTCGTCCCGGGTGGTGGTCATGAACAGCACCGGCGGATAGGCCGCGCCCGGCTCGACGTTCCGGTACGGCGAAAGGTCCTTGAGGAAGGCCCAGTCCTCCGGCCGGTCCGGGTCCCCGTATTCCTCCATCCAGGAGGCGCCCGCCAGCAGCCTGGTGTAGCGCTGCATGTCCAGCAGCGGCACCTGGCACACCACCGCCCCCACCAGCTCCGGATGCCGCACCAGCATGTTGCCCACCAGCAGGCCGCCGTTGCTGCCGCCCTCGATGCCCAGGCGGCGCGGGGTGGTGACCTTGCGGGCCACCAGGTCCCGGGCCACCGCGGCGAAATCCTCGTAGGCCCGGGGCCGGTTGTGTTTCAGGGCCGCCTGGTGCCAGGCCGGGCCGTATTCCCCGCCGCCGCGGATGTTCGCCACCACGTAGACCCCGCCCCGGGCCAGCCAGGCCTGGCCCAGGATGCCGCTGTAGTAGGGCACCAGCGACACCTCGAAGCCGCCGTAGCCGCTCAGCAGCGTGGGATGCGAGCCATCCCGCTTCAGGCCCTTCCGGGCCACCTGGAAATAGGGGATGCGGGTGCCGTCCCGGGAGACGGTGAAGTGCTGGCTCAGCTCCAGGCCGGAGGCGTCGAAAAAGGCCGGGGCCGACTTGAGCCGCTCCGGCTGGCCTGCCTCGCCCAGCCAAAGGCTGTCGGGGGTCAGGTAGTCGGTGACAGTCAGCATCCAGGCGTCGGATGCCTGGGGGTCCACCCCGTGGGCGGCGACGCTGCCCAGGGCCGGCACCCCCGGAAGCGGTTCCCGGCGCCAGGCGCCCGGCCCGGGGGTCAGCAGGAACAAGCGGTTCTTGACGTCGACCAGCAGGTTGAGGATCAGATGGTGGCGGGTCCAGCTCCAGGCTTCCAGGGAGCGGCGGGCCGTGGGCCGGAACAGCACCGTGAAGCGCCGCCTGCCGGCCAGGTGGGCCTGGAAATCGGCGGCCAGCAGCGCGCCGGCCGGGTAGGTTTTTCCCCCCACGGTCCAGGGCGAGCGCAGCTTGAGCAGCAGCCATTGCCGATGGATGTCGACCATGGCGTCGAGCGGCAGGTCGACCCGGGTCAGGGCGCCGTCCCGGCCCAGCAGGTACAGCACCTGGCTGAAGAACGAAGGCTTGCGCACGACGAACGACCGCTCGAACCCCTCGGTGGCGTCATGTTCGGCCTCCGCCGCCAGGTCCTCGGGACGGCCCTCGAACACCGTCCGGGCCTCGGCCAGCGCCGTGCCGCGCTTCCAGACCTTGACGATCCGGGTGTAGCCGGAGGTGGTCATGGAGCCCGGGCCGAAATCGGTGCCCACGAAGAGCGTGTCCCGGTCGATCCAGCTCACCGAACTCTTGGCGAGCGGCAGGCTGAACCCGTCCGGAACGAAGGCCTTCAGGGCCGGGTCGAACTCCCGCACCACGTGGGCGTCGGAGCCGCCGGGAGACAGCAGCAGCAGGCAACGCTCGAAGCCGGGCCTCAGGAACTGCACGCCGTGGAACACCCAGCTCTGCGCCTCGGCCGCGGACAGCGCGTCCAGATCGAGCACCAGCTCCCATTCGGGCTCGACCTTGCGGTACTGCTCCAGGGTGGTGCGCCGCCAGATCCCCTTGGGGTGCGCGGCGTCGCGCCAGAAGTTGTAGTAGAAGGCACCGGCCTTGGCGACAAAGGGGAGCTTGGCCGCCGAATCGAGGATGCGCAGGATGCCCGCCTCCAGCTCCCGGTACCCGGCCCCCTGTTCCAGCTCCGCCGCCGTTTCGGCGTTGCGCTCGCGCACCCAGGCCATGGCCTCGGCGCCGTCCACGTCCTCCAGCCAGAGATAGGGGTCCGTGGAGGTTTCGGCAGGGTTGGACATGCAGCTAGATTAGCCGCAGTGCAGATGCCGGTTGACCAGCTGCTTCAAGGAATCGGCATTGCCGAAGAGCTTCTGGCTCAGGTTGAGGTCATCAAAGGCCTTGAGGCTGCCGGCGATGGAATCGATCAGGCCGGCCGGGAACACGCCGCCGTCCTCGTAGCGCGCCCGGTCCCGCAGCAGGCAGTCTGCCGATTCGAAGCAGGAGGCCGGAAGCTGTTTCAGGCCCTCGATCCGGCTGGCGTCGGCCTTGACGTAGAGCTCGCCGGCCAGCTTCAGGGCGTCGGGGTGCTCCAGGCCGTAGCGGCCGGCCACGGCCATGCCGGCCAGCAGCAGGTGGACGTTGGCGCTGCCGTCCGGACTGCGCAGCTCGACGGTCTGGGGGTTCTCGTAGACCACGGTGTCGGCCGGCTCCAGCGGGTTGGCGTTGCGCAGCATCCGGTCGCCCACGCCCAGCCAGCCCAGCGGCACGCGCACCAGCACGGAGCGGTTGCGGTCGCCCCAGCAGATGCTGGTGGGCGCTTCCTGGTGCGGCACCAGGCGCAGGAAGGAGGTCGGCACGGTGTTGCCGAAGGCGGTGAGCGATTCCGCGCTCATCAGGTACCCGGCGATGACCTTGCGGGCGGTATCGGTCAGGCCGGAAGCGTCGGCCATGACGTTGACCCCGTCCTTCATGAACCGGGTGTGCACATGCAGCCCGCTGCCGGCCTGGCCGGCGATGATCTTGGGCGCGAAGCTCACCTCCAGGCCGTGCTTGTAGGCCACTTCGCGCACCGCCCACTTGGCCATCACCAGCTGGTCCGCGGCATCCTCGATGGGCACCGGCAGGAACTCGATCTCGTGCTGGACCATCTCCAGGTCGCCGGAAAGGATGTTGCCCACCTCGGCGTGGCCGTACTTGATCGCGCCGCCCATCTCGCTGATCACCTGCATGGCCTCGCGCCGCACCAGGCCCCACTTGGAGAATGGGTGGGACTCGTGGTAGCCCTTCTGCTCGACGATCGGATAGATCGAGTCGATGGCCGAGAACAGGTAGTACTCCAGCTCGCCCAGGGCCTCCATCACCAGCCCGGTGCGCTGCCGCAACCGGCCCTGGGCCTTCTGCAGGATGTACTCCGGGGCGCTCTCCAGCGGATCGCCCAGGTTGTTGTAGAAGCTGCAGATCAGGTCGAGGGTCGGCACTTCGGTGAACGGGTTGACGAAGGCGGTGCGGAAGCGCGGCACCACGTAGAGGTCGCTGGAGTCCGCCGAGACGAAGGGAAACAGGCTGGAACCGTCCACCCGCTCGCCCATGGACAGCACCCGCTCCAGGTGCGCCCGGCTGTTGATCACGAAGTTCAGCTTCTTCAGCCGGCCGTCCCCCGCCACGTAGCGGAAATTGAGCATGCGGATGTCGTTCTGCTCGATGAAGCGGATGATGTCCCGCTTGGTGAAGTCCCCGGCAGGTTTCTGGAGGGCCTTGACGATCTTGTTGGGGTTCAGGGTGAGGCGTTCGTTCATTCAGTGCTCCAGGAACGAGGGGCGGGACGGGTCAATCGAACGGCGATATTCTCTAGTCTGAATGGTTTCAATGGGCTGTCGAGCCGGGAACCGGGGTGTTTTGCGTTTCGTCATAGGAGCAGGGCCATGACCGCACAGGATGAGCTGCAGACCTGGGAAGCCGTCGAAAGGATCCGCCGGCAGGCGCCGGTGGTCCATAACATCACCAACTACGTGGTCATGAACACCACCGCCAACGCCCTCCTGGCGCTGGGCGCCTCGCCGGTGATGGCCCACGCCGAAGAGGAAGTGGCCGACATGGTCGGCATCGCCTCGGCCCTGGTGCTCAACATCGGCACCCTGAGCCGGGAGTGGATCAAGGCCATGGGCAAGGCCGCGGAGCGGGCGGTGCAGCGGGGCCTGCCGATCATCCTCGACCCGGTGGGCGCCGGGGCCACGCCCTTGCGCACCGCCACCGCCCGGGACCTGGTGAGCACCTTCCGGCCCACCATCATCCGCGGCAACGCCTCGGAGATCATGGCCGTATGCGGCGAGCAGGCCAGCACCCGGGGCGTGGACAGCGGCGCCGCCGGCCAGGACGCCGTGGCCGCCGGGCAGGCCCTGTTCGAGACCTGGGGCTCGGTGGTCTGCATCAGCGGCGCGACCGACTACATCATCGGCAAGACCCGCCACCAGGTGCGCAACGGCCACCCCATGATGACCCGGGTGACCGGCCTGGGCTGCACCGCCTCCGCCCTCTGCGGCGCCTTCGCCGCCGTCACCCCCGATCCCGCCCAGGCCGCGGCCCAGGCCATGGTGGTGATGGGCGTCGCTGGAGAGATGGCCGTTGAAGGGGCGGAAGGCCCCGGCTCGCTCCAGGTGCGCTTCCTCGATGCCCTGTACCGCCTGACCCGCGACGACCTCGCCCGGCGGACCCGGATGGGGGCCTGAGGTGCGCGGGCTGTACCTGGTCACCGACCGCCCCCTGTGCGGCGGCCGCGCCCTGGAGGAGGTCGTGGCCCAGGCCGTGGAGGGCGGCGTCGCCTGCGTCCAGCTGCGCGAGAAGGAACTCGGGACGCGCGCTTTCGTGGAACTGGCGGTCGCCCTGAAGCGGCTGCTGGCCCCGGCCAAGGTGCCCCTGATCATCAACGACCGGCTGGACGTGGCCCTGGCCGCCGGAGCCGACGGCCTGCACGTGGGCCAGGGGGACATGCCGTACCACCTGGTGCGGCGCTTCATGGGGCCCCGGGCCATCATCGGCCTGTCGGTGGAGACCTGGGCGGACGTGGAGCAGGCGCAGGCGTTCGACGTGGACTACCTCGGCGTCAGCCCGGTATTCCAGACCCCCACCAAGACCGACACCAAGGCCGCCTGGGGCCTGGAGGGCATCCGCCGGATCAAGGCCTTTTCCCGCCACCCCCTGGTGGCCATCGGCGGACTGAACCCGGCCAACGCCGCCGCCGCGGTCCAGGCCGGCGCCGACGGGATCGCCGTGGTCTCGGCCATCTGCGCCAGCCCCGATCCCAGGCAGGCCGCCCGGGACCTGGCCGGACGCATCCAGGCGGCGCTCCAGGCCAGGTAGCTCAGGCTTCTTGCTTTTCGATATATTTTGTAACAACCATCGAATAAAAATTTGGTATCATCCCCCTGTAGCAGGCGAACCCCGAGATCGGATGTTCTGGTTCCCTGCACCCTGGCCGAGTTGTAGCACGGGAGCCCCGGGTTCCCGGGCCACCAACGCTGAACGCGATCACCCCAGCCGGGGGATGGGCCCGAACACCTCCTGACACGGCAGTTCCCCACCTTCGGGAACCTGGACATGCCCTCAGGAGATTCCAATGATCGGCACCTCAGTCCCCAGGCGCGACGGCCGGGCCAAGGTTCTCGGGACCACCCGCTACACCGCCGACCACACCCTGCCCGGCACCCTGCACGGGGTGACCGTGCGGTCCAGGGTGCCGCGGGCCATCCTCAAGGGGATCACCTTCCCGGAAGGCCTGCCCTGGGACGAATTCACCATCGTCACGGCGGCGGACATCCCGGGCCGGAACGTCGTGGCCTCGATGGTGCTGGACCAGCCCTTCCTGGTCGGGGTGGGGGAGGAGATCGCCCATCCGGACCAGGCCGTGGTCCTGCTGGCCCACCCGGACCGCCACCTGGCGGAGAAGGCCCGCCGCGCCGTGCTCCTGGAGGTGGAAGAACTCCCGGCGCTCCTGGATATCCAGGCCTCCATCGACAAGGTCCAGGTGATCCACGGAACCGAGAACATCCTGAAGGAATGCTGGGTCGTCCGCGGCGATCCGGATTCGGTATGGCCCTTGGCCGCCCATGTGATCGAAGGCGAGTACCGCACCGGAGCCCAGGAACACGCCTACCTGGAGACCAACGGCATCCAGGCGCGGGTCGAAGGCGAAGGAGGGCAGCGCCAGGTGGTGGTGTCCGGTTCCATCCAATGCCCCTACTACGTGCACGGCGCCTTGAAAATGCTGTTCGACCTGCCCGACGACCGGGTGCGGGTGACCGCCCTGGAACTGGGCGGAGGGTTCGGCGGCAAGGAGGACTACCCCTCGCTGATCGCCGGCCACGCCGCCCTCCTGGCCTGGAAGTCCGGCCAGCCGGTGGAACTCGTCTATGACCGGGAAGAGGACATGGCCTGCACCACCAAGCGCCACCCCTCCCGCACCCGCATCAAGACCGCCTTCGACGCCCAGGGCAGGCTGCTCGCCCTGGAGACCGACATCGTCTACGACGGCGGCGCCTACGTCACCGTGTCGCCGGTGGTCACCCAGCGCGGCACCCTGGCCTCGGGCGGGGTCTACAACATCCCCCACGCCCGCATCCACGGCCGGGCGATGGCCACCAACACCGCGCCGCCGGGCGCCTTCCGCGGCTTCGGCGGGCCCCAGAGCGAATTCGCCATCGAGCGCCACATGGATGTCTGCGCCCAGCGGCTGGCGATCGACCCGGTGACGCTGCGGCGCCGCAACTTCCTGAAGATCGGCGACTCCCTGATGTTCGGCCAGGTGATCAAGGAGACCCTGGACCTGGACGGCATCATGGACCGGATCCTGCAGGAGATCGGCTACCACGAGAAGCGGGAGGCGTTCGCCGCCCACAACGCCGGCGACGATCCGGTCAAGAAGGGGGTCGGCTTTTCGGTGATCATGCACGGCTGCGGCTTCACCGGCGGCGGCGAGGCCTACCTGGCCTCGGTGGTGGGCCTGGAAGGGCTGCCCGACGGCCGGGTGTCGATCCTTTCCTCTTCCACGGAGATGGGGCAGGGCCAGCTCACCGCCTTCAGCCAGATCGTGGCGGAAGCCCTGGAACTGCCCATGGCCATGATCGAACTGGCTCCGGTGGACACCCGGTTCGTCCCCAACAGCGGGCCCACGGTGGCTTCCCGCAGCACCATGATCGTCGGCAAGCTGCTGGAGGAAGCCGCCTACAGCCTGAAGCAGGCCTTGACCCAGCAGGGGCTGCTGCAGGCGCACTACACCCCGGAGGCGTTCCGGGAGGCCGTGCGCATCGCCCATGCCCGCCACGGCTCCATCAAGGCCTACGCCCAGTACCGCAAGCAGCCCCACATCGTCTGGGACGACCCCACCTGCCACGGCGACGCCTACCCCACCTGCGCCTGGGCCTGCAACGCCGCCGTGCTGTCGGTGGACACCATCACCCACGAAGTCACGGTGGAGGATTTCGTGGCCGGCCAGGAGGTGGGCCGGGTGGTCAATCCGGTGCTCGCCGCCGGCCAGATCGAGGGCGGCGCCGCCCAGGCCATCGCCTGGAGCCTGTGGGAGGAGGTGGTCATGAAGCAGGGGCACATGGCCAACAACCAGCTGACCAACTACGTCATCCCCACCATGGCCGACCTGCCCCGGATCCGCACGGTGTTCTTCGAGAACCCCCACCCCGCCGGGCCCGGCGGCGCCAAGGGCATCGGCGAGCTGCCCAACGTGGGCCCTGCCCCGGCGGTGTTCAGCGCGCTGGCCCAGGCGCTGGGGCCGGAGGTCCGCCTGGACCAGGTGCCGATGACCCCGGAGCGGCTGCTCAGCCGGAGGGAAGAGGCGCAAGCCATGAACCAGATTCTGCAAGGAGCCGGCCGATGACCCGCACCGTTTCCATCACCTTCAAGGTCAATGGCGTCGGGCGCACGGTGGCCGTGCACCCCATGACCCGGCTGCTGGATGTCCTGCGGGACGGACTGGGCCTCACCGGCGCCAAGGAAGGCTGCGGCGAGGGCGAATGTGGCGCCTGCGCGGTGCGCATGGACGGCCGGCTGGTGAACACCTGCCTGGTGCCGGCGGCCCAGGCCCAGGGTTCGGAGATCCTCACCGTGGAAGGGCTGGCCCAGGACGGCGAACTGACCCCGCTGCAGGCCGCCTTCATCACCCACAACGGGACCCAGTGCGGCTTCTGCACCCCCGGCATGCTGCTCGCCGGCGAGGACCTGCTGCGCCGCTGCCCGCACCCGGACGAAGCCCAGATCCGCCGCGGCCTGGCGGGGAATGTCTGCCGCTGCACCGGCTACGTCAAGATCGTGGACGCGGTCCAGGCGGCCGCGGGCGGTGCCCGATGAAGAGCTTCCTTCCGGACTACGATCTGGAGGTCGCCGGGACCCTGGCGGAGGCGCTGGCGCGGCTGGCCGGGGAACCCGGCCGCTTCCAGCCGCTCGCCGGCGGCACGGACCTGATGGTGGCGTTCAACGGCGGCTTCCTCAAGACCCCGCGCCTGCTGGACCTGACCCGGATCCCGGAACTGCGCGGCATCCAGGAGACCGCCCGGGAGCTGGTGTTCGGCAGCCTGACCACCTTCACGGAGGTGCAGGAGTGCCCGGCGGTGCATCGTTTCCTGCCCAACCTGGTGAAGAGCGCCCGGGCCACCGGCGCCCTGGCCATCCAGAACCGGGGCACCCTCGGCGGCAACATCGCCAACGCCAGCCCGGCCGCGGACACGCCGCCCTGCCTGCTGGCCTATGGCGCCGAGGTGGAGGTGGCCTCCGCACACGGCACCCGCCGGGTGGCCTACGACCGGTTCCACCTGGGCTACAAGCAGCTGGACCTGGCTCCGGACGAACTGCTGCTGCGCATCCACGTGCCCAAGCCGGCCGGCCGCACCTTCCACTTCTACCGCAAGGTGGGCACCCGCCAGTCGCTCGCCATCACCAAGATCAGCCTGGCCGGCTATTGCCGCATGGAGGCCGGCCGGGTGGCGGAAATCCGGATCGGCCTGGGGTCGGCCGGACCGGTGCCGGTGCGGGCCCGGAACGCCGAGGCCGCGCTCCTGGGCCAGCCCCTCGCCGCCCTGCCGGTCCTGCAAGCCCAGGCCGGCCTGATGGCGGACATCAGCCCCATCGACGACATCCGTTCCACCGGCCATTACCGCCGGGTCACCGCCAGCAACATCCTGGGCCAGATGCTGCGCGAACTGGCCCAGGCCAACCCTTGACCCCCCCATGCATCCTCAATGCCCCTGAAAGGCATCGGCCATGTTCAAGTTGACGATCAATGGCCAGGCCCATGCGACCGATCAGGACCTGAACCTCCTGGTCTTCCTGCGCGATCACCTGCGCCTGACCTCGGTGAAGGACGGCTGCTCCGAAGGGGCCTGCGGCGCCTGCATGGTGCTGGTGGACGGCAAGGCCGCCCAGGCCTGCCTGTTCACCACGGCCAAGCTGGCCGGGCGCCGGGTGGTCACGGTCGAAGGCTTGTCCAAGCGTGAGAAGGAGGTATACGCCGCGGCCTTCGCCGGCGCCGGCGCGGTCCAGTGCGGATTCTGCATCCCCGGCATGGTCATCAGCGCCAAGGGCCTGCTGGACGCCAACCCGGACCCGACCCCCATGGAGGTGAAGCGGGCCATTGATGGCAACCTTTGCCGCTGCACAGGGTACGTGAAGATCGAACAGGCGATCCTGGAGGCTGCGAAGCTGTTCCGGCACAACCTGCCGGTACTGGAGGCGGCCGGCGCGACCTGCGGGATCGGCGGCCGCCTGCCGCGCCTGGACGCCCGGGACAAGGTGCTGGGCACCGGCGAATATGCCGATGATCTCTACGTGCCGGGGATGCTTCATGCCGCCGTGCTGCGGGCGCCGCGGCCGCGGGTGAAGGTGCTGGCCATCGACCCGGCCGAGGCGCGCCGGCAGCCCGGCGTGGTCCTGGTGCTGACCGCCGGAGACGTGCCCGGCGAGCGGTTCCAGGGCCCTATCTTGCGCGATTGGCCAGTCATGGTCGCGGTGGGGGAAGAGACCCGCCATGGGGGCGACGCCCTGGCCCTGGTGGCGGCCGGGACCAAGGCCCAGGCCCGGACCGCCCGGGACAGGATCCGGCTGGAATACCAGGAACTGCCGCCCCTGGCCACCCCGCGCGCAGCCCTGGTGGAGGATGCGCCCAGGCTCCATCCGAGGGGCAATCTGCTGGCCAGGACGGAACTCTCCCGGGGCGACGCCGACGGCGCCATCGCCCAGGCCGCCCACGTGTCCCATCACGTCTTCCACACCCCGCCCACCGATCACGCCTTCCTGGAGCCCGGGAGCGCCCTGGCGCTCCCCGAAGCCGACGGTTCCCTCACGGTCTACACCGGCAGCCGGAGCGCCCATGACGACCGCCACGGCATTGCCGCAGTGCTGGGCGTGGCCACGGAAAAGGTGCGCGTGATCAGCAAGCTGGCGGGCGGCGGGTTCGGCGGCCAGGAGGGCCTGATGGTCCAGCAGCATGCGGCCCTGCTGGCCTGGGTCTCCAGGCGCCCGGTGAAGCTCACCCTGACCCGGCAGGAAAGCATCCGGGCGCATCCCAGGCGGCACGCCATGGAAATGGACTTCACCGTGGCCTGCGACGCCCAGGGCCTGCTCACCGCCATGAAGGCCAGCCTGCTGGCGGACACGGGGGCCTACGCCTCCCCGGGCGGGCCGGTGCTGCAAAGGGCCTGCACCCATGCCGCCGGCCCCTACAAGATCCCCAACGTCGCCATCCAGGGACTGGGGGTCTGCACCAACAACCCGCCAGCCGGGGCCTTCAGTGGCTTCGGCCTGACCCAGTCCTGTTTCGCCATGGAATCCTGCCTCAACGATCTGGCGGCCAAGCTGCGGGTCAGCCCCTGGCAGTTGCGCTTCCAGAACGCCGTGGAAGCCGGGGACGTGCTGCCCAACGGCCAGATCGCCGCCCCCGACACCGCGCTCAAGCAGACCCTGCTGGCGGTGCGGGCGATCTACGAAAGCCGGCCCGACGCCGGGATCGCCTGCTGCATGTATAACTCCGGCCTTGGCCCGGACCGGTCCGAGGTGGGCCAGGCCGCCTGTTCCTACGCCACCCAGGTGGTGTTCCTGGACCCGGAAGGCAGGGTGGAACGGGTCATCGCCGCCCACGACGTGGGCCAGGTGGTGAACGCGACCAGCGTGGAGGCCCAGATCGAGGGCGGCGTGGTCATGGGGCTGGGCTACGCCTTGACCGAGGACCACCCCCTGAAGGATCGGGTGCCCACCGCCCGGTTCGGCAACCTGGGCCTGTTCCGCTCCAGCCAGGTGCCCGCGATCGTGAGCCTGCTGGTCCGGTCCAGGCCGAGTGATCCGGCCTTCGGCGCCAAGGGGGTGGGGGAGATCGTCACCATCCCCACCGCCCCGGCGGTGGCAGGGGCCTACTTCCGCCGGGACCGGGTGTTCCGCACCGAGTTGCCGTTGTCCGGAACGCCGTACAGCCACAAGAAATGACCAGGAGATGAAGCCATGAACATGGATTGGCGAATGGCGAAAGCGGCCTCCCCCATCAGTAATCTCATCTTTGACGGGTTGCGCAGCCAGGGCGGAGGGCGGGTGGCGGCGGGCTTCCTTGACGACCTGAGGGTGTCCTTGTCGCCCACGGACCGCCAGCGCCTGCTTGAGGATCTGCCTCTGGCGCCCAGCTGGATGCACCCGCTGCTCAGGCAGATCGCCGGGGCGGTCGAACGGCCGGCAAGTGACGGCGAGGATCGGCGGGATGAAGGATCATCGCGCCCATGAATCAGACCCCGGCTGCCGGCCCCAACTCGGCGAGGATCGTCCTCAATTCCTCCTGGACCGCCTGCTGGGCGGAGTGCTCCATCGCCCTGAACGCGGCCAGGATCCTGTGGCCTTCGTCGGTGACCCGGCTGCCCCCGCCATGGGCGCCGCCCTTGATGGATTCGATGACGGGGCTCCGGAAGGAGCCCTTCAATTCATCCAGCAGCCGGCGGGTCTTGGTGTAGCTGAGCCCGAGGCTGCGGCCCGCGGCGGAAACGGAGTGGCACTGGTCGATGGCCTCCAGGAGCGCGGCCTTGCCCGGCCCGAAAGCGAAAATGCCCTCGTGCGGGATACGGATCTTGATGGTGACCGGGACGTGGGAATCGGCGGGCATGGCGCACCCTTTTTCCTGATTCTAGCCGTGATGGACCCCGAGCGGGGGAACTGCTAGATCCGGAACTGCCCGCGCTCGAGCCCGTGCTTGCGCATGCGGTAGGTCAGGCGCTGGCGCGAAAGGCCCAGGGCCTTGGCCGCCTGGGAAAGGTTCCCGCCGGCATCCGTCAGCGCCCGCTGGAGGGTTCGCCGTTCCAGCTCGGCCTGGGCGGGAAGCAGGTGGCCCGGATTCCGGTCCGCCCCGGCCGGTTCGGCCTCCGGGGGCGTCTGCACGGGCGAGGAACCGGCCGCCGGCACGGCCAAGGCCTGCCACGCCCGCGCCAGGTAGAGGGGGATATGGGCGAGGTCGATGCGGGTCTGTTCCCCCACCACGTTCATGGCCCCTTCGATCACATGCTCCAGTTCGCGCACGTTGCCCGGCCAGGCGTAGGCCTGGAAGAGATCATCCACCTCCGGCGAGATCCCGCCGACGTTGCGCCCGAATTCCTGGTTGAACCGTTCGATGAAATACGCGGTGAGATCCCTGAGGTCGCCGCGCCGGTCCTTCAGGGGCGGGACGTGCAGCATCACGACGCCCAGCCGGTAGAACAGGTCGAGGCGAAGCCGCCCGCCCTCGATGGCCAGATGCGGGTCCTCGTTCACGGAACTGAGCAGCTTCACGTCCACGGCGCGCTCTTCGAGCGAACCCACCCTGCGCACCCGGCGCTCCTGCAGGACCCTCAACAGCTTGGCCTGCAGGCCCAGGGCCATGGAATTCACCTCGTCCAGGTACAGGGTGCCGCCGTCGGCCTTCTCGAACAGGCCCTGCTTGTCCGCTGCGCCGGTGAAGGCCCCCTTGGTGGTGCCGAAGAGCAGGCCTTCCAGGAGGTTCTCCGGGATCGCCGCGCAGTTGAGGCCGACGTAGGCCTGGTGTTTTCTCGGACCGTAGTTGTGGATGGCCTGGGCGAACAGCTCCTTGCCGGTTCCGGTGTCGCCGTGGATGATGACCTGCGACGGGGTGAGCGCGGCCATCTTCGCGGTCTTGATGCTTTCCAGGAAGGCGGGCGATTTCCCCACCAGGTCCTGGAAGGTGAACCGGGTCCCGTTGCTGCGGGTGCGGCGGCCGGAGTCCTCCACCACGGAACAGATGGAGGTGATGGTTTCCTCCAGCAGGTTGTAGCCGCGCACGAAGGAGATCGAACCGCTCATGCCGCTGGCCGTCCTGATGGGGAACACGCTGTTGATCGAATTGACGATCCGTCCGGTCCGGGTCCGGTAGGCCAGGTACTGGTTGACCATGGGCTTGCCGGAGTGCAGGCAGCGCAGGGTGACGCTGGTGTCCTCGGTCACGTCCCAGATCTCCAACGGCAATTTGCCGATCATGCTTTCCGGATCGACCCCGTCCATGCGCGCCTGGGCCGCGTTCACGAACACGATCCGACCCTGGGCATCGGTGATGACCACGCCCTCGTCCAGGACACGGAAGATTTCCAGGTAGTCGACACCCGATTGCAGAAAACGGTCAGGATCCATGGCGCACCAGGCAAATTCATTTGCACTTTTGGCAAAAGATTAACCCATATTACTTCTAGATTAATCAAATATGCAAAAAAGGCTGCCATGGGGCGGCGGAACGCTGGCGCAGGCAGGATTGCACCGGCTGCCGAACTCGGGATTTCCTGGGTATGGCATGAGTTATGCAACCTATCCAGCAAACCCAATCCAGCAGTCCCACCCACAACCAAGGAAGGCGGGTCCAACCGCCCTTCGAAAGGAGAGTTCCATGCCAGCATCCAGCGTCGCGCCGCCGCTCTTGAAGAAGAACCTGTTCCGCCTGCTGCTGTTGACCTTTTCCGGATCAATCATCTACGGATTGCCCTACTTCCGGCTCTACTACTACGACGCCTACCAGGCGACCTACCATCTGACCAACGTGCAGATCGGCTCCCTGGGCAGTGCCTACGGGCTGCTCGGCCTGTTCTCCTACCTGCTGGGCGGGGCCCTGGCGGACCGGTTTTCCGCCAAGACCCTGCTGGTGTTCTCCCTGATCTGCACTGGCCTGGGCGGCTTCCTCCACCTGGTCTATCCGTCCTACATGGCCATCCTCGCCGTCTACGGGCTGTGGGGCGTCACCTCCCTGCTGACCTTCTGGCCCGCCCTGATCAAGGCGATCCGCATGCAGGGCGGCGCCAAGGAGCAGGGGCGGGTGTACGGGATCTTCGAAGGCGGCCGCGGGGTCGTCAACGCCGTCCATCTGGCCCTGGCCACCGCGCTGTTCGCCTACCTGCAGAGCAGGATCAACGGTGCCATGGGCATCCGCGGCGTGCTGATCTTCTACTCGGTGGTCACCTGCCTGGCCGGCATCTTCATCCTGTTCGTCATCACCGACACCGAAGGGGAGAAGGAGGCCATCACCAAGTTCTCCTACGCCACCCTGCTCAAGGTGGTCAAGATGCCCGCCGTGTGGCTGATCACCTTCCTGCTCTGCTGCTCCTACACCTTCAACATGTCCTACTTCTACTTCACCCCCTACGCCACCAAGGTGTTCGGGACCACCGCGGTCCTGGCCGCGGTGCTCACGGTGCTCGCCCAGTACTGCCGGCCGATCGCCTCGACCACGGCCGGGTTCCTCAGCGACCGGCTCGGCAAGGCCAACCTGCTGATGGGCGGCTTCGCCGTCATGGCGCTCGGCACCTTCGCCGTGACCCTGATTCCCGGGGTGACGGCCATGGTCCCGGTGCTGATCTGCTCCTGCATCATCATCTACGTGGCCATGTATTCCAACTACGGGCTGTTCTACGCCCTGCTGGAAGAGGGCGGGGTGCCCATCGAATGTTCGGGACTCGCCATCGGGCTGATCTCCACCCTGGGCTATCTGCCCGAGGTGCTCTGCCCCATCACCGCCGGCAAGCTGCTGGACAAGTTCCCCGGCGCCACCGGCTACAAAATCTACTTCAGCATCATGATCGGCATGGCCGTGCTGGGGGTCGTCCTGGCATTCGTCTGGTCGAGAACCTACGGCGCCAAGCGGGTGGTCGAGATCCCCGCGGCCGCCTTGCATCCGGCCAAGTCCTAGAGGAGCAGCATCATGGAACCCGCAGAAATCATTCCCAAACGGATCATCAAGGAATTCCCCTACGCCGTCCGCAACGTGGAGCACGCCTGGATTCCCCTCAAGGACGGAACCCGGCTGGCCGTGCGCATGTGGCTGCCCGTCACCCCCGATGGGCAGCCGGTCCCGGCGATCCTCGAGTACATTCCCTACCGCAAGCGGGACGGCACCCGCATGCGCGACGAACCCATGCATGGCTTCTTCTCCGGCCACGGCTATGCCGTCATCCGGGTGGATCAGCGCGGCAGCGGTGAATCGGACGGCCTCCTGGCCGACGAGTACCTGCTCCAGGAACAGGACGACGCCCTGGAAGTGATCGACTGGATCAGCCGCCAGCCCTGGTGCGATGGCGCCGTGGGCATGATGGGCAAATCCTGGGGCGGTTTCAATTCGCTGCAGGTCGCGGCCCGCCGGCCGCCTGCGCTCAAGGCCATCATCACCGTGGGCTTCACCGACGACCGCTTCAACGACGACATCCATTACAAGGGCGGCTGCCTGCTCAACGACAACCTGTGGTGGGGAGCGATCATGCTCGCCTACCAGGTCCGCCCCGCCGACCCGGCCCTGCTCGGGCCCGCCTGGCGCGAAAGCTGGCTGGACCGCCTGGAGCACATGCCGTTCTGGCCGGAACTGTGGATGCGCCACCAGGTGCGCGATGCCTATTGGCGTCATGGCTCGGTGTGCGAGGACTGGTCCGCCATCCAGGTGCCGGTGTTCGCCCTGGACGGCTGGGCGGATGCCTACACCAACCCGGTCCTGCACCTGATGGAGCATCTGAACGTGCCGCGCCGGGCCATCATCGGGCCGTGGGTCCACGCCTACCCCCATGACGGCACGCCGGCCCCGGCCATCGGCTTCCTCCAGGAAGGGGTGCGCTGGTGGGATCACTGGCTCAAGGGCGTGGAGAACGGCGTCATGGATGGGCCGATGGTCCAGGCCTGGGTGCAGGACAGCCAGCCGCCCAGCTCGGTGTTCCCGGCCAGCGCCGGCCGCTGGATCGCCGCCGAGGGCTGGCCGGCCCGGGCGGTGGAGGCGGTGCCGTGGCATCTGGCCTACGGCCAGCTCAGCCCGAAACCCCAGCCGCTGGCCGGCAAGGTCAAGCTGTGCACCCCCCAGAACCACGGCCTGCTGGCCGGGGAATGGATGGGGGCGGGCGTGCCCGGGGAATCCGCCGCCGATCAGCGGGTGGATGACGGCCAGGCCCTGGTCTTCGATAGCGAGGTGCTCGCCCAGCCGCTGGAGATCTTCGGCTACCCCCAGTTCGAAGTGGACCTGACCAGCGACAAGCCCGCGGCGATGCTGTTCGCGCAGCTTTCCGACCTGGCTCCCGACGGCTCGGTGCGCCGGGTCAGCTACGGCCTGATGAACCTCAGCCACACCCGCGGCCAGGACCAGGTGGTGCCCCTGGAACCGGGCAGGGCGGTCAAGGCGGTGGTGAAACTCGACTGCACCGGCCACCGGTTCGCCGCCGGCCACCGGGTGCGGCTGTCCCTGGCCACCACGTTCTGGCCCATGTTCTGGCCCATGCCCGAGGAGGCCACCCTGACCCTGGCCCTGGATGGCGCGGTGCTCAAACTGCCCGTGCGCACCGGCGGCCCCGACACGGAAGGCCCGGTCAAGGAGCCGCAGTGCGCGCCCCTGACCCCGGCCACCTGGCTCGCCCCGGGCCATGTGGACCGCACCGTGAAATACGACATCCTCACCGATACCTGGACCTGCATTACCGACGGGGTGGGCGGCGTGTTCGGCGAGGGGATCTACCGGTTCGACGAGATCGACACCACCGTGGAGCACAACCTGAAGCGCGAATTGACCTTGCGCAACGGGGACCCGTTGTCCGCCCGCTACGACCTCTACCAGACGATGAAGGTCGGCCGGAAGGGCTGGCAGATCGACGCGGAAATCACCGTGTCGCTGACCGGGGACGCCACCCACTTCACCCTGACCGGCGAAATGGACGTCAAGGAGAACGACCAGCCGGCGTTCCGCAAGACCTGGCATGAAAGGATTCCCCGCCAGGGACTCTAGGATCCAGACAGGACCGGGCCGCCCGGGTGCCGATCGGCGCCCGGGCGGCCCTTTTCGTTTGCTCCCGTTGCGGGGCCGCGCGTCATCAAGTTTCTCCAGCAATCCCTATTTCCCCCGGCTGGCCGGGAACGTATAATGGTAGGACCAAATAAAATCACGACCAGAACGACGGGAGGCCTGCCATGGAGCCGATCAACCACGCAGCCAATGGTCCAACCGCGACCGTTGCGGCCACCGGGCCCAGCGCCCGGGTGCTGCTCGGGGTCGAACGCAACCGCGCCACCCCGGCCGAACTGCACCCGGAGCGGGCCGTATCGGTGACGCTCAGCTACCAGGAGACCGTCGGGCTGCCGCTGTTCACCCGCCGGGGCAAGATGCTCCTGCGCATCGTGGCCGAACACCCGGTGAAGATCCAGGAGGGGGAGCTGATCGTCGGCATGAAGACGCTCACCCCCCGCGGCTCGCCGGTCTATCCAGAAGTGAGCTGCGACTGGGTGGAGCGCGATCTGGACCGGCTGGCCACGCGCAGCAACACACCGTTCCAGGTGAGCGAGCGGACCAAGCAGGTGCTGCGCGAGGAGGTGTTCCCCTTCTGGAAGGGCATGCAGATCAGCGACCGCATCCAGGAGGCGGTGCCGGCCGAGATCTGGAAGGCCGACGAGCGGGGCATCATCTACAACTACTGGCGCTCCCGCACCATCGGCCACATCAACGCCGGCTACGAAAAGGTGCTGACCGAAGGCTTCGAGGGCATCATCGCCGATGTCCAGGCCTCCCTGGCCCGGCTCGAGTACCATGAGCACGATTTCCTGCCCAAGCGCCAGTTCCTGGAATCGGTGATCATGGCCTGCGAAGCGGGGATGCTGCTGGCCGGGCGCTATGCCGCCGAAGCGTTGCGCCTGGCCGCCCTTGAAGCGGATCCGGTGCGCCGGGCGGAACTGGAGCACACCGCCGCCGTGCTGCGGCGGGTGCCCGCCAAGCCGGCCCGCACCTTCCAGGAAGCCTTGCAGTCGTTCTGGATGACCCAGCTCATGCTCAACCTGGAAACCGACGGCCATGCCTTCGGGCCCGGCCGGTTCGACCAGTACCTGTACCCCTTCTACCGGCACAGCATCGATGCCGGCGAGCTGACCCAGGACCAGGCCCAGGAACTGCTCGAACTGCTGTGGGTCAAGCTGGACGAGATCACCCTGGCCAAGGACTCGGGCGAGTCGGACACCTCCAGCTCCTATCCCGAGTTCCAGAACCTGAACATCGGCGGCCTGACCCGCCAGGGCCGGGACGCGGTGAACGACCTGTCCTACATGTGCCTGGACGCCCTCGAGCACACCCTGCTGCCCCAGCCCGGCCTGTCCGCCCAGATCGCCTCGGCCACCGCGCCCAAATTCCTGCTGCGCTGCTGCGAGGTCCTGCGGCTGGGCACCGGGATGCCCGCCATGTTCAACGCCGACGCCATGGTGCTGGGCATGGTCAACCGCGGCAAGACCCTGGCCGACGCCCGGAGCAGCAGCCTGAACGGCTGCGTGGCCACCCACTGCGACGGCAAGGACCGGATGGCCTCCACCGGCTACTTCAACCTGGCCAAGGCCCTGGAACTGGCCCTCAACAACGGGGTCGACCGGCTGACCGGCGAGCAGCTTGGCCCGCGCACCGGCGATCCGGCAGCGTTCACCTTCGACCAGGTGGTGGCCGCCTTCAAGGCCCAGGTGGAGCATTTCGTCGCCCTCAAGGTCCGCTATGACAACACCGTGCGCGACATCTACGCACGCTATTGCCCGGTGCCGTTCACCTCGGCGGTGGTCGACGACTGCGTCAAGGACGCGGTGGATTGGCATGCCGGCGGCTCCCATTACAAGATCGCCACCATGAGCGCGGTGGCAGTGGGCACGGTGGCCGACGCGCTGGCCGGCATCCGCAAGCAGGTGTTCGAGGACCACGCGGCGACCATGGCCGAGCTGGTCGAAGCGCTGGACCGCGACTGGGAGGGGCGCGAGCTCCTGCGCCAGCGGCTGGTGAACAAGACGCCGCACTATGGCAACGATGACGATGCCGCCGACCAGTACGCCCTGCTGGCCCAGGACATCTTCTGTTCGGCGGTGGAGCGCCACACCGACAACCAGGGGGCGCGCTACTGGGTGGACATGCTGCCCACCACCAGCCACATCGCCCTGGGCGCCTTGACCGGCGCCACCCCCGACGGGCGCCGGGCGCGGGCCTGGCTGTCCGAAGGGGTGAGCCCGGTCCAGGGCCATGACCACCAGGGCCCCACCGCCACCACGCGCTCGGTGGCCAAACTCGACCACGCCCGCACCAACGGGACCCTGCTCAACCTCAAGATCAACCCGCAGACGGTGCGCGAGGACCGGGACCTGCACAAGCTGGCGGCGCTCATCCGCAGCTACTTCGCCCAGGGCGGCTTCCATATGCAGTTCAACATCGTCGACCGGCAGATCCTGCTGGATGCCATGGAACGGCCCGAGGAACACCGCAACCTGCTGATCCGGGTGGCGGGCTACTCCGACTACTTCGTGCTCCTGAGCCGGGAGATCCAGGAAGAGATCCTGTCCCGCGCCGAACATGGGGTCTGAAACCACCGGCCTCATCTTCGATATCCGCGCCTACGCCATCCACGACGGGCCCGGGCTGCGCACGACGGTGTTCTTCAAGGGCTGTCCGCTGCGCTGCCGGTGGTGCTGCAACCCCGAATCCCACCTGGCCCGGCCCGATCTGCTCTGGCTGCGCGAGCGCTGCCTGGGCTGCGGCGAGTGCCTGGCAGCCTGCCCCCGGGGCGCCCTGGCTGCCACCGCCGAGGGCGGCAAGCGGGTGGACCCGGAGCGCTGCGAGGTTTGCGGACGGTGCGCCGAACAATGCCCGGGTGAGGCCCTGAACCTGATGGGGCGCTGGCGCACCGTGGCCGAGGTGCTGGCCGAGGTCATGAAGGATGCCCTCTGTTTCGAGACCTCGGGCGGCGGGCTGACCCTCTCCGGCGGCGAACCGCTGGCCCAGCCGGCCTTCGCGGCCGAGCTGCTCCGGCGCTACAAGCACGAGGAGAAGGGCCGGCACACCGCCCTGGAAACCTGCGGAGACGCGCCCTGGCCGGATATCCAGGCGCTGGCCGGCGATGTGGACCTGTTCCTCTACGATCTCAAGCACCTGGATCCGGCCGAGCACCGGCGCCTCACCGGGCGGGACAACCAGCGGATCCTGGCGAACGCCCGCCGCCTGGCCGAGGCGGGCCACCGCCTGGTGATCCGCATGCCGCTGCTCCCGGGGGTGAACGACAGCCCGGAAAACCTCGCGGCCACCGCCAGCTTCGTCCGCTCCCTGCCGGGAGTGGAGCAGATCGACCTGCTGCCCTACCACCGGCTCGGCGAGCCCAAGTATCACCGCCTGGGCCGGGCCTACCCGTTCGCCGGCAGCCCCACCTTCGGCCCCGGCCGGATAGGATGGATCAAGGATTTCATGGAACAGCAAGGATTGAGGGTGGAAGTCGGCGGCTAGGCCAGCCGCCAGGGAGAGAGCCATGCGCGTCACCGATCTCATCACCGCCATAGACCTGCACGCCTGCGGCGAGCCGGGCCGGGTCATCACCGGCGGCGTCCGCGATGTGCCGGGCGCCACGATGTACGCCAAGATGCGCTACTTCAGCGAGCACCACGACGCGCTCCGGCTGCGCATGCTGCGCGAACCCCGCGGCTATCCGGCGATGTGCTGCAATGTCATCCTCCCGCCCACCCACCCCGACGCCGATGCGGGATTCATCATCATGGAGCAGGTGGAGTATCCGCCCATGTCGGGCACCAACACCATCTGTGTGGTCACCGCGCTGCTGGAGACCGGCATGCTGCCGATGCGGGAACCGGTCACCGAGCTGACCCTCGAGGCGCCCGCCGGGCTGGTCAAGATCCGCGCCGACTGCAGCGGGGGCAAGGTCACCGGCGTCACGTTCGAGAATGTGCCGGCGTTCGCCACGCACCTCGACACCCCGGTCGAAGTGCCGAAACTGGGCACGGTGACGGTCGACGTGGCGTGGGGCGGCATGTTCTACGTGATCGCCGACGCCGCCCAGTTCGGGCTGCGGCTCACCCCGGACGAAGGCGCCGACATCGTCCGCATCGGCGAAATGATCAAGGCCGCGGCGCGGGAGCAGTTGCCGGTGGTCCATCCGGAAAACCCCGGCATCACCGGCATCACCATCGCCCAGTTGTCCGCGCCGCCCCTGCAGCCCGGCGCCAGCCGCAAGAACGCGGTGATCGTGTCGACCGGCCAGCTGGACTGGGACAAGCCGGCCACCTGGACCGGCTCCATCGACCGTTCGCCGTGCGGCACCGGCACGTGCGCCAAGATGGCGGCGCTGCATGCCAAGGGCCAGCTGGGGCTCAACCAGGACTTCCGCCACGAAGGCGTCCTGGGCACGGTCTTCACCGGGCGGCTGCTGCGGGAAACCACCGTCGGCAAGTACCCCGCGGTGGTGCCCACCCTCACCGGCACCGCCTGGATCACCGGCCTGGCGACCTATGTTCTCGATCCCACCGATCCGTTCCCGGAGGGGTTCACCGTCGGCGATGTCTGGGGAACGTCCTAGCCTTGCCGGAACGCCCGGAGCATGGCGTCCACCTGCGCCTTGGTTTCGGCGTCCAGGGGCTGTTTCGGGCTGCTGCACCAGCCGCCCGCCAGGCCCATGCCGTCCATCACGTATTTGAGCGCCTTCTGGGTCTTGCCGGCGTATTCCAGGAAGCGGAGCAGGGGCAGCATGCGCTTGTACAACTGCCACCCGGCCCGGTAATCCTTGCGCTCCACCACGAGGTTGAACAGCTCCACCGCGGCCCTGGGCATGATGTTGCCGATCACGCACACCCAGCCGGTGCAGCCCGCAGTGAAGGACTCATAGGCCATGTCCTCCCAGCCGCAGAAGATGTCGAGCGCGTCATCGGTCAGGGTGCGGATCTCGGTGATCCGCCGGATGTCCCCGGTGCTCTCCTTGATGCCATGGACATGTTCCAGCCGGGCCAGCCTGGCCACGGTCGCGGCCTGGATGTCCACCTTGGAAGAGAAGGGATTGTTGTAGATCATGATGGGCAGCGCAGTCGCGTCGGAAATCCGCTGGAAGTGCTCGTAGATCTCGTCCTGGTCCGGCGTGTAGTACCAGGGCGGCAGGACCAGGATGCTGGACGCGCCGGCCCGTTCCGCCTGGCGGGCGTTCTCGATGGTCTTTTCGGTGGTTTCCGCCGCCACCCCCACCATCACCGGCACCTTGCCGCCGGCGGCGGCCAGCACGGTATCGACCACCTTGCGCTTGTCGTCGTCTTCCAGGCTGGCGAACTCGCCGGTGCTGCCCAGCGGGATCAGACCGTGCGCTCCCTGGTCCACCAGCCAGTGGATGTTCCGGGTGAGCCCCGCGTAGTCCACCCGCCGGTCGGGGGTGAAGGGGGTGACATTGACGACGTATATTCCGTGGAATTCAGTCATAGCTCCTCCTGGGGTGAATCAGGTGATTTGCAGGCGACGCAGGGTCTGGCCGGTGGGCACGCCGGTTTCCGGATCCCAGCCACGGGCCGTGTAGTACTCCCGCAGCATGGCACCGTAGTCCTGGATGGCGCAGGCCGGCTCGTCCCGGTAGCGGCCGAAGGCGGGCACCGCCTTCACCCGCTCGGGGAGCTGGTCGTCGGCCACGGTGAAGCCTTCCCGGATATTGAACAGGCGCTGGAGCGTATAGACCCGCTCCGCGACCGCCAGCAGGTCGGCGCCGGAGGTGGCCCGGCCCAGGAGCGCCGAAAGCAGCTCCGCCCAATGTTCCACGGTGATCCCGGCATACATGAAGAACTTGCATGTGCAAAGAATCTCCGGGAGGTTGAGCCCGTCCTGCAGCAGTTTCAGCGCGGAGCCTTTGCCCGCCTCGTCCCACCGGCCCACCCCCTCGGGATCCGGCAGGCCATGCGGCTGCAGGCCCCAGTCCATCTTGCCGCTGTCCCAGGCCATGGCCTCCACCGGGTGGATGTGGCACATGCCCCGGTTGCCGGTGCCATAGCTCAGGGCGAGGGCCTTGCCGGACCGGCCGTCATGGGCCGGGCCTTCCATGCCCTTGACGTGCACGGCGAAGGCCTCCGAGCCCTGGCCCAGGTGCCGGGACGCCAGGCGCACCCCGTCCGCCAGCAGGTCGCCGACCCCTTCCCGGTGGGCGATCATCCGGAGCAGCACCGGCAGCACGGCGGCATTGCCCCAGCTCAGGTCCAGCCCGGACAGCTGCTGGGCGGTCAGGATGCCCTTCTCGGCGCATTCCATGGCGAAGGCGATGGTCGATCCGGCCGAGATCGTGTCCAGCCCGTACTGGTTGCAAAGGTAGGAGCAGTGCACCGCCGCGTCCACGTCCTGGTTGAGCACGTAGCTGGTGAAGCAGGCCATGGACTCGTACTCGGCCCCGCCGTGCTCCGGGGTCTGGTAGGGGCCGGACTTGACCTGGGCCTTGCGCGCGCAGGCGATGTGGCAGCCCCGGTAGCAGGGATAGGGCTTGATGAAGTTGGCGGCTTCGTAGCGGTCGAACAGCTCGGCGCCCTTGCCCCAGGAATTGGCCTGCCAGTTCCTGGTGGGGAAATCGCCCTTCTCGTCGTTGCCGGCATAATCGCCCATGGTGCCGTGCTCGTGGAAGGCGACGGTGGTCGGGTTGGCCCGCAGCGTGGCGACCGCCTTGCGCAGCGCCGCCTTCAGCGCCTCCGCATCGCCCGGCTCGATCTTGCCGCTGCCGGATACCGCGATGGCCAGCAGGTTCTTGGCGCCCATCACCGCGCCGGCGCCGCCCCGGCCTGCCGCCCGGTCACCGAACATGACGCTGGCGTACTTCACCAGATGTTCGCCGGCCGGCCCGATGGCGCCGATGGTGAACCGGCCCTCGGGCAATTCCCCGGCGATGATGCCGAGCTTTTCGCCCACGGTTTTTCCCGCCAGATGGGCGGCGGGCCGGAACGCCACCGCGTCGTCCTGGATGACCAGGTAGACCGGCTGCTCGGCCCGGCCCTCGATGATCACATGGTCGTATCCAGCCCGCCGCAAATCAGGGCCGAAGTCGCTCCCCGCGCGCGATTCGCCCCAGCCGCCGGTGAGCGGCGACTTGAAGCACAGCTCGACGCTGCCGCCGCCGGGCACCGCGTTCGAGCACAGCGGCCCGGTGGCGAACACCAGCTTGTTCAGGGGGCCGAGCGGATCCACTCCCGGCGGCAGTTCGTCGTACAGCAGTTTGCAGGCATACCCGGTTCCGCCCAGATACTTCTGGAGGGCATCCCGGTTCAGCGGCTCCACCCGGGAGCATGCTTCGCCGAGCTGGACGCGCAACTGCCTGCCCGTGTATCCGATCATCCCCTCAGCCACATCGCCTCCTCATCCCCCGACCACGGCCTTGTACAAGCGCACCACCTGCTGGTCATGGAGAGGCGTGGCGCGGTCCTTGACCGCCCGGGAACCGGCCATGATCACCACCGGCCCGCGGAAACGGCGCTCCCGGAGGTTCCAGATGGATCCCGCCAGCCGCTCCCCGTGGTCGGCGCCGATCCGGTCCAGGAGATCCCCCAGGGTGGCGCCATCGGCCAGTTCGAAGCCCAGCTCCGGCGCGCCGAAGGTCTCCCGCAAAGGCCCGCAGGCCTGGAGCACGACCCGGATCAAGGCTGGCACCCCAGGCAGGCGTTGCGGGGCTTCAGGCCCTGGGCGGAGGGCGCCATGGCCAGGCCGCCCTTGGCCGTGCAGCGCAGTTCCGACGGCAGCATCCGGCCCACCGCATGCACCACGTCGATGGTTTCATCCAGGGGCACGGGGTTGGCGTAGCCGCCCAGCACCAGGTCGGCGACCAGGAAAGCGTTGGCCGCGGCCATGGCGTTGCGGGTGTGGCAGGGGATCTCCACCATCCCCTGCACCGGATCGCACACGGAACCCATGGTGTTCTGGAAGGCGATGGCCGCGGCGTCGCAGGCCTGGGCCGCGGAACCGCCCATGGCCTCCACCACGGCCGCCGCGGCCATGGCGCCGGCGGCGCCGATCTCCACCTGGCAGCCCGCCACCTCGGCGGCGAAGGTGGCGCGCACCGCCACGATGACGCCAATCGCGCCCGCCGCGAACAGGGCCCGGGCGATGGCGTCCCGGTCCAGGCCGCGCTCCTCGGCCAGGGTCACCAGGGTCCCCGGCAGGGTGCCGGCCGCCCCGCCGGTGGGAGCGGCGCAGACCACGCCCATCGCGCCGTTCACGTGCATGACGGCCATGGCCCGGGCGGCGGCGCGCAGATGCGGGCCGCCCAGGGACAGGCGGCCCCGGGCTTCGGCCTGGAGGATTTTGCCGGCGCTGGGCTCCAGCAGCTGCATGCCCTGGAAGTCCGGGTCCAGTCCGCGCCGCACGGCCTGTTCCATGACCTCATAGCGGCGCAGCATTTCCGCCATCGCATGATCCGGCTCAAGCCCCAGCAGCCGGACCTCGGACTGCAGCGCCAGCTCGCCCAGGGAAAGCCCCCGGGCTTCGGCCAGGCCGACCATGCCCGCCGCGCTGCGGAACAGCATCTTTCCGGTCTGAACGAAATAGACCGGCTCGGCCTGGACCGCCCAGTGCACCTCGGGCAGGCCGCGCAGCCAGGCCAGCAGTTCCGTGCCGTCCTCCGACCGGGTCGCCACCACCAGGGCGGCGGCCTCCCGGGTCTGCACCGCCGGCGGCGCGAGCAGGGCGCCGCGCCGCTGGATCTCGGCCAGGATCCCGTCCACTGCTTGCGGATCAGCCTCCACCAGCAGGTCGAAGCCGCAGCCGTTGAGCAGTACCGGCCACCCGCCCAGGCCGGCGATTTCGAAATCGCCGCCGCCGATGGAGCGGGCGAGCAGTTCCAGCGGGAAGCCGTCCGCGCCCGTGGCCTGGATATCCACCATGTTGGGGTGGTCGGCCGCAGGGATGGGCCGCACTTCGAAGCGGAGTTCCAGACCCGCCCCTGGAGCGAGTTCCAGGGCCTGGAAGAACGCCGCCTCGGTGAGCGGGCGGCCCATGAGGCCCATGGCGAAGGCCCGGTCCGCGCCCTGCTGGGCATAGGTCTGGGCATAGGAGCCGCCGGGGTCGAAGGCACAGACCACCCGCGCCGGCGTGGCCCCGAGCATCGATCTCACCATGCTGGCGATGTGGAAGGCGCCGGCGGTGTGGGAACTGGAAGGCCCCCGCATGACGGGCCCAAGAACATGGTTGAAGATGCTGATCTGTTTCATGTGTCCCGCCAATCTCGCCAAAAAAGCTGCGTTGCCGGCCCCGTCACGTCCTTGGGATCCAAGTGAGATCCAATTCCCCCAGCCCGAGGTCATGCCAGGCCGATCACCGATTTGCAGAAGTCCTCCAGGTAGGCGATGAGCGCTTCCGAGCCGGCCCCGGTCCGCGCTTCGTCGCCATCGGCCACCGCGTTCATCATGTCCTCGTGGAGGCGCGCGATCTTGATCCAGTCGGCCTGCTTGCTGTAGGCCACCCAGAAACGCCGGGAATGGGTATAGAGCAGTTCGACGAAATCGATGGCGAACGGGTTGCGGGACGTCTCGTAGATGATGCGATCGCACTCGCTGTCGAAGTGGAGGTAGCGGCGGACATCTCCCGCCAGGGCCGCCTGCACCATGCATTCGACGCAGAACCGCAGGGTCTGCCGCTGGGCCTCCGTGGTCGAACGGGCCGCCTTACAGGCAAGCATCCGTTCCAGCGGGCGCCTTACCTCGAGCACCGCCAGTTCGTCCTCCACCCTCAGTTGGCGTATGAAAACCCCCTTGCGCGGCACGCACGTGATGAGCCCCTGATGTTCCAGGCGCTTGATGGCCATCCGGACCGGCGTCCTGCTGATGCCGATCCTGGCGCTCAGAGTCGCTTCCGACACCGAGGCCCCAGGGGGAAGTTCCAGCGTGATGATCATTTCCTCGATTTGACGGTGCGCCTGTTCGGTTTGGCTTTCCGCATCCTCAGGGTCCCTGCTCACATCCAAGACGTCGCTGAGCCGATTGTTCATTCTTGTCTACCTGCCAGTTTGTGGGTTCACGGGAAGGGGGTGGGTCCGGGGAATGCCGGCGCCAAGGTGCGCATCCGGCGGCAGGTTGATTATAGACATAACGTCCATGCAACGAAAGTTCCCTTGGATCCACAAAGAATTTCACCCGGTGTTACAGGGTCACAGGGAAAAATAATGAAATTTAAATAATGTGAAATAATCAAAATAAAACCCAATATGCGTTCACTGGGGAACGATCGGTGACATGAAGGCCTGTCCCATCATTGACAGATATACTTGCATGGGCTCGATCATCGCCGTCAGAGCATTGGTAAAATACGCCATTGTCTATGATCTAAGACGAAATAATGCCATCTACCATCAACGCATTCGATGACCAATAATATTTTTTGCATATGTAAAATGCAACTAGATTATATTAATAAATTAGCAGCTCGACAAAGCGTTTTAAAGTATTGACATCCAGGTTGGATCCAACAAACATTACGGGCAGGAGGAAACCTATGAACAAGAGCGGAATCATTACTACCGCAGTTCTTTCCTTACTCGCTGCGGCGGCTCCTTTGCGGGCGGAGATCAAGGTCGGCGTCATGCTGCCTACCAGCGGATCGGAGGCCGCCTATGGTATCGACATGCAGAACGCCATCAAGATGGCGGCCGAGGATCTCAACGCCAAAGGCGGTGTTCTGGGCCAGATGATTGTCACCTTCACCGCTGACGACGCCTGTGACCCGCAGATGGCGACCGCCGCCGCCAGCAAGCTGACGTCCAACGAAGTGGCCGCGGTCGTGGGCGGCTACTGTTCCGGCGCCACGCTGCCAACCTTGAAAATCTATGCGGATGCCGGCATCCCCTTCATCATCTGTTCGGCCAACTCAAGCAAGTTCAGCTCCTTGAACCCAGGCAACGCCTTCCTCATCAACGCCCTGGCCACCTACCAGGTCGACAACGCCGTGGACCTGTTCAAGCGGCTCGGGGTCAAGAAGATCGCCCTGGTGCACCAGGGCGACGGCTATTCCGAGGACCTGGCCAGCCTGGCCCGCACCAAATGGACCTCCATGGGCAACCAGGTGGTGGCCTATGCCATGGTCACCAAAGGCGAGCAGGACATGTCCGCCCTGGTCACGCAGCTGAAATCCACCAATGCCGACATGGTGTTCTGGACCGCCTATTTTGCTGACGGCGGCCTGCTCATCAAGCAGCTGCGCCAGGGCGGCTACCGGGGCAAGATCACCGTGGGGGACGGTTCCACCGACGCCCATCTGATCCAGATCGGCGGCAAGGCCACCGAAGGTGTCTATGCCCTGGCCAACCCGCTCCCGGAGTTCCTGCCCAATGGCGCGAGCTTTGTCGCCAAGTACAAGGCGAAGTACCATCAGGACCCCGGCCCGTACTCCGCGCTTTCCTACGACGGGATGATGCTGCTGGCTGATTCCATGAAGCGGGCCGGCACCACCGACCACGCCAAACTGACCGCCGCCATCAAAAAGACCAAGGCTTTCCCCGGCATTTCCGGCCCCATCACCTTCGATGACAAGAACAACCTGGCCCATTCCAACTTCGTGATCCTGCAGGTCAAGAACAGCAAGTGGACCCTGGTGAAGTAACCTTCCGGCCCTTGGCGCCCATGGCTTGGCGACAGCGATCGTGGGAATCCAGGTGCGAGGCTTTTAAACTGGCTGATCCATGGGCCCGCGCCATCCGGTGGCACGGGCCCCGAAGGACATCTTGAAAGGGGTGTGCACCTGTGAACTTCTTCGACATCATCATCCAACAGTTGGCCAACAGCCTGGTCCTGGGGTCCTTCTACGGCCTGGTCGCCATCGGCTACTCCATGGTCTACGGGATCATCATGCTGCTCAACTTCGCCCATGGCGACATCTTCATGGTCGGAGCCTTCATCGGCTTCGCGTTCCTGTCCCTGCTGTCGGGCATCCTCGGCACCGGCTGGCTCGGGATCGCCGTGGCCCTCCTCCTGTCCATGATCGGCACCGGTTTCCTGGGGGTGCTGATCCAGCGCGTGGCCTACCGCCCGATGCTGAAGGCGCCGCGCCTTTCGATCATGATCACCGCCCTGGGGGTTTCCCTGGTCCTGTTCAACACTGTCATGGCCCTCACCAACGGACAGTTCCTGGCCTTCAACACGGAGATCGGCTTTGAAGGGTTCGATTACGGCCCCATCCACTTCAGCTACACCCAGATCATTCTGGTGCTGGCGGCCGCCGGGCTGATGGTCGGCATGACCCTGTTCGTCAACCGGACCATCTGGGGCAAGGCCATGCGCGCCATCTCCATCGACATGGACGCCTGCCGGCTGATGGGGATCGACGTCAACAAGATCATCGCCCTGACCTTCTTCGTGGGCTCGGCCCTGGCCGCCGCCGCCGGGGTCATGGCCGGAACCTATTACGGCACCATCCACTTCTTCATGGGCTTCATCATCGGCATCAAGGCCTTCACCGCGGCCGTGCTCGGCGGCATCGGCATCCTGCCCGGCGCCATGCTCGGGGGTCTGCTGCTGGGAACCCTGGAATCCTTCGGAACCCAGATCCCCTGGATCGGCTCCCAGTGGAAGGATGTGTTCTCCTTTGGCATCCTGATCCTCGTGCTCGTGTTCAGACCGAACGGTCTATTGGGCCGGACCACCATCGAGAGGATGTGACCGATGCCAGCCAACGAGTTGTCAACCTCCCCGGCCATTCGACGGACCGGCCTTGGCGGCCTTGAGGACCGGATCTTCGAATGGATGGACTACCGTCCATACTGCTACACCGTGCTCGCCATCCTGCTCCTGGCCGCCGTTCTGCTGCCCCGGTTCTGCAGCCAGTACGTCATGGAGATCTTCACCAACTCCTTCCTGTACATCGTTCTCTGCCTCGGGTTGAACATCGTCGCCGGCTATGCGGGGCTGCTGGACCTGGGCTACGCCGCCTTCTTCGCCATCGGGGCCTATACCTCGGGCATCCTGACGTCCCAGTACGGGTGGAATTTCTGGCTGGCCATCCCTCCCGCCCTTCTGCTGGCTGCGCTGGTGGGGATCATGATCGGCATGCCCACGCTGCGTCTGCGCAGCGACTACCTGGCCATCGTCACCCTGGGCGCCGGTGAGATCATCCGCATCCTCGCCCGGAACTTGAAGTCCCTGACCGGCGGCCCCAGCGGCCTGATCGGGATCAAGCGCCCCACGCTGTTCGGCCTGAAACTGAACGGGATAAGCCATTACTACTACATCTTCCTCATCATGGTGATTCTGGCTCTGCTGGTCAGCTACCGGCTGGAGCACTCCCGGCTGGGGCGGGCGTGGAAATATGTGCGGGACGACGAGGATGTCGCCGAGGCCATGGGCATCCACAAGTCGATCATCAAACTGTCGGCCTACATCATGGGCGCCATGTTCGCAGGTTTGGCCGGCTGTTTCTTCGCCGCCAAGATGACGGCCATCTCCCCGGATTCATTCACCTTCTTGCAGTCGCTCATGATCGTGGTGGCCATGGTGCTGGGCGGCATGGGCAAGATCGCCGGCATGGTGGTGGGCGCCCTGGTGTACGTCCTGTTCCCCGAGGTCTTCCGCACCATCGGCCCGCTGCGCATGCTGGTTTTCGGCATCATTCTGATCCTCATGATGGTTTTCAGGCCCCAAGGGATCTGGCCTGAACGACGACACTGAAGAGGGATACCCCCATGGCCATTCTGGAAGTCCAGGATCTGACGCTGCGTTTTGGTGGGCTGGAAGTGATCGACCACCTGAGTTTCGATGTGGAGGAGGGCAGCATCGTCAGCCTCATCGGCCCCAACGGCGCTGGTAAAACGTCCATTTTCAATTGCTTGACCGGATTCTACCAAGCCAATTCCGGAGACATCCGGTTCTTCGGCAAATCCGTGGTGAAGCGCCGCCCGCACGAGATCACCCAGCGCGGCATGGCCCGGACCTTCCAGAACCTTCGGCTGTTCCGGCAGATGAGCGTCATGGAGAACGTCATGTCCGGCATGCACTGCCGGACCCATGTCGGCGCCCTGGGCGCCATCCTGCGCAGCCCCAGGCAGCGGAGGGAGGAAGCGCTGATCCTCAAGACGGCCGAAGAATGCCTGGATTTCGTGGGCATTCTGGAACTCAGGGATCGCCGCGCGGTCACCCTGGCCTATGGCGACCAGCGGCGGGTGGAGTGGGCCCGCGCCCTGGCCACCCAGCCCAAGCTGCTGCTGTTCGACGAGCCGGCGGCGGGGCTGAACTACGAGGAGAAGGGCCGGTTCATGGACCTGGTCAAGCGCATCCGGGAACAGCTCAAGATCTCCATCTTCATGATCGACCACGACATGGGCTTAATTATGAAAATCTCCGAGAAGGTGATCGTCATCGATTACGGCAAGAAGATCGCCGAAGGCAGCTGCCTGGAGGTCCAAGGCAACCCCAAGGTGATCGAGGCCTATCTCGGCAAGGAAGACGAGGAGAGCAACTGAGATGAGCGAAGCCGTTCTCCAGATCGACAACCTGCAGACCTTCTACGGGAAGATCCACGCCCTGAGGGGCATCAGCCTCGAAGTCAAGCAGGGGCAGATCGTGACCCTGCTGGGCGCCAACGGCGCCGGCAAGAGCACGACCCTGAAGACCATTTCCGGCCTGATCCGGGCGGAGACCGGCAAGATCATCTTCATGGGGAAGGACATCACTGCCCTGCCGCCCCATGCCATCGTCCGCATGGGGCTCATCCACTCCCCGGAAGGGCGCCGCATCTTCAAGGGGATGACGGTGAACGAGAACCTGGACCTGGGCGGGTTCGTCGATCACCGGCGCACGGCCCAGCTGAAACAGCGCCGGGATTACGTGTTCGAGTTGTTCCCGAGGCTGTACCAGCGGCGCAACCAGGACTCGGGCCTGCTGTCCGGCGGGGAGCAGCAGATGCTGGCCATGGGCAGGGCGCTGATGACCGACCCCAAGCTCATGCTCCTTGACGAGCCCTCCATGGGCTTGGCCCCGTTCCTGGTCCAGGCCATCATGCAGATCATTCGCCACCTGAACGAACAGGGCACCACCATCCTGCTGGTGGAACAGAATGCCAAGGTGGCCCTGAAGATGGCAGATTACGGTTATGTCCTGGAAACCGGGAAGATCGTCATCGAGGGGGATGGGGCGACCCTGCGCCAGGACGAGAGCATCGTGAAGGCCTACCTGGGGGGCAGCAATTAGACGCCAGTGGGAGGATGATGAACGGAAGGGCCTACCAGGTGCCATAGGATTGCCGTATGACCGAGGATGGGAAAACCGGGTCCGGCGACCCCGAGCCGGAACTGTCCCTGGCCATCTTCGCCAAGGTGCCGCAAGCGCGGGCCTCCGGGCAGATCATCCAGCAGATGCAGGAGGCCATCCTGAACGGACAGCTGGCGGTTGGGGACCGGCTGCCTTCCGAACGTGAGCTGCAGGGGAAGCTGGCGATCAGCCGCAGTTCGCTGCGGGAAGGCCTGCGGGTGCTGGAGCAGAAAGGGCTGGTGGAGATCCGCAAGGGCAGGAACGGGGGAATCTTCGTCAAGCAGATCACGGCCGGACCCATGACCGAAAGCCTGGGCCTGTTCGTCCAGTCCCAGCGCATCTCCATGGAGGACATCTCGGAGTTCCGGCAGGACCTGGAGGGAATGGTCGCGCGCCGGGCGGCGGCCAAGGCCGGGAGCGCGAACCTGGACCACCTGCAAGGGCTGTTGCGCCGCGCCGAGGCCCTGGCGGATTCCGGCGCCGGCCAGTGGGAGGCGGTCATGCAGGTGGACAAGGAGATCCATCTGGCCCTGGCCGGGATCGGCGGCAACGCCCTGCATCATTTTTTCCTGGAAACCGTCCACGACAACCTGCACCACTATCACATCAAGGCCTATCTGCCCCGGGACGCGGACATGATCCGCTCCACCGTGGAGGAACTGAAGGGCATTGTCCAGGCGGTGGCCCAGGGCGATGGGGAGCGCGCCGAAAGCCTTGCCCGGATGCACGTCCAGCGCGCCACCCTGATCATGGAGCGGCGCCAGGCGATGAAATGACGGATTGGGGGGCATGGAAGCTCATGCCCAGGATCATGCCGCTCAATCGAACTGCATCCAGATGGTCTTCAGCTCGGTGTATTGATCGTGGGCCCATACAGACTTGTCACGCCCGCCGAACCCTGATTGCTTGAAGCCGCCGAAGGGGGTGGTGATGTCGCCCTCGGAGAAGCAGTTCACCGATACCGTGCCGGCTCGGATGGCCCGCGCGGCGCGGTGGGCCGTGCTGAGATCGCGGGTGTACAGCGACGCGGCCAGGCCGTAGTTGGTGTCGTTGGCGATGGCGATGGCTTCTTCCTCGGTGGAGAAAGGGATCACCGTAAGCACGGGGCCGAAAATCTCCTCCCGGGCAATCCTCATCCGGTTGCTGACCTCGTCGAACATGGTTATTTCCAGGAAATTGCCACCAGTTTCGGCCAGGATCTGCCGGCCCCCCAGGACCAGCTTCGCGCCTTCGGCCTTGCCCACTTCGATATAGTCGAGGACCTTTTCCATGTGCGGTTTTTCGATCATCGCGCCTTGCCGGGTCTCCGGATCAAGCGGGTCGCCCACTTTCCAGGTCCTGGCGATGGCAGCGAGTTTGGCTACGAGCTCGTCCTTGATATCCCGGTGGACGATCAGCCGCGACCCGCAGCTGCAGTTTTCCCCCATGTTCCAGAACGCCGCTCCCATCGCATGGTTGGCGACCAGATCCAGGTTCGGCGCATCGGCGAACACCACCTGTGGACTCTTGCCGCCTAACTCGAGGGCAACGAACTTTAGATTCGATTCCGCGGAATATTGCAGGAAATAGCGGCCCACCTCGGTCGAACCGGTGAAGGTCACCATGTCCACGTCCATATGCCGTCCCAGCGCCTGGCCGACGGTTGGGCCAAAACCGGGAACGACGTTGAGCACGCCAGGGGGCAGGCCCGCCTCGGCCGCCAGCTCGGCCATGCGCAGCGCGCTCAGCGAGGTGAGCTTGGCGGGCTTGAGCACGACGCTGTTGCCCGCGGCCAAGGCCGGCCCGATCTTCCACGCGGAAATCTGCGCGGGGAAATTCCACGGCACCACGCAGGCGACCACGCCCACCGGCTCACGCTGCACCAACGCCAGGTTTTCCGGTCCGGTGGGGGCGACATGGCTGTAGATCTTGTCGATGATTTCAGCGTGCCAGCGGATGCAGTGGATGGTGTCCGGGATGTCGATGGCCGTGCAATCGCTGATCGGCTTGCCGCCATCGAGGGTATCGAGCAGGGCAAGCTCCCCCGCGTTGGCTTCCAGCAGGTCCGCGAAAGCCAGCAGCACTTTCTTGCGTCCGGCCGGACTCATCCGCGACCATGCCCCGCTCTCGAACGCCCTGCGGGCGGCATGCACGGCGCGGTCCACGTCGACGGCATCACAGGAGGCGATCTGGGCCAGCGGCTTGCCGGTGGCGGGGTTCTCGGTGGTGAAGGTCCTGCCGCTTTGAGCTTGTTGGAACTTGCCGTCAATGAACGCATCGGTCCGATAGTGCAATCGGTCCACCGCCGCCTTGATGGCCTTGGATTCGAGCGCGAGCTTCATCGATTTATTCCTTTCCCTTAAGGTGGATCCACCCGTGGGCCCACGGTTTAAGCCTTCATCGTGCCGCTATATAATGATAAATATAGCGGAAAAAAGTCAATTAAATTTAATGATAATAGGCCATCGAACCCGCATGACTCGATGCCTTTCAAACCACCGGGTCGATCAGGAAGATGATCCTAGCGGTTCTGTCGTACCGGTGGCCGAACGACGATCATGCCCGCGCAACAGCGAAAGGGCCGCCGCTGCCAGGACCAGCAGGCCCACCGCGGCCATTCCGGACTTCAAGCCACCCAGCACCATGGCCTGATCAGTGATGCCCGGATGGTGCACCGTTTCCAGGGTGAAGATCAGCCCGCCCATGGCCACGCCGCAGACACACCCGATGGTGCGGGCGGCGGCCGGAACGGTCGGACCAGTGCCCGCTCACGGCGGTGAGCACGAGCATTCCGAGCGGCACCATCATCATGACCAGACCCGCGTGCTGGGCTGGTTGCCCGCACCCGCGGATGAGGGGAAACGGCATCAGGACAGGGTGCCCAAGGCCACCGCCACGGATGCCGTTCCCAGCCGGTCGAAAGGAATGCCCGCGCTGCGCCCGTCCCTGCTCAGCACCCGCGAGGAAACCGCGAACAGGACCAGGGAGATGGGGACGTTGATGAAAAACACCGACGGCCAGCCGAAATGCTGGGTCAGGAAACCGCCCAGGCCCGGGCCCACCGACATGCCGAGGTAGGTCATGGTGGCCTGCAAACCCAGCGCCTTGCCCCATTCCTGGGCAGGAAAAGCCTTCACCAGGACCGCGGGGCTGAGGGCGAGCAGCATGGCCCCGCCCACGGCCTGGAGGACCAGCGCCAGGATCAGCCATTTCCGCTGGTTTGCTCCGGCTGGTTCAAGCATGGCGCGGGTCTTTTTCGGAGGTGTTGATGAACGCCAGGGGCTTCGGGCTTTGGGAATGGGCAACAGGCGTTTCAGGCATGCCATGAGCTCCTGCAATCCGCTGGCGTTGATTTCCTCGGCAACGGATGGTTCGGTACCCATACCATACTCAATTCGAACCAAGCCATGAATAGAGCCTGCTGGTCATGCCTCAGGCGGTTCCGGACCCCCGGTAGGCGCGCGCCACGAGGTAGGTGACGAGCGCGCCGGCCAGGCCCAGCAGCGGGCCCAGCACCAGCGAGCCCAGCAGCCATTCCCAGGCCCGGTGGTGGATCTGGCCCAGCAGGGTTACCCGGTTGAACTGGGACAGCAACTGGCCATAGCGCATCAGGTGCCCGGCCTGGATGCACAGGAACGGCGCGAGCGGGACCACCCACAGGTTACCGGCGGCCACCCCGGCCAACTGGTTGAGGTGGAGCTTGCGGTTCACGTAAACGGTCACCGGCAGGCCGAAGGGCATGATGGGCAGCGCTCCCAGGAAGATGCCGATGCCCACCGCAGCGGCCAGTTCGAAGGGGCTGGAGTGCTCCCGCAGCAGCTCGCGCAAGCCGCCCCCGCGCGGGCGCGCGACCATGCGCCGATGAGGCCAGGGCGCCAGCGCCCGCACCAGCAGGTGGACGTGCAGCCAGACCAGGCTCAGGTTGTCCTTGACCAGATGGGAACGGGACACCCGCGCGGATCCGGCCGAATGGAGGACCGAGACCGGCACCGCCAGCAGCGGCAGCCCGGCCCACACACCGCGCACCAGCACCTCGACCTCGAAGCCGCAGCCGCGGGAGCGGAAGCTCCAGGAGAGCAGGAAGGGCACCGGATAGAGCCGGAAGCCGCTCTGGGTGTCGGCCAGGCTCTGTCCGCATTCCAGGCGCACCCAGAAGCTGGAGAAGGAGCGCCCGAACCGGCTGGCCCGGGGCGCCTTGCCCGGGCCCATGCGGCGAGTCCCCACCAGGATGGCCGGCCAGACTCCGGCCGCCGCCTCCAGCAGCAGCCGGGCATCGGCGGGGTCGTGCCGGCCGTCGGCGTCCAGGGTCAAGATGGCGTCGTAGCCCCACTGCCCGGCCAGGGCGGCGGCCCGCAGCAGCGCTTGGCCCTTGCCGCCGTTGGGCTCCAGGCGCAGGCTGCGCAGCTCCAGGCCCGCCAGCCGCTCCAGGCTGCCGTCGTCGCTGCCTTCGTCCACCACCAGCAGCGGCAGTCCCTGGTCCAGCACGCCCTGAGCCACGGCCCGGATGGCGGCCGCGTGGTTGCAGACCGGGATCACCCCCAGGACGTTCAAGGTCCGTACCGCCTGCCCGCGACCCGATCCAGGGTCTCCTCGTCGCCCGGTACCGAGCGGATGTCGTCGAGCGCCGGCGCCAGGGGAACGGTCATGCCAAGGTCCTCGCAAGTGGGAGACGCCCCGCAGGCATTCCCCGGGTTCAGGTGCCCTCAATTCTATTCCACCTCCCTTCCTGACCCTGCGGGAAGCTCGTCGCACAGGACGGAGCGTGGACCATGGCACCAGGGAAGTTTCCTTACGGCGTCTGCATCGGCCGAGCCCAGCCGCCGACCCGGGCGCGCATCGGCAGCCGCCGCAGGGGCCTCCAGGTGGCGGATCGAATCGCGGTAATGATCGACGGCAGCCGGAGCGCTTCTTGGAGGACCATCTGGCTATCCTGGAGGCCTTCCGGGACCAGCTGAACGCGTAGGAGATCAGAATGTCCGAACCCCGCATCGAACTGCTCATCGTCGATCCCCAGGTCGATTACCACGCCAAGGGCAGCAACCACCGCACCGAGCATTATTCTGCCCTGACCGCAGAGGTGCCCGACCCCGCGGACCCTGCCACCGCCCCCAACCGGCGCCTGCTCGAACTGCAGGCGGCCGATGTGCTCCTGGTGGCCGGCGAGGCCCGTTCCCACTGCGTGGCCAATACGGTGCGCGATCTGGCCGCCGCCTTCGATCCGGGCAACATCGGCAAGCTGCACCTGCTGGCCGATTGCACCAGCGATGTCCAGGGCTTCGAGCAGCTGGGCCGGGACTTCGTGGCGGAGCTGGCGGGCCGGGGCATGCGCCTGGTGACCAGCGCCGAATTCAGCGGGTAGCTTCGAAGCCTTTCGATCACCATTTCATCTAGGCCCAATATGGACTTGGCCCGAACGGGACTCCCGGACCCGCAGGTTCGCCTCGAATACATGGGGTAGCAGGACCGCAGGCGGCGTCATGGGGGGTTGGCCTTGACCTGCCCGATGTGTCCCGCCCCGAACCCCTGAATAACTTCCGCATGCGGGGACATCACCCAGGCCGATAATTAAGGCATCAGGGATATCGGCTTGGAGGGACTAGGCATGGGAAAGATGCGCACGTACCCCGAAATCGCAGCAGACTACGACCTCTGGGTGGCCTTCGCGGATCCCCACCCGGACCTGTCCCGGGAGGCCTTCGAGGCCTTGAGCCTGGAAGAGAAGATCATGCGCCAGGTCGCGACGTTCGGTCCCGAGGCTGAACGGATGCTGCCCGAAGGCCTTACCACCGAATCGGTGCGCTTCGCCCGGAATGGGCCGAGGGAACAGCGGATCCGCGACTTGGAACGGATCCTGAGCCTTCTGGACGGCTGGGAAACGGAAGCTGCCCGGGAGCTCCGGACCCAGACGGAGGAGGGCCTGGACGAACTGATGGGCTGGACCGGGCGGCGCGGGATTCCCGGCTGACAGGAACATCCGCCACAGGAGGACCGGGCGGGGCTGCCGCACCATCAAGATCAAGGCCGGGCTCTATGGTTTTGAGGGATCCAGCTTGTCCAGGTCGGCATTGATCCGGGCTTCGGTGTCGCCGGCGGTGGTGGCGGCGGCGGCTTCCACCTTGGGCAGGACCGGGGCCAGCTGGTGTGCTTCGCCCTTGGCCACTTCCCGGCGGATCTCCACCTTGGCGGACTGCGCCAGGGACTCGGCCAGGGCGTCCCTGGACATGACCAGGAACAGGTAGAGGGAGCCATCCTGGGTGTCGGTCCAGGTGCTGCGGGTGATGGCGTTCACCAGGGTCTGGTCCACCAGCTGGCGAGCGACGGACTCGATGACCCGGTTCATGACTTCCGACCGCACCAGCTTCTGCCCGGTAGTCTGGCCGGCGGTGGTCACCTGCTGGTTGAGCTGGGAGAACAGGTGCTGGACCCGCACCTTGAGCTTGCCAGCCAGCTTGGTGCGGGCGTCCGCCAGCGCCACGGTGCGCTGGAATCCCTTGTCCCCCATGGCGTTGGCCTGGGCGATGCCGACCGCGCCGAGGCCATCGGGGATCTCCTCGTTGTCCACCCAGGCCGGAGCGTCGCGCACCGGGGCGGAGGCCGACGGGGCCGCCACCGGGGGCCGCTGGGTGCTGCCGCAGCCGATGGCCAGGATGAGGGGGAGGCCCAGGGGGAAGATCGGGCGCCGGCGCATGGGAGACTCCAGGGAAGGGAAGGATCAAGCCATGATAGGCCCGTATTCCAGGTTTTCCAGCAACCCCTGCGGAACCGCTCCGGACGCTGGGCGTCCTGCGCTGGCCCTACCTGCCAGCAATTCTGTGATTCGAGTCCCGTCCTCCGCCCAAAAGGAAGGCCCCGCAAGCGGGGCCATCATTTGATCTGGGGCGGATGACGGGACTCCCCTCCGGGGCGCACGAATTGCTGGCACGGGCCTTCCGCTGCGCGGAACCGCTCCGGACGCTGCGCGTCCTGCGCTGGCCCTACCTGCCAGCAATTCTGTGATTCGAGTCCCGTCCTCCGCCCAAAAGGAAGGCCCCGCAAGCGGGGCCATCATTTGATCTGGGGCGGATGACGGGACTCGAACCCGCGACGTCTGGAATCACAATCCAGTGCTCTAACCAACTGAACTACATCCGCCGTTGGGTCCATCAGAATAGCCGGTCCCGGGGGCTTTGGATAGCGCGAATGGTGACGCCTGCCAGGATGGGATGGAAATCACGGAATCATGCAACCATATAGGAGCTGATCATGCGGCCCGGCGCGGGCCGGGGAAGAGGGTTGAAAAATGAACCGCCAGGTGAAGCAACTTGTCCTTCTATCAATCTTTGCCTTGGTGTGCATGGGCGTGGGGATGGGGCTCAGCTACCACTGGGCGGCCCAGGCCCAGGAAGAGATGCCGGTCGTGGTGGCCAGCAAGGGCGGGGAGGGGCTGCCGCCCATCGCCGAGGTGGCGGAGAAGCTGAATCCCACGGTGGTCTCCATCCTCAATACCAGCTTCGTGAAGAACCGCACCCGGGGCGAGAACGATTCACCGTTCGGCGACGATTTCTTCAACTGGTTCTTCGGGCCCCAGCGGCCCAGCCCCAGGCGCCCGCAGGAAGAGGAACAGCGCATCCAGGCGGGCGGTTCGGGCGTGCTGATCTCTCCGGACGGGGAGATCCTCACCAACTTCCACGTCATCGAAGGGCTCAAGGGCGGCGAATCCTCCATCGAAGTGAAGATCTCCACCGGCCGGACGTTCAAGGCCAAGGTGCTCGGCAGGGACAAGGAACTGGACATCGCCCTCATCAAGATCGAAGCCAAGCACCTGCCCTTCGCCCGGCTGGGCAACAGCGACGCCATGCGGGTCGGCGAATGGGTGGTGGCCATCGGCAATCCGCTGGGGCTCGACCACACCGTCACCCAGGGCATCATCTCCGCCAAGGGCCGGCAGATTTCCGGCCCCGGCCTGGAATCGTTCCTGCAGACCGACGCCGCCATCAACCGCGGCAACTCCGGCGGCCCTCTGCTCAACCTCAAGGGCGAAGTGATCGGGATCAACACGGCGATCCGCCCGGACGGGCAGAACATCGGCTTCGCCGTGCCGGTGGACAAGATCAACCTGGTGCTCAAGGATCTGCGCAGCGGCAAGCCGGTCAGCCGCGGCTACCTGGGCGTCGCCACCAAGGACCTGGACAACGAATTCCAGGATTCCCTGGGCATCCAGGAAGGCGCCGTGGTTTCCGAAGTGGTGCGCAAGGGGCCCGGCGACAAGGCCGGCATCAAGTACCTGGACGTGATCACCGCCGTGGACGGCGCCAAGATCCGCAGCGGCGAGGACCTGGTGGCCGCCATCTCCAGCCACCGGGCCGGGGACACCGTCAAGATCACCGTGTTCCGGGAAGGCAAGTCCAAGGATCTCAAGGCCGTCCTGGGCGACCGGGAGCAGATGCTGGCGCGCCAGGCGCCGCAGGACGAGGACGACGGCGACGAGGCGGCCCCCAAGGACGCCCCCCAGGAAGGCAAGTCCCTGAACCTGGAAAAGTCCTACGGCTTCAGCGTGGAGGCCCTGACCGCCGGCAACCGGCGCCAGTTCGGCATCAGCGCCGACTGGAAGGGCGTGCTGGTCACTTCGGTCGCGGCGCGCTCCGTGGCCATGGACAAGGGCCTCCGGGCCGGCTTCATCATCTCCGCCGTGGGCACCCGGGAGATCGAGGGGCTCAGCGATTTCTACCAGGAGGTCAAAAAGGCCGGCGGCAAGAAACCCATCCTCATCCTGGTCCGGGCCCCCCGGAGCGACGCCCAGGCCACCCTGGCCATCCCGCCGCGCTAGTTTAGTGGCAGCTTGTGCGAAGGAATCGCCTCCGTTCGGTTATCTTTAGGAACCGAGATTCGACCTAACGACTCAAGTTCCATTTCCAAGGATTGACCATGGGCCACCGTCTCCTCGTCGTGGATAGCGATCGGAGATTCCTCCAGGATCACAAGGTCTCGCTGGAATCCGCCTTCGACGTTGATTTCCGGGAGGGCACGGAAGGCACGCTCTCCCATCTGGAGAGCGGCGACTACGCCGCCATCCTGCTCTGCGTGGAGGCCTCCGAGAACAAGGGCTACTCCCTGTGCTCGGCCATCCGCCGCAGCCCGGTGCTGGGCGACCTCAAGGTGGTGCTGATCAGCGCCAAGGCTACCGACGAGGAGTACGCCCGCCACCAGAGCCTCAAGGGCAAGGCCGATCTGTACCTGCACAAGCCCATCCGCCCCAACGCCCTGGTTTCGGCGCTCACCCCGGTGGTGCCCCTGAAATCGGTGGATCCGGACAACCCGCTGGGCGACCTGGGCGGGGCCGATCTGGGCGATGAGTGGCTGGAGAGCCTCAAGAGCGAGCTGGAAGTGGAAACCGTCCCCTCCACGATGTTCGAGCCCCCGCCCCCGCCTCCGCCGCCGGTGCCGGTCTCCGCCCTGCTCGGCTTCACCCGGCCGCTGCTGCCGCTGGCACCTCCCACCCTGCCGCCGGTCCCCAAGGACGCCGGCCGGGTCGAGCTGCTGGAATCCCGGGTCAAGGACCTGGAAACCAAGCTGGTGTCCACCAGCGACGAACTGGACCGCGCGAACCAGGCCCTGGAGGAGCTGACCCGGAGCGGCTCCGCCGCCCAGACCCTGTTCGAGGAGAAGACGCTGCACGCCATGGAGCTGGAAACCCGGCTGGCGGCGGCGGAAGCCGGGCTGGAACAGGGCGGCCGGGACCTGGAGGAGCTCACCCAGCAGGAACAGGAGGCCCGGGACCTGCTGCAGGAAAAGACCCAGCTGACCATGGACCTGATGGAATCCAACCAGCTGCTCCAGGCCCAGCTGGCCGAGGCCAGGGAAGACGCCGAGCGCCTGTCCCGTTCCCAGCTGACCCTGGAAGCCCGGAACCGGGAACTGGAGGCCGTGCAGCAGGAATCCCGGAGCGCCGTGGCGGCGCTGGAGGCCAGCCTGGCCGAGCTGCGCAAGCAGCTGGAGGGCCTGGAGGAGAACCACGACCGCCAGCAGATGGAACTGCTGGCGGCGATCGATGACCGGGAGGCCCGGCTGGGGCGCATGGAAGAAACCCTGAACGCCCAAAGGGAGCAGATCCTGGTCCTGGAACAGGAGAAGGAAACGGCCGCAGGCCTGCTCCAGCTCCGCGCGGAGCGCTGGCTGGCGGTGGCCGGCCGGCTCGCCGACCTGGAAGGCCAGGTCCACCAGGCGCTTGAATTCACCAAGCTCGAGATGAACTAGATGCATGCAGGTTCCCTGATCGCGGCGCCCCTGCTGATCCTCCTGACCGGGTTCTTCGTCGCCTCGGAGTTCGCCGCCGTGCGGGTGCGCTCCACCCAGCTCGAAGCCATCCAGGACAGCGATCCCCGGGCGATCCTGGCCCTGGAGGTGCACCGCAACCTCAGCCAGCACCTCTCCAGCATCCAGGTGGCCATCACCCTGCTCACCATCTCCCTGGGCGCCGCGGGCGAAAGCCTGTTCGTGCGCGGCTTCCAGTCCTGGTTCGGGTTCCTGCCCTGGCCGAAGGTGGGCATTCTCCTGGGCACCGGCCTCGGCCTGATCACCATCACCCTGCTGCAGGTGGTCCTGTCCGAGCTCCTGCCGCGCGGCGTGGCGATCCGCTCGGCGCTCGCCGTGGCCCTGGTCACCGCCGGCCCGCTGCTGCTCTGGTCCCGGGCCATCGCGCCGATCACCTGGACCCTCATGTCCCTCACCCACGCCATGGAACGGATGCTGGGCCTGGCCCCCGAGGACCACGCCACCGAAGAGCCGGCCCCCTCCCGGGACGAATTCCGGCGCATGCTGGTGAAAAGCCAGACCAGCGGCGAACTGGAATCAGACAATAAGAATCTCATCGAAAATGTCTTCAACTTTTCCAAGCGCAGCACCAAGGAGATCGCCGTGCCCCGCGCCCAGGTCATCTACCTGGACCTGCACCGCCCCCTGAAGGAGAACCTCGACCTCGCCCGCTCCTGCCCGCACACCCGGCTGCCCCTGGTGGATGGCGACCTGGACCACGTGGTGGGGGTCATCCACCTGAAGGAGCTGCTCTGGGCGCTCAACGACCGGGGCGACCACCTGGACCTGCGCGCCTGCGCCCGCCCGGCCTTCCTGGTGCCGGAAATGCGGCTGATCCAGGACCTCCTGCTGGATTTCCAGAAGCAGAAGCAGCACCTGGCCATGGTGGTGAACGAGCACGGCGGGGTGGACGGCTTGGTGACCCTGGAGGACGTCCTGGAGGAACTGGTCGGCGAAATCCAGGACGAATTCGACCGGGAAGTGAAGAACCTGCACCGCACCCGGGGCGGCGCCTGGGTCGCCCAGGGCACCGTGACCCTGGAGCAGCTCGAAGCCACCCTCGGTTTGCGCCTGGAAGTGGAGGCCGGCTCGGTCAGCCTGGGCGGCTTCTTCCAGGAACGCCTGGGCCGGGTGCTCAAGGCCGGGGACGAATTACGGATTGAGGGTTGGCGCATCCGGGTGCTGGAGATGCGCGGCATGGCGCCCAGCAAATTCCTGTTCAAGCCGGTGCCCCAGGGGACGCTTGGAGTGGCTGGCCATGCCTCCGAGGATTGACGCCTTCATCCTCGCCGCCGGGCTGGGCACCCGCATGGGCCCCCTGTCCCAGGTGCTGCCCAAACCGGCCTGGCCGCTGCTGGGACGCCCTCTGCTGGACTGGTGTGCCGGCAGCCTGCGCCGGGCCGGCTTCCAGACCATCGCCTGCAATGCCCATCACCTTCCGGACCGGCTGGAGCAGGCCATGGCCGGCACCGGGGTGGAGATCTTCCGGGAGCCCCTGCTGCTGGGCTCGGCGGGGGGTCTGCGCCACGCCCTGGGCCGGGCCGCGGAGCCCCTGGCGGTCTGGAACGGCGATATCCTGGCTGACGCGCCCTGGGCCGCCTTCCTGGAAGCCCACCTGCGCCTGCGGGCCGAGCTCAGCTGGCTGCTGGTACCCCACCCCGGCGGCCCCTGGAACCCGGTCTGGCTGTCCCGCACCGGGCGCATCCTGCCGCCCGGGGAGACCGGGGAGGGCCCCTACCATTTCTGGGGTGCCGCCCTCTGGGGCCCCAAGGCCCTGGCGCTGCTCCGGCCGGACGGCCCCACCGACACCAAGGCGCATATCCTGCCGCGCCTGGACCGGGCCATGGGGATCGTGGTGGACCCCTTCCCCTGCCTGGAGGTCGGCACGCCGGACCAGCTGATCGAAGCCGCCCGGATCCTGGCCCCCCAGGCCGAGGGACGCTGGCCCGGATGCTACATCCACCCCGGCGCCGTCCCGGGCGGCCGGCTGAATCGGTGCGTGCTCGGTCCCGGCGCCCAGGTCCCCGCCGCCGTGCGCGACGAAAATGCATTATGGTTCAAGGAAGGCCATCACCAAGTCCGTCTTGCGCTATAGACTTGATCCATGGATCACCGACTGCAGGTCGCCCTCAACAAATGGGATTGCACCAATCCGCAGGCGCTTAGCGGTGATGCGGGCATGCGCCAGTATTTCCGGGTGGATCACCCGCTGCTGGGCAGCGCCCTGGTGGTGCTCTACCCGCCCGCGGACCCCGCCTCCGGCGACGACGCCTACTACGAGTACCGCGCCCTGCAGGCCTACCTGGACCCCGTGGTCCGGGTGGCCACCATCATCCAGTACGACGACGAACTGCGCGCCATGCTCCTGGAGGACCTGGGCAGGACCACGCTGGAGATGCGGCTCACCGCCCACCCCGAAGAGGAGCTGCAGTGGGCCCAGGAAGCCGCCCACCAGATGGCGACCTGGCTTGGCCTGCTCACCGAAGCCGCGCCCGCCCGGGCCTTCTTCATGCTGCGCCGGTTCGACCTGCCGAAGTTCCAGTTCGAATGGAACTACTGCAAGGAGAATTTCTTCGTCGAGTTCCTGCAGAAGGATCCGCCGCTCTGGCTGGACCGGATGATGGAGGAGATCCACGTGGGGCTCGATTCCCGCACCCATTTCCTGGTGCACCGGGATTTCCACGTGCGCAACCTGATGGTGCACGGCGAACGCCTGATCACCCTGGATTTCCAGGACGCGCGCAAGGGCGCCGCCACCTACGACCTGGCCTCCATCATGTACGACGGCTACTGGGACTGGTCCGACGAGGCCAAGGAAATCCTCATCGGCGGCGTGCGCGAAGAGCTGGGCTGGAGCGAGACCCTGCTCTGGGAGGAGCTGAACCTGAGCGCCATCCAGCGCAACTTCAAGGCGCTCGGCACCTTCGCCCACCAGATCATCCACCAGAACAAGCCCCACTTCGCCCCCGCCATCCCGCGCACCCTGCGCCATCTCCTCGGCCACTTCCAGCGCACCCGCCAGGGCGAGGCCGTGCTGGCGGTGGAGCACTGGCTGCGCCTGTCGGAGAAGCGCCTGCTCAAGACCGCCGGCGGCGGGCAGGAATAGTCACTCGCCCGCGCCGATGCCGTGGGTGATGCTCTGGTGGTTGAAGGCGCTCCAGGCCAGTTCGCGGAAGCGCTGGGTATGGCCGAAATCCACCCCGTCCCGCCACAGCTTGTAGTGGATCAGCTCATGCTCCAGGATCCGGCGGACGACCTCCTCCGGATTGCGGCAGTTGCAGCCCACCACCTGCACCGGCCAGGGCCAGTCGCGCCTGCGCAGGAGCGGGATGGACAGGCGGATCTCCGGGTGCCAGACCTTGCGGATGTCCCGCTCCACCACGAACAGCCCGGCGCAGCGGGCCATGCGCGGGGACCAGACGATGGGCGGCGGCGCAAGATCCCAGCCGGCTTCGCTGAGGATGCGGGCGGCCTGCTGGCGGAGGGTGATGGTCATGCCACCAGTTTGGGGCAAATCCCGGGATTTGGCTCACCTCGGCCAGGGCGGGAGAGGATCGGCGGACGGGTCGGTACGGTTCACAGGTTGTCCATCATGGCCTTCAGCTCGGTCTCGGCCGTTTCGAACTCGAAGCCGGCCAGCGCGCGCACGTAGTACTGGGTGCGCTTGGCCACCTCGGTCTCCAGGTAGACGTTCTGGTCCCGGAGAAAATCCGCGGCGGCCTTGTTTTCGAGCCCCTGCTTCTCGTCCTCGGCGGCGCCCATTGCGGTGAGGAAGGTGAACGGCAGGTTCCCGGTATGAAACGGCTTAGAAGTGGTAGGCCTCCTCGCCATGGATGGAAGCATCCAGCCCGAGTTCCTCTTCCTCCTCGGTGACCTTGACGGCCGTGACCCGGTTGATGAGCCACAGGGCGGCGTAGCTGAACAGGAAGGCATAGATCATGGTGATGAGCACGCTGGCCGCCTGCAGGGCGAAGAAGCGCAAGCCGCCCTGGAGCAGGCCATCGGCGCCGCCGGCATTCCAGACGGTGGTGGCGAAGATGCCGGTGCAGATGCAGCCGACCACGCCGCCGACCCCATGCACCCCCCAGACATCGAGGGCGTCGTCCAGTTGCAGGTGGTTCTTCATTTCAATGGCCATGTAGCAGACGCAGCTGACGATCACGCCGATGCAGACCGCGCCCCAGGGGCTGACGAAGCCCGCAGCCGGGGTGATGCCCACCAGGCCCGCCACCGCTCCGGTGAGCAGGCCGATGAACTTCGGCTTCTTTTCGAACTTCCAGGCCAGCCCGAGCCAGGTGATGGCAGCCACGGAAGCGGTGATGTCGGTGTTGGCGAAGGCGACCAGGGTGATCTTGTCCACCTGCAGTTCGCTGCCGGCGTTGAAGCCGTACCAGCCGAACCACAGCAGGGCGGCGCCCAGGGCCACCAGGGGCACGCTGTGGGGGCCTTTGTCCATGAACTTGCGCTTGCCGACGTAGACGACGGAAGCC
>Ga0181535_10000132_pt1 | contig 113512 bp, 112 predicted proteins | sample PEATcosm2014_Bin_44_FD_119774 | JGI IMG/M metagenome (GOLD analysis project Ga0181535, IMG submission 119774) | Peatland microbial communities from MTU Mesocosm Facility, Houghton, MI, USA - PEATcosm2014_Bin17_30_metaG | ecosystem: Environmental > Terrestrial > Soil > Wetlands > Peat | place... | reverse complement strand
GGTCTTCACCAGCCACGTGTGCCGGTAGAGGCCCGCGCCTTCATAAAACCAGCCGTCGCTCTCGGTGGCGTTGACCCGCACCACCAGCACATTCTGGGCCCCACGGTTCGCAAAATCGGTCACATCGAAGCTGAACGGGTCGTATCCGCCAATATGCCTGCCGATGTAGTAGCCGTTGAAGACCACCATGGCCTCGCGGTAAGCCCCATCGAACTCGATGGTGATGCGTTTGCCCGCGTCGGCAGCCGGAAGGTCGACGATGCGGCGGTACCAGCCGATGCTGGTGGCCGGGTAGTTCCGCCCCAGCGGATAATATCCCTTGCTGGCCAGCGCGCCACCCTCTTCGACAATCCCTAATGGCCGCCCTCCGGCGCTAACGGGCTGATCGTTTTGAAAGGGCAGCTCGATGGCCCAATCGTGCGGCAGATTGACGGCCTTCCAATCGCTATCGTCGAAGGCCGCCGTGGCTACCGGGCCGAAATTCCCGGTCTTGGAATAGTTGCCGCTGAAATTGAAATCCTGCGCCGGATCCTCGGCGTGGCCGAAATGGAAGGTCCATCCGAAATCCAGCAGAAGCCGTTCCCGGCCAGCGGCGGACCGCGGCGACCCGGCTGCCGGCGCGCCCGTCTGAGGCTCTCCCTCGGCAACCGCTTCCGCCGACGCCGCCACTGCGGCCGGCGCGGCCAAGCTCGTTTTCAATAGATCCCGGCGTGTCCAATCTTTCATCTTGATCTCCTGCCAAAAACGAATCGAGTCTTAATACCCGGCGCGCCGCAGCCTACCCATCGATACCAGATTATAGGGCCAACCGCGATACGAACGTCTTAATAGCGGAAAGTTATAATGAAGTCAGTTGACTCCCTTGAAGACCCGCATTCTCGCCTTGGATTTGGGCAAGAAGCGCATTGGGTTGGCCATCAGCGATCCTCTGGGAATTACCGCGCAGGGACTGCCGAATCTGGAACGCACGCGCAAGCGTGACGATCTGGAAGCGCTCAAGCGCCTCGCGGCCGAGCGCGAAGTCGGGCTGATCCTCATGGGCAATCCGATCAACATGGGCGGCAGCGAGGGCCGCCAATCCGGTTGGGTGCGCGAGTTCGGCGCGGCCATCGAGCAGCGAACCGGCCTGCCGGTCAAGTACTGGGACGAGCGCCTCACCAGCGTGGAGGCGGGCCGCGTGCTCCGCTCGAGCGGAATCGGCATTGAGAAGCGCGCGGCGGCCGTGGACCGGCTCTCCGCCGTGATTCTTCTGCAAAGCTACCTGGACTCTCTTCCGGCATGAAAGCCATCCGCGCCATTCGCATCTCTGCCTTGCTCGCCGTTGTCGTGGGAGGTTTCGCCGTGTACCGCCTGGACAGCCCGTACCAGGGATTTGGAACGGAGACCTTCGTCGACGTGCCCTATGGCACGTCCACCGGAACCATCGCCGGGATGCTGGCCGACGCAGGCGTGGTCCGCAGCCGCTGGGATTTTCTGCTCGCGCGTCTCGCCGGGCGAGGCCGCAAATTGCAAGCGGGCGAGTATCGCTTCGACCGCGCCGTGACGCCGGTCGAGGTCTACTCCCGCGTGGCCCGCGGCGACGTTTTCTTCTATGAACTGGTGGTCCCCGAAGGCTCGAATATGTTCGACATCGCGGCCGCGGCGGAGAAACTGCGCCTTTTTCCGGCGGAAGAGTTCCTGGCGGCGGCTCGCGATCCGCGCTCGATTCGCGACCTCGATCCGCACGCGCCCACGCTCGAAGGCTATCTTTTCCCGGACACCTACCACGTCGGCCGCCACACCACGCCTGCCCAGCTCTGCCGCATGATGACCGGCAAGTTCCGCGAGGCCTGGCGCGGCCTGCATACCGGCGCGGACGTTCACGAAACGGTCACGCTGGCCTCGCTGGTCGAAAAGGAAGACAAGCTCGATAGCGAGCGCCCGCTGATCGCCGCCGTGTTCTCGAACCGCCTTCGCATCGGCATGAAGCTCGATTGCGACCCCACCACCATTTACGCCGCGCTGCTCCACGGCGGCTATCGCGGAGCCATTTACCAATCCGACCTGGACCGCGACGATCCTTACAACACCTACCGCAGCGCCGGCCTTCCGCCCGGTCCCATCGCCAACCCCGGCATGCCTTCCCTTCGCGCCGCGATCGGTCCCGCCGCAACCAGCGCGCTCTATTTCGTGCTCCGGCCCGATGGTTCCGGCGCACACCAGTTCTCCGACAATCTGGCCGCTCACCAGCAGGCCACTACCAAATACCGCCGTGGCCACCGCAAGAAATAATTCCTTCAAGCAGCAACTCCGCGATTACCTGGCGGCCGCCCAGCCGCCCGTCATTACGGAAGCCGTTTGGCGAGATCTGCTCAAGCTTCTGGCGCCGGTTTCCGAGAGCTATCTGCGCCAATTGCTGTGGGCCACCGACCTGCCGTTCGACCAGCCCTACGCCGGCATCCGCCAGCACACCTTCGAAGAACTGGAAGAGTCGCTGTTAGGGATGGGCCGGATCTACGCCGCCGCCATAGAGGCCGGCGACCGCGAGCGCGCACGCTACTGCCGTCGCCAGGCGATCGCCGCCAAGGACCGCGCTAAATTCGCTGCCGCCAGCCCCTGTACCAGCCCGCAAAAGCAAGCCGAAAAGCAAGAGATGGCGCAGTGGATGCTGGTCTGGCTAGAAAACCCCGAGGTCTTCCCCGCGTGGCTCGATGCTAGAAAGCGGACGTTAGGTGGGACGGGCCGGGGTGCCCACGACGTTGGTGGGCCCGCCTGTCTTCTTTGATTGGCGGGGCGGCTATGATAATCGTTGCCAGAATGGAGGCATTATGCAAACAGTCTCGACACGCCTGGAACTAGACGCCGATTCGAATTGGAGATTTCTCAAAGGCGACCCGCCAGGCGCCGGGGCCCTGGATTTCGACGATGCCTCCTGGCGCGTCCTGAATCTGCCGCACGACTGGAGCATCGAGGGCACGCCTGATAAGGACAACCCGAGCGGCGCCGGCGCGGGCTACTTCCCCGCAGGAGTCGGTTGGTACCGAAAGGCGTTCACCGCTCGGGCGGAGTGGAATGGCAAACTCGCCACCATCGAGTTCGATGGCGTTTACATGGATGCAACCGTGTACTTGAATGGGGAGAAACTGGGAACGCATCCCTACGGTTACACCGCCTTCGTCTTTGACCTCACCCCGCACTTGAAACTCTCCGCCCGCAACCTGCTGGCGGTTCGCGCCGACAATTCCGCGCAGCCCAACAGCCGCTGGTACAGCGGTTCCGGAATATACCGCCATGTGCGCCTGGTACTGACGGAGCCGGTGCACGTAGCTCATTGGGGCGTGGCCATCACCACGCCCGATGTTTCGAGTGAGCACGCCAAGGTTGCGCTGCGCGTGCGCGTGAGCGCCATTGACAGCGCTGCCGAAATCGCCGTGCGGACGGCTCTGGTTGATCCCAACGACGCAGCCGTGGGCCAGGCGGAATCGGCCGCTCCAGCCGATGGGGGCGCGGAACGGGAGGTGTTTCACACCATCGATGTGCCGCGGCCTTCGCTATGGTCCCCGGAGAATCCGCACCTCTACAGGGCTGTGACGCAGGTCGTAAGCGGAGGCCGTGTAACGGACGAAGTGACCACCCCGTTTGGCATTCGCTCCATCGCCTGGTCGGTGGAGAAAGGGCTGGCGCTGAACGGCTCGCCCATCAAGCTCTGCGGAGGCAGCGTTCATCACGACCACGGCCCGCTGGGCGCCGCGTCGTTCGACCGGGCGGAGGAGCGCAAGGTCGAGCTGCTGAAAGCGGCCGGCTTCAATGCCGTCCGGACGGCTCACAATCCGCCGTCGAGCGCATTCCTCGATGCCTGCGACCGCCTGGGATTGCTGGTCCTCGACGAGCCGTTCGATGTCTGGACACAGGCCAAGGCCAAGTTCGACTATGCGCGGTTCTTCGAGGAGTGGTGGCAGGCGGATCTCACCGCCATGGTCCTGCGCGACCGGAATCACCCATCCATTGTGATGTGGGGCATCGGCAATGAGATTCCCGAAGTGTGGAGCGAACAAGGCGCGCCGATCGCCCGGAAGCTGGCAAGCTGCGTCCGCGCGTTGGACGGCTCCCGGCCACTCACTCAGGCTTTTCTCGGAGCGACGTTCGGCCCCAACCCGGATGCGTCCATCGCGGTGGTGGACATTGCCGGATACAACTACAATCTGGCCGCCAATGGCCCAGGAGACCGCCAACGTGTGCCCGCGCGCATCATGCAGACCACCGAGTCCTTCCCGCCCGACGCTTTCGAGCAGTGGAGTCTGGTGAACGACAACCCTCACATCGTTGGAGAATTCACCTGGACCGCCATGGACTATCTGGGCGAATCCGGCGTCGGCGGATGGAGCTACGCAACGCCCGAGCAGATCGCAATGGCCGGAATGATCGGGCAAATGATGCGAAAGAGCCTGCCGCAAATGGGCGCCGACGGCAAAAATCCCATGGCGGCCATGGCCGAAGGCGGCGGGAACGAGGCCGCCGGTGGCGCCAGGAAGCTCATCTTTCCGGGGTATCCGTGGCACTCCGCTTATTGCGGCGATATCGACCTCGCCGGATTCCGCAAACCGTCGTCGTTCTATCGCGACATCCTGTGGAACGGCGGCGACCGCGTGTTTGTCACCGTGCGCCTTCCCGAGCCGGAGGGCCGGAAGATCTGCGCCATCGCCTGGGCCGCGTTCCCGACGCTGCCCAGTTGGACGTGGCCGGGGCAGGAAGGCAAGCCCATGCAGGTTGAAGTGTACGCAAAGACCGAAAAAGTGCGGCTCTACCTTGACGACAAGCCGATAGGAGAGATGCCCACCACCCGGAACGAGCAGTTCAGGGCGATGTTTACCGTGCCGTACGCTCCCGGCGCGCTGAAGGCAGTGGCTGTGAACGGCGATCGGGTTGTCGCGGAGATGACGTTGACGACGGCCGGTGCGCCCGCACGCCTGCGGCTGATGGCGGACCGCGACGCGATCCACGCCGACGGGCAGGACCTCTCCTTCATCACCGTGGAAGCGCTCGATGCGCAGGGCCGCTTCCAGCCGAACGCGGACCAGGAAGTGCAATTCACGGTGAGCGGTCCGGGCGAGATTGCCGGGCTGGGCAATGGAGACGGCCAGAGTCTGGAGCCATACCAGGGCAATCGGCGGAAGCTGTTCAACGGCCGCGCGCTCGTGGTTCTGCGCGCGTCGAAAGATCCCGGCGCCATCCAGCTAAAGGCGGACTCTTCCGGCCTTGCCGGCGCAACGGTGACCGTCCACGCTCAAGCGGTCGCGCCGCATGCGGAGTTGGCGTAGGTCTTCGAAGGACGCGGGGAGGTCGCAGAAGCAGTTGCCGGCACGTTCTGCAGGTCCGAGGATCTGTGGCAATCCCGTGGGACGTTAGCCACGCATCGGACGTCCGGCCGGTTTTGCGCCGCGGCCTCCCGGATTGAGTGTATCACCGCGCGCGCCACGAGTTGTGACGCGTAGCGCAGCCCTGCCCGCCGCGCGCTACATCGTGGCCACAGCCACTTTTTGAATGCTGATGCCGCCGATGCCCACCCGCAGGTGCAGCTTCTTGGCCGCGCCCGTTCCGCTTTCGGCGAACCGTTCGCTTACCAGATGTCCCGTGCGGTACGTCCCGCCGAAATCGGAATAGACCCCGCCGAAGCTGCATTGCGCGTCAACCGAGTATGGCCCGGCGGTTGGCAGATGCAGCACGATGTCACCCACGCGCACCGAAGCGTCGATGTCGCCCGCAACCTGCGACACAAAGACGTCGCCAGTCCCGTGGTGCAGCGCCAGCTTGGTATCGCGCGGCACGCGGATGCGGTAGTCCAGTTGATAGTTGTGCCCGCAATGAAAAACCTTGGCCCAGAAGCTGCGCTGCGGTATGGCCGTGTGGATGGAAAGTTCGGTCGGGCTCTTGCGTTCCGAGGTCACCTTAATGGCGCTGAGTTGGCGTTGGGCGTTTTCCCGATCCCGGGGCGTATCCGTGCGATAAGTGGAACGGGTAACCGTGATTTCGACGCCGGGACCATCCCAGGCTTCGATATTCAGTTCGCCCACCGATCCAGTCACCTCAATGGAGCCTCCCGCGGCGAAGTCCACTTTTTCATCGGTGACGACGGGCATGGCCGCCTTGGGCGCCTTCGCCGCCAGCGGCAGGCAAACTGCCATGGCAATCGCAGCCAGTCGTCGAGTCATCGAACCCTCCAATCCTCCATGATCGCACGCTTAAGTTAAGTGGGACGGACCGGGGTGCCCACGGTCTCCGTGGGCCCGCCTGTCTTCTTGCTTCTGCCTTCTTGCTTCTGTCTTCTTGCTTCTGTCCTCTTCTTGTTTCTCCCCCCTTCTCCCCCCTCCCCCCTTCCGTTCGCTGCTAGACTGGCAGTCGAATGAAGCTACTCTGTATTCTGAGTATTCTGATGCTCTGCTCGGCGATCGCCCTGGCGCAGCAGGCCAGCCTGGCCGTGGTTCACGCGCGCGTATGGACCGGCAATCCGGCCCAGCCCTGGGCGGAGGCGCTGGCCGTGAACGGAGACGCCATCCTGGCGGTCGGCGATGACGCATCCATCCGGAGGCTGATCGCGCCGCGCACGCGCGTCCTCGATGCTCACGGCGGCATGGTCGCGCCAGGCTTCATCGATTCGCACGTGCACTTTCTCGTTGGCGGCTTGAGCCTTCGTTCCGTGCAGCTTCGCGACGCGCGCAGCAAGGCGGAGTTCATCGCGCGCATCCAGGCCTTCGCCGCCGCCGCGCCGCCGGGGACCTGGATCACGGGCGGCGATTGGGACCACCAGAACTGGGGCGGCGAGCTGCCAAGCAAACAATGGATCGACGCCGTCACGCCGCGGAATCCGGTATGGATCAATCGCCTGGACGAACACATGAGCCTGGCGAATTCCCTGGCTCTCGCGGCCGCCCACGTGAACAGGAACACGCCCGATGTGGCGGGCGGCGCGATCGTCCGCGACTCCTCCGGCGAGCCCACCGGAATCTTCAAGGACAACGCCGTGAGCCTGGTCACTCGCGTAGTGCCGCCGCCCTCGGCGGAGATGTTGGACCGCGCGCTCGACGCGGCCATGGAGTACGCGGCCCGGCACGGCGTCACCAGCGTGGGCCACATGGGCACGTGGGAAGACCTTGATGTGTTCCGCCGTGCGCGCCAGGCCGGGCGCCTGAAGACGCGCATCCGCGCCGCCGTCCCGCTTCCCACTTGGGAACGCCTGGCGCAGACCGTAAGCCGCGAAGGCCGCGGCGACGATTCCCTGCTAATTGGATGCCTGAAGGCCTTCGTGGACGGATCGCTCGGATCCCATACCGCCGCGCTCCTGGAGCCCTACGCCGATTCGCCCAAAGACACCGGCCTTCTGGTCAACACTCCGGATGACCTCTATCGCTGGACCAGCGACGCCACCCGCGCCGGACTCCAGGTGATGGTCCACGCCATCGGCGACCGCGCCGTCCGGCTCCAGTTGGATGTCTTCGACCGCGTGCAGCGGGAGCAGCATCCGGCCGACCCGCGCTTCCGCATCGAGCACGCCCAGCATATCGCGCCGTCCGACCTGCCGCGTTTTGCCGCCATCGGCGTGATTGCCAGCATGCAGCCGTATCACGCCATTGATGACGGACGATGGGCCGAAAACCTGATCGGACCGGAGCGCGCCAAGACTTCCTATGCCTGGCGCAGCCTGCTCGACCTCCACACGCGCCTGGCGTTCGGCAGCGATTGGCCCGTGGCGCCGGCCGCGCCTATCGAGGGCATCTACGCGGCCGTCACGCGCAGCACGCTCGACGGCAAGCATCCCGGCGGCTGGTACCCCCAGCAGAAGATTACCGTGGAGGAGGCGCTGCGGGCCTACACCTCCGCCGCCGCGTACGCCGAGTTCGCCGAGAAGCGCAAAGGAACGCTGGAAACCGGGAAACTCGCCGATTTTGTGATGCTCGACCGCGACTTGACGCGCCTTCCGCCGCCCGAGATACGCAATACCCGCGTCCTCGCAACGGTAGTCGGCGGCCAAGTGGTGTTCGAAGCCCCACAGTAGTGAGGCGCTGGCCGGAACCGAACCCCGCGCCTGATTCAGGACAGAGGGTTGCGCCACTTCAGACCGCGAAATCGCGCAAAATCCGTATCGGAGGAACAGAGTTCCGCCCGATGTTCGATCGCCAACGCGGCTAAGTGAGCGTCGGACGTGAGATTGCCACCGGTTCCCAGAGGCCGTAGCAACTCGCGCATAATCTGAAGGTGGCGGGGACCGGGATCGACCATTGTCGCGCACGGCTGACTGATCCAGGAGGCCGCCACATCGAAAGCCGTATCGACGGGCAGCGGACGCCGGAACAAACCTGGTCGCGTGGTCAGCCTGAGGAACGCCAGAATTACGTTCCACGAAAACCCCACCGTCTCCCGTCCGGACAAAACCGATTCCAGCCAGGCCTTCGCTTTCCGGCTCAATGGTGCGTCCGCGTTGACTGCGTAAATCAGAAGGTTCGCGTCGAGAAGCATCATTTGCGCAACGTCAGCTTTCGGCTGAGTTCTTCGTCCTCTATGGCGTCGGCGATCGTCAGCGCCTTGTCCCAACGGAACTCCTGGGATTCACCCATCCGAAACGACTTCTGGACGAACTTCGTTGCGCGCTTGCGCCCCTTGCCGCCGAGACCGATTCGCGCGGCTTCGTTCAGGGCTTCCTTGAAGGGAATCGCGCGTTCTCTCATCGCGTCCCGGATCAATCGCTCGACGTCGGGATCCAGAGTGACCGTGGTCCTCATAGTTGCATCATAGCATCAACATACCTGCTATCATGATGCATCTGGCGCAGGAAGTTTCAGCGCAATCGAGGCGGAAATCATGACATTCGACGACAATTCACTCAGCATCGGAAGAACGCCCCTGGTCAAATTGAACCGCGTGACCGGCGGCGCCAAGGCCACCGTCCTGGCTAAAATCGAGGGCCGCAATCCGGCCTATTCCGTAAAATGCCGCATCGGAGCGTCCATGGTGTGGGACGCGGAATCCCGCGGCGTTCTGGCGCCCGGTAAGGAAATGGTCGAACCCACCAGCGGGAACACGGGTATCGCCCTGGCGTTTGTTGCGGCGTCCCGCGGCTACGCCATCACTATCGCCATGCCGGAGACCATGTCCATCGAGCGGCGCCAGGTTCTGGCCGCGTTCGGCGCCAAAGTGGTTCTCACGGAGGGCGCCCTCGGCATGAAAGGCGCCATCGCCAAGGCGGACGAGATCTTTCGTTCCGATCCCGCCCACTACGTGCTCCTCCAGCAGTTCAAGAATCCAGCCAATCCCGCCATCCATTTTCGAACCACCGGCCCCGAGATCTGGGAAGACACCGGCGGCCGCGTCGATGTCTTCGTTGCCGGCATCGGAACCGGAGGCACCATCACCGGCGTCTCGCGCTATATCAAGCAGGATCGCGGCAAGCCCATTCTCTCCGTCGGCGTCGAGCCGGCTGCCAGTCCCGTGATCTCGCAAACCTTGCGTGGAGAACCCCTCAAGCCGGGTCCGCACAAAATCCAGGGCATCGGCGCCGGGATGATTCCCGATACCCTCGATCTCGCCATGGTGGACCGTGTCGAGACGGTCACGAATGAGGAGTCGATTGAGATGGCTCGCCGCCTGGCTCGCGAAGAGGGCATCCTCTCGGGAATCTCCAGCGGCGCAGCCACCGTCGCCGCCGTCCGTCTGGCCGCTCAACCCGAGTTCGAAGGCAAGACCATCGTCGTGGTGCTGCCCGATTCCGGTGAGCGCTACCTGACCTCCGTGCTCTTCGACGGCATCGTCTGAGGAATCGGCTCGATCTCTCCCTTTCCCCAAACGGTCTGTCTACCCACGCCCACCCACCGGCCCAGCCGTAAATAGGGCATAAACTCGCCCAACTCCCCCTCATACTCCGCTTCTCCCACGAACCCTCCGAGCGGATGCCGCTGTCCCGTCCGCGACGACCGCCGGTCCGCTCCGCGCCATTCGAGTTCACAACCGGTCATCCGCACCCCACCGGCCCGTTCGCCCATCCCGCGGAAATCGATCTCCAGCGGGCCGCCGCCGTACAGCGCCCGCAGCGTGCCGATGCGGTCCCTCAGCCGTCCGAACAGGATGGGGAACTCCGGACGTTCCGCCAACCGCTCCCCCGCCTTCAATTCCGTGGGCGTCACGAACCGCACGCGCACGCGGTCCACCCTCTCCGGCGCCGCGTGGAGATCCATCGTGCTCGGCGCCGCTGGCGCCATCCGGAGTTGCTCGCCATCGAAAACCCGTTGGATGGTCTCGCCGTCCAGGTCCAGTTGATCCACGCCCGCCAGCGACGCGATTCCCCGCCCCGGTCCCAGTCCCTCCCGCGCCAACTCCGCGAAGGCCGCGACGAAGTGCGGCAGCGCCGGCTCGCGAACATCGAAAAGGTGGACGTCAAAGTCGAACGCCTCGCCCTCCTGAATCGTGCGCCCGTCCAAATGCGAGGCGCGGAACACGAAGGGCCGCGGCCAGTCCGCCAGCCCGCTCGGACCCTCGCCACGCGCCGCCCGCGGTTCGAACACCCTTGCATACGGACACGTCCCGCGCCCTTCGCACGTCTTCGCATCCCGGCACTCCGGCCGGCACGTCAGCTTACGAAAGATGCTCCCGAACGCCCCGCGCACCGCGTTGCCCGATTGGTACGGAGGGAAATAGAGCCGTCCCCCCGCGAGAAACCGGAACCGGAACCTGTAAAACTCGAACCGCACCGCGCCAGCATACCACCCCAAGTACCGCCGCCGGTCTCCGCCGGCGGTCTCTTCGGTTTATACTGAATCGGACCGAAAATTCCAAAATGGAAAGGAGGCGTTGATGAAGGTCTTCGCGTCGGGTGTCCTCATTGTCGCGATGGCGAGTGTTCCGGCCACCCTTGCCCAAATCCCACAGACCGCAAGCGCTCAAACCACGGCAGCAGGTCCGGCTTTCGAGGTGGCGTCGATGAAAGCCGCGACAACCGGCCTCGGCCCGTCCGGCCAGGGATATTCGTGCCAGGGCGGTCCTGGAACGGCGATGCCCGAGCGGTGGACCTGCACAAACGTCCCACTCAGCGAACTGGTGCATCGGGGTTGGGGCGGGGGCGCTTACCGTTATGTGGGTATGCCCGAGTTGTATGTCCCGGGGAACAGGTTCGACATCGTGGCCAGGGTTCCGCCAGGGACCGGCATGGACGACTTCCTGCTGATGATCCGGCGCTTGCTCCAGGAGAGGGTAGGCTTGGCAGTGCACCAGGAGAAAAGGGAGATCAGCGTCTTTGAGCTTGTGGTCGCCAAGGGCGGTATCAAGATGAAAGAGGCTGAACCGGCGCCGCCGGGCGCAGAGCCTCCGCCGCCGGAGAGCGCCAACAGGTTCGCGGAACAAATCTTCAATGCGCAGGGCTCGACTCTGCCGGGTGGCGTGACTCTCGGCAAGGACGGCATCCCCCAGGTTCCGCCGGGGTTTAGAAGGCTCGTCACAACCCGCAAGGAGGCCGCGACTGTTTACGTGGGCCGGATGGTCAGTTCGGCCGACATCGCCCGGATCGCAAGCCCCCCTCCACCATTGGGCCCGGCAACGGACAAGACCGGTCTTACGGGCAAGTACGACATTACTTTGATTTTCGACACCCGCACGCTCCCGCGACTCGTCGTAATGCCGGCAACTCCGCCCGGAGCGCAAGACGGGGAGGCCCCCGAGGCGAGCGACCCTGGACTGACGATCGAATCCGCTCTCAAGAAACTGGGCCTGGAGTTCCACCAGGGGAAGGAGATGGTCGACTTCCTGGTGGTGGATCATTTCAATTCCACGCCAACGGGTAACTGAGCGCTAACCGGCGACGCGTGTTTGCGGTAACGCCGACGGTCTGTGCCGGGGGTGGTTTGCGGCCCCGACGGAAGGAACACCTCGTAAGCGTGGGGCAACAGCTTCCCCCTTCCCCCGCCCCTCCCGCATGCGGCTATAATTCACTTTGACACCCACCACCGCCTTTCTTTTCCCCGGACAGGGTTCGCAGGCCGCAGGTATGGGCCAAAACCTCGCGAATGCCTATCCCGCCGCGCGCCGCGTGTTCGAAGAGGCCGACGATGTTCTCGGCTTCGCCATCTCCCGCCTCTGCTTCGAAGGCCCCGAGGAGCAGCTCAAGCTCACCGAAAACACCCAGCCCGCCCTGCTCACCGTATCCGTGGCCGCCCTGGAAGTCCTTCGGGAGCTGGGTTGGAAGCCGGACTACGTAGCCGGCCATAGCTTGGGAGAATACTCCGCCCTGGTGGCCGCCGGCAGCCTGCGGTTCGCCGACGCTCTCCTCCTGGTCCGGAAACGCGGACGCTACATGCAGGAGGCCGTTCCGCCGGGAGTGGGCGCCATGGCCGCAATCCTCAAGCTGCCGGAAGCAGCCTTCGCTTCCGTACTTGAGAAAGCTGCGCAAGGGGAAGTGTTGTCCGCCGCCAATTTCAACTCGCCCGAGCAGACGGTGATCGCCGGCCACGCCGGGGCGATCAACCGCGCCATCGCATTGGCCAAGGCGGCAGGCGCCCGCCGTGTGGTGTTATTGCCCGTGAGCGCGCCGTTCCATTGCGCCCTGATGCGGCCGGCGCAGGAGCGCTTGCGCGCGGACCTGGACGCGGTCGAATTCCGCGACCTCGAATGTCCGTTGGTCTGCAACTGGCAGGCGCGCGAAGTGAGCGCCGGCGCCGAGGCCCGCGATGGCCTCTACCACCAGGTGTCCAGTCCCGTGCGGTGGGTGGAGTCCGTGCGGTTTCTGGCGTCCCGGGGAGTCTCCCGCGCAGTCGAAGTGGGCCAGGGCAGCGTCCTTACCGGCCTGTTACGCGCCATCGCTCCCGATATTGCCGGCCTGAAGTTCGGCGAACCGGCCGACCTCGAAAAGCTGCCCAAATGAGAGCGCCGTACCTCCTCTGCTGGTACTAATCCGGGCCTGCTGGCTATTCCTGCGCCGCCGGAAACCTGCTACGCTACACCGAGGCAAGTACTTGTGACTCCCGAACCTCAGCCCGTGGTCCGGTGCCCCCGATGCGGCGGCTCGGACATCCGGCTGTCGTTTCCCAGACCGGTGGATGGCATCATGACGATATTTCACATGAAGCCGTTCCGCTGCCGGTTCTGCCGTCACCGGTTCTTCAAACGCCTGCTTCCCGAAGAGGCGAAATCCGTTCGGCAGGGCTAGACGAGATACCAGTACCGCCGCCGGTCTATGCCGGCGGTTGGTTTCGCCCGATAAAGCACCCCCGGCGAAGGCTAGACCCGACGCACCCGTACCCTGGCTTCCCCGAACAGCGTCTCCACCAGGCTAAAGTGCTCGTTGTAGTATTCGCTGGAGTACTGCGCCATCCGCTCGGCTGAGATCACCACCTCCGTGATGCCCGCCTGAACGATGGCCCGGGCGCAATCCATGCAGGGCATGATCTCGACGAAGATGGTGCAGGCTTCCGTCGCCGTCCCGGCCCGCGCCGCGTTGCAGATGGCGTTGCGCTCCGCGTGTTCAATCCAAAGGTATTTCGCGGGCCGCGCCAGCCGCTCCGGGACATCGTCGCGAATGCCGCGCGGGAAGGAGTTGTATCCCGTCGACCGGATTTCGTGGTTCGGTCCGATAATCACGCAGCCAAGTTGCGTGTTCGGATCCTTGCTGCGGCAGGCCACAGCTTTGCAGATATTCAGGTAGTACTGGTCCCAGCCAGGTATCGTTCGCATACGCTTCCAACAAATGTAGCAAACCCCGCGCCCCTTGCCGGGTGCAAATCCGGGGAAAACTCTACACTTTTTCGCATTTTAACCGAATACAGGTTGCATTTCGTCTCGCGTTCAGGCAACCTGAAAGGTTTTCCCCCTTCGTATGCTGGAACGCGTGCTGTATCACGACCATTGCTTCGACGGGGCGGCCTCCGCCGCCTACTTCAGCCGCTTTATCGCGGGCGCCATTCACCCGGATGCGGAATTCGCCTATACCGGAATGGCTCACAGGGCCTCCCAGGCATTCGACCCGGCGCTCTTCGATGGCGACGAGAACGCCATCGTCGATTTTAAGTACTCAAGCGATCCGCGGCTCACCTGGTGGTTCGATCACCATCAAAGCGCGTTCCTCAACGCCGCCGACGCGGAGCATTACCGGAATGACGCCAGCGGCCGTAAGCTCTACGATCCCACTTACAAATCGTGCGCGTCCTTCATTCGCTTCGTGGCGTCCGAACGCTTCGGGTTCCGCGCGCCGGATCTGGACGACCTGGTGGATTGGTCCATTGTTATCGACGGCGCCCAGTATTCCGACGCCCGCACCGCCGTGGAGATGGGCGCGCCGGCCATGAAGCTGACGCTCGTCATCGAAGCCGCGAAAGGCTCCGAGGTGGTGCAAAAGACGATCCGCTGGATGCAGCGCTACAAGCTCAATGAGATTGTTGAAAAGCCGGAAATCCGCGCTCTCTACGAGCCGCTCTACCAGCGCCACCTGGATTCCGTCGAGGTCATTCGCGACAGTTCCACCGAGGATCGAGGCGTGGTTTTCTTCGACCTCGCCGGGCGCGACATGGAGGGCTACAACAAGTTCATTCCGTATTACCTGTTCCCCGATTCCATCTACACCGTATCGGTAAGCTGCTCCAGTTTCCGCACCAAGATTTCCGTAGGCTCGAACCCCTGGGCCTTGGATGCGCCCCGCCACAACCTTGCCACGATTTGCGAGCGGTACGGAGGCGGCGGCCACGCGAAAGTGGGCGCCATCAGCCTGGCCCCTGGGGAGTTGGAACACGCCCGCCGGATCGCCGCCGAGATCGTCGCCCAATTGAAAGGTTAGGTGGGGCGGACCGGGGCGCCCACGCAGTTGGTGGGCCCGCCTGCCTTCTTCTGGCCACTGAGCAGTTTTCGGAGACGGCAGGTGGGGCAGGCGGTTCCGCCTGCCCTCGCAAGCATGCCGCAAAGCGGAATGCGGCGAGCTTTCCCGATACCGCTTGAATCCGCGCCGCCAAACAAGTGACAATAGCATTTCGGGCTTTCCGAACCCGAAATCCGGAGGCACTTCCATGCAATCGTCGTCCCGCCGAGCTTTTCTCGGTTCTACCATCGCGCTGCCCGCTCTGGCTTCGGCATCGTCCGAAGGCGCCGCTCAAAGCCAGGCGCCGGCCGCCAGGCCCGCCGCCGTCCCCTCCGCCCCTAAATTCACCTACGGCACTTTGGGCAAGACCGGCATGCGCGTCGCCCGCTTGTCTTTCGGCTGCATGACCACGTCCGATCAGAGCGTCATCGAGAGGGCGGCCGATATGGGCCTCAACTACTTCGACACCGCCCGCGTCTACCAGGGCGGCAACAACGAGCGCATGGTGGGCGCCGCGCTCAAGAAGTACCGCGACAAGGTCTACATCTCCAGCAAGACGCAGGCGCGCGACGGCAAGGCGGCTCTCGCGGACCTCGAAACCAGCCTCAGGGAGCTGCAAACCGACCACCTAGACGTCTGGCACCTGCATAGCCGCAGCACGCCCGACATGGTCACGGACGACGTCCTGGAGGCCCAGCGCAGCGCCAAAGAGGCCGGCAAAATCCGCTTCGCCGGCGTCAGTTTTCACGGCGGTCACGCCCAGATGATCCCGGCCATGCTCAAGCTCAACCACTTCGACGTCTTCCTGATGAGTTACAACTTCACCATGGACCCGGAGATCGAACCGCTCATCGAGGCAGCCCACAAAGCCAACGTCGGGGTTGTGGCGATGAAAGGCCTGGCGGGCGGCGTCAAGCCTACCGTGGGATCCTACCGCGTTCCCGCGGACAAGCTCAACAAGCTCACCCGCGAAGGCGCCCCCGTGGCGGCTCTAAAATGGGTGCTGAAGAACCCCAACGTGGATACGGTCATTCCCAGCATCGTCGATAACGACCAGCTTGAGCAGAACATCGCGGCCATGTCCGCTCCCTTCAGCCCGGCCGATGGCAACCTGCTGGCCGTGCGCCTGGAGCAGATTGGGCCGCTCTATTGCCGCATGTGCGGACGTTGCGACGGCCAGTGCCCGAAAGGCCTGCCCGTGGCCGACGTGCTGCGGTTCCTCACCTACGCCGAAGGCTACGGCCAGTTCGCCATGGCGCGCGAGCATTTCCAGGCCCTGCCCGCCCATTCCGCCGCTGTGCGCTGCGGTTCCTGCGAGAGCTGTTCCGTCCATTGCCCCCACGGCGTGCAAGTGGCCAGCCGCCTCCAGCGCGCCCAGGAAATGTTCGCATAACACCATGCACACCATTCTCTTTTACGATTTCGCAGAGGACTATCTCACGCGGCGCGCCCCACTCCGGGCCGAGCACCTCGCCCTGCTGCAACAGGCCTTCGAGCGCGGCGAAGTGGCGCTCGCGGGAGCGCTGGCGGACCCCGCCGATGGCGCCCTTCTGGTGTTCCGGGGGACGTCTCCCGAAACCGCCGAAGCCTTCGCCAAAGCCGACCCCTACGTGATCCACGGCCTGGTGACCGCATGGCGGACGCGCCGCTGGAATACCGTCATCGGCGATGGCGCTTCCCTTCCGTGAGCTCGGCCGTTTCGAGCACCAGCAGCCCCATGCGCGGATGGCTGGGTTCCAGATCGGCGTGCAACTCGAACTCCTCGAGCGCTTCCGACGTCGTGGGGCCGATCGATCCGATCGTCGTCCGCCGCAGGCCCGCCAGCATCGCCGCCGCGCATCCCAGTTCTTCGGCAACCCGCGCCAGGTGCCCGATCTGCACGGCCGTGGTGAACAATGCCACGTCGAATTCGCCCGCGGCCAACCGGCGCGCCGCCTCCCGCAACGGCCCGGTGTCTTCAGGCAGCGCGTAGCGGTAGACGCGCACCGCGGTCGGTTCCGCGCCGCGTGCGCGCAGAGCATCGAGCAGTTCCGGGTTCTCCCGCCCGTACTCCTGCACCGCGATGCGGCGTTCGGGACGGCCTTCGGTAACCGCCAATAATTCCCGCCAGGTATTCGGCTCCGGCGCGACCACGGTCGGCGTCACGCCAAGCTCCCGCAGCGCCGCCACCGGTTTGGGACCGCGGGCCGCTACCGCCATGCCCCGCAGCGCGTCCGCGAATGCCGATTCGGAATAGCGTGCCGCCAGCCAGCGGTTCAACTGGCGCGTGCCGACTCCCGTCAGCAGCATCGTCATGTCGAAATCGCCGGCGAACAGCCGGCCGGCGAATCCGTCCAGTTCCGCGCTTTCTTCGACCGGCGCCTCGCGCATGGAGGGCGCGACGAACGGATCGCCCCCCTGCCTGCGGATCAGCTCCGCCATCTCCACCGCGCGCCGGCTTTCGAGCGCCAAAACCCGCAATCCCTGGAACGGCATGTGGTGTGGCCTTCGTGTGGTGGGGCAGGCGCTTTCGCCTGCCACTATCTCCGGAACTGCACCGCCCGCGCGAACATCACCGCCCCGTTCTGGCGCAACTCTGCCAGCACTTCCTCCGGAACCAGTTCGTCCGTGGTAACTACCGCTACCGCTTCCGCCGGCTCACCGGGTGCACTCGGCGCATCGCGGCGCCCAAGCGAGAAATTGGCGATGTTGATATGGTTTCGCCCCAGCACGCTGCCTACATGGCCGATCACGCCCGGCACGTCGCGGTTCTTCATAAATACCAGACACCCGGAAAGCGCCGCTTCGCAGAAGATCCCGTCCACCTGCATCATGCGCGGCTTGCCGAACAGAACCACGCCTTCCACCGCGGTCACGCCGCTCTCCGTTTCCAATTCCAGCCGCAGCGAATCCATCGGTCCGGAGAACTTATCGTGCCGCTCCACAACCTCCCAACCGCGGTGCTCCGCGATTTGCAGCGCGTTCACGTAATTTGCCTTATTGGACGTCGAACGGCTCAGCGCGCCCGCCAAACCGGCGTTTCGCAGCAGTCCCGACCCCATATTAAAAACCTTCCCGGAATAGACAATGCGCAGCGCGCGCGGATTGCCGGAGGCGATATGCGCGGCGAACACTCCCAGCCGCTCCGCCAGCGTGGCGTAAGGACTCAGCGCGCGGTACTGCTCCGGCGATACGGCGGGCATGTTGACGGCGTTGATGGCAACGCCGTTCTTGAGATATTCCACCAACTGTTCGGCGATGCGCACGCCCACAATTTCCTGCGCCTCTTCGGTGGACCCGCCAATATGCGGCGTCGCCACCACCGCATTGCCCTCGAAGAGCGCGAACCCTGCCGGCGGCGGTTCCACGTTGAACACGTCGAGCGCCGCCCCTCCCACCTTGCCCGACTGAATGGCGTCTCGCAGCGCTGCTTCGTCCACCAGTTCGCCGCGCGCGCAGTTGACAATCTTCACGCCGGTCTTCATGGCGTCGAACGCCGCGCGGGAGAGAAACCCCTGCGTCTCGGGCGTCGCAGCCATGTGCAGCGATATGTAATCGCTCTCCGCATACAGCTTGCTCAGTTCCACCAGCTCGATTCCCAGGTCCTGCGCAATCTTCGAAGCCACGTACGGGTCGTGCGCCAGAATCCGCATTTCGAAGGCGCGCGCGCGCTTCACCAACTCCCGCCCGATGCTGCCCAGGCCGAGAATGCCCAGCGTCTTGCCGCGCAACTCGTGGCCCATCAGCTTCTTCTTTTCCCACTTGCCGGCGCGCGTCGAGGCGTCCGCCTGGGAAATGTGGCGCGCCATCGCCAGCATGAGCGCCATGGCGTGTTCCGCAACGGAGACGGCATTGCCGCCCGGCGTGTTCATCACCAGCACGCCCGCCGCCGTGGCCGCGTCCAGATCCACGTTGTCCACGCCCACCCCCGCGCGTCCAATCACGCGCAGCCGCGGCGCCTTCTCCAGCACCGCCGGGGTCACTTGTACGGCGCTGCGGACGAGCAACGCGTCCGCTTCCGCCAGGTGTTGTCCGTATTCCTTGGGATTGGAAACGATCACATTCCAGCCCGGCTGGGATTTCAACAACTCGATTCCGGCCGCAGCCAGAGGCTCGGCGATCAGGATATTCATGATGACAGTCCTATGCGATTAAGCGATTACGATTAAGCGGTTACGGGTTGCGGTTTGACGGCCGCCTGCGCGTAAACTTGCTGCGCCGCGGCGACGCCGGTTCCATATTGCGCGGTATATCCGTTCGCGTTGAGAATGATCTCCAGGCCGGCGATGGTGGCGAACAGATCCGCGAAATCGAAATAGCCCAGGTGGGCAAGCCGGAAAATCTGTCCCTTCATCGATCCCTGCCCGTTGGCGATGATCGCGCCGAAACGGTTGCGGAATTCCTTCACGATCACGCCGGAATCCATGCCCTGCGGCGCCTTTACCGCCGTCACCGACGATCCCGGCGACCCCGGCGCGAATAGCTGCAATCCCAGCGCCGTTACGGCCGCCCGCGTCGCCTGCGCCAGCAGTTGCGCGTTGGCGATCAGATTCGCCATGCCGATCTGCTTGACGTATTTCAAAGCCTCCGCCAGCGCCAGGATCATCGCGGTGGCCGGAGTCCAGCTCGATTCGCCCGCGTCGCCGCTCTTCTTCTCCTTCTTCAGGTTGAAGTAGTAGTGCGGCAAATTCGAGGTCTCCCCCATCTTCCACGCCTTCGGGCTCACCGACATGAACGCCAGGCCCGGCGGAATCATGAACGCCTTCTGCGATCCGCCAATCGCCACATCGATGCCCCATCCGTCGATATCGAGCGGCATCGTGCCCAGCCCCGTGATGGCGTCTACCACGAAGATCGCGCCGGTCTTCGCCACCGCCTGCGCCATGGCGCGTACATCGTGCATCGCGCCCGTCGATGTTTCCGAAGCCTGCACGAATACGCCCTTGGTGGCCGGTTCGGCGGCCAGGGCCGCTGCCACGCGCTCCGGAGTCACTACCTCGCCATACGGGGCCGTCAGCACATTGGCTTCCAGGCCATACGCCTTGGCGATCTCCACCCACCGTTCGCCGAATTTCCCGGCGCAGCACACCACCGCCTTGTCGCCGCGCGAGAACAAATTGGATACCGAGGCGTCCATGGCCCCCGTGCCGGAAGCCGCGAACATCAATACGTCGTGCGCGGTTCCCATGGTTTCCTTGAGATCGGCCAGACACGAGCGATATACCTTCCGAAACTCCTCCGTCCGATGGTGGATATCCGCGGCCATCATGGCGTGCAGGGCCGGCGGGTAAAGCGGCGTCGGGCCGGGCGTGAGCAAACGTTGCTTGCGGATGTACATAATAGGACTCTCTCCCTTTAAGATCTATTAGAATAACAGACAACATGTCTCTCATCGATAAGCTGCAGCAGGACATGACCGCGGCCATGAAGAGCCGCGCCGAGGCGCGCCTCAGCGCCCTGCGCATGATGAAGGCCGCGCTCATGAAGCAGAAGGTGGATTCGCCCAAGCCGCTCGACGAAGCGGCCGAAATGCAGGTGCTGAAAATGCTCGTCAAGCAGCGCACCGAAGCCGCCGACGCCTTTCGCAAGGCCGGCCGCATCGAGCAGGCGGAGAAAGAGGAGGCCGAGCGCACGCTCATCGAAACCTATCTGCCGGCCGCCGCCACCGAAGCGGATATGGATTCCGCCATCGCCGAAGCCCTGGCCGAGACCGGCGCCGTCGCCGCCAAGCAAATGGGCCTCGTGATGAAAGCCGTTCAGGCTAAGCTCGCCGGGAAGACCGTGGACGGCAAGGCGCTCAGCGACAAAGTGAGGGCGAAATTATCATGACGCCGCCTGCATCCGAAAAGCCAAAGTTCCAGTCGTATGTCCCCGACAAGACCGCCATGCGGGAGTTCACCCTGCGCGCGGTCCTGCTTGGCCTGGCGATGACTGTAGTGCTCGGCGCCGCCAACCTCTACCTGGGTTTGCGCGCGGGCATGACCATCGCTGCCACCTATCCCGCCGCGGTCATCGGCATGGCCATCCTGCGGCTGATGAACGGCTCGCTTCTCGAAGAGAATATCGCCCGAACCATCGGCTCCATCGGCGAGTCCGTGGCGGCCGGCGCCGTGTTCACCATCCCGGCGTTCGTGCTTTCGGGCGTGTGGCCCGCCTTCGATATGGCCAATGGCTACTGGAAATCCGTAGCCCTGATGGCCGTGGGCGGCACGCTCGGCATCCTGTTCGTCACCCTCCTGCGGCGCGTGATGGTGGAAGATCCCGACCTTCCCTTCCCTGAGTCCGTGGCCGCGGCCGAGATCCACAAGGCCGGCCAGCAGGGCGCCAAAGCCGCCCAGATCCTGTTCGCCAACATGGGCATCGGAGCCGCAACGTTCTTCCTCGGTTCCATTAACGTCTTCGCCGCCAGCAAAGATTTCCTGGTGCGCGTCGGTGACCTCGGACGGAGCGCCGTCAAGCTCACGCGCATGCCGGGAACCCCATCGCTACCGGCCGGCGCCATGACCACCTTCTCCGCCCCGGCCATCAGCCCCGCCTACCTGGGCGTCGGTTACATCATCGGGCCGCGCCTGGGCGCCCTGAACTTCGCCGGCGGCGTCTTCGCGTGGGGACTGCTCGTGCCGCTTCTGACGTTCTTCCTCGGACCCCAACTGGCGCCCTACGTCAGCGGGGAGAGCGGCTGGGCCGCCGTCGCCGGTTCCACCTGGTACAACATTGTGCGGCCCATCGCCGTCGGCGGCATGATGGTGGGCGCGTCCTTCACCCTCTTTCGCATGCGCAAGAGCCTCGGCATCGGCATGAAACGCGCCGTGGCGGATCTCAAGAAGTCCGCCGCCGCTCATGCGGCCACCACCCGCACCCAGCGCGATCTGAGCAGTAAGACGGTCTTCGCCGGACTGGCAGCGGTTTTCGTCTGCATGATTGCGCTGTACTACTACTTTACCGGCGTCATCGGCGCAGCCCTGGTGGCGGCCGTGGTCATGCTTGTGCTCGGCTTCTTCTTCGCGGCCGTCTCGGGAAACCTGGTGGGCATGATCGGCTCCTCCAACAACCCCGTTTCCGGCCTCACCCTCTGCACGCTCGTGATCGCCGCGCTGCTCATGATTTCCATGGGCATCCACGGCAACGCCGGCATCGCGGCCGTTCTCGGCGTGGCGGCCGTGGTCTGCGTCTCCTCCGCCGTAGCGGGCGAGATGCTGCAGGACCTCAAGGCCGGGCATATTCTCGGCGGCACACCCGCCAAAATGCAGATGGGCGACCTGCTAGGCATCGCCGCATCCAGCCTGGCGTTGTTCTTCCCGTTGATGTGGCTGCACCGCGCCTACACCTTCGGTTCGCCCCAACTCCCGGCCCCGCAGGCGGGGCTCATGGCCTCCCTCGCGCAGGGCATTGTGGGCGGTAACATGGCGTGGCCGCTCGTGGTGGTCGGCATTTTCATGGGCTTCGGCCTGATCCTGGTCGAGGTGAAAAGCCCCATGCTCTTTTCCGTCGGAATGTATCTGCCGCTTGAAACCACGTTCGCCATTTTCGTCGGCGGCATCTTCCGCTGGCTCACGGACAAGTATCGCGACAAAGGCGATTTCAACGCGGCGCAGAAGGCCCGCATCGAAAACGCCGGCATCCTCACCGCCGCCGGCCTCATCGCCGGAGAAGCCCTCTGCGGACTGGTGGTCGCCGGTTTCCGCGCGGCGGAAAAAAGCAAAGGTCACGCTATTTTGCCGGATGCCACGTGGTCGGGTTCGGCCTGGCTATCCATTCTCGTGCTGATCGCCCTGGCGGTCCTGATGATTCGCCTGCCCCTTGCCAATGCCGGCCGTCCCGACGAACCCGCGCCGCCCACCGCCATCATGTAAACTGCAAGAGTGAGCATGCGCCCGCGCGATACCTCGCCCGAAGCCTGGAAAGTCTTTATCGACCTCCAGCGGCGGATGCCGCCGGAAGTGAAACTCCAACGGACGTTGGAGTGGTCCACCTCGATGCGCCGTCTCGCGGAGGCTGGTCTGCGGGAACGGTATCCTCGCGCTGACGAGCATGAGATTCTCTTGCGCTACGCCAGGATGACGCTCGGCCCGGAGTTGTTCCGCAAGGCTTACGGCGACGCACTTCCCAACGATGGACCCATTAGCCGAAACGCTTAGATCGCTCGCAGCGGCCCTTGACCGCCTCGGAATACCCTACCTGGTCGGCGGGTCGGTCGCCGCCTCCGTCCGCGGTGTGGCGCGCGCGACTATGGACATCGATGTCGTCGCCATCATAGTGGCGCCGCAGACCGAGAGACTCGCGCGCGAGCTTGGCCCTGAGTGGTACGCCGACCCGGACCAGATGCGCGATGCCATCGCCGCCCGCCGCGCCTTCAACGTCATTCATATTCCGTTCGCGAACAAGGTGGACATCTTCCCCGCCACCGACGACTTTCATCTCTCCCAGTTGGAGCGTGCGACGCACGCCCCTCTCGCCTATCTCGGCGACTCCACCCAGTACCCCGTCGCGACCGCCGAAGACATCCTCCTGGCCAAGCTTCGCTGGTATCGCGAGGGCGGCGAAGTTTCCGAGCGCCAGTGGTACGACATCCAGGGAATCCTGTCCACCAGTCCAACCCTTGACCTGGCTTACACCCACTCCTGGGCCGCGCGCCTGCGCGTCGAGGATCTCCTAGCCAAGGCCCTGGCCGAAGCCGCCGCCTGAAACAGTGGGGCGGGCCTCCTGGCCTGCCTTCTTCGGGCCTGCCTTCTTCGACCGCCCCATAATTGGGCTGCGGCTATACTGCTTAGTGGCGGGCGTGCGATATCTTGAATCTATGCCCGCTTCGCCCCACGTCGAAACTCACTTCCAGGCTTCCGAAACCGTCCGCGACGTCGTGATCGGAATGTCCGACGGGCTCACCGTCCCCTTCGCCCTTGCCGCGGGCCTTACCGGAGCCCTCACCAAGGTCCACGTCGTGGTGATTGCCGGCCTCGCGGAAATTGCCGCCGGCTCCATCGCCATGGGTCTCGGCGGATACCTCGCGGCCCGCACCGACCGCGACCATTACGAATCCGAGCGCCGCCGCGAGATCTACGAAACCGAGCGCCTTCCCGACAAGGAACGGGAAGAAGTCGCCGACGTCTTCCGCGGCTATGGCATGGCCGAAGAGGCCATTACGCCTGTGGTGACCGCCATCAGCGCCGACCAGAAGCGCTGGGTGGATTTCATGATGCGCTTCGAACTTGGCTTCGACGAACCCGACCCGGCCCGCGCCCGCAACAGCGCCATCACCATCGCCCTGTCGTACATCGCCGGCGGCATGGTGCCCCTCACCCCCTATATGCTCTCGGCCAATATCTTCACAGGCCTTTCGTTTTCCGCCGCGGTCACCCTCATTGCGCTCTTCGTCTTCGGCTACGTCAAAGGCAAGCTGACCGGCATCGCGCCCCTGCGCGGCGGTCTGCAAACCGTCGTCATCGGTGGCCTGGCGTCCGCCGCCGCCTTCGGTCTGGCCCGCTTGATCAGTTGACCGCGCCGCCCGTGGTAAATTGAGTTTTGCCAATGCGAAACGTCGTCATCATCGGTTCCGGCTGCGCCGGCAACACGGCCGCCATCTATACCGCCCGCGCCAACCTCAAGCCGCTTGTCGTCGGCGGCCATCACGCCGGCGGCCAGCTCTCGCTCACCACCCTGGTCGAGAACTTCCCCGGCTTTCCCGAAGGCATCAACGGCCCGGATCTGGTCGCGAACATGAACAAGCAGGCGCAAAACTTCGGCGCCGAGTACGCCCACGGAGCCGTTCTGGACGCCGACTTTTCCGCGCGCCCGTTCCGCCTCAACATCGAGGGTGAGTGGGTCGAGGCCCGCACCGTCATCGTCGCCTCCGGGGCCTCCGCGCGCTGGCTGGACCTGCCTTCCGAGCAGAAGTTGATCGGCCATGGCGTGAGTTCCTGCGCCACCTGCGACGGCTTCTTCTACCGCAACAAGAACATCATGGTGGTCGGCGGCGGCGATTCCGCCATGGAAGAGGCCAATTTCCTTACCCGCTTCGGCCGCGAAGTCACCCTGGTGCATCGCCGCGACGAGTTTCGCGCCTCCAAAATCATGCTCGACCGCGCCCGCCACAACCCCAAAATCAAGTTCCTCCTGAACACGGTTGTCGAGGACGTCCACGACGCGGCGCAGGGCCTGGTCACCGCCGCTCGCCTGCGCAACGTGAAGACCGGCGAAGTCTGGGACCAGCCCGTCGATGGCTTCTTCGTCGCCATCGGCCACATCCCCAACACCGCCGTCTTCAAGGGCCAGATCGAAACCGACGCCGACGGCTACATCGTCTCCCACGGCGGCGCCCGCACCAACATCCCCGGCGTCTTCCATGCCGGCGACGTGCAGGACCGCACCTACCGCCAGGCCATCACAGCCTCCGGCGCCGGTTGCATGGCTGCCATGGAAGCCGAGCGCTTCCTGGAAGCGGAAGGACAGTGACACAATGATCGAACGCCTCTCGCCGCCCGGGGTTCCCGCCCCCCGCGGCCCCTATTCCCCGGCCGTCCGCGCCGGCGATTTCATCTTCGTTTCCGGCCAGGTCCCCGTCGACCCCGCCACCGGCAAGCTCGTCTCCGGCGACATCCGTGTCGAGACGCGCCAGACGTTGAACAACGTGAAGAGCATCCTCGAAGGCTGCGGCGCCACCCTGGCGGACGTGGTAAGGTGCGGCGTCTACCTTGCCGACGGCCAGGATTTCGCCGGCATGAACGAAGTCTACGCCGAGTTCTTCGGCCAAGCCAAGCCCGCCCGCTCCACCATAGCCTGCCAATTCGCCGTCCCCGGCATCAAAGTCGAGATCGACGCCGTGGCATATAAACCGGCGAAGTAGTATCCCCAAGGCGCTTTTGTCTGTCCAAGTAGCGATGAAGGAGGCCTCTCTGATCACCGACGGATCGTGCCTGGGCAATCCCGGTCCTGGGGGCTGGGCTTGTATCCTGCGATTTGGCGCCGCAAAGAAAGAGATCTTCGGGTACGATCCGCACACAACCAACAATCGAATGGAGCTGATGGCGGCCATTCAGGGCCTGCTCGCCTTCAAGGAGCCGTGCGAAGTGGAAATCACCACGGACTCCGAGTACGTCAGGCAGGGAATCACGCTGTGGGTGGAACGATGGAAGCTCCGCCACTGGTGGAAGAAGAGCCACCCTGTCCGTAACGCCGATCTCTGGATCGAGCTCGACGAGTTGGTTGGGATGCATAAGACGCACTGGATCTGGACCAAGGGTCACGCCTCGCACGAAGACAACAACCGGTGCGACTGGCTCGCCCAGAATGCCGCCAGACGGCAGGTCAGTTCCTGGCCCGATGGCAGGCCCCATGGACCGCTCACGCACAACCTGGGGCGCGACTACGTTCCCCCGAGGCCTCAGGCCGATCTCTTTGACGCTCTCGATCCCGAGGATGACGAAGAGGATCAAAGCGCGTCTGGCTAGAACTCATCGCCCGCTGGGGCGAAGAAGAGCGCGCGCAGTAATCCTGCCCGGCGCACGTCGGCAGTTGCACCAGTTCGAAGAAGTCGTTAGGTTGAAGCCGTCAGCACCACAGAGAAACTGGCCGAAGACCCCTTCCCCTTCGACGCCCTCTCCATTAGGGGTTATGCAGACTGGATCCCGGTCCGAAAAAGTCCGGTTGAAGCCGTTTTGACCCGCCGCTAAGCTCCCAGTCACAACATACTTTTCGCTGATAACAAACCAGTTATCCCAAGTTCCCGTACTTTCATGGTGTAACCTGGAACTGGTATATGAGGCCTGTGCCACTCCCCAATCGCGCACCGCGGAAATCACCCGTACCGCCGCCGGTCCTTGCCGGCGGTCTTCTTGGCCCCCGGCGCGCCACACGGCTCTGCGCCAAACGAACCCATCCGCCCTCTTCCCCTGTGGTTTCAACAAACACCAAACGAACCCAATCCGAAGTGGGGCGGGCAGGGGTGCCCACGTCTTCCGTGGGCCCGTCTGCCTTCTTGCCTGTCTTCTTCCGTCGTCCGGTCCAAAAGCACCAAACGAACCCAATCTTCGGCAGCCCTGTTGCCCACAGATACGCCGCGGCACGCCGCACCAAACGAACCCATTCGCCCTCTTCCCCCGTGTTTTCAACAAACGCCAAACGAACCCAATCCGAAGTGGGGCGGACCTCCTGGCCTCTCTTCTACCGTCCGGCGCAAATGCACCAAACGAACCCAATCGCACCCGTACCGCCGCCGGTCTTTGCCGGCGGTCTTCCTGCCCGCATTCCCGTCTCCCCCAGTCGCCCCAAACGAACCCAATCCGCCCCCGGCCCCCTCTTACCCCAGCCCCGGCACGCCACCCAGCGTCTTGGCGAACTTCACCGCCCGCAGGACGGCTTGCGCCACCGCCTCGGCCGCCGCTACCCCCAGCGTGTTGATGTCTGCCGTCTTAGTCCCCATCGAAAGCGCGAACGTGGTGTCGCCGTCGAACATGGTGTTGACCGGGTAAATGGCGCGCGCCACGCCCAGGCTCGCGAACTCCGCCAGTTTCTTGGCCTGCACCTTGGTGAGCCGCACGTTGGTAGCGGCCACCACCAGCGTGGTATTGCCGCGCCCCGCGCCTCCCGGTCCCGCGCCCCGCATCATCTGTTCGTTGCTATCGGCGAATTCGCGGCCGGCCGCGGTCTTCCGCGCTCCGGCGACAATCTTCCCCGTTGCCGGGTCCCGTACGTCGCCCAGAGCGTTCACCGCCACCAGCGCCGTCACCAGCACGCCCCCGGCAAGCTCCACCGTGTACGAACCGACGCCCGACTTCATCGCCCTTCCCATACCGAACATCTTGCCCACCGTTGCCCCGGTTCCCGCGCCTACGCATCCTTCCTTTACCGCATCGTCCGTGGCGGCCGCCGCCGCTGCCTCGCCCATCGCCGCCGTGGGCCGCACGTTGGCCTTGCCGATTCCCAAATCATACAAAATCGCCGCCGGAACAATCGGAACCTTGGCCGCTCCCGTCGCATATCCGAAGCCGCGGTGTTCCAGGTAGCGCCTGACCCCCGAAGCCGCCTCCAGGCCGAACGCGCTTCCCCCCGCCAGCACGATGCCGTGGACCTGGGGCGCCACATGCCCCGGATCGAGCGTGGCGATTTCCTCCGTCCCGGTCGCCGAACCGCGGATATCCACCCCGCCTACCGCCCCTTCCTCGCACAGGATGGCGGTGCAGCCGGTGATTCCCGCGAAGTCCGAAATGTGACCCACGCGAATCCCCGCAATGTCCGTAAGTCCTTTCATAGGTCTGAGTTTCCTGGTTGTATGGTAGCATCGAAGTCAGGACCGACCCCATTGCTCGACTTGCTGAAAGCGCCGGTTTTCGCGGTTCAGGAGTTCTTCCTTCTCACGAGCGCCGCTTTCCGGAATATTTTTCGCTCCCCTCACTACGGCGACGACGTCGCCCTTCAAATGGACGCCATCGGCGTGGGCAGCCTCCCGATTACAGCGATGATCGGTTTCTTCAGCGGCGCCGTCATGGCCCTGCAAATGTCCCGCGCGCTGGCGAGTTACGGGCAGGTCAATCAGACCGGCACCATCGTCTCCATCACCCTGGTGCGCGAATTGGGACCGGTGCTCACCGCCGTCATGGTGGCGGGGCGCAACGCGTCGGGTATCGCCAGCGAGCTCGGCTCCATGAAGGTGACCGAGCAAATCGATGCCATGCGCGCGCTGGGCACGGACCCCGTACAGAAGCTGGTGACGCCCAGACTGATCGCCACGTCCTTCATGCTTCCCCTGCTGACGATCATCGCGGATTTCGTGGGGATGGTGGGCGGCTGGCTGATTGCGGTGGTATACCTGAACCTATCGTCCCGTCAATTCTGGTCCACCGCCTGGCGCGCGCTGGAGTGGAACGACGTTACGCAAGGCTTGACCAAGCCGCTGGTATTCGCCGTCGTCATTGCGCTGATCGGATGCTTCTATGGACTGCGCGCCTCGGGCGGCACGCAGGGAGTGGGCCGCGCCACCACCCAGGCCATGGTGGCTGCCACCGTGCTGATTTTTGTTCTGGACCTGATGATCACCAAAGTCTTCGTCTGGGGCGCAAGCTGATGCCGAATCCATCCGGCGTTCCGGTCCTGCGCTTCGAAGACGTCACCGTATCGTTCGACGGCGTACCCGCGCTTTCCAACGTCTCGTTCCAGGCGTTTCAGGGGGAATCGCGCGCCATTCTCGGCGCCGCGGGCAGCGGGAAAACCGTGCTGCTCAAAGCCGCCCTCGGCCTGGTGAAACCGGATTCCGGAAAGATCTACGCCTTCGGACAGGAACTGACCGCCATGCGCGAGAAGGATCTCTTCGATATCCGCGCCCGCATCGGCATGCTCTTCCAGGAGAGCGCGCTTTTCGATTCCTTGACCATCGAGGAGAACGTGGCCTACCCGCTGCTGAACCAGAAGGCCATGAAGTGCCCTAAACCTGAGGTCCATCGGCGCGTCGCGGAGGCGCTCGAGTTCGTCGAGTTGGGCGGCACGCTCGAAAAATTCCCATCCGAGCTTTCGGGCGGCATGCGCCGGCGCGCCGCCATCGCGCGCGCCGTGGTCACCGCGCCGCCGCTGATCCTCTACGATTCGCCCACCGCCGGTCTCGACCCCATCACCGCCCACACCATCATGGCGCTGCTCGTCAAAGAGAGGGATACGGCCAAAACTACCACCCTGATGGTGACCTACCGCTATCAGGACGGCAACATCATGGCGAATTTCCGGTACAATTCGGAGCAAGGGCGCCTGGAGTTCTCACGCCACGGCGGACAGGATTTAAGTACGACATTCATGGTCCTTCAGGAAGGCCGGCTGATCTTTGAAGGCGGTCAGGATCTGCTCGAAGCCTCCAAGGACCCTTACATTTCCAGATTCGTGAAGCAACGGGGCTAAACATGGCGGACCGGCGCAAAATCGAATGGTCGCAGTTGAAGGTCGGACTCTTAGCCGGCGGCGGGTTTATCATCCTGTTTGTTCTGGTCTTCCTCCTCACCAGCTCGAAGGGCCTTTTCACGCGCAACGTCACGCTGCGAACCTACCGTGACGATGCTTCCGGTTTGGGCGAAGGCGCGCCAGTGCGTCTGAACGGCATCCCCATCGGGTACCTGGATAAGGTGCAGCTGACCGGCTCGCGCGACCCCCTGCGCGCGGTCGAGTTCGACATGACCGTGAAGCGGATATTCCTTCCCGATATCCCGGTGGATTCGTTGGCGGGAATCGCCGCTTCGAATTTGCTGGGGGATAAGTTCATCAACATCACCAAGGGCCACAGCCCGAATCACGTGCAGCCGGGATCCGAAGTGCCCGCGGACATCCAGTCCAAGGACATTCCCGAATTGATGGCTCAGACCGCCAACCTGATGGGAGCTCTCCAGTCCATCGTGGGCCGCCTGGACACGCTGTTGCAGGGGGTGGAACAAGGCCACGGCAATCTCGGCAAGTTCGTCAAGGACGAGGAACTCTACGATCGGCTCAACGAGATCGCCGGCGAAGGCCAGAAATTGCTCGCGGACGTGCGCGGCGGCACCGGCACTCTCGGCAAGCTGATCTATGACCCGTCGTTGTATGACGAAATCCGCGCGCCCATCAAACGCATCGACGCCATGCTGGCCGACTTGCAGGCCGGTCAGGGCACGGCGGGCAAGCTGCTCAAAGATCCGGCGCTTTACGACGAGGCCAAACAGACCATCGACGAGATTCACGGGCTGGTCGCCGACGTCAACGCCGGCAAGGGAACGGCCGGGAAGCTGGTGAAGGACGACCAGCTTTACCAGAAGCTCGACGATCTGGCCGCCAAGCTGAACGCCACCATCGACAAGATGAACTCCGGCCAGGGCACCGTGGGCCAGTTGATGGTGAACCAGGCGCTATTCGATTCGCTCAACGGCGCGACGCAGGAGTTTCAGGGCCTCGCCAAGGACATACGCGCGAATCCCAAGAAGTTCCTGACCATCCGGCTGACGATATTTTGATCTCCTCAAAACAACTGGTCATCAACGCCGACGATTTCGGCTTCACGCCCGACGTGAACCAGGGGATCGTGGAAGCGCATCGCCGCGGCATTCTCACGGCAGCCACGCTAATGGCCAACGGCGAGGCGTTCGACGACGCCGTGCGGCTGGCGCGCGAGACTCCCACTCTCGACATCGGCGCGCACCTGGTCCTGGTGGGAGGACGTTCGACGCTGACCGGCCAACCGCTGCCGCCGACCGTCGCGAAGCTGCTCGTGGCCATGGCCCGCCGTCAGATCCGCGTGTTCGACGAACTGCGCGCCCAGGTCCGCCGCATCGTGGACGCCGGCGTGCGCCCCACGCATCTCGACACCCATAAGCACACGCACCTTGCGCCGCCGGTTCTCGACGCCGTCGCGCGGATCGGCCAGGAATTCGGCATCCTCTGGGTGCGCCGCCCGTTCGATTTCCCTCTCAACGCGCTGCCCGTTCCGCCATTGAAGCGCCTGACCAGCCGCGCGCTGGGCCTGCTGCGCCCGCGTTTCCAGGGCGTACTCGCGAGACGCGGCTGCAAGACCACCGGCCACTTCGCGGGCTTCCAGATCACGGGACGCTTCCGCACGGCCGAGCTGGTGGACCTGTTGGGCGCGCTTCCGGAAGGCAGCACGGAGTTGATGTGCCATCCCGGCCGCTGTGGCGAAGCCCTGCGCCGCGCGCGCACGCGCTTGAAGGAAAGCCGGGAGCACGAACTCGAAGCCCTGGTCTCGCGCGAAGCGCGGGAAGCGGTGGAGCGCAACGGGATCGAGCTGGTGAATTACAGTGCGCTGAGGTAACGGTCCTATTCGCCAAAGGAGCGCCGCACCTGCGGGATCAAGGCGGAAGCCAGGGCGCGCGCCGAATCCAGTGCTCCCGGCTGGTCGGGTACGATAATCCGGACGATCGATCCCGCCGTGCTGTTTTGCATGAGCGCGTCGCGGACCAGCAGTAGTTTGCCCCAGTATTCGCTGGCGAAAACCCGTCCCTTGGATTGATACCAGTAGAGCACCAGCCTTCGATCGCCGGCATTCTCGATGGAGTACTTGTTCACCTCGAAGCTGCGGCCGCCTGCCTGGATGTCCGTCGTGCCGTAATCCCAGATTTCCCAACCGGCGCCGGGAAGGCAGTGTTTGGGAGAGTGCATGCTCTCGCCGGCGCGTTGTTGCGCGTAGTAGGCGATGAATAGCTCCGCCTGAACGCCGTTCTTGGCATACGTGCGCGAGAGGTAACTGGAACACTTCAGTTGCCCCAGAACCCGGTCGTCGAGAGGAGGGTTCTCCGTGCCCTTGAATCCCTGGATTTCACGCCCGATGCTGTCGAGCGGTTGCGTCAGAGCCTCCGACCGGCGGTACGCAGTCAGTCTGGAAGCCGACAGCGTGGCCGCGAGCAACGCCAGTGCGCCGGCTACATGCCAGGGAATGTTCGAGCGCGATCGAGTCCTCATCTGGTTTTCCGGGTCCACTTGAAGAGCAGCTGTCCGATCGCCCAAAGAGCGCCGAAGCCAAAAACGAAGACCAGCCATCCGGAGAAGGCATGGTAAAAACCCATCGCGAACTCCGGCCGGTAGTCCGCCAGCACCGCGGTGCCGGTGACTCTCAACACATTGACGGCAATCGCCAGAGGAATCGAAACCACCAACAGCAGAACCCTCCCCGTCACTGTCGCGTTAGCCAGGAATCCGAGGAGCAGCGATCCCACCACTAATGCCGGCAAAGAATGCAGGCCGCTGCAAGCCTCCTCCACGCCCAGCGAGGCGCTAGCCAGGTGGATGATATTTCCGTCCCGGAAAATCGAGACGCCCAGCGCCTGCGCCAGCTCTGTCGCGATGCGTGACGCCAGAAGCTGCAGCGGCGCCGCGGCCGCGCTGTAAACCAGGGCGGGAAGCGGGACCATGGTTGCGAGCAGCACAACAGGAAAGGCCAATGTTCTGAGGCGACGGCTGCCCCAGAAGGTCCACGCCAGGCCCGCCAGCAACAGCACGAAAGAGATCCGCGCCAGGAAGAACTCTCCCGCTAACCTCCCCACCAGAAAAACAAGACATCCAAAAGCCACCAGCCACAGGCCTCGAAGAGCGGGCTTCGCGGGGAACGCGAACGTGGTGCTCCGTCGCAGCCAGGCGATGTACAAAGCGGCCGGCGGGACCAGCATACCGTAGGAAGCTTCCGGCTGAGTCCACCATTCCGAGGCCAGGTCCAGAAGCACCCCGGCGAAAAGCGCGACCACCAATCCGGCGATTACACCGAACGTAGCCCACCTGAGGAAGGTGTTGCCGTTCTCCCAACCAGCGGTCATCGCGGGAACGGCAGTTGCAGTGGCAGTCTCCATCGGGATCATTGGCTCACTTGCACGTCTCGAACCATACCCAAAGCCGACCTCGGTTGTCACAACGGAGGAAGCCTTGGAGTATGTATGCCCAAGCCTTATGCCTCATTCCCACTTTTCAGAAAACAGTCGCGGCCCGGCCGAACAAAACCAGGACCGATTCCCACATAGGACCGTTTTCCCTGGCACTCAAGTTGCTGCATCGCTCGATATGACGTTCCCGATCTCTGAGAAATCCCTTCGAACCGCGTTACTGGGGTGTGTTGCCTGCGCGATTCTCTCCCCCTTCGCCGCCGCCCAAGACCAGAAGTCGCCGCAAACCCCGGCGCCTTTGGCCATCTTCGACGGTCAGCCCATTTTCGACGACCAACTCCCGGTTAACGACCAGATGCAACTGCAAAGGATGATGCAGCAGGTTTGGGGAGTGAAGCGTAAGGCGCTGCAAACCGTCCTGAATCAGAGATTGATCGAGGCTGAGGCCAAGAAGAAGGGAGTCAGTAAAGAGGACCTGCTGAAGTCGGAAGTGGATGCCAAGGTTACGGACCCATCCGGCGATGAAGTGACCGCCTACTATAAAGAGCGCCAGGACCAGTACCATCAGCCGCTGGATGAGGTCAAGGACAGGATTCGGCAGGACTTGAAAACCCAGGCGATCCTGAAGGCGCGCTCGGTTTACGCCCAGGAACTCATGCAGCAGGCTTTGAACGATGGGTCAGCGGTCCTCCTGATCGCCCCGCCCAAGATCGACGTTCCCGTCGATCCGGCGCGGCTCCGCGGAGATCCCAAGGCGGCGGTTACCATTGTGGAGTTCTCCGATTTCAGTTGTCCTTTCTGCCGCAAAGCTGAATCTACAATCAAAGAGCTTTTGGAGAAATACCCTGGACAAGTCAAGTTGGGATTTCGGGATTATCCACTCACTCAGTTACACCCCAAGGCGGAGTTGGCGGCCGAAGCTTCCCGTTGCGCCGGAGAGCAAAGTAAGTATTGGGAGTATCACGATCTGCTGTTTGCCAACACGGACAAGCAGGGCCACGACGACCTGATTGAAGATGCGCGCACGCTGCAGCTGGACGATAAGCAATTCGATGCCTGCCTGAGCGGCGGCAAGTTCAAACGGGACGTGGTGCGGGATCTGGAACTCGGAATGAGCAGCGGCGTTTCCGGCACACCCGGATTTTTCGTGAACGGGGCCTTCCTCAACGGCGCTCAACCAGTGGAGACGTTTGTGAAGCTCATCGATCAGGCACTGGCATCGGCGCCGAAGACGACGAAATAATCCATGCCGGCCGCGGGACCGGTCCGGCAAACGAGGCGCTATCAGGCGCTAGCCCCGGCTACGTTGAGCGGACGATGCTGGCGGCTGCGCCTTTGCGACGTTGGGGAATTGTACAGCAATGGGGCATGCCCGCCCCTTGCCCGGCAGTCGAACTGAAGCACGCGATTGGTGCGGATAGATCGAGGCCGCCCGAGTGGAAGTACGATTCACGACGGCATCTTCACCGCGCGCAATTGTTGCCGCGGTTGATGGCCGCCAAAAGAAATGGCCACGACTCGTTCCCCACGGGATCGAGTCGCGGCCGATGGAAAAAGAGGCGCGAACTATTCTGGACTTGAGCTCGATATGCTTTGAAGCACGGTGCTGCCGACCGGCCCGGCCGGATCCAGGCAGCCTGAGTCTCCAATGACCGTGTGGCCGTTAGCCCCGCGAGGCAGGGCCAGGATTCCCGCCATATCCGCCTTGAGCAGACTTGGGGGATTTGTATCCCAGTTAGCAAACAGAGCGTACGACTTACCGTCGTTGGGGCTGACGTAAGCGGTTACGGTGTGCGGATCGTAACCAGCGGAAAAGCCGGGGACACAAGCCACGTCCGCATAGTCCGGGAGAGTGGGCGCCGCGCCGCCAGTGCCGCCAGCAGCAGGGAGCTTGAGGATCTGGAATTCGCTGCCGCCGAACTCGCCGGTGATCACCGCCAAGTGGTTCGATCCGGGGGCTACCGCGCTTCCGCAAGGGCCGGCTGCGTCATCTACAGCGGGATCAAGCTGTATCAGCGAATAAGGCGCAGACCACGATCCCGGCGCTCCCGGGGTATACTTGGCTTGCGACAGATCGGTGAGGAAAAACGCATTCGGGTACGAGAATTCGAGCGGCGCGATCGCCATTCGGGTCGAGCAATCCACCGCAGTCGAGTCAGGTTCGCCTGTCGAGCCGGCGAAGCTCATCGAGTATTCGGTGGTCAGATTCCCGCCGGCGTCGAATCCCACGACCTCAAACTGGTTATCCTCGTCCGCTGACAGAATCAGGCTGTCGGGGACATCGACCACGACGTTTTCGGAAACTTCGTGGAACATGGGGAATGCCGCGCCAAACGTATTGTTGGACAGATTGAGCACCTGCATCGCAGAGCCGCTTGGCGCGGTGAGGTTTCCTTCTGTAATCACGGCCTGATTGGTGTTCGAGTTGATCGCTATGCCGCAGTTTTCGCACGTGCCACCGGAGAAACCGGAAAGACCGGTTGTCCCGCTGGTCAAGGCAGTGACCGCGTTCGATGCGCTGACATGATAGACGCTCGCGCCGTTGGAAACGCATACGGCTTCTCCGGTAGCGGGGTTGCCTGCGCAGGAGTTGATATCGTCTGGAGTGACGATCGAGACTGGCGGTACAGCGGGACCGCCGCCGGCCTCCACTTGCACGACTTCAAAGCCCGTGCTATAGCTGCAGCACCACGACCCATTCGGGATGTAGGCTTTTACCGGGGCCGGTCCGACCAATGGAGCGACCACTCCGAGCGAGCTGGCCGGCACGCAGGCTTCGAGCGTTCTGCTGGAGCCGGTGACTTGTATCTCCGAACAGTTTGAGGCGGTGAAATCCGTGTCGCCGCCTACGGAATCGGCAACCTGGACAAAGTAGTTGCCGGTGGCGAGCGAGGCCGGAATGGTTACATCCACGCGCTCGGAGCCGGGCAGGATCTTGGTAAGAGTGTTGGCGCTGTTGGTGGCGGAGACTGCCCCGCCGCAACTGGACGCCCATGTCACGGTGACATCGGCTGGCTTGGTGTCGCCGGCCGGCCAGCCTGTGCTGACGGTGACATTGACATTATTTCCCGCTGTCCCCGAGGATGGGGAGGTGACCGTACCCTGTTTGACCGTTGCCGCGGCGCGGGCCGCGGGAATCAGCAGGCAGCACACCATCGCCAGGGCGACGGGCAGCGCGGCGGCGCGCATCAATCCGGGAAGCTTTCGCAAAACGTCTTGCGCGCCCAACCTCCGCCAGGCCCCTAGCGAGAACATGATCGCGAGAATGGTACCCAGTAGAACCAGCGAGCCGGGCTCAGGAACCGTGGATGTTGTTGTCGAAGTCGTCGCATAGATTACCGCGAGATCGCCATCCCCTAAGTCAGGCGGGCTTGACGGCAGAACGGTTGCGCTGAAGGCGGCAGTAATCGTCTCCACCGTTCCGTCGAACATCGTGACCGTCGTGGGGCTGAACACGCCCGTCAGAATGGCTTCGGTCGGTTGCGGGCTGGCGCCGCCAATCCCGATAGGCGTGCCATCGAAAGACAAGCCATCCGGGGCCAGCGTGAAGTAAGATGCGCCTTCTACCGTACTCGAGCCATCGCTAAAGTCGATCGTCAAGCTGAGGCTCGAAAGGCTTACGGCGGTTGTAATTGGAAATGTCGCATCCCCCGACGAATTTGCCCCGGTCCCGTTGAATATGTCGAATTCAGCGGAGCTACCGGGGACCGTTACGTCATACGAGATGTATCCGGCGGCAAGTGAATCGGCCGATGCCGTCAGAGAGAATAACACTATCAGCGGCAGGGCCCAAAGGCCCACCATGCGAAGTGTTTTACCCAGCACGTTTAATCCTCCTGTACGCCTGTATTCAAAGACAGGCGGTAGGCCCGAAGGCACGCCGAATACCGTACTCGACTGTTATGTTTCTAAAGGCTTTGGCGCCAAAACGCGGTTGGCGGGTGATGTTTTTGAGGCCAAGGTATTGCATTAGTTACGAATGGCATTTGGATTAGATGAGAGTGTATGGGAATTCACCCTAGCAAACCTTCTGCCGGATGAAAACGCACTTACTCTGCTTCGCGGGCCGGCGCCGTTTCAGCGCGCTTGCGCCATGAGTTGCATCGCTCGATGCGCTTCGGGTGAGGATGGATCTTCCTTTAGCGCCGCCTGGAGGATGGAGGCGGCCTGCTGCCGGTCTCCGAGCCGAATGTAAGTCATCGCCAGGTGGCATTTCCGGCGCGGAGTATCCGCCTTGAGCAAGTAATCCAGAGCGGCCGGGAAGAACCCCTTGTTATAGTAAGCCCAGCCAATGGTGTCATTGATGGCCGGGTTATCCGGGGACAATTCTTTGGCTTTTTGTGCGAGGGCCAGGGCTTTGTCGGGATCGGTCTGGGTATCGGCGAGTATGTAGGCCAAATTATTCAACGCGGCCACATTATTGGCGTCTTCCCGGAGGACTTCGCTGTAATAAACGCCGGCCTCTTTGGGATGGCCCGCCATCTCCTCAACCTTACCCAATAACAGCAGGGCGGGAACGTTGCGGGCCTTGCGGTTCAGGAATCCGGTTAGCAGGTTGCGGGCGGAATCGAGTTTTCCCTCCGTCATCTGGACTTCGGCCAGACCGAGATCGGCCGCGGCGGAATTCGCATCGATCCGCTTCAAGACCTGAAAAGCCGCTTCGGCGCCCGGGAGATCGCCGGCGCGCCATAGCCAAGTGGCAAGAAGCTCCTGGCCGCCGGCGGAACCTGGAGCGCGGGAAACATACTCCCGCACCACCGCGGTGGCTTCGGTTTTCTTTTTTTCCGCGAGGTAGATCTCGGCCAAGGTTTCCACCGCGGACCACTCTTGTGGCTGCTGCTTCAGCATTTCTTCGAGGGACGCCTGCGCGCCCTGATAATCCTTCTGTTTCAGCTTGAGCAGCCCGTCCTGCCACAGAAGCCTGGGATCGCGCACAATGGCAAGTCCCTGGTCGATGCCTTTTCGCAATTGCGCGTAGTCGCCGAGTCCGTCGAGCGCAATGTTTCTTTCAAGAATGAGCGCGACGCTTCGCCGGTCCTGAGGCGGCGCCTGATCGACCGCTTGCAGGGCGGCTCCCGGCGAATGGGACAACGTCAATGCATGCGCCAGCTCAAGCCGCGCGGTCAGCAGCTTGGGATTGAGCCGGAGCGCTTCGGTCAACTCGTGGATCTGGCTTTGCGAAGCCCCGTTAGCGCGATGAATCCGGGCAAGGAGGAGGTGCGCCTCGGGAGAATCGGGCCGGACTCCGATAACTTCGGAGAGATCGCTCTGAGCTTCCTGTAACTTCCCCTGGGCCAAACGCAGCTCGCCGCGTTGCATGAGGGCGTCTGTGTCCTTGGAGCTGCGCTTGAGCGCTTCTGCAAGGACCTTTTCCGCATCGGCGTCTCTTCCGAGTTTCAAATAGGCCGAGACCAAGCGTGTCCGAGCGACGGGGTCGCGCCCGTCGGCCTGGTACTGTTGGTCAAACTCGCGAACGGCAGCATCGCCCTTTCCGGTTTGCAGCAGAAAAATGGCGTGCAGCGGCCGGTAGCGCTTATCGGGCAGGGCGGAGGCGCGCTCGAAGATCCGTTCCGCCTCGTCCAACTTGCCATTGGCGTAAAGAAGGCTTCCCAACGCGGCCAGCGCGGGTCCGTACTTAGGATCGAGATCGAGCGTGCGACGGAACTGCTTTTCGGCCTCGGCGGGGTTATGAACCACTTGGTAGAATCGCCCCAAGACCAAAGTGTGCTCCGGCGAGCGCGGCGCCTCGGCGACGCTTTTCAGCATCACCTGCTCGGCGCCGGCGGCATCGTTCGCGCGAAGCTTCACCATGGCAAGCGTGACTGAGGAGTTCAAGTGCTGCGGGGCCGCGGCAAGAGCCTGATCGAGGTGCTGTTCGGCGTCGGCGGGATCTTCCAGCCGCAGTTCGGCCACGGCCAGGGTGCGTAGGGCGTCGGGATTATTGGGTGAGCCGGCAAGCACCTCCTGAGCCTTCTCCCGGCCTTGTTTCACCACGTCGGGATTCGCGTTCTCCGCCATCATCTCGGCAACCTGCAACTGAGCCCCAACGTGCTTCGGGTTGAGCTTGATCGCGTTCAAAAACTCGCCGGCCGCCGCTCGCGGGTTGCCGGATTGCAAGTAAGTGAGACCAAGCTGGTAGTGCGGCTCGGCGTCCTTGGGCGTGGCCTGGATGGCGTTCCTGAAATCGAGGACGGCGCGCTCGAAATCTCGCGCCTGGAGGTGTTTTTGGCCAGTCTCCAGGAAGCCAGCCTCCTTTCGCTGGGGGTTCCGGGAGCAGCCCGCCAGGAAAACACAAGCAAGGCAGGAGCAGAGAACGATAACGGCGGATCGCGGCATGATGGCAGTCAGGTGCAATTGACTTACCATTCATCGAACGCTCTGCGGGCTCGTCTCTTTCCGTTTCGTGGATGGCGTTCAGCTCAATATCCGGCCTCTCGTCCGTGGCGAATCGCCAGAATCACAACCTGCTTCCCGTCGTAGTGATACAGAGCCACGTAAGCCCCCTGGCCAAACTCAATCACCCACTCACGAAACCCAGGCAGCAACTCCTCTACAGGACGGCCGATTTCCGGGCGCTTGCCGAGTGCTTTCACGCCCTGCCGGATCGTCTTAACGGCGCGCCGGGCTGCCTCCTCGTTCTCGAGAGCCAGGAACTCATGAAGACGGGCCACATCGCGCAGGGCCGGAGGGGACCACCTCAGACGTGGCATTTAGGGGTAACAGCCCGCCTGCCCGCTTCGAGTTTGGCCAACCAAGCGTCGGCTTCTTTGGCCGTGAGATGGAGACCGGTGGTTTGATAGCCGGCCCACGCGGCAAGCGCATCCTGCCGGAGGCGCTCGCGCTTCTCCTCGCGTTCCACATACTGCTCGACGGCTTCTCGCATGACCCAATGCGGCGACCGGCGGCGCGCCGATGCGAGCCGGCGCACACGTTCCTTTATCGCGCTATCGAGCTTCAGGCTGGTTGTAGAATGCGTGGCCATCGCGAGTGCTCCAAGGTGTTACCTTGTCACACTGTAACATGCGGATTCGGCTGCTGGCTAGTTTTACTTCGGAGCCGTGGAGTCAAGCGCATCGCCCGCGATGACGGCGTCCTTGCCGACAATTTAGGGCAGAACGCCGGCAAGGACGTCGGTGTGGCATGCTGAGGGCTAAGCTGAAACTTGGCCTGAAGGTCCTCCCCACTAACCTAACTAGGTACGGCAGGCGCGGCGGCAGATTACGCCACATGCCAGCAGGACGCTTGCCAGGAGCGCCAGCGAGGATGGCTCGGGTACGGTTGAGGTTGAGGGCGTCGCCGCCGCGAAGCTTAGCGCCGTGATGGCGGTGAAATCCAGATTGCCGGCCGAAGTAGCAAACGTCGCGGCCGCTACGGAGAGGCCTCCGCTGGTTGATGCCAAGGACGTGGCCAGGTTGTAGGTTTCGAACGCTGTGTTGGTCAGCGATTCGTCCGGGAAGGGCGCTGCGCCCTCCGCAAAACCAATGAACCCGGGAGCGGCGGTGTTTTCGATGATCAGGGGATCGGTCAAAGTGGCGGTCAGTGCACCCGCGGTGAAGGTGGCGCTAGTGGGGGTATTCCGATACTCGCCGCCGCCGGTGGTGATCCCCGACGTGTCAGCGACCTCCGTTATGGTGAAGGTTCCGCTGAAGGCTGTACCGTTCAGCGTCCCCGTGGCCGTCCCAGTGAAGGTGTAGTCGATGGCGTCTGCCTTGGCCGCGCCAGCGCACAGCAGTAGCGCAGCAGAACCCGCAAGCAATCCCATTCGAAGCGATATTGACATTGATCCTCTTCCCTCTCTCTGCGTCAATGCGACGCTATGCGTCTATGCGACGATTCGAAACCGATAGCAATCTCAGGTCCATGACAAGGAGAATGCGCGGAGCATAGGCCATTGATTCATTTGGCCCTACCGGCACTGCGGGTACGCATTGAGGATCTGGGATACTCACCCAATAAATGGGCCTTGAGCCGAGGCTTTTGGAAGATAACGTACACGCCGGACATTTATACTCAAGGAATGCCGGGCTTGCTCTATGTGGTTGCGACGCCGATCGGGAATCTTGAGGACATCACGTACCGCGCGGTGCGGGTGTTGAGAGAGGCGGGGCTGATTGCTTGCGAAGATACCAGGCATACGGGCAAGCTGCTGGAGCACTACGGCATTCAAACGCCGACCATCAGTTACCACGAATTCAACGAGGTGGAACGCAGCGCGGACCTGGCGGCGCGGATGCTGGCCGGGTTGACGGTGGCGCTGGTGTCCGACGCGGGCATGCCGCTTGTATCCGATCCCGGTTACCGGCTGGTGCGGGCCGCCATTGAGAACGGCATCCCGGTGCAGGCGATTCCGGGTCCCTCGGCGTCCCTGGCGGCGCTGGCGGCTTCGGGCCTGCCCACCGACGCTTTTCACTTCGGCGGGTTCCTGCCCCACAAGCCGGGACAGCGGGTGAAGGCGCTCGAAGCACTGGCCGGAGAGCAGGCCACGCTGATTTTTTACGAAGCTCCGCACCGAATCCTGGAGGCGCTGGAAGCCATTGAGCAAACGCTCGGTCCCAGGCCGGTGGTGGTGGCGCGCGAGCTGACCAAGTTACACGAGGAATGCTTGCGGGGGACGGCGGCGGAGATTCGCGCGCTGTTGGCGCAACGCGAGTCGGTGAAGGGCGAAATCACGCTGTTGATCGGCAAGTCCGCGGGCCCGCCGCCGGACGATACTCCGGTGGAAGAGGCCGTGGAGGCGCTGGTGCGCGGAGGCGCGCCGCGGATGGACGCCATTAAACAGGTGGCGCGGCGGCGCGGACTCTCAAAACGCGAAGTCTACGACCGGCTGTTGGAGGGAAGGAAGTGAAATCACCGCCGAGGCGCAGAGAAGATTGACGCGGAGACGCGGAGACGCGGAGAAGAGTTATATAGAGGTTCGGCAATTCAGGGTGGATTTGTGGCGCTTCGCGCGGGTCGGGCACGGAGGAAGCGGAGGACGCTGAGACGGATTTCCTCGGCGGGAAACGCCGGGTTTTGCCGGGGGACGGCTTTTAGCGTGCGATTTTGTCCAGCGTGGCTTTGGCTTCGGCCGCTGGAATTTCGCGAACGTAGATGTTGCGGAAGCGAATTTCCGAGCCGTGGGTTTGCAGCCCGATGCAGCCGGACGGGACAATCGGGGCGGACCGATTGAAATAATTGTCGAGGACCTGACCATCGACCGTCGCCTGGCCGTTGAACCAGACCCACACGCGCGACCCGATCATCTTAATGCGGAAGGTGTTCCACTCGCCGACGGGCTTGTCGGCCTTCACCAGGGGCCATTTACCGGGGTTGTTGTCGTTATCGTTCCATAGGGCGCCCGATCCCTTGGGCGCGCCGTTTGCCACTTCGCGCGGATTCTCCGGGTCCCATATCTGCACCTGCGGGTAGCCGCGCAGGTAGATGCCGGAGTCGCCATTGCGGTTGACCATGAGCCAATCGACGTATAGCTCGAAATCGCCGTAGTCCTTGACTGTGACAAGGTGCGGGCTTTGGCCGTCGGAGACCAACTCGCCTTTGGCGGCGTCGACCTTCCAGTGCAGATCGCGGGCGGCGTTCCACTGGGCCTGTTTGGCGGCGAGGTCGTCCTTGGAGAGCGCGGCTTCGGCGCGAGGATCGTAGTCCGGTTGCCGTCCGCGCCAGCCGGAGAGATCCTTGCCGTTAAATAGGGCGGTGAAGCCAGGCGGGGGTTGGTTGAGCGATCCCTGCGGGAACGCCGCGGGCAAGCCCACGGTCAACAACAATGCTGCCTGAAGAAACACCTTGCGCTTCATGGAACCATCCTCTCGCGGCAATCGCGGTTGCGCGCGGCTATACCACATTCTACATGGCGGCTTGGGATCAAGAAGAAAAAGGCAGCGCAGAAGAAGGCAGACCAGGAGGTCCGCCCCACAGTACCATTTCCACGATTTCGGGGGGGCAGTTGTAGCGCACGGGCAGCATGGAGCATCCGGCGCCGGCGCTGGTGTAGCCCTGCATCGCGCCGTGACGCCAAAGCCCTCGCGTGTACGCCCGCGGACAACGCGCGTTGAGGAGCGGAGCGCCGAGCAGCGGAAGGCCGATCTGGCCGCCATGCGTGTGCCCGCAGAGGTAAAGCCGAACGTCCCTTGCGGCCGCCTCCTCGAATAATTCGGGCGAGTGGGACAGCAAGATGCGGAAAGCGCCGGGCGGGACATCGCGGAGGGCGGCGGGCAGATCGTCGCAGCCGTAATAGTGCGGGTCGTCAATGCCGGCCACCCAGATGCTTGCGCCGGCGCGCTCGATCTGGACGGATTCGTTAACCAACATGCGCACGCCCATCTTCTCGAATTGCACCGCGATCTCCGCCGCGTCGTGGTTGCCAAGAACGGCCGCGATGCCGTCGCGGGCCCGAACGCCGGCGAGGACTGTCGCGATGCGCGGATAGACGCCGGCGCACGATCCCTCCACCTCATAGCGATAGTCCCCAGTCATCAGGCACAGATCCACGGGAACGGTGGAAACGAGCGAGGCCAGGACTTCCGCCAAGCCGTCGAACCCATCGATGTGGAGGTCGGACAGGTGCAGAATGCGGTAGCCGTTGAACTCCGCGGGGAGATTATCGAACTGCACGCGCAGGCGGCGGACAACCGGCGAGCGCGCGTTGTCCACACCGCGGGTGTAAAGGCGGAGGAGTTGCAGGGCGGCGCGGAGAAGCGGCCCGACTACGCGGTCATGACGGAGCAGAAAGTCGCCGTGCCCGCGCGCGAGCCGGCCCTTATGATGGAGAAGCTCAGCCACTTTTCGGTGGGCGAGGCGCTGTTCCAGGTCTTCAACCGGACGTTGGGGGAACACGAACCATCCTACCAGCGCCGCTCCCAGCCGCGCCACCAACCGGTGTTTTCGAGGTGCAGCGCGTTCCAGCATCGATCGAGCGTTTGGGCATCTTTCCTCAAGGCGGCTTCTCGCGCGACCGTTGCAGGCAGCGGTTCGAGTTGCGCGAAGCGGTCGAACACGCGGCCCCGGCCGGACGCCGGAACGCGCGTCAGCAGGTGCCAGAGGGTAAGGCCGTCGCGCGGGCGGGCGGCGGCCAGAATGCCATCGAGGGCCGCTTCATCGCCGCGTTCCAGGCGGTCGAGCGCGTTGCGCAAGGCTTGCGGCGCATCGGAATAGTAAGGAATGCCCGGCCCCAGGCGCCGGCGCGTGACGCACTCAGCGCCGGCTGGAATGAACGACTCCCGGTCTTCGAATTGAAACGCGACCCAACCGTAGGCCACCCGCAGCAGGCCATCGCCGGAGCCGTTGACCGTGACTGTGTACTCGCAGCCCAGGTCGACGGCGCGGGCCGCGGGCGTATCCACCACAAACTGCCGCGGCGGCGCCCAGATATAAGCGTGGAGCGTTCCGCGGCGCAGCAGGAGCCGGTTGTTGGCGGCGGCGCTCAACTCCGAATCCGGGCCGAGATCCACCTGGCCGAGTTGGTCCGCCTCCAAAGTGAGACCGGAAGCGTTGCCCGTCTGCAGCGCCTGGCCCGTGCGGACAGACATGGCGAGGGTTGCCTTCCTGCCGCCGACGCGCGCCGTGCCTTCGAGGTTGGCCACCTGCCACGCGGTGGTTTGCGCGGCCGGGGAAGCGAAGCGCATCAGCCCGACGGCTGCCAGCGTCACCGCCGCCGCAAGCGCCAGCCAGTAGGGCGGACGCCTGGATCTAACCGGACGCCCGGACTGACCTGCGTGGCGCAGCGGCGTCAAAAGGCGCTCCAGCCTTTCGATTTCCGGGTCCGGCGGCCCGGAGCGATCCCACAGGTATTCGTCGCTCATTCCTTTTCCGTTCCCCCCAGCAGCCGCCGAAGCATCTTCATGCCGCGGCACAGATTCACGCGGGCGGACTCCGGCGTGAGGCCTGTCTGGCGCGCGATTTCCGGCCCGGTCAGCCCCTCGACCAGCCGCAGGATCAGGGTTTCCCGGTACGCCGCGGGCAGGCTGCGAATCAGATCCAGGATGAGGAAGGCCTCGACGTTTGGACCGCTTCCGCGCCGGCGTTCCACGGATTCGAGAGGCTCGCAAGGGCCGGCCTCGCGGAAGTAGTCGACGGCGCGGTTGCGCGCAATGGCAACCAGCCAGCCGCGAAACGCGGACGCCGAGCGCAGGCCGCCGAGCCGCTTCAACGCGGCCACGAAGACGTCCTGCATCAGGTCGTCGGCCTGGTCCGGCGGCACGCGCGCCAGCAGAATGCCGTGGACCATACGGGCGTGGCGGACATAGAGTTCGCCGAACGCCCGGCGGTCCCCAGCCGCCGCCGCGCGTACCAAATCGTCGTCTCCAGAGACTTCGATCGCAGCCGGCTCCAATTGGATCATGATAGCCTGCGCGGGCAGCTATTCCCGTAGCATGGCGTCCACTTCGTCGGGCGTGAACACCCGCATTTCGGCTTTCCCCTGGCCGAAATCCACCCCCGCGGGTCCAGCCTTGAGGAGCGTGGTAGTGACCACGTCATCGGTGCGGGCGGCCAACTGGATCACCCACCGCCCCTCCCTGGGCCACTGCTCCGCGATGGCGAAAGTTCCAGGCTCGGAAAGAGCGGTAATCTTGAGCGGAATGGTACGGCGCTCGCCATTCACCAGGCCAAAGGCCGTGGCTGTGACGGCGGCCTTGGCTGGATCGTGGCAACCGACCGCTTTCACGGTCAGGACGGCGTTTGCCTTCCGCGCTTCCACGCTATCGGGCTTGTTGGCTTGCAGGTAGAAACCACCCGCGTATAATTGGGCCGCGAGCGCCAGGACGGCGGCTCCGGCGGGTCGAATCGCGTTTTCGTTTCGCATTGTAGATCCCCTCCATGGCGATCTGGAGGGAAGACGGGAAGGGAGGCGCGAGTGTTAACTGCTAACGGCCGACGCTGTAGATGGTCAGGCCCGAAAGGAGCTTGGGGTAAAAGTCGGTGGATTTTTGCGGCATCACTCCGCCGGCGAAAGAGATAGCGGCCACCTGCTGAACGGAAACGGGCTTCAGCAGGAATGCGATTTGCGCGGCGCCACGGCGGACCTCTTCCACGGCGGCGTCGATGCCGCGCGCGTAGCGAAGGTGGCGCTCGTCGCGGACGGCGTCTTCGCCGATGCCCAGCGCGCGGCCGAGCAAGCGTTCGTGCAGGACTCGAACGTCGAGTTCGCCCGCAGCCTGGCGAAACTCGAGGAGGAAGAGGCGGCTCCCGATGGCGGCCCCGATCGCGGTGCGGCCGGTGGGCTCCGCCCAGGCGCGCTTCAGGGGGGCGAGCGAATCGATCTCCGCGATCTCAAAATCCTCCGCCGCCCGGCGCAGGAAATCGTCCTCAAAGCCTTCCGCGAGGCCGTTCACCAGGCGGTGGGTGGCCAGGATTTTTAGACCTGGCGAGTGCATGTTGACGAACGTCATCATGACGCGGTCGGCGCCCGGCAGGCCGGGATTCTCATTGCGGAAGGCCAGCGCGGTTTCGTAGCGGTGGTGGCCGTCGGCGATGAGCAGCTTCTTGTCGCCCATGAGCCGGGCGATTTGAGCGGCGTCGGCACTCTTCCAGATGCGGTGAATGGCGCCGTACTCGTCTTCGACTTCGGCCAGGGGGGCGGCGCCGGCGGCCTGGTCGAGCAGCGCGTCGACGGCGCCGGCCGGGTCGGGATAAAGCATGAAAAGCTGCCCGAAGTGGGAGTGGGTGGCGCGCAGCAATTCGAGGCGGTCCTTCTTGGGACCGGAGAGGGTCTGCTCGTGACGGTAGACCACGCCGGCGGAATAGTCCTCGACGGCGCCCAGCGCGATGAAGCCTTTGCGGACCAGGCGCTCTCCGGTGTCCGGAACGGTGAACTCCTGGAAGTAAGGAAAGACGCCCGGCTGGGGGTCACGCGCGAGAATGCCGGACGAGATCCAATTGTTCAGGTAAGCGGCGGCGCGGGTGTAGGCATTATCGGTGGCAGAATCCGATGGCTGGCGCTCGCCGAGGATCAAGCGGACCAGGTTATACGGGCTTAGCGCGAGGTAGCGCTCGCGCATGGCGAGGGAGATCTTGTCATAGGGCTGCGTGACGAGATCCGCGATGGGTCCGGCTTTTTCGGTGTATCGATATGGGTGGAACGGATAGATTTGGGCCAATCTTTAAGATAGCAGTGCGAGGCCCACCCCCGGCAAAGAACCGGCGGCGCTACTCAACAGACAATTCCACCCAGCCGGGCAAGGTGGCCGGCCGGTTGTTCAGGAATACGATGCGGCGGGTCTTGGGAAACGGGAGGCTGCTGGCCAAGGCCTTGTCGTACATGCCGAACTGCTTCAGGATCTGGCGATAGTCGGCGTTGGTGGCGTCGAGCCAGGCGCTTTTGGCGGGAAGGCCGCCGCCCCAGCCGAGCGAAAGCAGGCAGGAGCCTTTTTCGCGGGCGGACGCGAGGCGCTGCTCCAATTCGTCGAGGCTGCGATCGAGAAGACCCATGCCGGCCCAGCTCGCGTACTGCCGGTGCAGGTTCAGCAGACCGGCGGCATAGACGTTGGCGGCGTCGAAAAAGCGATCGCGGCCGAGGTTTTCCGGCCAGCGCACGGAGCGGCGCAGCTCCGGGTTCAGGAGGAACGTCTTTTCGCTCCAATTGCCTTCAAAAACGGCGCCGGGAGCGGCCATTTCGGCGAAAGTGGGCGTGCTGTCGTCGGGACGCGCGCCATCCACGGCGCCACGCGGGCTCTGCTTCCAGCCGAGGGTAAATCCGGCGCCCTTCGGCTGCAAGGTGGATGTGCGCAACAGGTAGACCTTGAACTGAGAAGTGGCGACGGGGGCGGAATCGCCGGCGCTCACAAAGCGCATGCGGTCGGCGCCGCCACTGCCCAATGCCTGATCTTCCACGCTTTCGGATGGCCGCCGGGGGAAGCGCTCGCCCTGCGTGCGGGCCACCACCTCCTGCAACATGCCGTCGCGCCAGTTGTTGAACACCATGCCCGTGCGCAACGCGCCTTTAATGGCCGTGGCGGGCAGGTAGGGACCGGACGCGCCGCTGGCGAAGGTGGGGATGTGCAGGCTTTCACCGGAAGCGCGGTTCCAATAGGACGAATAGGCGGCGTTTTCAAACGGGATGCGCCGGCCGGCAAAATTCTGCGCGAATCCGCCCCAGGAGGCGAAGTCCAGCTTTTCGGCCGTCTTGAGCTGGGTCAGATAGCCTTCGAGACGCGGCCCCTTGGCCAGCAGGCGGAAAATGCGCCACTGGTCGAGCACGTTCACATGATCCTTCCAGACCATGTAATCGATGGGGCTGAGCTTATCGCCGTTGCCGACCAGCAGCGGGGTCAGACAGGTGAGGCGGTAACGCATCAGCGGACCTCCGGCAGGGGAATCGAAAGCGCGAACCCGGCGCGGTAGACGGGATGGGGGAAACTCTCCGGCCCGACATCGGTGGCGGAACCGCGAGGCTCCGAGACGGCGGACAGCACCGAGCCTTCGGCGATCATCTGAAGCTGCTTCTTGAGGCCGCCCGATCCGGCGGGGCTTTCCACGCGGCCGCCGCGGGTCAGTACGGCGTAGCTGCCACGGCGCCAGTCCACCGCATCGTCCGGCGCAGGCGTGTAGAGCGAAAGCAGCCAGTGCGATTGGGGAGCGTCGACTATCGGGGTGGCAATGGCAGGCTCCGGCTCCGGTTCCGGCGGCTGGACTTCCGTTTGCGTTTCGATTGCCTCGTCTTCCATTTCCAGCACGGCCACACCGGCGGCAAATTCAACGGGAGATTGGGCGGAGGCGGTGTCCTCGGGTTTGAACTCGTTGGGTGAGGGTGTGGGGATGGGTAGGGTCGGCTGATCCGGAGACGTCTCCGGGGATTTGGCCACGTCGCCGGTATCCGGAAGGCTAGCCGGAAGACCAACCGGAAGGCAGACCGGGAGGTCCGCCCCACTGGGCGGCAGAATCAGGTCCGGCAGGTCGCCTTCGGCAAACTCGGGCGGATCGGAACGGCCCCAGCCTCGCGAGCGTTCGCCGCCGAAACCGCTATCGGCCAGCAGGCGGAAGGCTGCTTTCACGAGGGACTGCCAGCGGTCGCGGGCGGCCTGATCGAGGAACGAGGCGACGGCCCACAATCCGCATCCGGCGCGGAACTCGATGCAGGCGGTGGAATGGCGCTCGGTGGCGCCGGTGAGGCGGTCGACGGCGGCGCTCCAGCGCACCGAAGTGCGGAAGGGACCGGGACTGCCGGCCGGCGTGAGGCACTCGCTCGATCCATCCAAGCTCCACAGGCCTTCATCGAGCTTGCGCCCGGCAACCAGATCGCGCACGATTTCGAGCGGCGCGAACCGAACGCTTTTCCAGCGCACGCGGGTGGAAATGCCCGCCCCGGCGGGCGGCCAGATGGTTCTTGGCGGAACGACGCAAAGGATCTCCTCGAGGTATGGGAAACAGGAACTGAAACAGACCTCGGGCGCGGCGGAGCGGGCGGTGGCGTCCAGCCAGTCTTCGAGCGTTCCGAGGCGCGCCATGGCGGAGGTCACGGCGGCGTAGAGCGAGTCGCTGTGATAGAGGGCATCCACCCGGTTGCGGGCTCCCGAATCGGAACCGATGCGCCAGGGGCCCGAGGGGCGGAGTTTAACGACCAATCCCGGATGCATTACTCCTCGTGCAAAAACGAGAACGCGGAATCGGCGACGGCGGTCTGAACGGAGGCGACGGTGGCTCCCGCCCCGATCTCCTTCTCCGGAGCGCCGGCAGCGTAGTAATTCCGGCCGCGCCAAACGAGCCGCAGGTTGGAGAAGCTCACGCGGCCGCTGCCGCGCGAACCGCCGCCGCCCAGGGCGTCGTCTTCGAGCAGCCGTATGCCTTCGAGCACGCGCGGGAACAGCGGGGCATCCTCCTCGCAGAGCAGGTCCATGACGAAGCGGGTGTGAAAGCGTGCACCGGCGGGCACACGCTCCAGGGTGCGGGGGTTGGCCTGCGAGGTAATGCGGTCGATGGCGTTCTCGCTCTTCACCTCGGTCAGCTCGTCGTCCAGATTCTCGCGCATCTGGGGGGTGATGCTTGCCAGATCGAGCGGCGCGTCGAAGACCGCCAGGCGCGCGGGCGTAGCTAGCGAGGTATCGACGGCGTCGCCCTGCACGCGTTCCATGCGGCCGGGATTGCGGCCGAAGAGCAGGCAGATCTCGTCGTCGGGACGGTCGCTCTGGTGGATGCGCACTTCCTGCCCTTTGCGGCGCGAAAGGTACACCATGTCGGCGGGGACGGCCACGCCGGAAGCCTGCTCAAGGAGCGAGCGGATCTTCCCGCGAAGCGAACTTCCCGGCACGTACGGCCGGCCGAAGGCGTCCTTGACCACGGGGTTATCGGAGCCGCCGATCTCAAGCGATCCCTTGCCCGCGCCAACGTGGAGGCCGGTTTCGCAAGTCATATCGCCTTCGAGAATCAGCTTACCGATGAGTTTCAACTCGGTTTGGGAGGTGTGTGCGCTCATGCTTTACTCGTTGTAGGCCACGATGGCCTCGAAAAGGTCTTTGAACCGTTCATAACCGCGGATATCGTTCCTGCGGGTCACCTGCAACAGCAGCCGTTCGAGCTGATCCAGGCTGCGCAGTCCGTGCCGCGCAATGGTATAGGCAAAACGCGCGCGCAGCATGACAAACTCGTGCTGACGCTCGCCCTCGGGCGCGCGGACGGCGCGGCGCACGGCGCTATAGAGGCGGCGCAACTGGCTCTTGGTGCCGGAATCCATATCGCGCATGCGGCTGACGATGGCGTGCGCCTGATTATCCAGGTAGAGGCTGTCGCCGACCAGTTTTTCGAGCTCGATTTCGGGTGGACCCTCGGGACGGAAGCGGTCGCCGCCCGCACGATCTCCACCCCGTTCTCCGCCGCGGGGTCCATGGGGCGCCCCGGCCCGGTCATTGGGCCCGTGCGGTCCTCCGCCGCCTTCGCGCGGGCCGCGGGCGCCTTCGCGCGGCGGGCGGCTTTCGCGGCTCTTCTGCTCCTGCTCTTGTGGCATGTGCTAAACCTCTGTTACCAATCTGGCCCACTCCAGGGCCACCAGGCCCGCGGGCCTCAATTTCACTACAGCCGTTTTGCGCCCCATCATCTCCGTGATCAGGTGCGAGCGCAGCTTCTGGAACTCGCGGTCGCGCGTGCCGCTGAGGATGCGGTTGAAGCGCCGCTGGAAGCGCCAGGCGCCCAGCGTCTCGGCCGGTCCCCAGTCCGCGAATTCCTCGCGGCGGTAGAAGCTACGCAACTGATACAGGAACTGGCGCGACATGCGGAAATCGTGGACCAGGCGCGTGACGGTGTCCTTGAGCTCCGCGGCATCGGCCAGGCGTCGCCATTCGAGAACGCGCCCCAGAAGGTAGATGCAATCCTTGTCCGCGGATTTGGCCAGGTCCAAATTGCGGCCCGCCTCCTCATAAACCGCGGCAAGGGGGTAATGCATTTCCGGCGCGAGGGCGATGGCCATGGAGATAGTCTTGCCCTCGGGCCCCGGATATTCCTTGAGATTCTCTTCGGTAAAACGGTGGAAGAGCCGCTGCACCTCGCGCGCCAGGCCAATCAGCGCGTCCCAGGAGCCGTACACCGCAAAATCGTCGCCTCCGGTATAAAGGATGCTGACTTTGCGCCAGAACTCGGGCAAGGAGCAGAGCACTTCCAATTCGCCGGCGAAGAACTGCTTGAACAGCACGGAAAGCGGGACGTGCTCCTCAATGCTGTTGACGCGGCGTAGGCGCAGGCGGAAGTTATCGACATCGCCGCGCAGCACGCCCCAGATGGAGCGGCCCTGCGCGCGGCGCGCCAGCGTTTGCACTGTGGCGGCGGACTTTCCGTCGTCGGAAGGCGCCGCGTGGCGCGCCACCATGATGCTTTCCGGGGAAAGGTTGGAACTCAAAGGCCAGGAGTGCTTGCCCTCTTCCGGCGCGACCTTGCCGGGAGCTTCGGGCGACCAGCCGATGCGGGCCGCTCCACGGACCTTCGCGCCGAGTTCCCTGGCGAAATAGGCGTCGGCTTCGGCGTTTGAAACGGGCGTAAATGGCTGGAACACCGCGCCGCCCGGTTGCGTTGGGGCGGCGGCCAGTGGGGCGTTGCGCTTGCCCTGTAGTTCCTCGTTCAGACGCTTGCGAATGACGGCCCAATCGCCCAGGTTGTCGGTGACGCCCCAAACGAGGCTGACGAATCCCGAGCTGAGATCGGCGATCTGACGCGCGGCGGCCGCCAGGAAATCCTCGGCGGCTTGCCGGGTTTCGCCGGGCAGGACTACCAGGAACTGTCCGCCGCCGCTCGATCCCAGCAGAATGCGGGAGAGGCCGAGTTCCGCCAGCAGCGCGCGGGGGAGCGCCTCGCACAGCAGGGTAATCCACTGCGAGCGGCCGGCCAGCAAATCTTCGCCGGCGGACCGTCCGGAACGCCCCTCAGCCGGACCGGCCAAGAGGAAATCCTCGGTACCCAGAATTTTGCCTTGCAGCAGGATCTGTTCAGACATGCGAACCAGAAGAGCCTTGAGAATCCTCACTCTAGCACAGATTCCTGAGAACAACTGCGGCCTAAAGGCACTGTATGAGCATGGGAACAAGTCGATTGGCGGCGGCTATAATCTCGATTGCAGCGCTGGGGTTGGGAGCGCAGACCTTGTATCCGCCGACATATCCCCCGCCGAAGCGGGCGCCGGCCGCGCCGAAAAGTCCCGTGACGGCGGCGCAGACGCAGAATCACCCCGCGCAGAAGGATGCGCTCATCGAAGCGGCGATTCGGGCCAAGTTCGCCAAGTCCAAGATTAACGCGGACAAATTCCAGGTTCACGTTCAGGGCGGCGTCGCTACCATCGAAGGTAAGACCGACGTAATCCAGCATAAAGGCGTGGCGACTCGGATGGCGAAGGGCGCGGGCGCGGTGGCGGTGAATAATCACGTTCAGAGCAGCGCGGCAGCCAAGGAGAAGGCCGCGGCCAACCTTGAAAAAGGACGCCGCCGGGCGCAAATCAAGCGTGGCGACGCGCGTTCCGAGCCGAGCGGAAAGCCGGCCCACCTGCTGGGGACTGGCATGAGCGGCGCCGGGCGGGGCGGCGGAGAAGGGCGGAGGTAGGGCGGTGCGGGGGCCCGGCAAGAACGCAGACGGGCCCACAAGAATCGCGGGCACCCCGGTCCGCGCCACCTAAGGCGGCGCTACTTCTTGGCGGTTGACTTGCCCTTGTCCAGAATCACCAGGTGGTCTTCGACGGAAAAGACATCGGGCACCTGGTTGGCGCGCGTTTTGATGAGTGTGTCGTCGAACTGGTTGTCCACCACGCCGTCGAGCGTCACGTGTCCGTTCTCCACGATGATGTGAATCGACGGCAGGGCCTGATAGCCATAGCGCATGGCGATCTGCGGATTCCCATAAATGGCCTGTTGCTCGGCCCGGCGTATAGTCCAATCCATGGGAGATAGCGGAAGCAGCCTGATTTGGTTGATCACTTGTGTGACGCCCTTAACCTTTTTAACCGCGTCTTCCGCATCTCTCGAGATGTCCCACGGGGGCTCGGGAGGGCACACTCCCTGTAAGGTCAAGACGGAACCATTCAACTGGAAGGTAAGGTCGTCGAAGATGGAGTAATAGGGCAATGTCAACAGGTTGTGGCGGACTTCGCGGGCCAATTGCGACTCATCGGCGGGGCCCGACGTGAAGACATCGTTGTGCGACTGTTTGGGCTTGTTATCGTCAGCCAGCCCGGCTGCTACGGACAGCAGTGCGATGGCTAACAGTGTCGGCAGTTTTCCCATAATGGGTCCTCCTGCCGTGTGAGACGCAGTCGCGTGAAGCGCGGTTGCCGGGGGAGGGGCGGTTGCGGTATCCTTAAGACTCCATTACTTTGTAAGGATTCGAACCAACCGAAGATGGCTAATACTTATTCCGCACTCAAGCGGGTGCGCCAAAGCGAGCGCCGGACGGAGTACAACCGGCAGAACAAGACGCGCCTGCGCCACCAGATCCGCGCCATGCGGCGCGCGATCGTCAGCAAGGACGCCAAGGCCGCCTTGGAACTGCTTCCGAAGACGTTCTCGGTGATCGACCGTTCCGCCAAATTCGGGGTCATCAAGAAGAATACGGCGGCGCGCTACAAGTCCAAGCTGCACATGAGAGTGAAGGCGCTGCAGGCGTAAGATTGGCAGGCGGAAGCGCCTGCCCCACCAGGCAGGCCAGGAGGCCAGCCCTACGCGGTCAACTTCAGGACGAAGCGCTCCATGACGATGCGGTCGTCGGGACGCGCATCGCGGAGTCCCCGGTCGGCTTCGAAAATCAGCTTCATGCCGCGCTCTAGTTGGGGTTTGCCGAACTTCGTCGCAGTCTGGTAGACCTGCTCGGCGCGCGACCCCCACATTTGCACGCCCATTTTGGCGAAATGCCCCTGGATCTGCTGCGGACTCTTAAGGCCCGCCTCGCGCGCGGTTAACGCCATGCGAAACTGCGTCGAGAGAAATGCCAGCGCCAGCGGCAGGTACTCGCCCTCGCGCGTCAGCGTGTCCAGAATCTCAAGCGCTCGGGCGCGGTCGCGGCGGCCCAGAGCATTGACCAGGGCGAAGATGGTGGCGGCGCGCGCTTCCGGGGCCAAGGCTGCAATATCGTCCGCCGTCAGCAGGCAATTGCCGGCGTAGAGCGCCAGCTTTTCAATTTCGACGGCGATGCGGGCGATATCGGCGCCCAGCGCTTCCACCAGCAGACCGAGCGCGGCGGGATCCAGGCGCAAGCCCGCCCGCCGGGCCAGCGCCTGGGCTTCGGAATGCGCGTCCTGACTGGAGTAGCGGCGCAGTTCGACCGATTCGGGGACGGCGGCGTAGAACTTGCGGACGCGCTCCTGCTTGCGCTTGTCGTCGCCCTCGAAATCGAAGCGGGCGGCTTCGAACACCAACGACGTGCCCGGCGTGGGGTCGCGCAGGTAGGCGGCGAGCGGCGCGGGATCGCCGGCGGCAGCTTCGCTCTCCTCGTCGTCGGAGCGTACGCGGGGCAAGGCGGCCTCGGCGCCGGCCACCCAGAGCAGACGCTCGGAGGCGAACAGCGAGAGGGAGCGGGCGTCGTCGAGCACTTCCACCAGGCCACTCTCCGCAAGATCGTGCGCGGTGACGGCGCCTTCGGGAAACCTGGCCATCAACGCGTCCTTGATGCGGCGGCGATCGTAAGATTCGGGGCCAAGCAAGAGAACCGCTGGGGGAACGCCCTGCTTGAGGCGGGATAGAAACTGGGCCGGGGTCATTAGAAACCTTCTAAGATGGCGCTGACCACGCTGGCGGCGACGGCTTTGCTGACGCGTTCCATGGCCGGGCCGCTCTCGTCGAAATACTGGTTGGGATCGAGAGCCACCTCATAGCGCTGCCAAAACTCCTGGCCCTTGCGCTCGAACAGGACCTTCCCGGTGCGCCGGTCGGTGAGCTTGAGGTTCAGGGTGACCACAACCTGGTCCATGGTGGCGCGGCCGGAGACGGGATCGGAAACCGTAGGGAAAGCGCTGTAGTTGGCGAGCGATCCGGCCAGCACGGCGTCGGCTTCTTTGGCGTCGGGCACGATGACGTAATGCGTGCGGGAGATGAATTCGCGCGTGATGTCCTCCGGCAGCGAACGCGCCAGCTTGTTGCGGATAGTGGCATTCGCGAATGCCGGAATGGCGATGGTATGGATGGTCTTGGGCATCAGGTCGGATTGCCCGCCCACCTGATACCCGCAGCCCGCCGCCATAGCGGCCAGAAGAATCGCGCAGGCGGAGAGCCGATTCATTTCAGTTGCCTTGCCAGCGCCACGGCGTTCTCCGCGGTCAGACGAAAGTTATCGGCCACGACCCAAAACCAACAGGCGGACGGCAGGTTGCGGTCTTGGGCGATGGCCCCCACCGCGATGCCACCCTGACCGGCCTGGCCGACGTTGCTAGGCGGCTCGAAATCGGCTCCGCGGACGTCGATCGAGTCGCACGCAAGGTCCGTTTCCAAGGCGTCGATTCCGGGATTTTTTTCGAATTCGATCCAGGCGGAGAAGCTGTATCCGTGAAAGACGGGCGCTTGAATGAGGCGCAGCGAGGGCATGGGCGCGGCCGCTCCATCGCCCGGAAGCTCGAGCAGGGTGGCGAGGTGGCGCTCGATGTTCAATTCGACCCGTTCCAGCGGCGCGGGGGCCTCCTGGCCGTAGCGGGCCAGCAGAGTGAAGCCGAGTTGCGCGTCGAAGATCGCCTTGGGCATGCTCTTGAACGACAAGAGGGAAACGGTTTGCTGCTGTAATTCCTCCACGCCCTCCATTCCGTGCTCGCTGGCGGGCGCGAAGATCTGGATGACCGCCCGGCGCAACGGATGGCGCGCTTGCAGCCGGCGCAAGAAAAGCGACAGCGCGATGGCGGCGGGATGCGCGACCACCTGCACGCGGGAGGCCCCGATGCTCTCCAATGCGGATTCGGATTCGACGGCGGGCGCGCGCAGCCGCGCGTCGGGACGATCCTCGGCCACGCTGGTGAGATCGACGATCACGGGGCCGGGTTCAAGATCCACAAGATCGAGGGCCTTCCGGCTGACGGCTTCCGATCCCGCCAACAAGACGGCGTCCGCATCCACCAGGCTGGCGGCGTCGAGGCCGGCGACCAGGGCCGGTTCGTCGCCCACGGCCGTGAGAGTGCCCGCGCGCGCATCGTCGGCGGCGATGAGCCGCAGGTCCAGGCCAGGCTCGGAAGTTGCGGCCACGTCGCGAATCTCCCGGCCGAGCGGAGATTCGTAGCCCACCAGCGCGATTTTGGGCCGGTTAGCCAAGCTGGCGCTCCGGGGTGGGCGGCGCATGCCCGCGCCGCAGTCGTCGCCGAACGATGCCGCCGATGCGGATGGCGATTCCGCTGCCCACGTACGTGACTCCCAGCGCCGGCAGCACCACCTGACCATAATTCCAGACGGCGTAAATCAAGCCGGCCACCGCGATCACAATCAGGGGAGTGTACGGCTTGGTGAGGCCGATGCCCTTAAAGCTGTAATAGCGCCAGGTGCTGACCATCAGGAATCCCAACAGCGCCAGCAGCGCCAGCCAGACTACCGAGAGCGGCCACCATCCGATGGGCCTTCCGCCGGAAGCGTACACCACCGTCGCGACCATGCCCGCCGCGGCTGGAATGGGCAGGCCGACAAAATACTTGCGGTCCGGCCGGCCGGGGTTTTTGGGGATGGGATTCTTTTGAATATTGAAGCGGGCCAGGCGAGCGGCGCCGCACAGCAGAAACAGGAATGCGATGAAGTAGCCGCTCTCGAAAAGCTGATGGCGGATGCTTTGCGACAGCGTTGTATCGACAAACTGCACGCCCCAGGCGAAAGCCAGGACGGCGGGCGCAATGCCAAAGCTGATGACGTCGGCCAGGGAGTCCATCTCGCGTCCGAATTCGCTCACGGTATTGGTCATGCGCGCGATGCGCCCGTCCAGCCCATCGAGGACCACGGCCGCTACGATGGCGATGGCTGCGAGGGAGAAATGGCTGGCGGCGGCGGGATCGCCCGCGGCGGATCCGATCGCGCCCCTGAAAGAACGCAGGATGGCGAGGTAGCCGAGGAAAATATTGCCGGCGGTGAACAACGTGGGCAGAGCGTAGGCGACGCGCCTGGGACGACGGTCCGGAGAGCGGGGGTCTACCAGCGATTCCCTAAGCCCCATTGGAAGCCTCCGGATACAAACGGCGCGCGATGACGCTGGAACCGCCGGCCACGCGCATGCCGGGGCGCACCACGATTTCCCATTCCGGGCCGAACAACACGTCTACGCGAGAGCCGAACTTGATAAGCCCGACGCGCTCACCCGTCGCCACGCATTCCCCGGCCTTCCGGGAGAACACGATGCGGCGCGCGATGAGTCCGGCGATCTGTTTGAAGACCACGCTGGTGTCCTCGCCCGACAGCGTCACCACGTTCTGCTCGTTCTGCGCTGAGGATTTCTCGCGGCTGGCCACATGGAAACTGCCCTTGCGGTACTGTACGTCGGCAATGCGGCCCGCGATGGGCGCGCGGTTCACATGGACGTCGAAGATATTCAGGAAGATGCTGAGGCGGGTCAGCGAGGGGCCTTCGGTCTTCACGGCGACCACCTTGCCATCGGCCGGGGAGACCGCCACGGGGCCGCCGGGGATGACGCGATCCGGGTCGCGAAAAAAGTACAGGCAGAAGGCCGCCAGAATCCAGAGCGGCGCCGAAAACCAAGGCCCGGCCAGCCAGACGACGATTCCGCCGGCGGCGCAGAGGCCTAGCGCGTAGTAAATGCCGTCGATTACGATGGGCAAGACTCATTTTCCCATAGGTGGGGGCAGGCGGGCGGAGATTCGGGCGGACGGGCGGCCCAGATCGGCGTCATGAAAGCGCTGAAAGGCGCGCTGAAAGGCCGGTATCGGCAGCGCTGGTACCCTTCCCTTTGACCCCATGATCGCGGACGCCGCTGGTCCGTTTGCCCTCCGCAATGTCAAAGGAAAGGAATCCCGTTTGTCAAGCCGAACCAGATGGAGGCGCATCAGACTAGCCAACACCCGGTGGACGTACTCTGCATATGCTCGACAACGAGGACGCACAACCGGGCCGTTTAGTCCGCCTTGCCGCCGCGTCTATTTATGGTATAAGAGATCTGAACATATATTAATGCCATGTTGCGCTACTCGCTCAGGTGGGCGGCCGCAGCGATGGCCGCACAGGTAGCGGTCGTCGTGCTCTCGCCTTACACCGTGATCTCGCAGGTGCGGCTCGCGCAAACATCTCTGGCCGAAGCCCACTGGGCGGCGCTGGCCTGTTTTCTGCTCTGCCTCTACCGGCAGCGGTTTCTCGCGGGCCGCGCCCGCGCCCGGAGGATCGCTGCTTGCGCCGCGCTGGTCTTGTGGTCGCTCCAGGGGATCACCGTTGTCCTTGGGTTTTTGGGGATCGTCGGATTCGCTACGAGCAGGCCGGCGGCGCTGATCCTGCTGCAATACGTCACATGGGTTGCATTCTTAACGGTTTTCGTGAAAGAGCAGGTTGAAACGGGGTCTCCGCTCGTTCGCTGGCTAGCGGCTGCGCTTGGCGCGATCACCGCCGTACGGGGACTCCTGCTCCTATACGGCGAGGCGACCAAGGAAATTCGGGACTGGCCTATCGCCGGCTGGTACCACCCCACGTTCGACACGTTCTGGTATTACGCGCTGTCGCCGGTCGTGTTCGCCCTGGGTTGGATCCCTCTCGCTGCGTTCCTCTTCGCCTCCTGGCGGCACGTGGAGCAACCCGCCGCGGTCGACTGACAGACCGTCCTCGTTTAGTGGCCGAGCGCGGGCGGGATGGGGCGAAGTACCCGATTCGAGGTCAATCTACGACAACTCCGTTTCACAAACCCGAACCATCGCAGGCCGGGTGCTAGCTAGCCCGATTCTCAACGCGCCGCGTATCGACAAGAAGGGCGAGAAGTGGCACTTCCGGTTGTGGCATGATGCCATCACCGTCCGCCGCACCGTCAGCGTCGCCCTGTTGTGATCCGCCGAAGTTTTCCCCCTCTTGACCAGTCAGTTTTCTCAAATTGAATCCGCGTTTGGCGGAGGCGTCCATGCTTCACTAGCGCGCTTAATTCGGTCCTTGGCAAGCGACTTACGGAATGTGCACCCCGCGGGTCCCGGGGGTTGTTAGTTCGCAGAAGGCCTCTCCACGTGATCGACGACGAGGAGTTCTCTAGGCCCCCTCGATGGCTCCAGCTTTAGCCCAAGCTCTTGGATGGCCGTAAAAATCGACGGCCCGGCCGGCTCATCTGACGGCTGGGCGGGCGGCGAAGCCGGATCCGTGAGATTAGGTGTGGCCTCGTCCGGAGCAAATTCCAGATGGAAATCAAACAGCCCCGGAATGCCGGTCTTGTCGACAACCGGACGGTCTACTGCCCAGCCGATCAGTGCCGAAAAACGATCGAGACTTGTGCCCTGCGCTTGGAAGATGATGTTCTGTCCCTTGCCCTTTGCGAATACGCCATTCAGGCAGTTCTTTTGACCGGGCGGGGGCGGCGGAGTCGGGTGCTTGGCGAAATCGACGAGAACGCAGCTGCCTTCCTGAAACGGCTGCAATTTGTTGGAGCCCTTCGCTGCGGTCAAGGCGTACGCCGAAACCTCCCTCGTCTCGCGACGGATCTTCAATCGAAACCGATTTTCGAGAAGCGCTTGCATCATGGGACCGTTCATCATTTCCTGACCCGCAGCACTCTCCGGCTTGGCGTCGATCAGGTAGCGGTCGGAGCGAATCCAGGCTGGACCTCCCGAGAGCAGCGGACCAGACGAACGCGCCTCGATCCTTCGGTTGGTGCGGCCATCCGCGTAAACAACATAGGCATTTTGAATCAAATCCTCCAAGGTGCCGCAAACGTGCAGCCGTCCTGGAGATGAGGATACAGCCCCGCTTTTTCCGCCGCCAGCAGAACCGCCAGGAGACCCACAGTCCTTACTCGCCTTGACCGACGCCACTTCGAATTTCGGCGTGGCTGCAGATTGGGCAGAAGGTTGGACTTGGGCCTTGGCCCGGATGGGCGGTGTATTCATCATGGCCACTACGACCGGTGCCGCCAGAACCGCCATCCCGGCAAGTGCCAGCTCCACCTTCCGCGCGAAGCGCGGTCCGAGAACCTTGTGATGAGACATGATCGCCTCGATTCCCCTTCTGCCGTCGGGGCTTCTGCAAGGCCCCCAATCGGCTCCATTCATTCTATTATCTCCCGCTGTCATAGGAGGTTGTGGTCTTGAAGTGGGATTCTCGTAGATTGACCTCGGACCGCGTACGCACCCCCATCCCACCAACGAGTGGCACGTCCAGTGAATGCGATAGCCTACGTTCCTTCAATTACTGGTCCCGGTGTACGCAATTCACGACACGCGCTTAGCTCGCCACCCGTCCCGTTACAATAAATCTAGTGCCTCCCCTGACGTTTCATGAAGCGCGAGCGTGCGTTCTTTCGACGGTGCGCGGGGCGCGGCAGGCGTGCGCGGTGGAAGAAGTTGCCATGCGGGATGCCGCGGGGCGCGTGCTGGCGGAGGATGTGGCGGCGGACCGCGATACTCCGGCGCTGGCGCGGTCGGTGCGCGACGGTTACGCCTTCCGGGCGGCGGATGCGCCGGGGGAATTGCAGGTGATCGGCGAGGTCCGCGCGGGGGGACGGTTCGGCGGCGCCGTAGGCCCCGGCCAGGCGGTCGAGATCATGACGGGCGCGCCTGTTCCCGCCGGCGCCGACGCGGTGGCGATGGTGGAGTACACGCGCCGCGAGGGTGACCGCGTACGCATCGACCGGCCGGCCGAGCCGCAACAGTTCATCAACCCGCGAGGCTGCGAGGCTGCGGCGCACGCAACGGTGTTGCACGCGGGCGCCCGGCTGGATTATAGCGGAGTAGCGGCGCTCGCCGCTTTCGGACGCGAGCAGTTCAAGGTGTTCCGCAAGCCGCGGGTGGGCATCCTGGCGACGGGCGACGAAATTGTGGAGGACGGCCTGACGCCTGAGGATTTCCAGATTCGCAATTCGAACGCGTGGTCCCTGGCGGCGCAAGTGACGCGGGCGGGCGGCGAACCGGCGGTGCTGCCCGTGGCGCGAGACAACGAAGAGCACACGCGAGAGATGGTGGAGCGCGGCCTGGCGGCGGATCTCCTGCTGCTTTCGGGCGGTGTCTCGGCGGGCAAGTACGACGTAGTGGAAACCGTGCTGGCCGGCCTCGGCGCGGAGTTCTATTTCGACCGCGTCCTGATTCAGCCGGGACAGCCGCTGGTTTTCGGACGGGCGCGCGGGAAGTTCTTTTTCGGCTTGCCGGGAAATCCCGCGTCGACCATGGTGACCTTCGAGTTGTTCGCGCGCGCTGCCCTGGAGTTGCTGGGCGGGCAGGAGGAGACGGCGCTGCACATGCCTTATGCGCGGCTCACGCAGGAGTTCCGGCACCGGCCGGGAATCGAGCGGTTCCTGCCGGCGCGCTTGAGCGCGGATAGCGGCGAGGTGACGCCGGTCAAGTGGAGCGGCTCCGGGGATATTCCGGCGATGACGCGCGCCAACGCCTATCTGGTGGCCGCCGCGGACCGCGCCGAGTATCCACAGGGCGAGTTGATCCGGGTACTGCTCAAATGAAGAAACTGTCGCATTTCGATTCCGCCGGAAGCCCGCGCATGGTGGACGTTTCCGCGAAACCGGCGACGCGGCGCGTGGCGCGGGCTCACGCGTTCGTGCGTATCGCTCCGGCGGCGCTCAAGAAGCTGCCCCGAAATCCCAAGGGAAATCCGCTTGAAATCGCGCGCATCGCGGGGATTGCCGCCGCCAAGCGCACGGCGGATCTGATCCCGCTGTGCCACCCGCTGCAACTCTCGCACGCGGACGTGGAGGTTACGGTGGAAAAGGGCGGCGTGCGCATCGTTGCCAGCGCCGCGGCCACGGGCCAGACCGGCGTGGAAATGGAAGCGATGACCGCGGCGGCGGTGGCCGCACTGACGATTTACGATATGATCAAAGCGCTCGATAAGTCGATTGAAATCCAGGATCTTTACCTGCTCGAAAAAACCGGGGGGAAGAGCGGCGATTTTCGGCGGAACGAGTCATGATTGACGCTGCCGTATTGACGATCAGCGATTCCGTGAACGCAGGCACGCGCACGGACCGCTCAGGCCCGGCCGTGCGTGAACGGCTGGAACAACTGGGCTGGAGAGTCTCGGTGATGGAAACTGTCCCCGACGAAACGGCCGCGATCTCCGGGCGTCTGGCCAGCCTGGCCGATGGCGGGCAAATTTCGGCCATCTTCACCACCGGCGGAACCGGCGTAGCCGCTCGCGACGTGACGCCGGAAGCCACCCGTTCGGTTCTCGATCGCGAGATCCCCGGCATGGCTGAGGTAATGCGTGCACGGGGGCGCGAAGCTACGCCGCTAGCCGCCCTCTCCCGTGCGGTGGTGGGAACGCGGGGCCTGGCGCTGATTGTGAACCTGCCGGGGTCCCCCAAGGGAGCGGTAGAGTCATTGAATGCTATTGTGGAATTGGCGCCGCACGTGCTCGAATTGCTACGAGGCAAGACCGATCACGGAATGGCGGGGCAGGAGTAGTATGAGAGTTTACTTACCAATGCTTGTCTGCGGACTGTTGGCCGCCCAACAGAGCGTCCGCCCGCCAGCAACTCAGCAACCGGCAACGCCCCCCGCGGAGCCGCCGGGTTACACCTTTCCAATTACCGTGCAGAACGTGCAGGCGCTGGTGACGGTGTTCGACCATGAAGGCGCGTACGTCAACAACATCCGGCCGGAGCAGTTCCACCTGTTCGATAACGACCAGGAACAGAACATCAACGTGGACATGTCGTACACGCCGATTTCGCTGGTCCTTCTGATTCAGGCAAACGCGCACGCCGAAGGCCTGCTGCCGCAGGTCAACAAGATTGGCAACCTGATTGGACCGCAGGTGATTGGGGAAGAGGGCGAAACGGCGGTGATCGCTTACGATGCGAAGATTCGCGTCTTGCAGGATTTCACAAAGGATTCCACCAAGGTCACCGAAGCGGTCAAGTCCATCCATCCCGGCAGCGAAAGCAACCGGATGATCGACGCGGTGATGGAGGGATCGCGGCTGCTGCGGTCGCGCCCCGGCAACCGGCGGCGGATTATGATTCTGATCGGCGAGACGCGCGACCTGGGAAGCGAAGTCCGCGCGCGCGAGGCCCTGATCAACCTGTCCACAGCCAACATCGTCTTCTACCCGATCGATATGTCGCGCTTCATTACCACCCTGCTGGCGCCCCCGAAGCCGGCGCGGCCCGATACGCTGCCGCCTTCCATGTACCCCATGCCCGCGGGCGTCGATCCGACTCCCGGCAACGTGGAACAAATGTATCAGGTCAACCAGCGAGCCGAGTTCGTTCCGATGATCGAAGAGGTCTACCGCGACGTGAAGGCGATTTTCATCGATAACCCGGTGGAGGTATTCACGAAGGGAACCGGCGGCACGGAGTTCGGCTTCCACAGCCAGCACACGCTGGAGAGCGCGATCACCGACCTGGGGGAGCAGTTGCACAGCGAGTATACGATCTCCTACCCGCCCAGCAACAAGGATGTGGTTGGATTCCACGCGATCCGCGTGGAAATTCAGGGGCATCCCGAAGTGCATAAGATCGTCACGCGCCCAGGCTATTATCTGGGGCCGAAATAGCCGCCTCGGCTATTTCTTGACTGCGGGAGGGCGAACGATGACGCGTACCGCGCGGTCGCCATCTTCGTTGGTGACGTAGCGGATGGTTACGCGTGAGTGCACCACGGGCTTTCCTTCGAATCGCGTTTCGGAAGTGATCAGGAAGGTCTTGGAGACTTTCGATCCGGTACGGGTTGCGGTCAGAGTGGAAGCGTCCATGGCGGTGACCTCCCCGGAGAACATCTGGTCTTTAGGCGCGCTCTGCGTTTTCTGCTGCGCCGGGCACAACGGAAGAGTCGCGCCGAAGGACAGCGCCGCCATCAGAATTCCGGATCGGAGAAACCGCACTCTATTAGGGTAGGTGACGGCCATGAAGCGAAGCTAAAGCTGGGATTAAAGTTCATTCATGATTGGCTCGGCGGGCTGCGCAAGTTCCAGCGTCACGGAGCCGATGCCGGGCGCGGGCAGCTTAACGGTAAAGCGGGTTCCTTTCCCTGGAACGCTTTCCACGTCGATCCTGCCGCCGTGGACCTTCGCGATCCACGCCACGAAGCTCAGCCCGAGTCCCAGGCCCTGTTCGGGCGCCGGCGCGGCCCCTCCGCTGGGCACGCGATAGAAGCGGTCGAAGATGTGCGGCAGGTGCTCGGCGGCGATGCCGCAGCCGCTATCTTCGACGACAATTTCGATGTGCTCGGGCGCTTGTTCCGGTGTATGGCCGGGCGCACAGCGCAGCGTCACCAGCACCTGGCCGCCTTCGGGCGTGAACTTCAGAGCGTTCGAGAGCAGGTTGGAGATGAGGCGCTCGATCTGCACGCGATCCACCTCTGCGGGACATTCGGCCGGCAAGTCGGCCGCCAGGTGGACCGCGGCCGCTTCGGCGGGAATCTGGAACTGCTCCACCTGGTCGCGGACCACCGCGCACAGATCCAGGCGCGACTTCTGAAGCACCAGTTGCCCAGATTCGGCCTGCGAAAGCAGGAACAGCGCGCGCACAAGCTGCGACAGCCGGTCGACATCCTGCAGCGCGTTGAACATGGCCTCGCGGTATTGGTCGGTGGTCTGCGCGGTAAACAGCGCCACTTCAATCTGCCCGCGGATGGCGGTAATCGGGGTGCGCAATTCATGCGAAACGTCGGTGGAGAATTGCTTCATCTGCTGGAACGACCCTTCCAGGCGGTCGATCATGCGGTTGAAAGTGAGGATCAGGTAGTCCAGTTCGTCGCCCGCGTTGCGCGTCGGAATGCGCAGGCTGAGGTTGGAGCTGGAAATGCGCTGCGCGGCCTGTGCCGCGGCGCGCACCGGCGTGAGGGCGCGCCCGGCCATGAACCAGCCGAGGAACGACCCCAGAATCAGCGACCCCGGTATGACGGCGATGTAGAGCAGGGAAAAATCGCGGAGCGTCTTTTCGTTATTGGCGAGGGAGTAACCGAGCGCGACGTAATAAGGAGAGCCAACGCCGGTGACGCGGTAGTGCTCGTCCCAAACCACGCCGGAGCGAACCAGGTAATCGATGCCCTGGCGGCTGCGGCGGGTGGTCCACAGCGGTTTCGCCGTGGCGAGAGCCTGATGCAGGTCCGCCTTGACGCTCTTAGGCGGATCGACGCCAAGACCCAGATATGTCTGCGATACCGACGGCTGGCCCTCAAGATCCGGGAGCACGTTGCCGTTCTGGTCCGTGACCAGAAATACGGAGCGGGCGCCAAGCACGATGCGCGTTTCGTCGGGATCTTTGTCGTCGTAATACCAGATGGCTTCGATCTTCCCGGCGTCGTCGTTCATCTCGATCCGCATGTAACCCTTCATGGCGGCCCAGCGCTGCTCCAGGGCGTCGTGGGCCTGCGTACTGAGCGTGCTCGCGAGCCGCACGTGGAATGCGCCGGTCACCACAATCAGGAGGATGGCGAAGAACAGCGCGTACCAAGCTCCGAGGCGGAAGCGCAACCCGCGGGTGAGTCGTCGAATATCGCGCGCGCGAATCACTTCAGGCCTGCCGTTCGAGGGTTTGATCGGCGGGCCTGTCGGGCGCCTCGATCATGTAGCCGATGCCGCGCACGGTCTGGATGAGCTTCTGCGGAAAACGGTCGTCGATCTTGCTGCGAAGGTGGCGGATGTAAACGTCCACGATATTGGTCAGGCCGTCGTAATCCATGTCCCAGACGTGCTCCACGATCATGGTGCGGCTGAGCGGGCGCCCCTTGTTGCGCATCATGTATTCGAGAATGCCGAATTCCTTGGGGGCCAGGTCGATGGTCTCGGCGGAGCGGATCACCTTGCGGCGGGTGCAATCGAGCGTCAGGTCGGCCACCTGGAGCCTCTCCGGCGCCGGCTGGCCGCGCCGCAGGAGCGCACGCACGCGCGCCAGCAACTCGACGAAGGCGAAGGGCTTCACCAGATAATCGTCCGCGCCTTGTTCCAGGCCCTTGACGCGATCTTCCAGAGCGCCGCGCGCACTCAGGATCAGCACGGGCGGCCCGACCTTCCGATTGCGAATCTTCTGCAGCACCGTCATGCCATCCATGTCGGGCAGCATCAGGTCGAGAACGACCATGTCGTAGTCGGCGGAGTGTATGTGATCGAGGGCGGAGGCTCCGTCGAGCGCTTCGTCCACGGCGTAACCGGCTCCTTGCAGGCCGCGGCACAGGAAATCGGCGATTCGCTTTTCGTCCTCGACCACCAGGATTCTCATTTGTTTACAGCTTAGCGCAACCGGGCGGGAGGGCCGTGATGCCCTGCCCTATTTGAATCGCAGGTCGATGCGGTTGTCCCTGGCGCCGTAGATCAGCTCCAGGTCCTTCATCTTCTGCTTTTCCATGACGAAGTAAAGCAGGCCGGAGACCGGCTCGTCGGTTTTCTTCTCGGGCAACTCCTTGTCCCTCAGCGTCTGTTCGAGCGGGTCCGGCTTGTCCGCGTCCCCAGTCCGCGCGGTTACCCCGGTTGGGAAATCATGGCTGCCGCCGGCCGCGTTCGCCATCCCCGGGGTGTGGCCCTGGTGGACCTCGCGCACCACCAGCCCGCCCTGGCCGGCAATCTGGCTGGGGGCGTAGGGCGTTGCCTTATCGCCGTCCTGATCCGTGCGAAGCAGGAAATCGTCGAGGTCGATGGACACCTCTTTGTGGTTCTTCGGCTCGATTTTGACCTCGGCCACGATGTAATGTCCATCGAGGTCGTTGCCGATTAACTCCTTGACGCCGGCGGCGTCGATGTAGAGCGTGACCGTCAGCGCCAAATCCCGGTTTTCGCCCGTCGCCGTGGCCACGGTTTTCGGCGGGGCTGCCAGGAGGCAGGCGGTGAACACCAGACATGCGGCGAAACGCCCGGGCATAAGACCACCTCTGCCCAAATTATATGCCCGTCGGCTACAATGAGAGGTCGCAAGACGGCCGAGGAGACCACCACCGTATGGATGAAAAGGAGCGCGCGCGCGCTTTGGATCTGGCGCTGAGCCAGATTGAGAAGCAGTTTGGAAAGGGATCGATCCTGCGCCTGGGATCGAAAGACGCCATCGTGCCCGTGTCGGTGATTTCGACGGGTTCGATTTCGCTCGACGCGGCGCTGGGGGTGGGCGGCTTCCCTCGCGGGCGCGTCATCGAGATTTTCGGCCCGGAATCTTCGGGAAAGACCACCATTGCCCTCCAGGTCATCGCGGAGGCGCAGAAGGCGGGCGGCATCGCCGCTTTCATCGATGTGGAGCACGCGCTTGACCCGGCCTACGCCCGGAAACTCGGCGTCGACATCGACAATCTGTTGGTTTCTCAGCCGGATTACGGCGAGCAGGCGCTCGAAATCACCAATCACTTGACCGCGTCGGGACAAATCGACGTACTGGTGGTGGATTCGGTAGCGGCCCTGGTTCCGAAGGCGGAGTTGGACGGTGAGATGGGCGACAGCCATATGGGCTTGCAGGCGCGGCTGATGTCACAGGCCTTGCGCAAGCTCACGGGCGTAGTCTCGAAGTCGCGAACCTGCCTGATTTTCATCAACCAGATCCGCGAGAAGATTGGCGTGATGTTCGGCAATCCGGAGACCACCACGGGCGGTCGGGCGTTGAAGTTCTACGCCTCCGTGCGGCTCGACATCCGGCGAATCGCGGCGATTAAGGATGGCGACACCGTCACGGGCAACCGTACCAAGGTGAAGGTGGTGAAGAACAAGGTTGCCTCGCCGTTCCGGGAGGCCGAGTTCGACATTATCTACGGTGAGGGAATCTCGAAGGAAGGCGACCTGCTGGACCTGGGCGTGGCGCAGAACGTGATCGAGAAGAGCGGGTCCTGGTTCAGTTACAAAGGCGAGCGAATCGGGCAGGGACGGGAAAATGCGCGTCAGTTCCTGAAGGACAACCACGACATCCGGAAAACCATCGATACGGAATTGCGCAAGGCTCTGGGGCTGATCAAGGCGGACCCGCCGGTGGTGACCCAAGAGCCGGCCCCGCCGGCAGCCGCATCGGCGAGACCGGTCCCAGCGCGCCGGTAATTGTGGGGCAGGCGCTTTCGCCTGCCAATCGCCACGGGCCGGATAGAGGGTCGGCAGGCGAAAGCGCCCCCTCCAGCCATGACAGAGCAGGACCGCCAGCGCGCCATTCGTCTACGCCTATGCCGCACGCAGGGCGCGCCGGGCCGCCTTGCCGGTTCCGTCATGCCCACGGGTTTCGCAGCGCTCGACGCCGCTCTGGGGGGTGGCCTTCCCTGCGGCCGCATCCTGGAACTGTTTGGCCCCCCGTCCAGCGGTAAGACCACGCTGGCGCTCCAGGCAGCGGCTCATCTGCAAGCGAACGGTTTGACTGTTGGCTGGATCGACGCGGACCATACGTTCGATCCGGGCTACGCCGGCGCGCTGGGAGTCTCTGTCGAGCGTTTGGTGGCGCTGCAGCCCGCCTACGCGGAAGAGGCGCTGGAGATGGCGCGCCGTCTGGCCGCTTCGGCGGCCGTGGATTTGCTGGTGGTCGATTCGGCGGCGGCGCTGGTTCCCCGGCTCGAACTGGAGACGGAGATCGGCGAGAGCGGGCTGGGGCTGCAGGCGCGCGTTCTGGCTTCCGGGCTGCGGCGGCTGGCGGCGGAGGCGGCCAGGGCCGGCGCGGCGGCGTTGTTTCTGAACCAAATGCGCGGCCGCCGGGACGCCGGCGAAGAGGAAACCACGGCCGGCGGCCCCGCGCTCAAGCTCTACGCCGCGGCGCGCATTGCGCTGGCGCCCGCCGCGGGCGCGCGCGTGCGCTTCCGAATTTTGAAAAACAAGGCCGCGGCGCCCTTCGCCTGGGGCGAACTGAAGTGGACGGGGGCGAAAGGATTCGCGGAAAGCCTGTAAAACGGGCCTCCGGGAGAAGCCGGATCGAAAAAAACGTTGAAATACAGGCCTTTTTGCACATTTCTCCCTTTACATCCACGGCGCGCTTCCCTTATCATTGATAGCGATTGAAACGCGCGCTCGTTCAACGGCGCGGCGGCTTTCATCACCGCTCCACATTGAATGACAACGACGGGATTATCGAAGGAGAATAGATGGCACAGCAGAGAATGACCCAGACGCAACTGGTGAGATCGCTCGCGGAAAGCTGCGAGGTCAGCAACGTGGCGGCCCGCGGCTTCCTGGACACCCTGGCAACCCTGGCGGTCGGCGAAGTGAAGAAGAACGGCTTATTCGTGCTGCCGGGCATCGGCCGGCTGGTGCGGGTGGACCGCAAGGCCCGCACGGGACGCAACCCGGCGACGGGCGAGAGCATCAAGATCCCAGCCAAGAAGGTTGTGAAGTTTCGCGTGGCCAAGGCGGCGAAGGATGCGATCGTTCCGCCCAAGAAGGCAAAGTAGCAGGCTCGGGGAAAATTAAAAACCCCGCGAACTCCAACCGGGTTCGCGGGGCTTTTTCGATGAAATATTCTGAAGCCGAGATGAAACCAACCCAAGGTGCGGGCGTTTCACGAAGCCAACGTTCTACTTCTTTTCTGCGACCTTCTCTTCTTCGTGCTTCTTCTCCGTCTCTTCGTCGCCCTTCAAAGCAGTCTTGAAGTTGCGAATGCCCTCGCCCAAGCCTTTCCCTAAATCCCCGACCTTTTTGCCGCCGAACAAGAGAATCGCGACAATAGCGATCACGGCGATTTCAGGAAAGCCCAGACCGCCGAGAGCCCCGGCGAGCTGAATACCAGTGGGTTCCATACGGCCTCCTTACACAATCTTATTGTAGGTAAGCGCACGGACGCCGTCAACTTGGGTCGCGCCGGACCAAAGACCTGACGCGGAGCCGCGGAGGCGCGGAAAAAAGCTCAGGCGGCGGCAAACGCGACGCGAGTCTTGCTGCCCATGCTCACCAGTGTTTCTCCGCGTCCCTGCGTCTCCGCGTCAAAAAAGTGCCCCGGGTTCCAAACCTCTGCGCCCTCCGCTTCCTCCCCGCTCCACCCGCCACTCCGCGCAACCCTTCCCAAACACGCGACGTCTCCTCCATCCGTCTTCTTCTTACTCCGCGCCTCCGCGCCTCGGCGGTATATCAATTCTTCTTCCCGCCCCCTCATAACTCCGCGTCCCCGCGTCCCCGCGTCAAAAAAGAACCTCTCCCACGGAATCGCCGCCGCCCGCAATCGGGGCTTTCCCGCGTTTTCCCCCGCGCCGCGGCGTGGTACCTTCGGGATAGCGGGGAACGGGGCATGGACTTCAAGGATCAGCTAAAGTCCTCTGTCGATCTGGTCAACGTGGTCGGGGAGTACGTGCGCCTGAAGAAATCCGGAGCGCAGCGCTACATGGGCCTGTGCCCGTTCCACAACGAAAAAACCCCATCCTTCACCGTTCACGCCGCGCGCCAATTCTACAAGTGCTTCAGTTGCGGGGAGGGCGGCGACGTTTTCAACTTCGTCCAGAAAATCGAAGGCATCAGTTTCTACGAGGCGCTGAAGTTGCTCGCCGAGCGGCACGGGGTTCCCATGCCGAAGCGGACGCTGGTGGCCGACGAGGATTCCAAGCTCCGCGAGGCCGTCTTCCGCATGAATGAGTTGGCCCTGGCCAGCTTCCGCGCCAACCTGGGCGGGCCGCCGGGCGAAGAGGCGCGCGCCTATCTGGCCCGCCGCGGCGTCGCTGCGGCTACCATCGACCGGTTCGAGTTGGGCTATTCCGAACGCTCCGGCCGCACCTTTCCACGGCTGTTCGAGCAGCACGGCTTTACCCCGGCGCAGATGGAGCAGTCGGGCCTGGTGCGCCGCCGCGACGATGGCGCTTTCTACGACTACTTCCGCAACCGCTTGATGTTTCCGATTCACAGCGAGACGGGCAAGCCCATCGGGTTCGGCGGCCGCGCGCTGGCGGCGGACGATAATCCGAAGTACTTAAATTCACCGGAAACGCCGATATACGTGAAGAGCCACGTGCTGTACAATCTGCATCGGGCGAAGGAGGCGATTCGCAAGGAGGAACGCGCGATTCTGGTGGAAGGCTACATGGATGCCATCGGCGTCTCCGCGGCGGGATTCGGCCCGGTGGTGGCGAGTTGCGGAACGGCGCTGACCGAACAGCAGGTTCGTATGTTGAAGCGGCATTCGGAGAAAATCGTCGTCAATTTCGATCCGGACGCCGCCGGCGCGGCCGCGTCGGAGCGCTCGGTGGGTCTGTTGCTGCAGGAAGGGATGTCCGTTCGGGTGATGACTCTCGACGGCGGCCTCGATCCGGACGAGTACTGCAAGGAGCGCGGCGCGGACGCGTATCGCGAACGGCTGGACGGAGCGAAAGGATATTTCTACTGGCTCGCCGACCGTGCGCGTACCAAGCACGATGTGCGCACCACCGAAGGAGTCATCGCCGTCCTCAGATCCTTGCTTCCCGCCGTCGAGCGCATTTCGGACCGGCTCGAGCGCATGGCCATCGCCAACGCCGTCGCGGAATATATCGGCGTGGATCGCGGCACGGTGTTGGACAGCTTTCGCAAAGCGGTGGTGGAGCGCAAGGAGAGCCGCCTGGAGCGTCCCAGGGAGACCATGCGCGCGGACGAAAAAGGGTTGTTGAACGTGCTGCTCTCGGATGCGGCCGGACGGGAAGATTTGATTCCCGCGTTGGAGGAGGTCGAGATCCTCGACCGAATCGCGACCGCGCGCATCTTTCGCGCCATCATGGCCGCACACGCCAGCGGCGCGTCCACGGCCTTCGACGCCATCGGCGCGCGGCTGGAGCCGGCGGACCAGAACCTGCTGGCCGAGCTGGCGCTTTCCGAAGACGCGGACACGCATGAGAACACGCTGGAATACGGAAGACAATGCCTGGAGAGCTTGCTGCGCTCGGATGAGCGCGACCGCAGAACGCAATTGAAGACGCGAGTCAAGGATGCGGAGCGGACCGGCAATCTTGCGGAGGCTCTGCGGCTGGCGCGTGAATTGCAGGAATTCGAACGGGCGGGCGGAGCGCGCAAATGACATTTCCGTTTCCAATTGTAGGTCTCGCCTTGATGTACAATGTCTTCTATTCGTCTCCGCGGGGAGAGCGGCGCTTCAGTGGCGACTGACGAAAAATTCGAGGGTTTGGAACGGCTCGTGCAGATGGGCAAGGAGAAGGGCTTCGTTCTGTACGAGGAAGTCAACGGGATTCTGCCTGCCAGCGAGCTCCCCGGCGGCGCGGAGTTGGAAGACGTACTCGCGGGCCTCGACGGCGCCGGAATCGATATCCTCGAAGAGGCCAAGGATTTCGAGAAGAAGCTCGAGGAAACCGAGGAACTTCTCGATTTGGATCTGCCTGCCGGCGTCGGCGAAAAGGTCAACGATCCGGTGCGCATGTACCTGCGCGAGATGGGCACGGTACCGTTGCTCACACGCGAAGGCGAAGTGGAGATCGCGCGCCGCATCGAGCGCGGCCAGTTCATCGTGCTGAAATCGCTGGCCCGCACGCCGCTGGTCATTCAGGAAATCATCGCCATGGGCGAAGAGGTGGCGGCCGACGTCCTGTCTGCCCGCGACCTCATCCAAATCCCCGACCCCATCCTCACCGACGAACTGATCGAAGAGAAGAAGCGCGAGTTCACCCGTTGCGCCAGCGAGACAGGCCGCCTGCACAAAAAGGTGCTCCAATGCCGGCAGAAATTGCAGGCCATCCCGCGCGGCATGAAACCGAAGCAGTACCGGCGGCAGCTTTGGGAGCTGGGGCGGTTGGTGATCAAGACCTCCCGCGTGGTGCGCTCCGTGAAGTTTCAGGGCCCCGTAATCCGGCATCTGATCGAGCGATTGCGGCAGGCCGTAGAGCAGATCAAGCCCGTGGAGCGGGATGTCGCGCGCGTACAGAAGAAGCTGGAATCGGGGCTGGGATCGGTTAACGGCTCCAAGGAACTGCGCAAGGAGCACCGCGCGTTCGGACAGCGCTTGTCGCAGCTTGAGGAAGTCTACGGGACGCGCGCGCCGGAATTGCGCCGCACCTTGCAGATCATCATGAAGGCGCACGGCGAAGCCGAAGCCGCCAAGAAGGAGCTGATTGAAGCCAACCTCCGCCTGGTAGTCAGCATCGCCAAGCGCTATACGAACCGGGGCCTGCAGTTCCTGGACTTGATTCAGGAAGGCAACATCGGGCTGATGAAGGCGGTGGAGAAGTTCGAGTACCGCCGCGGGTATAAGTTCTCGACCTATGCCACGTGGTGGGTGCGCCAAGCCATCACCAGGGCCATCGCGGACCAGGCGCGCACCATTCGCATTCCGGTCCACATGATCGAGACCATCAACAAGCTGATCCGGACTTCGCGCCAGATGGTGCAGGAACTCGGCCGCGAGCCCACCAACGAAGAGCTGGCCAAGCGGATGCAGTTGCCGGTTTCCAAAGTGCGGAAGGTGTTGCGCGTGGCCCAGGAGCCTATCTCGCTTGAGACTCCGATTGGAGAAGAGGACGAATCGCACCTTGGCGATTTCATCGTGGATCAGGCGGGCATCTCGCCCTCCGACGCCGTCATCAACCTGAATCTGCGCGAGCAGACCGCCCAGGTATTGAAGACGCTCACGCCGCGCGAGGAAAAGATCATCAAGATGCGGTTTGGGCTGGAGGACGGCAGCGAGCACACGCTCGAAGAGGTGGGGCAAAACTTCGCCGTAACGCGTGAGCGCATCCGCCAGATCGAAGCCAAGGCGCTGCGCAAACTACGGCATCCCAGCCGCAGTCACCGTCTGCGGGCGTTTCTGGAAAACGGCACGCGCGGCGTTTGATCAGGAAAAGGGGCCGGAACGCCGGCCCCAATCTTACCTGTCGCGCCGCTACCAGCGGGGCTCGCGCCGGCTGCCGCCACCGCCGCCGCCGCCGGGACGTCCACCGCCGCCACCCGGACGACCGCCGCCGCCCGGACGACCGCCGCCGCCACCGCCAAATCCACGGCCGCCGCCGCCACCGCCGCCGCCGAATCCGCGGTCGGGTTTGGGGCGCGCCTCGTTGACGTTCAGGGCCCGGCCGTCTAGCGTGTAGCCGTTCAGCGCGGTAATGGCCTGATCCGCTTCGGTTTCATTCTCCATCTCGACGAACGCGAACCCACGGGACCGGCCGGTGTCGCGGTCGGTCATGATCCGGGCGCTGTTCACCGCCCCGTATCGCTCAAACAGGCTGCGTACCGCCTCTTCAGTGGCGTTGAAATCCAGGTTGCCGACGAAAATATTCTTCACAAATTCTCCTGACGATTTGAAAGCGGGCTCATCGGTGAGGGAACGGAGGCAGGACGACGCCGTCGTCCGGATACACTCGGCCGGATTCGCGGAAGCTATTCAAACGCGCTTCGACTATACCACGACCCGCGCCCCGGTGGGAAGCACGCAAAACGAGCAATTGTGGAGTACCGGACAGAAAGGCCCCGTGAGCGCCGCGGAGGATGCCGATCCCGACCCGTGGCGCAAGCCGCGAGGCTTGCAGAGTCGGCTGTCGAGCCGACTTTTTCCAAGGCCGGGACGACACTCGCCCCCTACGGCCGCGGCCCTGCGCCGCCTATGCCCTTGGGCGCCGGGTCTCCGTGTTCGAGGTAGCTCTTCAACCGCGTGAACTGTTGCTTCAGCACCCCATCGACCGTGGCGGCCAAGGCGTTCAGGCCGCCCGGAGCATAGCCGGTCACGGCGTAGGTCGCCTCCAGCGTGGCGCCGTTGCCCGCCGGAGCGATCTGAATCGTCATGCTCCCCGTCGCCGCCATGGTCTGCAACGGTCCCAAAGCGCCAATCAGCACGAGGGTCTTGCCCGGCGCGAAACGCACGACTTCCATGTGGCGAACGCCGCCTTCGTTGGGAAGCTTCTCGCAGAAGCACCCCATGGGCTTTTCCTCGATGCTGAGGTTGTGGGAATCCCCGGAGAAGGTGTGATCGGGGTCCCACCATTGGCCTATGTCGTGAATCAGCGCGCGGTAAACGGCGTCCCGCGACGCCTGAATCGGGACGGTCGCCTTCACGGTGAAACCGCTCGCCGAAGAATCCAGGACCTCGGCAGCCAGCCGGCCCGAGCCAATCGCCAGAATCAGCCCGGCTAGCAGTAAGTTCAATCGCATGGGACCTCCTCACGCAATGATACATGCCAACCGGGCGGCGCTGTACCATGGACACATGCTGCGTTGGCTTGTCATTGGCGTAGGGGACATCGCCCGAAGACGCGTGCTGCCGGGCATTCTCGCGGAGCCCCGTAGCCGGCTCGCTGGCATCGTCACGCGCGATCCGCGCAAGGCGGAGGCCTATGGCGTCCCCTCCTGGCAGGATCTGGATTCCGCGCTGGCCGAATCGGAGGCGGATGCCGTGTTTGTCGCCACGCCGGTGTTCCTGCATGCGCCCCAGAGCATCGCGTGTCTCCGGGCGGGGTTGCATGTGCTGTGCGAAAAGCCCATGGCGCTCAATTATCCCGAAGCCTGTTCCATGCAACGAACCGCGGAAGAGACCGGGCGCCTGCTGGGGGTGGCCTATTACCGCCGTATGTATCCCAAGGTGAATCGCGCCAGGGAGTTGCTGGAAGCCGGCGCGATCGGGCGGCCTTTTCTGGCCGAAGCCACAAACCACTATTGGTTCAGCCTCGGTCATGGACGCGACTGGCTGGGGGATCCGGCGCTGGCCGGCGGCGGCCCGTTGTACGACATCGCCTCGCACCGCATCGATCTGATGAACTATTTGTTTGGAAAGCCCATCCGCGCGAGCGGACACGTTTCGAGGTTGGTCCAGCCCATCGCGGTGGAAGACAACGCCACGGTGATGGTCGAACATTCGAGCGGCGTGCGCGGTGTGGTGGATGTCCGCTGGCACTCGCGGGTGGTGCGCGACGAGTTCCGCATACGCGGCACGGAGGGTGAAATGGACCTGACGGCGCTCAACGGCCCACACCTGTCCTATCCCGGCGCGGAAGAGCAGATTCCAGCGCACGCGAACCTGCACTATCCCTGCATTGCGGATTTCGTCGCGGCCGCGCTCGATGGAACGCCGCTGCGGTCGTCCGGCGCCACCGCGCTCGAAACCGAGTGGGTGATCGGGCAGGTGGCTCAAGCCTCCCGGCCTGCTTAGCGCGGAAGACGCGGCTCTCCGAAGCGACCGCCCGATTTCTCGCAGTAGGCGAGAGATTGAATCGAACGGCTGGGACGGACGATTGGGCGCCGGAAAGCGCCGGTACGAAATCATCCAAAAGATTACGTTGCGCGGGCGCGTTCTTTATGCGTTCCTGATGCGCCATCGTGCATACTACTCAAAATCGCTTGAGGGCTCGCTTCCCTCCCCTCCTTGTCGAGGTTCGCAGTAGCAAAGACCGAAATAACACCGGGTCCATGAAGACGGGATACGTCTGCCCGCCTGGCCCCGACAAGGAGATTGGAAGATGACGATACGAAACGCTACAAAACTGTCCTGCAGGCTTCTGGCAATAGCGTGCATGTTGATATGCCCCGCTGTGAGCCTTCGCGCGCAGTCCACTTTTGGCGCGGTACGGGGAACTGCGCTCGATCAAAGCGGCGCGATCCTACCCGGAGCCCGGATCGCATTGCACAGCGTCGACGAGAACACCAACGTCACGACGCAGACTGACGAACATGGAACCTATTTGTTCGAGAACCTCAAGCCGGGTCATTACACCGTCACGGCAGCCCACGAAGGCTTTGCGAATGCAAGCGTGAGCCAAATGGAATTGGCCTCCCGTCAGATTCTGCGCTTGGACATCACCTTGGCCGTAGCGGCTCAGGTAGAGTCCGTCGAAGTCGCCGCAACCAGTGAAAGCGTAAACACGGAAAACGCCACGCTTAGCGATTCCAAGCTCAATGTCGACATCACCGAGTTGCCTATCAACTCCCGTAGCGTGTCCTCCAGTCCGCTGGCGGCTCTGGCCGAATCTCCCTCCGTCACGACGGACTCGCAGGGGAATATCGCCGTGGGCGGCGCGACCGCGTCCCAAACGGGCTTCTCCGTGGATGGAATTTCCACCGCCAACGTCCGCCTGAACGGCGCGCTGCAAGACGCCTACCCATCGTTGGAGAACATCGCCGAGATGAAAGTCACGGCGTTCAACAACAACGCGGAATTCGCCCAGATCGGCGACGTAACCTTCGTGACGAAAAGCGGAACCGATCAATTGCACGGCAGCGCGTTCGAGTACTTTCAGAATAGCGGCCTGGATGCCAACATTCTGAATTTCACCACCAAGGCGCCGCGCAACTTCAACACCTTCGGCGGCAGCTTGGGCGGTCCCGTCGTCATCCCGAAGCTATACCCTAAGAAGAACAAAACGTTTTTCTTCCTGGATTATGAAGGGAACCGAAAATCCCAGTCCTACCCGGAGCAGCTTCTCGTGCCGACGGAAGCGGAGAGAAACGGCGATCTGAGCGCCATGGTGGCTGGTCTTGGGAACGGTCCGGTAATGAATCCTTTCACAAACGCGCCATTTCCGAATAACACCATCCCGGCCGGCAATTGCCAGGCCTGCATCAACCCCGTGGCTCAGAACATGCTGAATTACTATCCTCTGCCAAACGCCAACCTGAACGCCCTGAACCCCTCCTACAACTATCAGACTCTGGTACCCACTCCGTCGAATTCCAATGCGGTCGATCTCAGGCTCGATCAGAGCATCACTTCCAAGCAGCAGCTCTATGCCCGCTTTAGCTTGAAGAACGCCTTTTACACCGAGTCCAATAACGCGGGCGTCATTGCGCCGGCAAACAATTTTTTGCCGAGTGACGGAGCTAACGAGCGGAACCGCAGCCTGGTGGTCTCCCACAACTACTCAATTACCCCGCATTTACTGAACGAATTCCGTTTCGGATTCACGAATTTCGATGAAAACGACACGTTCCCCATCGGAGGCGCCCAGGCCATTTCTCAACTCGGGCTGGACTTCGATCATCCCGTGAATATTGGCGCGCATCCCACAGCGAATGCATTCCCGACCTTCGATTTCGCCGACGGCTCCGTTACCTCGATCGGGCAGGACCGGGTTGGACCGACCATTTCGGGGAACACCCAATTCACCGACAACCTCACCTACATCCGGGGCAAGCATACGCTCCGGTTTGGAGCGGATGCCCGCAGAGAGCGTTACAACGCCCTGATGTATTTCGCCCCGTCCGACGACTACGGCCAGTTCACCTTCAGCGGTTCGCTGACTAACTACTCCTTCGGCGATTTTCTGCTCGGCATGCCGAACCCGTCTTACTTCGCGGTCACCGGCCCGCAAATGGACGCGCACACCGTGCAATGGGGACTATACGGTCAGGACACCTGGGAGGCGAACAGCCATCTGACGGTCAATTTCGGGTTACGGTGGGAGCACCTTCCGGCGTTTCAGGAAAGCAATGGCGATATAGCTACCTATCTTCCGACGGCGAACAACGTCACCGTTGTCGTGCCGGACAAATTCTATAACTTTATCGCGAACAATCCTCTCCTCCAGCAGATATACACTGGATTTCTTCAGGGATTCAACGCATGTTCGCTTCCAAATAAGACCCCGCTGCTCCCGTGTTCGAACATCGAGACCGCCAGCCAGGCCGGCCTTCCGCAGGGTCTGAGGCACACGCCGCCGCACGATTTCGACCCGCGAGTCAGCATCGCCTGGCGGCCGTTCAACAATAACAAGACGGTCATTCGATCCGGCTTTGGCATCTATACCATGACGACTCTCGGTCCGATGTCGTTCAACAGCGGCATCATCGCCCTCTCGGACCTGCTCACCTACAACAATTCCGTCACGAATGGCGTTGCTGCGTTCCAGTTTCCGCAAACGTCCCCTCTGGGCGCGCCGGCGACTCTGGGCGGCGGCGATTTCGAGGAAGCAAACAATCCGTACTGGAAAGATCCTTCGTCGGCGCAATGGAACTTGACACTGGAACGGGAAGTGACGCCCAGCACGGCGGTCCGGCTCAGCTACACCGGCCAAAGCAGCTACCATCTTCCCATCACCATAGACCTGAACCAGATTCCCGCGAGCACCACCCCGTACACCGTTCCGAACAACGGCTACTCAGTCGTCGATCCGCGCGCGCCCTACCAGAACTGGAATTTGTTGATGTATTCGGACAGCATCGGGAATCAAAGTTATCAGGCGGGCACTGTCGAAGTCACCGAGAGAGCTTCGCGCGGGCTGACGTTCCAGGCAAACTACACTTACGCCAAGAATATCAGCGACGCGCAAGGCACCGACGCGCCAAGCGGTTACGCAGGTGAAGAGCCTTATGCCGTGGAGATTGCCAACCGCTACGATATCGGGTACGACCGCGGCAACGTGGTGGGCATGCCGCGGCAACGCTTCCTCCTGACGGGCACGTACCAACTGCCGTTCGGCGCCGGACACCTTTTGCAGGGATCCCGGTTCGCGAACTCCGTTCTGGGAGGCTGGAATCTCAGCACGGTTGCGACCGTGCAAACCGGCCAGTGGCTGACGCCTACGATGCCGGCGGCCGACGACCAATCGAACACCAATATGATCGTGCGAAACACCGGCGGGGCCATTGCGCGGCCGGATTGCGTAGGAAATCCATACGCGGACCAGACCTCTCAACACTTCTTCAACCTCAATGCCTTCGCCCTGCCGCCGCTCGACGCCGGACGTTTTGGGAGCTGCGGCGTCGGTGTTTTGCAAGGTCCCGGCATGATCAACGTGAACACGGGTTTGGCCAAGGTGGTCCAGTTGAAGGAGGGGTACAAGCTGCGCTTCGAAGCCTCTTTCACGAACGTTCTGAATCACACCAACTTCGCGCCGCCCGCACTGAACGTCGGCAATCCCACATCCTTCGGAGTCTTGCAGGCCGCACTGCCCCAGGGCAACGGAGGCAATCGTACGGGACAAGTGGCCTTGCGACTCGACTTCTGACCTGGAAATCCCGATGCCCGTCAACCGGGTCGCGAGCCGCCCAAGGCCCGCGACCCGGAGCAGATGGCGCGCCGCTCGATCCGGCGTATCGCGAGGTCGACCGGTACGTGGCCCTCACGGAGAGTTTTCACGAGGTGAAGTGCTCGAAGAAGATCAAGGTAGTGGTCTGCCGGAATTGGAGCGACTGTCTACGGTTCGCGCCGTTTCTGGGCAGGCAGCGTCCGCTCGCGATCGCGATACCGACAGGCAGCGCAATCTTCGTGACGCCGAACGCCGCCTTCACGGCGGATGCCGGAGGATTGCTGCGGCACGAGTTGTCGCACGCCGTGCTGAACCAGAACCGATCGCTGCTGAGCGTTTGGCGGATGCTGCGGCAGCCCTGGGTTTCCGAGGGTGTAGCGGGGGTCTTGGCGGGAATGTGGCCAACGGCGCCGGGACGGCAGTTGGCAAGCTTGCCTGAGGCGGCGTTCCTGTCGCGGGCCGCGACGGCGCAGTTGTGGCCATGCTTCGCCGTCGCGCCGCAGAAGGACTGGCGGTTCAGCTACACCGCATGGCTTTACTTCTGGGACCGGCAGATCGAGCGAGCCGGCAAGAGGACATATCTGACATTCGAGCGCGCGTGCTTCTCCGACCCCAATGGGCGCCAAGGCGCTTTTGCGGGCGTGTACGGGACCGGTCTTCGGAACGCTGTAGAGGAGTTTCAGTCAGAAGTGCGGTCGGGACGGGTCGTGGCGCCGGAGCAGGTTGGGTCCGATTTGGGCTTCTCCTGGCGCCAATGATGCTGGCCCCTCCCCCCGCTACAATGGTCCTTACTCATGAGACGCGTGATTACGGCGCAGGACCTGCCTGAGAGCGGCGAGATGCGCGTTCCGATTGGGACGCTGGTTACTCCATCGGCGCGGGAAGTGGCGGCTGAGCGCGGCGTGCGCATCAGCGAAGTGACGGAGGACCGGCTGCCCGTTCACGCGCCACCGGAGAAGAGCATCGCGGTGGGCGCGGACCACGGCGGATTCCGGCTAAAAGAGAGGCTCAAGCCAGTGCTCGAAGAGCTTGGCCTGGAGATCCGCGACGTCGGCGTCTATGAGGAAAAGCCCGCGGACTATCCCGATATCGCGCTCGCCGTAGCCGAATTGGTAGCTTCCGGGAAGGCGGCGCGCGGCGTGGCGATCGACGGCGCGGGCATCGGTTCGGCGATGGTGGCCAACAAGGTCCCAGGCATCCGCGCAGCCCTGTGCTATGATAGAGCTTCCGCCGGAAACAGCCGGGAACACAATGATTCCAATGTGCTTACACTTGGCGGAAGGCTCTTGACCGAGAGCCAGGCGGAGGACGTTTTGCGCACCTGGCTGGCCACGCCGTTCGCCGGCGGCCGGCACCAGGCGCGAGTCCAGAAGATCCTCGATATCGAACGGCGGTTTCTGAAAAAGGATACCCCTTGACCAAGGTGGAACTGGACATTCTGGTCGCCCAGATCGGCGAAGAGATCTTCGCGCGCGTGAGTCCCATTGCCGTCACCGCGTCCGCCGCCTCAGCGAAGAAGGGCGAGGGGCTGAACCTGCCGAGCGAAGTTTGCCCTGGCTGCGTGCAACGCTGCGCGCAGACCTGCGCACGCAATACCAAGGAAATCCTGGCGGCCGGCGCCGACCGCGTTTCGGCCAGCGAACGGCTCACGAAAATCGACCCTTCGATCGCCGCCGTGATCGACCACACCATCCTGAAGCCGGAGGCCACCCGCGCCGACGTCGTCAAGGTTTGCCGGGAGGCGCGGCAATATGGCTTCGCCAGCGTGTGCGTGAACCCGTATTGGGTTCCCCTGGTGCGTACGGAATTGTCGGGGTCGTCCGTGAAGGTTTGCAGCGTGGTGGGATTTCCGCTGGGCGCCACCAGCACGGAGGCCAAGGTAGCGGAAGCGGCGGCGGCGGTGCGTGCCGGAGCGCAGGAGATCGACATGGTGATCAACGTGGGGGCTCTGCGCTCGGGAGACCACGAAGCCGTGAAGTCCGACATTCAGCAGGTGGCGCGCGTGGCCCACTCAGCCGGCGCGATTCTGAAAACGATTCTCGAAACGGCGCTGCTCGACGATAGCCAGAAGGCCACGGCATGCACGCTGGCCAAGATGGCGGGCGCGGATTTCGTGAAGACTTCAACCGGCTTCGGCCCGTCCGGCGCCACCGCGCACGATGTTTCGCTCATGCGCGCCGTGGTGGGGCCCGAGATGGGCGTCAAGGCCTCCGGCGGCATACGCACCCTGGAGGACGTACGGACCATGACGGCGGCGGGGGCTACGCGCATCGGCGCCAGCGCCAGCGTCAAGATTGTCGAGGCGTCCGCTGCCTGAAGTGTTCCAGCCATCGGAGAGGGTCATGCAAACCACCCGCAAAGCTTCGGTACGCTTCCGCGAACGGTCGGAACTGCTCGACTTCCTGCTGGACGTTTCGGCCGCCACCGCCGCTACGCTCGATCTGGACCAGTTGCTGGCGAACGTGGCCGAAATCGTGCAGAGGGTGCTGCCCTACGATCTGTTCGCCATCCTGCTGTACAACGACAAGCGTCAGGACCTGCGCATCCGTTACGGCGTCGGACACCGCGAGGAAATCGTCAGCAATCTTGCTCTAAAGCTTGGCGAAGGCATCACCGGCACGGCCGCCCAGCGCCGCGAGCCGCTGCTGGTGGGCGATGTGCGCAACGACCCGCGCTATCTCAACACCGTGGACGCCGTCCGGACCGAGATGGCCGTTCCCATGGTGGCCCGCGGCAGGCTGGTGGGCGTGATCGATCTGCAATCGACGCGCCTCAACGCCTACACGGAATACGACCGCGCCCTGCTGCGCCTGATCGCGACGCGCGTGGGTGGCGCCATCGATAACGCGCGGCTGTATCACCGGGTGGACCGACAGAACCGCACGCTGAAGACGCTCTCGAACATCTCGCGCGAGTTCTCTTCGATCCTCGATTTGAACGAGCTGCTGGGCAAGATTGCCAGCACCACGGCCGAGCTGGTGAGCTACGACGCCTTCAGCATTCTGCTGGTGGACCAGCAGGCCAAGGCCCTGCGCCACCGTTTCAGCATCCGCTTCGATCAGCGCGTAAACATCGACAACGTTCCGCTGGGGAAAGGCATTACCGGGGCGGCCGCGGAATCGCGCGAAGTGGTGCGGGTGCGCGACACCGCTACCGACCCGCGCTACATCGCGTCCCACCCGGATATCCGTTCGGAAGTGGCCGTTCCGCTGGTGTCGCGGGACAGTGTGGTGGGGGTCATGGACCTGGAGAGCAGCCGCGTGGGCCACTTCACCGAGGACCATGCGCGCACGCTGGCCCTGCTGGCGCCGCAGATCGCCAGCAGCGTCGAGAATGCGCGGCTCTACGAGGAGGTGGCCGCGAGAGAGAGCCGCATGGAGGAGGATTTGCAGGCCGCGCGGGAATTGCAGCGCGTCCTGTTCCCCGACGCCTCGCTTGAAATCGAGGGCCTGGAAGCGGCCGTCCGCCTGCGTCCCGCGCGCGAAATCAGCGGCGACATCTACGATCTTTTCGAGCACCACGACGGGCAGGCCGTGATCGCTTTTGGCGATGTCAGCGGCAAGGGATCCGCCGCGGCGCTGTACGGAGGCTTGATGAGCGGCCTGCTGCGCACGATTGCGCCTCGCCGCCGCCGCCCGGCGGAGTTGTTGCGGGCGTTGAACGACGCCCTGGTGGAGCGCAAGGTGGAGGCTCGCTACGTCACCCTATGCGTGCTGCTCTGGGACCCCGCGAAGCGCCATCTGGTGGGGGCCAACGCCGGCGCCTTGCCGCCCATGATCTGCCACGGCGGCGAGATCGTGAATATCCGGATGGAAGGCGTTCCCATCGGTTTGCTCGATACGCGGGAGTATGACGAAATCGGGTTCGACGCGGGACCCGGCGACGTCATCGTACTCTATTCGGATGGCATTACGGACCACCTCAGCCCGGACGGGCAGGAATACGGCCGCGCCCGCCTGGCGCAAGTGGTGCGCCGCCATTGCCACGAATCGGCCGCCTGCCTGATCGCCGCCATCTTCAACGACCTGGACAAGTTCAATACCACACTCTTCGACGACCAGACGGTGTTGGTGATGAAGGTGAAGAAGTAGGACGAGGGCTGGGCTAGGCGTGCCCAGGCGTCGCCGCTCCTGCTGCGCGATAGGCCGCGGCGATCGTAGGTCAGCACCGTGTAATGGCCGGCAAGGTGGCCGGCGATGCCGCTCGATCCATCCGCATCTCCGCATTCGCGTCTCTCTACAAGAATTCTATGCCGGTTGGAGGGCTGTGCAGACGGTGGAAGAACGGCGTCACGCATCAATCTAAGCTTTGTACGAGTCGGCGACCATCCGGGCACAATTGCTTATGATCATCTACATCGATGTGTACATGCTTCTAGCTCTAGCACGGCCCATGACAGCCACCGACGGTTCTACCCTAAAACCACGTAGCGCGGCGATAGATTTCATAGCGCGCTCCGAACTTTTCTCGGAGCAGAGTGTGCTCTCTGTGGGCATTTCTGATCTGCAGTGGGACCAAAATGACCAAAAGCAGCAGCGCGTACCAGTGATGTACGGCAAGTGCAATCCCGCAAAGGGTCAAATCGACAAACACGTACATGGGGTGTTGCATGCGCGCGTACAAACCGTGCGTTACCAGATCAGTTGCCTTGGGAGTCACCGCAAACGACTTTCCTAACTGCACCCGAGCGAGAACCGTCAGTGTAAACGATATGGCGGCAAGCACGACCCCGGCCAAAGTCTCCGCATTCATTTCTCACGCCCCAATCGTGCGTAGGTGAGGGCAGTCAGTTTAGCCGAACAAGATGTGCATCGTGCGGGGATGACGGGCATCCGGAAACTGTCCACCCAGTTGATCCTACCAAATCCAGCTCCCGGATCAGACCGGCTTCCAGAATCGGCGCCTTCCGCTCCTCGACGTCTGGATGCCAAACCGGTTGGCTATGACATGGAACCTCGTGAGCTTTGAGACCGGCTACGCCTCCATATGAGTTTTCGCCAAGCGCTCGCGGCCGTCGGATTCCTCACCTGAACAGCAGAGGCGCGAACGCCGCCAGATTCCTGCGGAAGACCAACCAGGTGTGGCCGCCGGGGACGTCGACGTTCGTCGCCTTGATGTCGCGGCTTTTCAACCAATCCCGGAGCTGGCGGGTTGCGGTCATCAAGGAATCTTCGGTTCCGCAGGACCTCCATAGCAGCGCGATCCGCGCGTTGGCGCGCTCGTCCACGCCCGGATAATCCTCCTGCGGCATATGCTGGCCGCGCAGGGGCGCGCTGAAGCCGCCGATCCAAGCGAAGCGGTCGAGCGCGTTCAGGCCGATAAACTCGGCCTGAATGCCCCCCATGGACAGGCCGGCGATGGCTCGGGACTTAGAGTCCGCCTCGACGCGATAGTTTCGCTCCACACTGGGAAGGACCTCTTTCAGGAGGGCGTCGCGCACGGCGATGTCCCAGCGGTCCCGTTCCTCGGGCGTGGCCGTTGGGTTGCGAATGCCGGCCAGGTAATTCTCAGAGCCGTATCCGAGCGGCATCGCTACGATCATGGGCTTCGCCTTGCCCTGCGCGATCAAATTGTCAAGGATGACTTGCGCCCGGCCTTGCACGATCCACGCGCTCGCATCTTCGCCGGCAGCGGCTCTGTGGTGACGCTCCAGATTCCCTGCTCATCGCGCTGCAGCGGCGGCGGCTGCCCCAGCCCTTCGCTCGTGAGCCGCACCTCTTTCGCATTGGGCTGATAGATCCGGAAGGTGACGGAGTGGTCGGTGTGCACTTCGGGCGAAACCACGGGCGGGGGCGCGGCGGTCTGTGCATAGAGCGCGCCAGCGAGAGGGAGGCAGCGAAAAGCGCTTTTCATTTGGGCCATTGTACTACTCACGGGACGGTAAGGGCGGAAGGATCATCCTCGCTTCAACCCCTCACTCGTCCACGTGCCTGGCTGTGCGGAGTTTCCCCTGGAAGTGACCCGATGCCGCTGTCCGCTCGCGGTCAGCTCCTGTATCGCGCGCAACTCGTACAGGCTAGGATTTGGGCGACACGGGCCACAGGTCCCCTTGTCGAAACCTGGGAAAAAGGGACCGGCGCATTCCTGCGAAAAGGGCCGGGCCGGGCCCGGCCCTTTTCCCCGTCCTATGACCGCGAAGCTACCACCCAACCGCCGCTGCAAAGCGAGAAGCACTCTCCGCAGCTGCTGCACGTCGCGTGCGGACCATCCACCAACGCGGGCTTCCGGTCGATCCCCCGTCCCTTAAAATACAACGCGTTCGATTTCTTCACTTCCGCGCAATACCGAACGCATAACCCGCACAGGCTGCAATCCGCCATCCCCGTCGCGAATCGCGACCGCCTCACGCCGTACTTCTTCGCAAATTGCTGCCCGGCCGGCCACAGTAGCTCCACCAGCATCTTGCGAATTTTGGTCACCTTCGCGGACTCCGTCTGCACGCTCAGGCCCTCCTCTACCGGGTAGAGGCAGGACGCCACCAGCTTGGTGCGGCCCCTCTTCTCGATCTCCACCATGCACATGCGGCACGCCCCGTAAGGCTCCAGTCTGCCGTCGTCGCATAGCGTCGGAATCTCGACGCCCGCGGCCTTCGCGGCTTGCAGAATGGTGAGCCCCTGTGCGGCTTCAACCGGCTTACCGTTGATTTCCAGCGTTACTTGTCCCATATCGGCTCCCGTTATACTGTGATCTCAGTCTTCACCGGCGTCGCCGGAAATTGCCAAACCGCCTCCCACACCACCGGAACCTTCCGCACGGCGTGGAACTTATCCGGACATGCGGTGTAGCAGGATCCGCATTTGATGCACTTCTCCTGGAAGACCATGTAGGCGGCGCCGTCCGCCTTTTGAATCGCCTCCACCGCGCACGCCCTCGCGCACGCTCCGCACGGCGGATGGGAGCATTTCGTCTGGTCGATCTCATACTGGATCATCGCGGTGCAGGCCCCCGCCGGGCAGCGCTTCTCGCGAATGTGCGCCTCGTATTCGTGGCGGAAGTAGCGGATCGAGCTGCGAACCGGATTCGGTGCGCTCTTGCCCAGCGCGCACAGCGAAGCCATCTCCATGAACTCGGACAATTCCTCCAGCAGTTCGATATCGCCTTCCTTCCCCTGGCCGCCCGCAATGCGGTCCAGGATCGTCAGCATCTGCCGCAGCCCTTCCCGGCAGGGAACGCACTTGCCGCAGGATTCGTGAGCCAGGAAATTGACGTAGTACCGCGCCATGTCCACCATGCACGTGTCCTCGTCCATCACGATCATCCCGCCCGACCCCATCATCGAGCCGACCTTATCCAGCTCGTCGAAATCCACCGGCAAATCGAGCAGAGCTTCGGGCAATACGCCTCCCGACGGACCGCCCGTCTGCACCCCTTTGAACTTCTTGCCCGCCGGCAGGCCGCCGCCGATCTTGAAGATGATGTCGCGCAGCGTAATCCCCATCGGCACTTCCACCAGGCCGCTGTTCTTCACCTTGCCGACCAGCGAGAAAATCTTGGTCCCCTTGCTGTTGGCGGTCCCCATGCTCCGGAACCAGTCCGCGCCCCGGTTCACAATGAACGGAACGTTGGCCCACGTCTCCACGTTATTGAGGCAAGTCGGCTTGCCCCACAAGCCCTTTTCCGAGAGGTGCGTGTACTTCGGCCTGGGTTCGCCCACGTGCCCTTCAATGGCGTTCACCAATGCGCTCGATTCGCCCGACACGAACGCGCCGGCGCCGCGATGGATGGTCACGTCGAAATCGAATCCCGATCCCAGAATGTTCGCGCCCAGAAATCCGTATTCCCTGGCGCGGTCAATCGCCATCTGAGCGTGTTTGCGCGCCAGCGGATACTCCTGCCGCACATAGATGAAGCCCTCCGTGGCGCCCATCGCATACGCCCCGATGATGAGGCCTTCGAGGACGCTGTGCGGATTGCCTTCCAGCAGGCTCCGGTCCATGTACGCGCCCGGGTCGCCCTCGTCTCCGTTGACGATCGCGTACTTCGGAGCGCCGGAGGCGTTGCGCGTGGTCTCCCACTTGACGCCCGCCGAAAAGCCCGCCCCGCCGCGGCCCCGCAGGTTGGCCTTTTTCACTTCCTGAATCACCGCATCGGGAGTCATCTGGCTGAGCGCTTTCGCCAGCGCCGAGTAACCGCCCACCCCGATGTAATCGAGAATGCTGGTCGCCTCGATGAGGACGTTGTTTTCGAGCAGGATGCGCTTCTGATGCTTGTAGAACGGAATCTCCGTGGCGGTCTGTACGCGCTTGCCGGTCTCTTCGTCCAGGTATAGCAGCCGCGTCACAACCTCATCCCCCAGCACGGTCTTGTCCATGATGGTGGGAATGTCTATCGTTTGGGCGTGCAGGTAGCAGATCCCCTTGGGCTCGATCACCACCAGCGGTCCGCGTTCGCAGAAGCCGTGGCAGCCCGTGCGCCGCAGCCCCACCTTCCGGCGCAGACCGCGCTTTTGGATCTCGCTTTCAAAACCGTCGGCAAGGCCTTCCGCGCCATAGGCGCAGCAGCCCGTTCCGGTGCACACGGTAATCCAGACCGGCGTCGATTTTTGCGCCGCCAACGTTTCCGTTCTCAGGTCCGCCAGGTCCGCGGCAGTTCTTACGCTTGGCATGGAATGTTCTCCTCGCTGGCGAAGCTCTCGATGATCTTCTCCAGCTTCTTCTTACTCGGGTCGTGATAATACTGGTTGTCGATCTGGGCCACCGGCGCCAGCGCGCAGCAACCCATGCAATGCACGGTCTCCAGCGTGAACTCCTGCTTGCTGTCGGTGGTCCCCGGCTCGATCCCGAGCATCACTGAAAAGCGGGATAGCAGTTCGGAAGATCCGCGCACATGGCAGGCCGTCCCGTTGCACACCTGAACGCAATGCTTGCCGCGCAGCTCCAGGCTGAAAGCCTCGTAGAAATTGGCGATGGTGTAGATCTCGCGCGCCGATACGTTGAGCCGCGCGCCAATCCAGTGAAGAATGTGGCGCGGAAGCCAGCGCAGCTTCTCCTGCACGTCGAGCAGCACCTGGATCAGCGCGCCCTTGCGGAAGTCGTACTTCTCCATGATCGCGTCGGCCTGTTGCAGATCGTGGCGAATGTCGAGGATGGCCCGCTCTTTCTTCTTGATGTGCCCAAGGCTCTCGGCATGATACTTCGCCTCGGCTTCCAGATAGGACAATTCGTCGATCAGTTCCCGTTTGTCGAGGCCCAGCGAATAAGCCTCTCCCAAAACGTCCAATCCCCGCAGCAGCAGGTTGTGCTTATCCTGGACCGTTGCCGGCGCGGCGTCCGCGGGCTTTTCCTTGGCGGTTACCTTGGCCTTTCGGACCGCGCTCAGGCTCATGCCGCGGCGCACGGATTCGAGCAGCTTTTCGGGCTCGAACGGCTTCGTCAGGAAGTCGAAGGCGCCGCCCTTCATGGATTCCACGGCGGAATCGACCGTGCCGTGCCCCGTCACCACGATCGGCACGATGCCCGGCTCGGCCTGCGACAAACGGCTCAGAACCTCGATGCCATCCATACCCGGCATCTTCAGGTCCAACAGCACGACGCTTGGACGCGCGGCGCGCACCAGGTCCAGGCCGCGCAGACCGTCACGAGCGACGGCCGACCGGTACCCACCCATCTCGAGCGTCTGCCGGCAACCCTCGCCGAACATTTCTTCATCGTCAATGACAACCACGTCGAGCGGGAATGGCTCGGCCGCTGTCGCCGTTATCGTCTCGATCATAGATAACCTCGATCGAGTAACTAGCAGGTGGCCTGCCATTTCGGATGTCTTTATCTGTTATGGAAATCGCCCCGCCGGCGCCGGTACCTTTTGTACCGCCCAAGAGCCGCCCGGCGCGAAATGTACCGGTGGGGCGGGCCGGGGTGCCCACAGGGTTTGTGGGCCCGCCTGCTTTCTTCTGTTGCTGTTTCTTAAGCACGGCACAAAGAAGACAAGCCAAGAAGGCAGCCCAGGAGGGCCGCCCTACAAACTGTACTTGCGGATCTTCTCTCTCAGCGTCTTGCGGTTGATCCCAAGGAACTCCGCGGCTTTGGTGCGGTTCCCTCCGAACTGCTGAAGGGCCTTGACGATCTCGCCTTGCTCGGTACGCGCCAGTTGCCCCTCTTGCGATGAGGACGCCCCCGGCGCGCCTTCCGCCGCAAACGGCATGTCGCCGGGGCCGATGGCGCTTCCTTCGCAGGTCACCACCGCATACTCGACGGCGTTGATCAGTTCCCGCACATTGCCCGGCCAGTCCCGCTGTTTCAGCAGGCGCATGGCGTCTTCGGAAACCGCCGGCGCGGGCCGCCGCTTTTCCGCCGCCAGTTTCCTCACGTAATAATCGACCAGCGCCGGTATATCGTCCAACCTGTCGCGCAGCGGAGGCACCGCGATGTGGATCACGTTCAAACGGTAATAGAGGTCTTCGCGAAATTTGCCTTCGCGCACCGCTTGCAGCAAATCCCAGTTGGTCGCCGAGAGGATGCGCACGTCGACCACCTTATTCTGCGTGCTTCCCACCCGGCAGATTTCACGCTCCTGGACCACCCGCAGGAGGCGCGCCTGCATCTGCGTGTTGATGTTGGCGATCTCGTCGAGAAACAACGTCCCGCCATCGGCCAGCTCGATCTTGCCGACGGTAGACTCCACAGCTCCCGAAAACGCGCCTTTGACGTGCCCGAAAAGCTCGCTCTCGAAAAGGCTCTCGACAAGCGTCCCGCAATCCACCGTGACGAACGGCTTGTCGGACCTCGCGCTGAGCCGGTGAATGGCCCGCGCCACGACCTCCTTGCCGACGCCGGTCTCGCCCGTGATGAGCACGGTGGAATCCGTCGGGGCGGCTTTCCGGATGAGCCGTCCCACGTTCCGCATTCCCTCGGAACGCCCGATCAGGTCGTCGGAGAGCATCTCGCGGTCGAGCTCCTGGTTGATGCAAGCGTCTTCCAGGACCCGCCTGCCCGCCGCCGCGGCCCTCACGACAATCGCCGTCAAGGCTTCCGGGGTGAACGGCTTCGGCAGGTAGTTGTAGGCTCCATGCTTGATCGCCTCCACGGCCGACTCGATGGTGGCATAACCGGTCACGATGATCACCATGAGATTCGGGGAGTCCAGCCTCAGTTTTCGGAGCACCTCCATGCCGGACAGACCGGGCATCATCAGATCGAGCAATGCCACGTCGAAGGATTCGCGGGAGGCTTTCTCCAGCGCCTCCTCGCCGTCCGACGCCAAAGCGACGCGGAACTTAGCCAGCTCCAGCGTTTGTGCGCAGGCGATCCGTATGGATTCGTCGTCGTCTACGATGAGCACTTTGCCTCGAACCGCCATTAACCCAAACCCTTTGCCATTGGCAGTGAGATGGTGAATGTGGCGCCGCCACCCGGCGGGCTGGCCACGGCGATATCGCCGTTATGGCTCTGGACAATGCCGTAACTGACGGAAAGTCCCAACCCCGTTCCGTGTCCCACGCCTTTGGTGGTGAAGAACGGGTCGAAAATGCGGTCCAGGTTTTCGGGGGAAATGCCGCAGCCCGAGTCCGAAATGGCGATTTCGATGACCCCATCCGCCGCATTCGTTCTGGTGGCGATGCCCAGGGTCCCTCTCCCCTTCATCGCATCCACCGCGTTGAGGACGATGTTCATGAAAACCTGCTGCAGTTGGGATTGATCGCCGGGTATGGCGGCCAGCTTCGCGTCATAGTCCCTGACCACCTGAATGTTTTGGAACAGGAACTGGCCTTCAAACAGCTTCAGGGTTTCATCGAGCAGACGGTTCACGTCGACGGACTCCACCAGGGGCTTCCGCTCGCGCGCGAAATCGAGAAGGTTCTTGACGATGGCGTGGCAGCGCTTGGTTTCCTTCTCGATGCGCTCCAGGTTTTCCCTGGCGCGGCCCGTGGCGGGGATTTGCTGTATGGTGAGGCGGCTGAAGAGCAGAATGCTGCCCAAGGGGTTGTTGATTTCGTGCGCCACGCCGGCAGCCAGTTGACCGACCATGGCCAGGCGGTCCGACCGCATCAGCTTCTCGTGCGTCTGGCGGCGCAGGCGCTCGTCCCGCTCGTGTATGGCCAGGGCCATTTCGTTGAAGGCGCTGCCGAGGGCTTCGATTTCCGGCGGAGCTCCGTCGAGACGGATCTTCTGGGGGGAAGGATCGGCTGCGATCCTCTGGGTAGCGGCAATCAGCTTATTGACGGGCCGCATGATGGAATCGGAAAGCAGGTAGCTGATGACGGTCCCCAGAAACACCGCGATGACGGTGAGGGCGAGGAGGGACGTCATGGCCCGCCGCGGCAAATCGTCGAATTTCCGGTTGAGGATTCCCAGCCCCAGAGCGCCGATTACTTTGCCGCGGGGGTCGCGGATCGGCTCATAAGCGGTCAGGTACCAATCGTCCACCACATAGCCGGCTTTGAGCCAGCGCTCGCCGTTCAGCATCACGCGTTCGTAAACTTCCGCCGAGGCCTGCGTGCCGACGGCGCGTTCCCCCGAAGCCCCGGTTGCGCTGGTGGCAATGCGTATGTCTCCGAGAAAAATGGAGGCGACCGCGACATCGCGCCCGTCGAACCGTTCGTCGCGGTAGAGATTGCTTCGGATGCGGTCGGCCACGGAGTTGCGGCGGTTCAGAAGCTGTCCCGCGCACAGCACGCCGACCAGTTCTCCATCCTCGCTCAATACCGGCGTGGCGTCCGCCGCCACCAGCCCATCGGTCACGATGCTCGCGGCGGCGGAAGGAGAATGGGGCGTGGCGATGACGGGAATGCGCGCGCGTTCGGCCATCTCCGGACTGAGCGCGGCCAGTTCCCCGGCGGAGAGCAGAATGGTGGCGGCGGCGCCCTTGCGCTGTTGGATGGCGCTCGAAATTAACGCAGACAAGCCCGATGCGATCGGCTTGCCTTGAACCTTGGCCGGGAACAGCGCGCGGCCGTGCAAGTCCGCCAGGACCAGGAAATCGAGGTCTTCGCTCTGGCGAACGGCTTGGAGCGGCGCAATCAGATTATCGATGTTGCCTTCCTGCAGATTCTCGCGCAGGAGCCGTTGCCCGGCCAGCAGATGCACCAGGTCGGCGATGTGGGAGGCGTACTCCCGGTAAACATCCTGAGCCGCGCTGAGATCGATGGCAAGGACGCTTTGGGCCTGGGGCAGGCTGCGGTGCACGTAGCCGGCCTCGAGGAAACCCGAGACGATGCCGACAAACAGGACCATCCCGGTGAGAGCAAGAAGAAGTTCGGCGCGCAGGCTGAGGCTCCGGAACCCGCGTGGAGGCCACGATAAGAACTTTGTCGACAGCGGCACCCGCTCCCCTTACTTCGGATCGATCAAGAAAGTCGGCACAATCCCCGCGGCGGAAGAAAAGCCGGAGCTGCCGCCGGAGAGCCAACTCGAGCAGCCTTGCACCTTGCCCAGATAGGCGTGCGGGTGAACGTCCACTTGCATCTCGCGAAACTCCAGGTGACCGAAGGTCATCAGGGGAAAAACCGAACGGGAGGGATCGACGCGCTCTTGCGCCACATACGGGGTGCGCATGGCCTGCTTGACGGCGCGCTCCCAGGCGGCGGCATCCATCTCCCAGCCGAAGTAGCTGTGCTGGTCGCCGTAGTCGTCGTTGGGCTTGAGGGCGAAGCGCTCGCGGTTCTGCACCAGGAACTCGGGCAGGTCGATCGATTGCTCCCCATAGGTGGTCTTGGTGGCGCTCACCAGGCGGGTCCACGGCACATGGTCGCGAATGGCTTTGCGTTCCGAGGCCGGGAAGCTTTCGGTGACGGTTTCGTCGGTGAGCAGGCCGAACATGGCTTTCTTGTGGGCCAACTCGGAACGGAAGCTATTGACCACGCAGACAGCATGGTCGCGGTAGGCGCGCACCAGCGGGTGCGTGAGGTCGAAACGGAGCAAAAACTCCTGCACTCCGAGGCGGCGGTACACCAGGTCGATTTCGAAACGGCCCTTGCGCAGGACGTGGTCGCGGTATTCGAGCTGCTCAGGAGAGACGATTTCGACCGCGTAGCCCTCCTTGACGAAGGAATCGCGAAACAATTCGAACTCGCTCCGGCCGGCAAGATAGCCGGTGCGAAATTCCACGATGGCGATGTTTGGCTTCCCGATTCCGCCGTATTGCTTGTAGGACTTGATCAGGGCCTGCAACAGATGTTTGCGGCCGCCGACCCGCGTGAGGGCGTATCGCTTGCGGAATTCCCTCATCGGGGGGACGTCCTGGAAGAGGTCGGCAAGCGCGTCCCCATAACCGGCGCCGGTGGGCGAATCGGCGTTATATTGGACGACGCGCGAAGAGCCGTTGAACAGGTGGGCGTCGAGGCGGGCCGAAACTTCCAGGGCCTGATAGCCGGGGTCGATGGCGGCGAGCATTTTTTCCGCCGGGAGCAATTCGAGGCGCGAAAGGAGCGCCGGATTTTCGAGCACCATCCGCTGCATGCGGTCGATGGCGGCAATCAGGGATTCGCCGGTCTTGACCAGCGATTCATACTGGCGGCGCGTAATGAAGTTGGGCCGCAGGAAGGGGCACACCAGGAGCCCGCCCGCGGACAGATTGGCGGCTTCCATGCGCTCATGCAGAGCTTCAGCCCAGGCCAGGTCGCGGTAGGGACCGCTCTCCAACAGCTTGTTGTACCTGGAAACCGCGTCATCCAACTGAGACATTACGACTTAAAAGCCCGTCCTCTAAACCGAGTATCCCACATCGACGCGGAAAGCGATAGATGTCAAAGTTGCTTCAGGGGCGATAAGGTCTTCGTTTTGTAAGAGTTCTCGGCGATAATCGGGTTACAGGAGGAAGACAGGCGGACCGTGGCGGCGGGGTAGCAGGGGCTAAAGCCCCGATGGCTCGGTTGCCTCTTACGGCACGGCTGAAGCCGTGCCCCGATACAAAGCGTGAGCCGAGTAGGGGAGGACGGCCACATGACGGCAGCAGGGGCTAAGGCCCTGATAAGATGACAGCGCAAGAAGGCAGCCGGACCCGCGCGGCGCGGGTACCCCGGGCCGCCCCACTTACCATTCGGAGTAGGGGGTGCCTTCCAGGCTCATTTTGTCGGAGCCGCTCTTTACGTCCCACAGGCCGGGGTTGTTCTGGTCAACGCTTTGGCCGGGGTCTTCCATGATGGTCTTCCAGGTTTCGTTGGAGCTGGTCATGGGGTCGTAGGGGATGATCCGCAGATAGCCCTCGCGGACCAGGTCCTGGAGGGTCTGGGGGGCCTTCATTTTGTCGTAAGTGTAATTGTCTATTACAGTTCGCAGCGTGGTCAGGTTGGTGTGGAGCACGGCTTCCTTGGAGCGGATGATGGTCTTGTTGTAAATGGGGATGGCCATGGTGATGAGGACCACCATGATGGTCAGGACCACCATCAACTCGACGAAAGTGAAGCCGCGGCGCAATCGAGATTTCACGTTACCACTCCGAATAGGGCGTGCCATCCGAGCCTGTGTCGTTGCTTTTACTATAGATGTCGAAGACGTTCTGGCCGCCCCAACTCTGGGACGTGGGATCATCCTGATCGCTGCGCATTCCCCACTCGGCCTTCCCGGTAAACGGATCGCGCGGGATGTGGCGGAGGAAACGCATCTTGGTTCCGTTGGCGTCGTTGCGCTTGACGCCCGCGACCAGTATGTCGAGGGTTTCGGGATACCAATTGGTGCCCTCTTTGACCGGGCCAAAATAGCCCTGCATGTTGAGGTCGTGGTACTGGTCGATGGCGTGGCGGACCTCATCAAGGGCGGCGCGCAGTTCCAACTCGCGCTCGACGCGCACCTTGGACCGCGCTAACGGGACGGCCATGGTGGTGAGCACGAGCATGATGGTAAATGCGACGATCAGCTCGACCAGCGTCAAACCTCTTTGATTACCGCGTCTCATATCCCATTATTTGATGGTGACGGTCAATGCCGGGCTGGAGGAGCCGATAGCCCTCGCCTGGGAGTTTCTGAGGGTCAAATTCAGCACGCTGACGGTAGCCGTTCCGGGCGCCAGGGCCTTGAAATTAAAGGTCAACAGGGTTCCGGGGGCGCTCACGCCGGTGGCGCCGGGCTGACGGCCGATCTCGATGGTGGCGCGTCCCTGGTCGTTCTGGACAGTGGTGGAGAGCACAGGCGCTGCGCCATCCTTGGAGAAGAGATCGCCGGCGGAGATGTTGTTAATTTGCAACAACTTGGGATCGTATTGGATCTGCAGGGGCTGGGCCGCGGCGATGTCGGCGCCGGAATCCAGAACCAGCGCCGCGGAAAATGTGCCGTTGGCCGAGGCTTCGAAGGTGGCCGGCTCGAAACGGGCGGTAACGCCGGTGGGAGGCGCGGCGGTGGCCCCGGGGGTTTCCGATGGCGCGAGCTCCGCGGAACCGGGCGGACGGACGGTCCCTGGCTGCGGGGATGGCTGCGCCCCCGGCGGCATTCCGGGCACGGCGTTGGGCTGCATTCCGGGCGGGAATCCGCCGGGCATCGGGCGCATCAACTGCTGCATAGGAAAGGGCAAGCCCGTAGGGGCGCCTGGGGCCGTGGGAGGAGCGGCCTGGCCGGGTTGAGGAGCTGCCTGCGTTTGGATGGTGGGAGCGACCGGGGCTTGGGCCGGTTGGGGAACAAGCGGAGTTGCGGCCTGCGCTTGGGCCGGAGAGAGAGAAATCGAAGAAGGCAGGCCAGGAGGCCCGCCCGACGCGGAGCCGTCTTCGTCCGGTTTCGGAGCGTAGCTCAAGTGAATCGTGTTGGCGGTGCCCACGTCGATGGTGCGCAGGTTCTCGGCGGTATACACGGGACGGCGGACGATGTGGGGGACCAGCGCGATCATCAATTCGCTGCGCGTCTTGGTGACGCTGTCGCTGCGGAAGAGGCGGCCGAGGAGGGGGATATCGACGAGACCGGGAACGCCGGTCTTGGTGGTATCTTCCTCCACGTCGATGAGGCCGCCGAGGAGGCTAACTTCGCCTTCCCGCAGGCGAATATCGTTGGTTACCTTTTTCTGGGCGATGATCGGCTCGCTGATTCCGCCGAGATTGACGGTTCCGTCCGTGCTCGAAATCTCCAAATCGACGTGCAGGGAGACGTCTCCGTTATCGTGGACGCGGGGAGTCAGCTCGACGTTGACGCCGATATCGATGTAGGTGAATTGGGTGTTGACGAGGGGGCTGACGCCGGCGCCGGAGAGTCCCAGGGCGGAGCCGAAACTGCCGCTGGCGGTGGGTTCGCGGTCGCCGATTTTCAGGATGGCCTTGCCATTGTCGACGGAGCGCACTTGGGGGGCCTGCAGGATCTTGGTATCGGAGTCGCTCATGACGGCTTCGAGGAGCCCGCTGGGAAGGGTGGTGGACCAATCCGCGCTGGCAAGATGGCCCAGGCTGGAGAGCGGGATGGAAGTGCCCGTGGTGGTGGAGGCGGGGGTGGTGGTTCCGGTGGTGCTGGTGCTGGCGGGGGTGGTCACCTGCAAGCCGTTGGTCGGGGTGAAGGCTCCGGGCATGTTCAACCCGGTGGGCATGAGTGCCGCAGCGAGCTGGCGGCTGTAGTTGGAGCTGGTCTGCATGACGATGATGTCGACGACCACTTCGGAGCGGGGCCGGTCGAGATCGTGGATCATCTTTTCGACCAGCGCAATCTGGTCGGCGTCGCCACGCGCCACGATGGCGTTCTGCTCGGAGTAGGCGAACATCTTCTGGATATCGCACACGGTGCGTACGGCGTTGACGATTTCGGTGAGCTCCTGCGCGGTGAGGGGGTTAGTGAGATAGAAGATCTTGAGCACCTGGTCCGCGTAGTCGGTGCGCTTGGCGCGAGTGTCGTTGGTCACGAAGATGGTGTTCGAGGACATGGGCTTCCAGAAGGACTTGGTGAGGATCGCCAGGTAATCGAGGGCCTCATTGAGGGTGGAGTTCTGGAAATTGACAGCGCCGTTCTTGAGGGGCGTGGTATTCGCCGGGGTCATATCGGAATCCCAGATGACGTTGACTCCGGCAAAGGCGCCCAGCGTCTCGAACAAGGTTTTGGGGATGTTGCTATTGATTTTCAGATCGAAGCGCGTGGGGCCGAGGGGCCGGAGCTCGGGAACCGGCAGAATGCGGTCGAGGCGCTCGTCGGTGGCGGCCTGCATCTGCTGTTGCGGGGTGAGGGCGCGGACGTCAGGGCTCGATTCCCTGCCGGTCTTGGCGATGCGCTGGCGCTCCTGCTCGATCATATCCTGAGTGGTGCGCACTTCCTGGACGGCGATGATGGAACTGGGATCGATGGCGAAGGCTCTTTGAAACTCCAGGAGAGCTTCGGCGAGGGACCCCTGGGCGCGGACTTTCTGGCCATTTTCGACGTGGAGCTGGGAGGTCTGGAAGCGGGCCTTCTGGAGGGCCATCTGGTATTCGAGGTCGGCGGGGTCGGCTGCGAGAGCCTTGCGGTAGGAATCGAGGGCCTTATCCCACTCCTTTTTGGCTTCAAAGGCGCGGCCCTGAGAGAAATCCTTGTCGCCCTGGCGCGTGTGAGCCTGAAGGGGCACGACGGGGCCGGCGAGCGCGGTGGCCAGCACCACGGCGGTTAAACGATTGAAAAAAGACATATTACCGTGCTTTCCAGTTGCGGTAAGAACCCTATGCTAAGATGAATTGCGTTCAGACGGTTTGGCGCCATCTAAACTCATTGACGATGCTAGGCTTCCGAGCGTTGAGATCAAAAATTGGCTGTTAGAGACGAAGCCCGAAAAGTCCTCAGCGACAACCGCCAGGCGGGACACAACTACTTCCTGATGGAGCGGTTCGAGGCTGGCCTGGTCCTGACCGGCACGGAAGTGAAGGCGGTCAAGGACGGGAATGTCCAACTCAAGGACGCGTACGCCGAAGTCCGCAACAACGAAGCGTGGCTGGTGAACGCGCACATCAGCCAATACTCGCACGGCAACCGGGAGAACCACCTGCCGGTACACAACCGCAAACTGCTGCTGCACCGGCGGGAGATCGATAAGTTGCTGGGGGTGACCCGCGAGAAGGGGCTGCTGCTGATTCCGACCAAGATGTACCTGAAGGGCGGGCGGATCAAGTGCGAGTTGGCAGTGGCCAAAGGCAAGAAACTGCACGACAAACGGGAAACCGAGCGGAAGAAGACGGCGGAAGACGAGGCGCGGGCGGAGATGCGGCGACGGGCCTGAAGGCTTGGGCCGGGGAGTGGGACGGCTTCGGGTTTTGGGCATCGGTTTTGCTGAGATTTGCTAAGAAATGTCGCTTTCGGGCTTCCAGCGGGACTTGCCGGCCAGGCATAAGGGGCAAATGCAGCCGTTGTCATGGCGGGTGTTGTCGCCGTTGGGAGGGCCACAGGGGTTGCGGGGGGCGGCGGCGGGGGTTTCGGAGGGTTCGGGGGTGGTTTCGGGAGTGGGTTCTGATTGGGTAAGTGGATTGGTTTGTGTGGGTTCTGGGGGAATTGGGTTCGTTTGGTCAACTGGAAGAAGGCAGACCGGGAGGTCCGCCCCACCGGGGTCTGCGCCACTGGTTAGATCTCTAATACGCTCGAAATCCTGGACGGCGCGGCGGTAGAGGCGCTCAGCTTGGGCGTTGTAGCGCATGCAGAGGTGGATGACGTTGGAGGCGCCGACGCTGCGGCGGAATCCTTCGGCCAGGAGGTAGTTTTTGACTTGCTGCTTGCCGGGTTCGCCGCCGCCGTACATTTCCGGGTCCATTTCCATTAGGGGACGCTCGCGGAGATTCAGGACGTCGTTGAGGCATGTGGTTAAGGTCCCGGCTTCGAGGCGAGCGGCGCGATTCATGGATTGTTGGGTGATGGCGATTCGCTCGACGGCGAAGAGTTCCTGGGCGTTCGCGGGCTTATAGAGATCGATGACGCTTTCTCTGAGCTCGGCGATTTCATCGATGTCTTCGAGGCGGGGGATGGTGTAGGCGGCTGCTGCGAAGCCGTGTTTGCGGGCGTTCTGGGAAGAACGGGCTTTGCCATCGGGGGTGCGCGGGCCGGTGGAGCCCGCGGCATTGGCGCGATTGGCTGCGAATTGCTCTGGGGAAACGTAATGTTGTGAGTTTGTCATGGGATTCTCTGAATAACCTTCCGATTCCAGGATGGCATGGGGGCAGGATGGGGCTGAGGTGCGGTAGGGTGTATATGTTGGGAAGGAAAGGGGTTATCGATTTAGAAGTTTGAGTGACCGGGAAGAAGGCAGGCCAGGAGGCCCGCCCCACATCAGGGGAGTTCGCCTGGCTCAAACACCAAATCGCGATCCAATACCATCTCTAAATGCGTGCCGGCGGGCAACACGATATCCTGATTGCGGGAGAGGAGAACGCCGGCCAGAGCGCCAACTCCGCCGCCCACCGCGGCGCCGGGCAATCCTCTGGTGATGGCCCCAATCGTGGCGCCCATGCCGCCTCCATATAAGACTGTGCGGCCATCGGCGGCTTTGCCGTTACCGGGGACCTGGCCCTCGGAGCCTGGCGGCCGAGCTAGAAAATCGCGCGACACGCCATTGGGCAGAATCAGCTTGTCGAAGCGGATGGCCAGCTCGCCTTTGCCGGAGACGTGGCCGGCCGGCTTGACGTGGGTGATGGTCCCCTGGACGTCGCTCATGCGCGGAATCGCGACGCGCCCGTTGACCGCGACGGGAGCGGCGGTGCGCAGATAGACGCTGTCGCCATCCCTGGCGCGTTTGGTGCTCACTTCGCCGATCAACTGCAGCAGGACGTGGGTTCCGCTGGGAACCGTAACATCGGGCGGGAGGCCCGGCGCAGGCCGAGTGGCGAGCTGCCTGGGCGCGTCGGGGGGGCGCGCGGGAGGCGGAGGGGACGGATGGGCGGCTTCGAGCGTTGGGGCGCCTTCCCGGCGGAACACCAGCGTGCCTTCCACCTGGCCGGTAGCGCGAACTACCTGCCGCGTGACGGTGAGGATGTCATGGTCGCGCGAGAGCTGCCAGCGGTCCATGACGGTGTAATCCTGGGGGCCGGAAACCTGAGTATCGATGAGCAACGCGGCGCCTTCCCACTTGGCGATAGAGCTTCGCGATTCCTCGCCGATAGTTTTGCGGGTTTCGCTGCCATCGAGGGCGTACGACCATTGGGCCGCGCCGGTGGAGCACAGGATGCCGGCTTCGCTTTGCGAGATGTTCAGAGAACTTTCCGTCTGTCCAAGCGCGGCGGCGCTGCTGGCGGCGGCGTCGAGCACCCATTTCCCGGAGAAGTTTCCATCGGGATCGGCGGCATAAACGGAGGCTGTAAGGACAGACGCGATCAACAATGCTCTTGCGGCAAAGGATCTGCGCATGATCCGAAGGTATCACAGCGTGCAGGGGGCGGCGTGCAGGGGGGCGGGGCGGTTGTGGACATGGCATGGACGCGGCGGGGCGTGGGGGCGGACCGCTCTCTTACGTTCGCGGCTCGGTTGCGGAGGCCTGCCACGGATCGGGCGCGGGGCCGGCGGGATCGAACACATCGGGTCCTGGCTGGCTCGGCATCGGCATGGGGGAGTCTGGTTCATCGTCGCCGGGGTCGGGGTCCGGCTCGGGCAGTTTTGGCTCCGGCTCTATGCTGGGTGTCATGGTTTACTCCATCGGGTCGTCGGGATCGCGGTCGGTGTATTCGGGCGGCGTATCGTCCATGGGCATCTGTCGGGTTTTTACCTCGCCCGTGCCCGCGTCCCCGGCTTCTTCCACGCCGCTGACCACCGCGGCTTCGTAAAACTGGCCGTCCTCGACTAGTTCACGCACGCTTTGGGAATCTGCGCCGGCGGCGGTTGGCAGACCCTGGAGATCGCCGGACTGTTCCGCGGCGGAGTCGTCCGTTATCGGCGCCTCCGTGGCCGGCGCCACGGAGGGACCGAGCTCGCTCATACGGCGTTTTTTTCGGGGCATGGACATGCACCTCCAGTTAATGGATGCGCGGGGAGGGGTTGAAGGCGGAGGGGGTGGTGAGGATTCACACGGGGGGTGGTGGGGGGGAAGAAGGCAGAAGAAGGCAGAAGAAGGCAGACCAGGAGGTCCGCCCCACTCGCTACGGGAGCGCATAGGCCAGGTAATGGGGGCTTTCGAAGGCTGGCGGGCGGTCTTTCAGGCGGTTTTTGGGCTGAACTACTATGTAGCGAATGCCTAGGGCGGCGTATTTCGGCAGGTCGCGGGGCTTGAAGCGGTTCTGATTGGTCTGCAGCCAGCGGCGCCACCACTCGGCGGCGAAACCGGAGAGGTAGTTGACCTGGCCGCCGCCTTTCCAATCCACGTAGATGGCGCGCAGGGCTTGGGCGCGGAAGATGCCTGGGTCGAGGCCCTTGCCGGCGTCGGCGAATTGGAAAACGGCGTCCTTGGGAGTGGCGGAGCGCGCCCAGGTGGAAAGCTGGTCCAATTCGGGCGTGAGCAGGCGGGGGTAGTTGACCACCCTGGCGATGCCGGGGATGGCGAAGAAGGCAGCCAGGACAAGCGCGAGTGCGGCGGGTTGGCGCTTGGCCTGGGCAAGCCAAACAGCCAGCCACGCAAGCAGGGCCAGGGACAACACGACGGCAATTCCACGGGTGGTGTAGGGACTGGTCATGACGGGCTGGACTGGCGGAAGGTACGCCAGCGCGAACCAGGCGATGGCCTCGACGGGCTGCCGGCGCAGGGCGGCGCGCACGCCGGCGGCGGCCGTCAGGAATTGGGCGAAGAGGGTCACGAAGAGTATGCATCGCATGGGCTGGAGCTGCGGGACGATGGCCAGGCGCCAATGGTCGAGCAGGAGCCAGGAAACAGGCAGGCTGAGCATCCCGACGATCGGCAGGCCTAGCGAGAAGAGGCGCAGCTCGAAGCTCAGATCGCGCCGCAGGCGGAAGAACGCGGCCAGAAGAATGGCGAAGAGGATGGCGTAGTGCGCGAGGAGGGCGGGCGGCCAGGGCTGGGCGTCGGAGATCCAGTTGTAGGAGGCGCGCAGGCGTTGCAGGCGCTCGAGGCCCGGAGTGAGGCGGGCGAAGAATGATTGGGCTTCGCCGGCGCCCTCCTGAACGTGCGCAGCGACGGCCAGGAGCAGGACCGCACCGGCGAGCGGCGCCAGCCTGACGATTCTGCGGCGCAGGTTTTCGGATTTGGAGGGCCATAGGGACAGCGCGATGAAGAAGAGCACGAAGGGAAGAGCGGTGGGAGCGTGGTAGACCAGCGCCGCTGCGAGCGCGATTCCGGCAGCCAGGTAACGGCGGTGGACGGTGAGACCGGTGGCGCAGATGGCGAGGGGGAGAGCGAAAGCGCGCGGGGTGGGTTCGTATTCGAAGGTTAAGACGGATGGGCCGGAGACTATGGCGCCTAGGGAGCAGATGGCGGTTATGAAGAGGGCGAAGTGGGCGGGATTGCACGTTTTCCCAACCGGAAAGCAGGCCAGGAGGCCCGCTGCACAAAGGTAAAGGCCCCAGATGCCGCAGGCGCGCGAGAGGATTTGCTCGATGGCCAGCACGTCGCGGAAATCGAGGCGGGTGGCGGCGCGGAGGGCGCGGGCGGTCTCGTCGTAGAGGGTGTAGGCGACGTGGGCCTTTTGGGCGAGGATATCGTTGCGCAGGACGGACGGATCGCGGAGATGCTCCAGGATGGGCGCGTAGATCTGGCTATCCTGCTGGAGCCAGGAATGGCCGGGAAACTGGAGCCAGGTCAACAGAGACAGCGCGAGGCAGGCGCCGGCGATGACGATGGGCTTCATTTGGCCGGGATTTTGTCCAGCTCCTGCTTGGTCCAGAGGCGATTGGGATCTAGCGCCAGGGATTTGGACAGGGCCTGGCGGGCTTCGGCGTCCTGGTTATCCTTGTGCAGCGCGACGCCCAGCCAGAGCCAGGCTTCGGCGTTGGCGGGTTCGAGGGAGATGGCCTTACGAAAATCCGCGATGGCCAGTTTGGCGCCGCCGCCAAGCTGCACGGGCACATAGAAATTTCCGACGCCATGGGCGAGATAGGCGGCGGCCGACTTGGGGGCAAGCTCGACGGCCTTATCGATGGCGTTCTTGGCGCGGGGGCCGTAGCTGAGGCCGCTCATGAGGTCGGTGACGGCCTGGCCGTAGAGCATGCCGAGGACGCGGTAGTTTTCGGCATCCGGGCGGAGGGCGACGGCCTTCTCGGCGGCTTTGATGCCAACCTCGGCGGACTGCTGGGCCTGCTTCTTATCGTGCTGCTCCTGGGAGACTTCGGCGAGGTAGGAAGAAGCCAGGGCGAGACGGTACTGGGCGTTGACGTCGTTGGGCGCGCGGGCGGCGGCGGAGGAGTACTCGGCGATGGTTTTTTGGAGGGCGGCGCGGTCCTGGCGGTCGCGGGCCATTTCGAGGGCGGAAGGAGGGGCGGCGGCGGCCAGGAGCGCGGTAAGCAGGAACACCGAGGTCGGCTTCGTCATCGTCATATAGGCTAGAGTGCGGCAACGCGGCGCTGCGCCAGCGCAAAATAACCCGCCAGCGCGATTAATAGCAGGCCATTGGCGAGCACCACGACCGGCGCCGTCAAAATAGGGACGAGCCATCCCGACATCAGGTTTCCCATGGTCATGCCGCCGCGAAAGGCGAAATTGTAGACGCTCATGACGCGGCCGCGCATTTCATTGGTGACGATCAACTGAACCAGGGAACTGACGGAGGCGAAAACGGCCATCATGGCGGCGCCGGAGCAAAAGAGCGCGGCGTAGCTGAGGAAGAGGGAGCGGGAGACGGCAAAGACCGCGGCGGTGACGCCCAGGACGGCCAGCGCCGAAAGGGCCAGGAGACCTTTGCGCCGCATGTTGCCGAAACTGGCGACCGTCAGCGCGCCCACGATGGACCCCATGCCGGTGATGGACTGAAACATGGCGTAGGTGCCGGGCCCTTTATGAAAGATATCCTTGGCGAACACGGGGAGGAAGGTTCGCATGGGGATGAACATGAAGGTCATGAGGAAGCCCAGGATAATGAGACCGGCCATGGCGCCTTGGCGGCGAATGAAGCGGACGCCTTCCTTCATGCTGTCGAGGACCGTCTCATCGGTCTTCGCCGGCGCGAACCGGACCTTGAGCATGGCGAGGGCGATGATGGGGGCGATGAACGAGACGGTGTTGAGGCCGAAGCACCAGACCTCTCCGAACTTGGCGAGGACGGGCGCGCTGATGGCCGGTCCGAGGACGACGGCGGCATTGAACTGCATGGAATTCAGCGCGATGGCGTTAGGCATATCCTCCTTGTCGACCAGCGTGGGGATGAGCGCGGAATAGGCCGGGCCGCCGAAGGCCTGCGCGAAGCCGGAGACGAGCGAACATGCCAGCATGTGCCAGACGCGTATGGCGTGCAGCGCCAGCATGACGGTGAGGAAGAGGGCGCAGAACATCTGGATATATTGGGAGCCGCTGAGGATGTGGCGGCGTTCGACGCGGTCGGCCACGACGCCGCCGATCAGGGAGAAGAGGAAGATGGGGATGGTATTCAGGACTGGATCGAGAGCCAGGAGGAAGGTGGAATGGCTCAGCTTGTAAATCAGCCAGGCCTGCGCGACGAGCTGCATCCAGGTGCCGACGGTGGAGGTGCAGGCGCCGATCCACATGAGGCGGAAGTCGCGGTACTGAAAAGATTTGAAGACCCGTCGCAGCACGTGTTTGGGGATGGCGAAGGAGAATTGTAACAGGATTGGCCGGAAACGCGCGGAGTGCGTAGGATTCGTGTGCGTGGGATTCGCGATTCGGGAATGTTAGTGGCTTCCCCGGCGGCCGATCTTGACTACGCCGTGATCCACCAGCACGTCGTCCCCTGGATTTAGCTTGCCGTAGGATTGTCCGTTGACGGTTAGCTCTTCGCCGCGAATCAGGACGTCAGCATCGCGGCAGGGCGTAAAGCGGTAGGCGGGTTGGCCGAGGTCCTGGAACTGGTAGGGCGGCGGGACGCTGGTGCGATAGCAGTCGGTGACCACCACGGTATGGCCATCCACCGGGGATTCGACGCGGCCTAGAAGCAGGTTATTGGAATGGCTGCAGGCGCAAAGCATGCCCGCCGCCAGAAGAGGAGCAATGCGAAGGGGCTTCATGGCTTATTATCATAATGTACTTTGCGGTAGAAAGCTACGTCTTGCACTGGACCCGCAGCGCGATGGAGTGGCATCATGTACTGAATGATACAGTCCATCCGGCGATGTGCACCCGCGATCCGGTATGCGGCGTTCGCATGGATTCTGGCTACTCACACCTGCGCGCAAACTCCGGCCGAGGCAGTGGCGCAGGCAGAGGTGAAACTCGCCGCGCACGATCTGAACGGCGCCGCGGAGCTGCTACGCGCGGCGACGGCGCGCAACGCGGGAGATCCGGAACTATTCAGCGCATTGGGCCGCGTCGACTATCTGCGCGGCGAAATCGCCGATGCTGAAATGGACTTCAAGAGCGCGGTGCGGCTGAACGACAAGTTCGCGCGCGCGTGGATTGGTCTGGGCCGCGTGTTTGAGGCGGGTTCTCTTCGCGAGAAGGCTAAAATCTGCTACCAGAAAGCGTGGCGAGAGGACCCCGCCGACCTGGAAGCGCAGAGCTATTACGCGGATACGCTTGCCCCGGCGGAAAGGCTAGCCGCCCTCGAGAGATATCGCGACGCCGCGGGCGCCGACGGCCCGAACGGAGCGCACGGGATAGCCACCGGGATAAGAGATTCGATCCGCCAGCAAATCGAAGAGCTGAAGTGGACCGGCGACCGCAAGTTGTTCGACACGCCTGCAACGCAGCACGCGGAAATCAAGCTGTCCTTGTTGATGTACGATTCGAAGCGGATCCAGGGGTTCGCGTTGCCTGTCAGTATCAACGGAGGCAAGACGCTGCATCTGTTGATGGATACCGGGGCGGGCGGCATCCTTGTCAATCGCAAGGCGGCGGACGCGGCGGGCTTGACAAAGATCTCCGATTTTACTTTCCGGGGCATTGGCGACGAGGGCGACCGGGCCGGACAGACGGCGTTCGCGGAAACCGTCCGGATCGGCGGCGTCCCGTTTGCCAATTGTCCGATTGGGATTACGGACAGAAAAGCTATCACCGATGAGGATGGCCTGGTGGGTCCAGAGGTCTTTGGCATGTTTCTGGTCACGGTGGACTTCGAGAAGATGTTGCTGAAGCTGGATCCCTTGCCGCCCCGCAAATCGGTGGGTGCGGACCAGGCGTGGCAGGATCGTGAAGTGGCGCCCGAACTCACAGCCTACTCGCCGTTTTGGCATGTCGGCCACGAGATTCTGCTCCCAATCCGCGTAAATGACGCACGGCCGGTGTTGTTTGCGATCGATACAGGAAGTTCAGCCTCCTTGATTGACCCGGATTACGCGCGCCAGTTCAACGGCCTGCGGAGTGAGGAACTCGTGACGGTGACAGGGATATCCGGCAAGGTGAACAAGGTGCAAAGCTCCGGTTTCCTGACCCTCGGATTCGGCCATTACAGGCAGGGGGTACCGGGGATCCTCGCGGTTCCGCTGACGAGGGTGGCCCGCGATTCTCCGCGGATTACAGGCCTTCTCGGCATCACGACGCTGTTGAACTTCCGGATGCGGATCGATTATCGGGACAGTCTGATCGACCTCGAATATGTGGGCCCGAAATATTGAACGGGGTGGGGCAGTCGGAAGGGCCGGGGCGTGGCGTCCGAGAATTCAACGGGCCCGAAGAAGGCAGACGGGCCCACAAAGTCGGTGGGCGCCCCGGTCCGCCCCACCTAATTTGCGGTGGGAAGCTTGTCGGCGCTGTCGATTACTAGGATCTCGACGGGGGCTTTTTGCGGCTCCAGCTTGAGGCCGAGCTGCTCTTGGAGGGTTCCGCGAAGAGTGTCGTCGGCATCGCTACTGACCATGGTGGTCTTCAGGTCGTCGGAAGGCACTCCCTTTTCGAGGTTGAAGAGGTTGGCGTGGAAGGAGAAGGCGCCTGCCAGGCTGGTGCGATCGATAACCGGCCGGCCCACGGAGGGCGTAAGCCAGTCGGACAGGTTATCCATAGAGTAATTCTTGAAGGACAGGCCACCGCCGGCGTCCTGGGTGAAGCTGGGTTCGCCGCCATCGCCGGGATCTTTGAATTTTGGTCCGCCCTTCGCAACGACGAGGGCAAACACGGGAAGGTCGCGGGTTTCGCGGTGGGATACGAGATGAAATCTCTCGGCTAGCAGCGGCGCCAGCATCCGTTGGACCTCCTGTACGGAGACCGCTTTCCCGGCCGTTGCTACGACATCGTATCGATTGTTCTGGATCCAGTCGGGTCCTGAGAGTTGATAGGGCTTTACGCCATGGGCCATGAGGATCAACTCGCGCAGGGTAATGTCCAGGCACGTAATTCTTCCCGGCTCGATGCTGCGGACTCGATTCCGCCTGCCCGTATCCTGATGCGGCTTAACCGACGCCACTTCGAATGCGGGAGGCGCGGTTTCGGCGTGGGTTTGGCCCCGGACCAGCGGTGCGCCGAGCATGCCAACGGCGACGGGGGCGATGAGTGCGGCGGCTCCGGCCGCGATCAGCAAAATCCTTCCGCGAACGTCCAGATTGCGCGCGGGCCGGTTGGTCACGATGGCTTCGATTCGTTTTTTCAGATCGGATCCGCTCACGCCGGATGCACACGCCAGCGGCGACGACACGCAGAACGCGCAAACGTTGAGTATGCCCGCCGCGTAGGCACGTGGTTCGGCGCCGAGCCGCAAAACTTCTTCGTCGCAGGCGCGCTCCCGTTCCTGGATCATGCGCTTGCCGATCCACCACACCAGGGGATGGAACCAGAAGACGGTTTCCACGAGCATGTGCGTGGCGGCGATGAGATTATCCCGGTGGCGGACGTGACACAGCTCATGTGCGATGACAGCTTGCAACTGGGACGGCGCCAAACGCTCAAAGATGCCGGCGGGCAGCAACAGGACCGGCCGGAAAGCGCCGAATACGCCCGGCTCCATGGAGGTACGCGAGGACAATGCCCGAATGGGTATTTCCAGGCGGACGGGCGTTGCGGCACGAACGACGGCCGCGATGCGGCGCCAGCGAATCCACCACGAGCAGACGAAGCCCAGAAATCCGCACGCCCAAATGAGCAATAGAAGCGCCGGAAGCGGGCCGGCAGCGTGCGGCGCAATCGCGAACGAAGGAGACGAAACCGGCGCCGTAAATGGCTGACTGACTTCCATGACAACCGGCCAACTGGACTGTGCGATCCGTGGGGCGGAGCGCCATGGGATATGACTGCCGAGGGCTACGAGCGCGGAAAGCGGGATGAGGAATTTGCACGAAGCCGCCAGCCACACGGCATGGCGCAGTCGGGCGCGATGATTGCGCAGAGTGAGTGTCAGCAAGCCTGCGAGCGCCGCGAACAGAGTCGATTGCCACAGGTGATTTGCTAGCCAGGACACAGATTCCGGATTCATTGCGGTTGGTCCTCTCCGGCGGCCTTTAAGAGGGTTTGTTCCGCCTCGCGCACATCGTCAAGAGTGAGCGTGCCCGATTCAATCAGGTGGGCCATGATGGGCCGGCTCCTGCCGCCGAACAAGCCGAGCAAGTCGTCGATCAGGCGGCGCTCCGCCGCGTCACGCGAGACGGACGCCTCGAAGATGTTCGCCGTGGCGATTTTCTTGACGCGGCGCAACGCTTTCTTGACTTCGAGCCGGTAGACCATGGTCTGCACCGTGGTATAGGCGGGCCTCTTCCTTGCCGGGAACGATTCCTGAATCTCCCGAACGGAGCACGGTCCCTGTTTCCAGAGGGCGTCCATGATTTGCAGCTCCAGCTTGGTTAGTTTTGGGAGAGGCATAGCGATGAACTACTCATACTGTTCAAGCTACTATTGTTGTGGTCGTTTGGCAAGGGAAATTTCGGTGCTGGCGAGGGTTTCTGGTGTGACGGGATCTGAAATAGTGGGGCGGGCCGGGCGCCCGCGCTATTTTGTGGGCAAGCGATCGAGAAAGAAGGGTGCAGAAGAAGGCAGGCCAGGAGGCCCGCCCCACATTACGATCTCCGGGTATAGCGGCGATGAGATTTTGAGCCGCGAATCGCCTGCTCCTTTAAGGTACTCATCGAAGAAGGTGCGCACGCAGTACGCCGTCACGGCAAGCTGGCGGCGTCCGTCGATGCCGAGAATACCGGCCATGCGGAGCGCGCCCATCACGATTTGGCTTTTCAGCAGGGCGCCGTCGTCGCTGAAGAGGAAGTGGTTCGCGCCACGGATCGCGATGCGCAGCCGTCCCGCCGCGGGCAGCCGGTCGTAGATCGATTGGATGTTTGCCAGGATTTGCGCGCTTTCCGCGGCGGACTCATGGCTGTGGTCGCTCAGCAGGAAGAGAAACGGCTTGTCCATGCCTTCGCGAACCACGCTGCCGAAGGGAGCGCCATCCACATCGATAGCCGCCTTGCACCGGGAATCGTCGTGACAGAACTGCGCCGCGGCCGCCCCGCCGAATGAGTGGCCGAACACTCCCACGCGCGTCATGTCGAGCCGACCCGTGAACTTGCCGGATGGGTCCGCACCATTCAATTGCGCCAGCCGGTCGAGTACGAACCCGATGTCTCGGGTCCAGGCAGTGAAGACTGTGCTCACGCAAACCTCTTGCTGGGATGGAGGCTCGCCGTCGCAAAGCTCGGGGTTATTCTGCGGCGTCCTCCGCATGACGCGGCCGTCGGGGAAGACGACCGTATCCGTGCGGTAGGGGGCGTCAAAGCCCACGACGATGTAGCCGTGACTGGCCAGATCCTCGGCCAGCGTCGAGTAGTTCCATATCCCGGAGGAAGCCCCGGCTCTGATAATTGCCACGGGGTAGGAGGTCTCGCGCGCTGACACGCTGCCCTTAACGATACTATGCGTGTGGACCTTCGACAGGTCTCGCGTCAGAAGGTGGCTGATGAGGGCGCCACGGTCGCGTTCGACCTCCGCTCGCAAGGGAGCCGGCAGATAGTCCTCCATTGCCGCCGATTGCAGAGCCTCGGACGGGTACCAGATCCAGACTAGAAGCTCGCGCTTGATACCGGGAACCGGCGCCAGGGTGTCCGGGTTGGCATTGTCGGTCCAATCGTAGATCGCCCGGCCAACCGCGTAGGGTCCCGTAGGCGCCGGGAGCGCGGTCGCGGTTCGGTGCTCCAGCCAGAGCGCGCCGAAGAATGCCACTGCTCCGAGAACGCCGGACAGCGCCAGGAATTTCGAAATCGTCATTGCGATGCCAAAGAGTTCTTTACATAGTAAAGTTAATGGACTTTTCTGTCAAGTACCCGCGCAGACCTAATCGTTGCGGAGGGCGCGCATCGGATCCACGCGCAACGCCCGGCTTGCAGGGAACAACGACGCCAGAACGACTGTGGCGGTGAAGATCCCGATAGCGCCGAGGTAAGCCACCGGATCGAGGCTGCCCGTGCCGAAAAGCACCTGGCGCAGGATTGTGGACAACGCCACTGCTCCCGCCAAGCCAACCAGCAATCCCACAACCACCGGCCGCGCGAACTGGAGTATCACAATCGCGAAAACGTGCGGCGGTTTGGCGCCCAGGGCCATCCGGATCGCGATTTCCTTGGTTCGTTGCGACACCGCGTAGGCAACCAACCCTACGATGCCGAGACATGCAAGAAAAAGCGCAACGAAAGCCAGGAGGCTCACGGACAGCGCGCTGTACTGCGGTCCGCGCAGGCGCTGTTGAAAGGACGCGTTCATCAGTTGAACGTCGGGAACGATTGCGGGGTCCGCCGCCTTGGCGATCGACGCCAGCGTCAACGCCAGTTGTTCCGGCCGGCCCGAGGTCCTCACCAGAACAACCATCGAAGGCATGTCGGCAGCGTTGGCGAGGAAATAGGCCTCCGTGGAATCCCGATCCTCCGGTTGCGCCACACGCGCATTGGCGGAGATTCCGACCACGGTAAATCTCCGGTCGTCCAGATCCAGTTGCTTTCCAAGCGGATCTTCGCCCGGCCATCCGAGAGCGGCCAGAGACTGGCTGACTACCACCGCATCCGCATCGCCGCGCATCAGGTTGCGCCCCCGCAGGAGAGGGATTCGCATCGTCTGAAAGTAGCTTGGCTCGACGCCGTTGGGGTGGATTTGAATGAGGCGTCCGGCAGATTTGAGCCCGATGGTGACGGTTTTGTTTCCTAACGGCGGAGTGGACGCCGAAGAGACCAAATCCACGCCGGGCACGCTGCGCAGACGGGATTCCACCGTGTCGATATAAGCTCGCGCCTTGGCCGGCGAGTAGCCATGCTCGCCGAGCGACGGATTGATGGACACCACTTGTCGGTATGCAAAGCCGGGATCGCCCGATGCGCGATTCAAAGTCCGAACCAGCAGGGCCGCCACAATCAGAAGCACGCAACTGGCCGCGACTTGGGCGCCGATCAGGATCTGCCGCACGAGGGTTGCCCGATTGCGCTGGCGAACCACCTGAAACGCGGGCGCGAGTCCGAAGAGGATCGCAGCCAGAATTCCCAGGGCGATGGCAAAGACGATAACCCGCCAATCCGGCGCCGGATTCATCCACGCCGGAGTACCGCTCACCGCCATCAGGCTGCGTAACACGACGTAGCCCAGGCCCAATCCCGCCACCGATCCCAAGATGCCCAGCAAGAGGCTCTCCGTGAACAGTTGGCGGACCAACCTGCCTCTACCCGCTCCGATGGCTGCGCGAATCGCGATCTCCCGCGCACGAGCCACGCCTCGGGCCAACACCAGGCTGCCCAGGTTGCAGCAGGCGGCCGCAAGAATCAGCAGTACGAGCGCGCCGGCCAATCCGGCCACCGGAATCATCGGGTTCGGATCCTTTGTGCCCGTCCCGTGGTGCCCTTGATTGATCGCGCTGGTGGCGTAAGCTCCGGGAGTGCCAGGTAGGCTTTCGTTCTCCCAAATGTCGTTGGGATGCTCCGCCCGTAGCGCCGCCGCCAGCGAGCGCAGTTCTCCTTCGGCTGCCTTGGGGGTCAGACCCGGGCGCAAGCGGCCCCAGACGGTCACGCCGCTGCCTTCCACCGAGTAGTCCGTGAGCAGTTTGCTGCCGTTGACGAAATAGGGATGCTGGGCGATTGGCAGCCATAACTCCTGGCTGTCCAGGCTAAGGCCGCTGAATTCGGGGGACGCAACGCCCACCACGGTCACCGGCTTGTCATTCAGACGAATTGTCCTTCCGGCAATCGATGGGTCGGCGCCGAACTGGCTCTGCCAGAGTGCGTAACTCAGGACAACCACCGGGTCTGCGCCGTTCGCGTCGTCGCGGGACGGCTCTAGCAGACGGCCAAGTTGCGCGGTGGCGCCGAGCTCGGTGAAAAAATTGGCGGTTACGAATTG